>ENA-OQNT01000362-OQNT01000362.1-human-gut-metagenome-genome-assembly--contig:-NODE-362-length-10663-cov-2.403664_pt1 | contig 10663 bp, 8 predicted proteins | sample MGYA00242634_ERZ504890 | MGnify/ENA primary metagenome ERZ504890 (study PRJEB26092, sample SAMD00036379) | human gut metagenome | host: Homo sapiens | study: EMG produced TPA metagenomics assembly of... | reverse complement strand
GTGGCAAGTCTACCTTGCTCAACATCCTCGGCTTGCTCGATACACCTACCGAGGGTAAGTATTGGCTGGGCGATGAGGAGGTAGGACATCTCAAGGAGCGTGAGCGCACGGCTTATCGCAAGGGTCGCATCGGTTTCGTCTTTCAGAATTTCAATCTGATAGATGAGTTGACGGTAGAGGAGAACATCGACCTGCAGCTCAAATATCTAGGCATTGGCAAGGCGGAACGCAAGGAGCGAGTGCTCGACATCCTGCGTAAGGTAAAGCTCAGTCATCGTGCCAAGCATTATCCTCATCAGCTTTCGGGCGGTCAGCAGCAGAGGGTTGCCATCGCCCGTGCCGTGGTGGGCAAGCCTAGCATCATCCTTGCTGATGAGCCTACGGGTAACCTCGATTCCAAGAATGGTATGGAGGTGATGCAGTTGCTCAGCGAGCTGAACGAAGAGGGAACCACCATCGTGATGGTTACGCACTCCAAGCACGATGCTACCTACGCCAGTCGCATCATCAATCTGTTTGATGGACAAGTGGTGGATGCGATGAATGATCAGCTTTAAGCTGCGGTTTCTGTCCAACAATTAGACGGTGGTGTCTAATTGTTGGACAGTTTGTTTAATGAAGGTTTTTATTTAATGGTTTGATTATCAGGAGAAATGCTGTTTTGGCACGGCTCTTGTCCTTATCATGCCAAAATGAAGAAGATTATGAAAAGAATAGGAATATTGATAGGATGGCTGGTTTGGACGGCTGGCGTCTCGGCACAGAGCTGGAGCCTTGACGACTGCATGAAATACGCCGTGGAGCACGCCACGGAGGTGAAGCGGGAGGTGGTGAATGCCCGCCAGCGCAAGCAGGATTACCAGCATGCTGTGGCAGGATTCCTGCCTACCGTTACGGGCGGCGTGCAGGGACAGTACGCCTGGGGACGAAACATCGACCCGGAAACCAATACTTATAATAATGTAACGACATTCAACAACTATTATCAGCTTTATGCCGAACTGAATGTCTTCGATGGTTTCGCCACCATCAACGCCTTGAAGCAGGCTAAGTTGAGTCGGGATTATTCAGCCACGGCGATGCAGAAGATTCAGGACGACCGAGCCATCGACGTGATGCAGAAATATGTGGATGCTGCCTATGCTGAGGCTAGCATTCAGATAGCAAGCGAGAAACTGAACGAAAGCAAGCGGATGCTGGCGAAGATGAAGCGTCTGTATGAACTGGGCGAGAAGGGACGCCCGGATGTGGTGCAGATGGAATCGCAGGTGGCAGAAGATGAATACAATCTTACGCATCAGGAGAATGTGGCAAAACAGAGTCTGCTCGCCTTGAAATCCGCGATGAATTTTCCGGTGGATGAAGATCTGAAAATTCTGATTAAAGAGGAGCAGAATTTGAAGTTAACGTCTGATAATAAAGAGGTTTCAGAATCTGGAGTAAACTACGAAACCGTTTACCAGGGCTTCCTGCATATTTCTCCCGATTTGAAGTCGGCAGAATACGAAGTGGAGCGGGCACGGTATGATTACAAGATTGCAAAAGGCAGATTGCTGCCATCACTCTCTCTCGGTGGCGGCATTTCTACCAACTATTATAAGAATCTCTCTCAGAAAGGGCAATACGATGGGTTTGCCTCGCAGTTTCACAACAACCAGGGCGAATACCTCGCATTGACCCTTTCCATACCTATTTATAATAGCGACCGATGGCACAGCGTGAAGAAGGCACGCAACGACTGGCAACTGGCACAGGTGAACCTGGAGGAAACCCGTCGCAAGCTTCACGACCAGATAGCCCAGGCGGTAATGGATGCAGAGGGTTACGCCAAGGAGTTGCATCAGATGCAGAAGAAGGTGGCCTCAGATTCGCTCGCCTATCACATGTCGAGCCGGAAGTTTGAAGAAGGAATGCTTTCCACCTTCGATCTTCATACCGCAGCCCAGACGCTTCTGGAAAGCAGAATCAAGGAACTCCAGATGCAGATGTTGCTCATCATCAAACAGAGATTGGTTGCTTATTATCAGGGAGAAAATTTAATAAGATAAATTATGGATATAAAGATAGAAAAGAAAAAATATCTCGTGCCTCGCAAGTACTGGGCATGGATTGGCGGAGGAGCGGTTTTGATCACAGTCCTCATTTGGTTGGGATTGAGCAATTTCTCTTCCACCCTGAAGGTGGACAGGAAGGGATTGAGCATCGGAACCGTAGAGAAGGCGCAGTTCAACGATTATGTTTCGGTGGATGGTCAGGTGGTTCCTATCTCCGTGGTGCAGATCAGTTCTGAGGAAGGCGGTATCGTTCTGGAGAAAGTGGTGGATGAAGGTGCCCACGTGAACAAGGGCGATGTGATCGTGAAACTGAGCAATTCGAATCTCGACCTGGAGATTCTGAATGCCGAGAGCGAACTTGCCGAAAAGCAGGACATGCTTCGCAACACCCAGATTTCGATGGAGCAGGACCGCCTGAACAATAGCAACGAGGAACTGTCGCTTTCGCAGGATGTTATTACCAAGCGCCGTTCCTATCAGCATCAGGCGGCGTTGCACAAGGAAGAACTCAATTCGCGTGAGGAGTATCTCAAGGCAAAGGAAGATTACGACCTTGCCGTCAAGAAGCATGCGCTCATTAGCAAGCGATTGAAGAAGGATGCACAACTCCGCCGTTCGCAGATGGATCAGATGGGCGATAATCTGGAAGCCATGCAGAAGAATGTGCAGCTGGTTCGCCAGCGCAAGGAGAAACTGAATATCCGCAGCACCATTTCGGGCGAAATCGGCTTGCTCGATGTGGAACTGGGACAGAGCATTTCTGCCGGACAGAAGATAGGAGTCATCAACGACCTCAGCGATTTCAAGGTGCAGGCGCAGGTGGATGAGCATTACATCGACCGGGTAAAACCGGGACTTACTGCCACTTTCGACCAGAACGGCAAGCATTATCTCCTGCAGGTCCGCAAGGTTTATCCCGAGGTAAGAGACGGCAGGTTCCGTATCGACTTCATCTTCAAAGGCGTTCGCCCTGGCAACATCCGAACCGGTCAGACTTATTATGTAGATTTGCAGCTCGGTCAGTCGAAGCAGGCAATAATTATCCCTAAAGGCACGTTTTATAGTGTAACGGGCGGTCAATGGATCTTTGTATTAGACAAGAGTGGCAAGAAGGCTTATCGCCGAAAGATAACCATCGGTCGCCAGAATCCTCAGTATTATGAGGTAATTGAGGGCTTGGAGCCGGGCGAGCAGGTCATCGTTAGTGGCTATGAGGCCTATAAGGATAATGATGTATTAGTTTTTAATTAGTAGTGATTAGTTAGTAATGATTAATTAGTAGTGATTAGTGATAAATTGGGCTAACGCCCTTGAAACAGGATATTGATATGAATCATATTATTAACGCATTCAAGAATCTGCCTCGAAGAGGCCAGCACAATTTCGTGAAGATATTGTGTCTCTCGCTCGGATTGGCAATCAGTTCGGTAATTATTGCCGAGATTTATTTTGAGCAGACTTACGATACGTATTTCCCAGGATGGGAAAGGACGTATCAGATTTCAGAAGTGGGAACGATGCCGGGAGACGATGGCAATAAGTCTTTCAATTTCGCCCAAACCTCAGGAGCTACAGCTCCGGGCATCAAACAGTATGCTCCATTTGTGGAGGCTGCTACACGACTTGTTTTTATTGGAGATTTCCAATGTAATATGGAAGACCAAAATGCAATCTCTTGTAAAATAGCATTGGCGGATAGCTGTTTTTTTGATGTCTTTCCCCAAAAGGTAACGATTGGCAAGGCAAAAGAAGTCCTTTCTCGTCCATTCTATTGCATGATAGACTCAGAGACAGCGGCGAAGATGGGCGGCAATGTCGTGGGTAAGCATTTCACGGTGGCAAGTTTTCCTGGACATACCTTTACTATCGGAGGTGTATTTGAGAGTTTCCCATGGGGATTCCTCTTGGCATTCTCTTCAAGTGTTGGTGTCATTGGGTAGTATCGGGGATATGTTTGGTTATGATGGAAGGCAGCAATGGATTGGAAATGATTGTTATCAGTCTTTTATCCGATTGTCAAAAGGGCATAAGCCAAGTGAACTTCATCCATATATCAACAAGATGAAGCAAGACCACTTCCCGTTGAAAGAATGGAAGAAAGCGGGTATTTCATTAGATTACGACTTTACCGTTCTCAGCGAAATGTACACGCAAAGCCCTTACATCAAGAAGATGGGATGGATCATGGGTATCATCGCTTTTGTATTGCTTTTCACTTCCGTGATGAATTACCTGCTCATCATCGTGGGTAATCTCGTAACGCGTTCTCGTGAGATGGCTGTGCGTAAATGTTATGGAGCGGACCCTAAGAACATCCATGCCATTGTCTTCTCCGAGGCATTGGTACATGTTGGCTTGTCGATTGTTCTTGCAGCTATTTTAGTATTTCTCAGCAAGGGAACGGTAGAGAATTTCCTTTCAGCCCCAGTTAGTGTCTTGGTGCTCAATCGAGGTTGCTGGATATTGGTAGCAATTTGTCTCTTAGTGCTTTTAGTGGGTGGATGGATGCCTGGTTGGCTTTACTGCAAGATACCTGTAGCGATTGCTTTCAGGGGGTATAGTGAGAACCGTAAGAAATGGAAACTCATCTTGCTGGGTGTTCAGTTTATCATTTCGGGGCTATTGTTCAGCTTGCTCTTTGTGGTCAATAATCAATATAATATGATGGTAAACTTGAATCCTGGTTACAAGTATGATAAGATGGCATTCGTTTTTGTAGAAGGACTAGAGAAAGACCAACGAGCGCAATGTCTATCGGAAATTAAGCGAATGCCTGATGTCAATATGGTGGCATCTTGCTATAGTGTTCCTTTGCAAAGTTATAGCTTTAATGGTAATAATCTTTCTTTGCCTGGCGACAAGCGTACTATCCAATTCATTCATGATGCAGGTGGAGTGGATGACAATTACTTCAAGATGATGGACGTTGAGTTTGTAGAAGGATCTTTCTTCACAGAGCGTAATGATAGTTCTCGACAAATTATTATTGACGAGAACTTGGCTAACAAGCTCGTAAAACTTGGACATTGGAAAGATGGAGCCGTAGGTAAGAGGGTTTGGGTATCTTCTCATTGTGATGAGGATGAAACGATGACGATTTGTGGCGTGGTCAAGAATGTGAGGTATGGAACGATTAGCACGTCGAATGCTGATACGAAAGCTACTCCTTTTGTCTATTTCTATGGTCGGGCTAATCGGTGTATGCTCGTCAGGTTTAATGACTTGACGGAAAAGAGTCTCTCTGACTTAAAGAACGAGGTGCAGTCGCTGTATCCGAATAATGAAGTGACCGTTTATGATTATGAATCCGAGTTCAAGGCACAGTATGCTTCCCAGCTTAATTTCCGCAACGGAATCCTGGTAGCCGGCATCGTAACGATGATTATCGCCCTCTTCGGATTGGTGGGCTATACGAGTGATGAGGTGAACCGCCGTCGCAAGGAGATTGCGATCAGAAAGGTGAACGGGGCGAAGGTGAAGGATATTCTTCGCATCTTCCTGAAGGACATTATGAAGATTGCCTTGCCTTGCATCATCGTGGGCGACTTGGGGGCTTGGCTGATAGCCAGACAATGGCTGATGTCGTTCAGCGAGAAGATTACGATGACGCCTCTGCTGTTTATCGGCGTTACCATCATCTTGCTCGTCATCATCGGGCTTTCCGTCATCATCAACTGCTACAAGGTGGCGAATAGTAATCCTGTGAAGTATCTCAAGGATGAATAAGTCTCCCACAGATTTTCACAGATGACACAGATTTAAGGGCGTATGCCCAAATTAAACATTAAACATTAAACATTAGAAGAAATGATAAAAGTAGAGAATCTTTGCAAGTCATTCCGCACAGAAGATGTGGAGACGATTGCTTTAAATAATGTATCTTTCACAGTAGAAGACGGCGAGTTTTGTCGCCATTATGGGACCATCAGGTTGTGGCAAATCCACCTTGCTCAACATCCTCGGTTTGCTCGACAACCCAACTTCAGGAAAATATTTCCTGGATAATCACGAGGTGGCAAACCTGAAGGAAAAGGAGCGTACGGATGTGAGAAAGGGAGAAATCGGTTTTGTGTTCCAGAGCTTCAACCTGATAGATGAATTGAATGTAGAGGAGAACATCGAGCTTCCTCTTACTTACCTCAACATTCCGAAGGCGGAGCGTAAGGCAAAGGTGCAGGCGATTATGAAGCGAATGGCCATCAGTCATCGTGCCAAGCATTTCCCTCACCAGCTTTCTGGTGGTCAGCAGCAGCGAGTAGCCATCGCCCGTGCCGTGGTCTTTGGTCCGAAGCTCATCCTTGCCGATGAGCCTACGGGTAACCTCGATTCCAAGAATGGAGCTGAGGTGATGCATCTGCTTACCGAGCTGAACCACGAGGGCACCACCATCGTCATGGTAACGCATAATGAGCACGATGCCAAGATAGCCCATCGCACCATTCGCCTGTTTGATGGACAGATTGTGGAGGCGGAGGGCAATCAGCTTTAGTGCTTCTGTCACTTCTGAGCGTATGACGCTATGCTTCATTAGAAGAGGAACGTCATAAATCGCTTGGTGTTGGTCTCTTTCTGCTTCAGCTCTTCTTCCATTCTCTGTATTGCCATCTTGAAGAAGAAACGGATGAGGTGCTCGTCGGTTGCTTCCGTACGAATCATACGGAGGGCAGAAATGTATTCCTGTCGGGCTTCGGATGGGATGATGAGGAGAGGATGATTCAATCTTAAGAGAATGTAGTTGCTGATGAGTCGTCCTGTTCTTCCATTCCCATCACGGAACGGATGGAGATATTCGTAGAAGCCATGGAAGCGGGCGGCAAGAATCATGGGATGAACGGCTGCTGAAACGATGGCTTTTTCGGTAGATTCCAACAGTTTGGGAATTCTGGCGATGAGTTCTTCGTGGTCGCCAAATACCGTGTCGCCTGCAGCCATGTCCGTGGTGGTGTATTCGCCCGGAATAGCTTCTGGAGAACGATAGGAAAGCGTATGGCTGGTAACCCGCCTGTTGATTTCTTTCAGAAGATTCTCGTCGAGTGGATGTTGCGTGTTTTGCATCATGTACTCAAAGGCTTCGAAGTGGTCAAGCATTTCGAAAGCCTCGAAAAGAGTCTTTCCGGCAGGGATCATCCCTAATCCTTTCTCCTTCAGCTCCCGGGTATCATCTACGGAGAAAGAGTTGCCTTCAATGGCGCACGAATGGGTAGAGAAGAGTACTTCATTATATTTGATGTACTCTTCTCTATCCATTTTATTGATGATAAGGGTTTGATATTTTCCTCTCAAATCCTCGTATTCCTTGATTTCCTTTTCGAATGCCATAATCTTCTGTATTTGTGGGGACAAAGATACGATTTTTATGGATAAACACCAAACTTTTCTTTCAAAAAATGTGCTTATGTTATGGGATGATGATGCGGAAGGTGGTGATTCTCTGTGCCTTGTCCTGATGGAGCGAGAGGCTGCCGCCGCTTACTCGCATGATCTGGCGGGAGAGGGAGAGACCGATTCCGCTTCCTTCCGGCTTCGTGGTGAAGAACGGGATGAAAATGTGGGAGGCTACATCTTCGGGGATGAGACCGGCGTTGTTGCTCACGTCGATGATGATGGATTCCTGGACGTTGGCGTAGGCATGGAGATGGATAAATGCCTTCTTGCTTGCCGCGGATTGCAAATCCGCGGAGCGGCATTCCTGCTTGTCTTCTCTTTCCTTTTCCCTGAAAGCTTCTACGGCATTCTTCAGAAGATTCGTTACTACGTGAGAGAGGAGGCTCTCGTCGGCGTAAACCAGCAAATCCTTGGGAGAAACTTCTATCTCTACTTCGTGGTTGCAGAGCAACGCCATCCTTTCCAGGAATGGTTCCACATAGAAGAGAGCAGGCTGAGGCTGGGGAACATGGGTAAAACGGCGATAGTTGTTGACGAAAGCCAACAGCTCGGTTCCTGTTTTGTGGATGGTTTCCAAGCCTTGCTTCAGGTCTTTATCCTCTGTAACCCGGGTAAGCAGAGTTTCGCTCAACGAAGTAACCGGCGTGATGGTATTCATGATTTCATGGGTCAGCACACGAATCAGCTTGATCCAAGAATCCACTTCCTGATTGCTCAGCTCGTGGCTCACGTCGCTCAGGGCGATGATGCGCACGTGCTTGTCTTTCAGCATGGCTTGCGTCTCATGCTTTGCCAGGTGTTCATCCTTCAGTTTCTCTTTTACCTGGTTCATGTGGGTAAGCACATCCGTATTGAGCAACCGGAGGGCTGCCTGATTGTGCTGCAGGATGTTGTCGTGACAATCTACCACCAGGATGCCCGTATCCACCGCATTCAGAATCTGCTCGTAATATTTCTCCCGATCCATCTGCTCCTCTCTCGTATGTTGCAGGAAAAGCTTGATGCGGTTGAGGGACTGGTGTAGAATTTTATCCTCCTTAAACCTCTTCTCCGTAGGAAAACTGAAGGAGAAATCCCCATTATCTATCGCATCAAAAAGGAAGGTTACCTTCTTGATGTTCCGGCGATAGTGGCGGTAGAGCCAGATGTTGACTGCTACTAAAACTACCAAAATCACCAATAAAACGATGATTGCTAACTGACTATTCATCTGATAACTAAGAATCCGTGTAATCTGTGTAATCCGTGCCTAAATTCATAACCCGTATCGCTTAATCTTATTGTAAAGCGTCTGGCGGGAAATGCCCAGTCTTGCGGCTACCACCGACAGATTTCCTTCACATTCCCTAATGGTTTTCTCTATCATTCGGCTTTCCATCTCGTCGAGCGTCTGAACCTCTTCCAGAGGCTTCTCTTTTCTCTGCTGGTTTCCGCCGTCAATATCTTCGGCAGAAATCATTCCGCCATCAGACAGAATCACGGCTTTCTCGATGGCGTGCTGGAGTTCACGGATGTTTCCGTACCATGGCAAACTGGTAAGTTTTTTCTCAGCTTCTTCCGAAAAACGGAGATTCAACTTATTATATAAATCGCCATATTGATGGAGGAATCTTTCTGCCAGCGGAACGATGTCTGATTTTCTCTGTCTCAGGGCAGGCAATTCCAGATGGATGGTATTGATGCGATAGAGCAGATCCTCTCTGAATTCGCCATCGTTTACCATCTGCTGCAGGTTGCGGTTGGTGGCGCAAACCAGTCGTACGTTGATGGGAATCTGCTTACTTCCGCCCACTCTTACGATGCTTCTGCGTTGCAGGGCGGTAAGGAGTTTTGCCTGAAGACCGTAGGATAGGTTTCCTATCTCATCCAGGAAGATGGTACTGCCGTCGGCAAGCTCAAACTTGCCCGGTTTATCCACCTTGGCATCGGTAAAAGCACCCTTCACATGACCGAAGAGTTCGCTCTCGAAAAGGGTTTCCGTAATGGCTCCCATATCCACAGGCAGCATCTTTTTCCCACATCTTGTGGATAAACGATGTATCTCGTTGGCTAACACCTCTTTACCTGTTCCATTTTCGCCTGTAATGAGGATGTTTGCATCGGTTGCGGCAACTTTTTCCACAATACTTCTCAAATTGTTCATAACTTCGCTATCTCCCCAATACATAGCGCTTTGCGCATCTTTTCCACCAGGTTTTCCACCTTTCCTGTTGATAACGTTATCCACAGCCCTGTTCTTATCCCTAGCCTCTACCAGCGTACGGATCATCTTCTCGTTTTCAAAAGGCTTCACGATGAAGTCGGCGGCACCTTCCTTGATGCCTGTTACGGCAAGTTGAATGTCGGCGTAGGCGGTAAAGAGTACCACTTCGGTTTTCGGGCTGAGGCTCTTGATTTCCCTGAGCCAGTACAGTCCTTCGTTTCCCGAATTGATTCCGCTGGAAAAGTTCATGTCGAGGAGCACCACGTCGGGGTGCTCCTCTCTCAGCTTGGCTGGGATGGAGTTAGGGTTGGCGATGGTGATGATGCCATCGAATATGGGTTCCAGCAGCATCCTTACCGTAGTAAGAATGTTGCGGTTGTCATCAACAATCAATATCGTTCCTTGTTTCTTAATCATGGTGCAAAGTTACGAAATATCATAGAAAAGTGGTAATGTTTGTCTAATAATTAGACGAAAAAATGCCGATAATGACGCCAAAAGTTGCTTTTCCGGCAGCTTTTGGCATCCTTATCGGCACTTGTTTATTCAAAATTCTGATTCCTGATGAGGAATTGCTTATCCTAAAAGGGGAATTACTTATCCTATAAAGGGGAGTTACAGCTCTATCGGAACCACTATCTTTATGCTGAAGTTGCGGCCCATATTGTAAACGCCTCTTCTGCCTGTAACCTGGTTTACGTCAAGATACTTCAGACGGCTCAGGTGGTTCTGGTAAGCACGGTTGGTAAGGTTCTCGCCCGAAAGATAGAGCGAGAGAAGGCGCTTGCCATGGAGCTTCACGTCGGTACCGGCATACATGTTTAATAAGGTGTACGATGGCGTAGCGGTCTCCGTCTCGTTGGCTGCGAAATAATGGTTCTGGCGGAGATTGCAATCCATCTGTAGCTTTACGAAGAGATGGTTGAAAGTCTTGCCGTCGCAGACAAACTCATACCTTACATCCGAAACCCAGCGAGGGGCTGGGGTGAATGGCAGATACTTTGATTCGGATGGCTGATGC
>ENA-OQNT01000359-OQNT01000359.1-human-gut-metagenome-genome-assembly--contig:-NODE-359-length-10704-cov-2.510920_pt1 | contig 10704 bp, 6 predicted proteins | sample MGYA00242634_ERZ504890 | MGnify/ENA primary metagenome ERZ504890 (study PRJEB26092, sample SAMD00036379) | human gut metagenome | host: Homo sapiens | study: EMG produced TPA metagenomics assembly of... | reverse complement strand
ATTTATTGTCTTATTTCGATGTAAGCCACTACTTTATAGAGCCTTTTCGGGGTGCAAAGGTACGATTTTTTCGGCAAACTACCTAAATATTAAGGAGACTTTTAAAAAGGAGGTTGGTTTTAACTTTATATAACTATTAAAAACGAATATTATAAAGAAAAAGCGGAATTTAGCAGAGAATTTAGTCTTAGTATGTATGCTGTAGTACATTATGCCTCACCTTTTGGTGTGCCGAATGGAGCGATTGTACGTTCTTGCTCATCAGGCAACTCAATTTTACCGAAGGACTGCTCGTAGTTATAAATATTACTCTGCAATGCCTGGAGCAATCGCTTAGCATGCTCAGGTGCCATGATAACACGACTCTTGATCTGAGGTGCAGGCATGCCAGGAAGTGCACATGCGAAATCCAAGATGAAGTCTGAACTAGAATGTGTAATCAGTGCCAAGTTAGAGTATGTACCCTCTGCAACTTCAGGGCTAATGCCCATCTGGAACTGATTCTGCTGCTGTTGATTATTCTTATTTTCTTCCATAATTTTACTAAGTTAATAGGATTAAACTTTAAATGATAGTGCAAATTTACACATAATATCTGAAAAAAACGAATAATCTGCCACTTATTTTAAAAACATCATAAGACAACAGAAGATGGAATCCTGATTCTTTGTCTTTTTTTCATCAGTTGCAGATAACAAAAGGGTGCGCCATAGACTTATGACGCACCCTCATTATACCTATTTATATATAGTACTCTATCTACGATTATTCTCCTATTGGAGAATCAGCATAGTCGAGCACATTTTTCTTATTAGCCTGCATACGCTCATATTCTTCTTTAGAGCCTACGATGAGCTTATCCCACTGACGAAGACCAGTACCTGCAGGAATCAAGTGACCACAGATTACATTCTCCTTCATACCCTCAAGGTAATCAACCTTACCACGGATAGCAGCCTCATTCAAAACCTTAGTAGTTTCCTGGAATGATGCAGCACTCATAAAGCTCTTAGTACCAAGAGCTGCACGAGTAATACCCTGGAGGATCTGTGTAGAAGTTGCAGATACGGCATCACGAACCTGTACAAGTTTCAAGTCGCGACGCTTCAATGCAGAATTCTCATCACGCAATCTACGAGCCGTTATGATCTGACCTGGTTTGAGACTTTCACTATCACCACCGTCAGTAACAACTTTCTTACCCCAGATACGATCATTCTCTTCTGCAAAGTCAAGTTTATCAACCAACTCTTGCTCCAAGAAGGTAGTATCACCTGGATCGTCAATACGAACCTTACGCATCATCTGACGTACCACAACCTCAAAATGCTTATCATTAATAGCCACACCCTGAAGACGGTAAACGTCCTGGATCTGGTTAACAATATACTCCTGAACAGCGGTAGGACCCATGATGGCGAGAATATCGCCAGGAGTTACACTACCATCAGAAAGAGGAGTACCAGCACGTACAGCATCATGTTCCTGTACCAAGATCTGCTTAGAAAGAGATACAAGATACTTCTTCTGATCGCCAGTCTTAGATGTTACGATGATCTCACGGTTACCACGCTTTACCTTACCCATAGTTACCTCACCATCGATTTCAGATACAACAGCAGGGTTAGAAGGGTTGCGAGCCTCAAGAAGCTCAGTTACACGAGGGAGACCACCAGTGATATCACCTGCACCACCTACAGCACGAGGAATCTTAACCAAAACCTCACCGGTATTAATTGTCTGTCCATCCTCAACAGCCAAGTGACCACCTACAGGGAAGTTGTATGTACCAAGGATTTCACCATTAGCATCGATAACATCACAAGATGGAACCATTGCCTTATTCTTGGAATCGGTGATAATCTTCTCCTCCAAACCTGTAGTCTCATCGACCTCAGCACGATAAGTCTGATCCTTCTGAACGTCATTGAACTTCAATGTACCCGCATACTGGCTGACGATAACGGCGTTAAATGGATCCCAACGGGCGATAACAGTATCCTTTTCTACGATTTCACCCTCCTTGTGATACAATGAAGAACCGTAAGGAACATTCAAAGTTGCAAGAACGATGTTTGTATTAGGATCCACGAAACGAATTTCAGCCAAGTGGCTTACTACCTTTTCGCATTTGATATCGTTTCCTTCCTCATCTTCCTCTACGAATGGTACTGTACTCAACTCATCAAACTCGATACGAGACTTATTCTTCGCAGCAATCTTAGCATTGGCAGCAGCATTAGATGCAATACCACCGGCGTGGAATGTACGGAGAGTCAACTGTGTACCAGGCTCACCAATAGCTTGAGCAGCGATGACACCAACGGCTTCACCCAACTGTACCATACGGGCCGTTGCCAAGTTACGGCCATAGCACTTCATGCAGACACCCTTTTTGCTCTCACAGGTGAGAACCGAACGAATTTCAACACTCTCGATAGGAGATTCATCAATAGCCTTTGCCTTAGCCTCGGTGATTTCTTCACCAGATTTGACAATCAGTTCACCAGTAGTTGGATGAATAACATCATGCACAGAAACACGACCCAAAATACGCTCATAAAGAGATGAAATAATCTCATCACCATTCTTTAAAGCTGTACAAACCAAGCCACGCAATGTACCACAATCCTCTTCGGTGATAATAACATCGTGAGAAACGTCTACAAGACGACGAGTCAAATAACCAGCATCGGCAGTCTTCATAGCGGTATCAGCAAGACCCTTACGGGCACCGTGAGAAGCGATAAAGTACTCCAATACAGACATACCCTCCTTAAAGTTAGAAAGGATAGGGTTCTCGATGATCTGCGCGCCCTCTGCACCAGCCTTCTGAGGTTTAGCCATCAAACCACGCATACCAGACAACTGCTTAATCTGATCCTTAGAACCACGGGCTCCGGAATCAAGCATCATGTATACGGCGTTGAATCCCTGGTCAGCTTCGGTCATCTCCTTCATCAAGATATTACCCAAATCTGTATTTACGTGAGTCCACGCATCAATAACCTGGTTGTATCGTTCCTTGTTGGTGATGAAACCCATATTATAGTTATTGGTAATTTCCTCAACCTCCTTGCGACCGCGCTCAACAATAGCTTCCTTCTCTGGTGGAATAATAATATCACCAAGGTTGAATGACAATCCTGCGACATAAGCCATACGATAACCTAAGTTCTTGATTCCATCAAGGAATTCACAAGCCTTAGCCATACCAACAGCCTTGATAACATTAGAAATCAAACCACGGAGGGTTTTCTTGGAAATCACATCATTGAAGAAGCCAACTTCATCAGGAATGATACCATTAACGATGACACGTCCAACAGAAGTTTCTACCATTCGTTTCTGGATTGTACCATCAACCAAGTCGTCAACTACAACCTTAATCAAAGCATGAAGATCACATCGGCCCTCGTTACGAGCAATCAATGCCTCTTCAGGACCATAGAATGTCAAGCCCTCACCCTTTGCACCTGGACGAATCTTAGTAATATAGTAAAGACCAAGCACCATATCTTGAGAAGGAACGGTGATAGGCGCACCATTAGCTGGGTTGAGAATGTTATGACTCTGGAGCATCAGGATTTGAGCCTCCAAAACAGCCTCATTGCTCAATGGAAGGTGAACAGCCATCTGGTCACCATCGAAGTCGGCGTTGAACGCTGTACATGCCAATGGATGCAACTGAATAGCCTTACCCTCAATCATCTTAGGCTGGAATGCCTGGATACCGAGTCGGTGAAGCGTAGGGGCACGGTTCAACATAACCGGATGACCCTTCATTACATTCTCAAGAATATCCCAGATAACTGGCTCGCGACGATCAACAATCTTCTTGGCACTTTTTACAGTCTTTACGATACCACGCTCTATCAACTTACGGATGATAAATGGTTTGTAAAGCTCTGCAGCCATCAGTTTTGGAAGACCACACTCACCCATCTTCAACTCTGGACCTACAACGATTACAGAACGGGCAGAATAGTCAACACGCTTACCCAGCAAGTTCTGACGGAAACGACCCTGCTTACCCTTTAAAGAGTCAGAGAGTGACTTCAAAGGACGATTGCTCTCACTCTTAACAGCAGAACTCTTGCGTGAGTTGTCGAACAAGCTGTCAACAGCCTCCTGCAACATACGCTTCTCGTTACGGAGAATAACCTCAGGAGCCTTGATCTCAACCAATCTCTTCAAACGGTTGTTACGGATAATCACACGACGATAGAGGTCATTCAAGTCTGATGTTGCAAAACGACCACCATCCAATGGTACCAACGGACGAAGCTCAGGTGGAGTAACAGGAATAATCTTCATGATCATCCATTCTGGCTTATTAATACCTTTACTAGCACGGAAACCTTCTTCAACTTTGCAGACGCTTCAGAGCCTCAGTTTTACGCTGCTGACTTGAATCGTTATTTGCGCGATCGCGGAGTTCGTATGACAAAGAGTCAAGGTCTACATTTCTGGAGCAACTGTATAAATTGCTTCAGCACCCATTTTTGCGATTAAACTTATTAGGGTCCGTAATCGTCCAAAAGTTCATTGTCACCATTAGGATCATAACTGGTCAAGAAGAGCCATATATTCATCTTCTGACAAGAGATCAAGTTTGTAGAGAACCGTTCAATTCAAGACCATCAGCAATCAGTCTTTCCCTCAAGAATACCAGGCTGGATAACTACATACTTCTCGTAGTAAATGACAGCATCAAGTTTCTTGGTCGGCATACCCAAAAGGTAACCAATCTTATTTGGAAGAGAACGGAAATACCAAATATGAGCAACAGGTACGACAAGCTCAATGTGACCAGAGCGTTCACGACGAACTTTCTTCTCTGTAACCTCTACACCGCATCGGTCGCAGACGATTCCCTTATAACGGATACGCTTGTACTTGCCGCAGGCGCATTCATAGTCCTTAGTAGGACCAAAAATACGCTCGCAGAACAAGCCATCACGCTCCGGCTTATATGTACGATAATTAATGGTTTCCGGTTTAGTAACCTCACCATACGAATTTTCCAAGATCTCCTCTGGCGAAGCGAGACCGATGGTAATCTTCGTAAAATTATTCTTTACCTTTGTATCTTTTTTGAAAGCCATGTTTCTATATATAAATTAGGGGTTCTCAAAATTAATCAAGTTTGATGCTCAAACCAAGGCCACGAAGCTCATGGAGCAATACGTTAAGTGACTCAGGAATACCAGGAGTTGGCATTGGATCGCCCTTTACGATTGCTTCGTATGCCTTGCTACGTCCTACAACATCATCTGACTTAACAGTCAGGATCTCCTGCAAAACGTGGCTTGCACCGAATGCCTCGATAGCCCAGACCTCCATCTCTCCGAATCGCTGACCACCAAACTGTGCTTTACCACCAAGTGGCTGTTGTGTAATCAAAGAGTATGGACCGATAGAACGAGCGTGCATCTTATCCTCAACCATATGACCCAACTTCAAGAAGTAAGTCATACCAACAGTAGCTGGCTGGTCAAACTGCTCTCCTGTCTCACCATCATAAAGGTAAGTAGAGCAGAAACGTGGCAAGCCTGCCTTATCTGTCCATTCAGAGAGATCATCCAATTTAGCACCATCAAAGATAGGAGTAGCAAACTTTACACCCAACTTTTTACCTGCAGCACCCAAGATACACTCGAATATCTGACCAAGATTCATACGTGAAGGCACACCCAATGGATTCAATACCATATCAACAGGACGACCGTCAGCCATAAATGGCATATCCTCCAAACGAACTACCTTAGACACAATACCCTTATTACCATGACGACCGGCAAGTTTATCACCAACCTGGATCTTACGCTTCTTAGCAATATATACCTTAGCCATCTGAAGAATACCTGATGGAAGTTCATCACCAATAGTGATAGCAAACTTACGACGCTTTAATTCAGCATCAAGTTGCTTATACTTGCGGATATAGTTCATGATCAGGCGCTGAATCAAAGTATTGGTATGATCATCCTCTGTCCAACCATTAGACTGTACGCCATCATACTCCAGGTTCTTCAAAGCTGTTGTTGTGAACTTGCTACCCTTGGTGATGATCTCAGCACCAGAGTAATCCTTCACGCCCTGAGAAGTCTTGCCTTCAGTCAAGGTGAGCAACTTATCAACCAAAATATCCTTCAAGTCATCGCCCTTTGCCTCGTACTCCTCATCAATCTTGGCAAGGATAATCTTATCCTGTTTCTTAGACTCACGAGTCTTTACGGCACGAGAGAACAACTTCTTGTCAATAACAACACCGCTCAATGATGGATTTGCCTTCAATGAAGAATCCTTCACATCACCAGCCTTATCACCAAAGATAGCGCGAAGCAACTTCTCTTCTGGTGAAGGATCACTTTCACCCTTAGGCGAAATCTTACCAATCATGATATCACCTGGTTCAATTCTTGCACCAACACGCACGATACCATTATCATCAAGATCCTTTGTAGCTTCCTCGCTGACATTAGGGATATCAGATGTAAATTCCTCTACTCCACGCTTAGTTTCACGGACATCAAGAGAGTATTCGTCAACATGTACAGATGTCAATACGTCATCACGAACCATACGTTCAGAAATAACAACAGCATCCTCATAGTTGTAACCCTTCCAAGGAATATAAGCTACAAGCAAATTACGGCCCAAAGCCAACTCACCGTTTTCTGTCGCATAACCCTCAGTCAGGATATCACCCTTCTTTACACGCTGTCCCTTATTACAGATAGGACGCAAGTCGATGGTCATATTCTGGTTGGTACGACGGAACTTAGGAATACGATACTCCTTCAAAGCTGGTTCGAAGCTTACAAACTCATCGTCTTCTGTGCGATCGTAAAGGATACGGATAGTTGTAGCATCAACATATTCGATAACGCCCTCACCTTCTGCAGTAACCATAGTACGTGAATCCTCACAAACTTGCTTCTCAAGACCAGTACCAACTATTGGTGCATCATTATGAAGCAATGGTACAGCCTGACGCATCATGTTACATCCCATCAACGCACGGTGACCATCATCATGCTCCAAGAATGGAATCAAACCTGCGGATACAGAAGCAATCTGCTGTGGAGAGACGTCAACATAATCAACTTGATCCGGACCTACAACAGGATAATCAGCATCCTGACGACACTTTACTACATCACGAATGAAAGAACCATCAACAGTCAAAGGCGCATTACCCTGACCGATAATCTTAGACTCTTCATCCTCAGCTGTCAAGTATACAACATCCTCATTAGCCATATCGACCTTGCTATCATTCACCTTACGGTAAGGAGTAACAATAAAACCAAGATCATTAATCTTTGCATACATACAGAGAGAAGAAATCAAACCGATGTTTGGACCTTCAGGACTCTCAATAGGACAAAGACGACCATAGTGTGTATAATGTACGTCACGAACCTCGAAACCGGCACGCTCACGAGACAAACCACCAGGACCTAAGGCAGAAAGACGACGCTTATGAGTTACCTCAGCCAGAGGGTTAGTCTGGTCCATGAACTGTGACAATGGATTAGTTCCAAAGAAAGAATTGATAACACTAGAAATTGTCTTAGCATTAATCAAATCAGTTGGAGTAAACACCTCATTGTCGCGAACATTCATACGTTCACGGATAGTACGGGTCATACGTGCCAAACCAATAGAGAACTGGTTAGCCAACTGCTCACCTACAGTACGAACACGACGATTAGACAAGTGGTCGATATCGTCAACTGTTGCACTAGAGTTGATCAGCTGAATAAGATATTTAATGATCTCAATAATATCTTCCTTAGTCAAGACACGAACATCAATGTCAGTATCAAGATTCAATTTCTTATTGATACGATAACGACCTACCTCACCCAGATCATAACGCTTATCCGAGAAGAACAGGTTTTGGAAAACCTCACGTGCACTTGCGTCATCTGCAGGATCAGCATTACGCAACTGACGATAGATATAGTTAACAGCTTCCTTCTCAGAGTTACTTGGATCCTTTGCCAAAGTATTGAAGATAATAGTAAACTTGTTGGCAGCTTCCTCATCCTTATGAAGCAGAACAGTCTGCGCTCCACTCTCAACAATCTCCTCAATATTATCAGCAGTAAGTTCAGTCTCACGCTCCATGATTACTTCATTACGCTCGATAGATACTACTTCACCAGTATCCTCATCAACGAAGTCCTCATTCCAACTCTTCAAAACACGAGCAGCAAGCTTACGACCAATAGCAGCCTTCATATTCTTCTTGTTAACCTTCACCTCCTCGGCGAGATCAAAAATCTGAAGAATATCCTTATCCTGTTCGTAACCAATAGCACGCAACAATGTGGTTACAGGCAACTTCTTCTTACGATCGATATATGCATACATTACATTGTTAATGTCAGTTGCAAATTCAATCCAGCTTCCCTTGAAAGGAATGATACGAGCAGAATAAAGCATGGTACCATTTGCATGAACACCCTGGCTAAAGAACACACCAGGAGAGCGATGAAGCTGAGAAACAACAACACGCTCAGCACCATTAATCACGAAAGTACCATTATCGGTCATATATGGGATAGTACCAAGGAACACATCCTGAATAAATGTACCGAAATCCTCATGATCAGGATCAGTACAATACAGTTTCATCTTAGCCTTCAAAGGTACACTATATGTAAGACCACGCTCCAAACACTCATCAATAGAATAGCGAGGAGGGTCGATATAGTAATCCAAGAACTCAAGAACGAAATTGTTACGTGTATCGGTAATAGGGAAGTTCTCAGAGAACACCTTATACAAACCGTCATTCTTGCGTTCCTCAGGCGGAGTATCCAACTGTAAGAAGTCCTTGAAAGACTTTAACTGCACATCGAGGAAATCCGGATATGGATACGGATTATGCACGCTGGCAAAATTTACTCTGTTATCAACAATTTTTGTAGCCATTAGAAGTTATTAAATGGGTTTTATTAATAATATAATAAAAGACACAAAAAGGTTAGGACTCACCTACTTGGAGAATCCTAACCATTTATATAAAAAATGTATTACTCTAATTACTTGAGCTCTACCTTAGCACCGGCCTCTTCGATAGCCTTCTTAAGGTTCTCAGCCTCGTCCTTAGCTACACCTTCCTTGATTGTAGAAGGAGCACCGTCTACGAGATCCTTAGCCTCTTTCAAACCGAGACCACAAGCCTCCTTAACAGCCTTTACAACCTGGAGCTTAGCGCCACCAACCTCAGCGAGGACTACGTCGAATGTAGACTTCTCCTCAGCTGCAGCTGCACCACCAGCAGCAGGACCAGCAGCTACAGCTACAGCTGCAGCAGCCAGGCTCAATACCATACTCGTCCTTGAGGACTGTTGCCAACTCATTAACTTCCTTAACAGTAAGATTTACTAACTCTTCTGCAATAGCTTTGATATCTGCCATTTTATTCTAAAAATTTTATTTGTTTATACTATTAATATATGAAATGTTGTATTTACTCAGGACGCTCACCCAAAGTCTTAAGCACACCATGAATAGTGTTGCCTCCTGACTGAAGAGCAGAAAGAACGTTCTTTGCTGGAGACTGCAGCAAAGCAACAATCTCTGCGATAACCTCGTTCTTGCTCTTGAGAGATGCGAGTTCAGCGAGCTTGTCAGCGCCTACATAGAAGCTTTCCTCAGCGTATGCTGCCTTCAATGATGGAACGCCTTCCTTCTCGTATTCCTTCAACAACTTAGCTGGTACATTAGCTGTATTGGCAAACATTACAGCAGTAGTACCCTTCAAGCAGCCATAGAGCTCAGAGAAATCGATATCTGAAGCCTCGAACGCCTTGTGAAGCAAGGAATTCTTAACAACAACCATCTTAATCTCGCTCTGGAAGCACTTACGACGGAGTGCGCTTGTCTTCTCAGCATTCAATCCTGTAACATCTACAAGATAGAAATGAGGAAACTCCTGCAACTTCTGTCCAAGTTCAGCGATAATAGTATCTTTAACTTCTTTCTTCATTTTACAAAACTTTTAGAGTTATTCAACTGATTTAGGATCAATCTTGATACCCTTACTCATAGTGCTAGAAATAAAGATACTCTTGATATATGTACCTTTAGCAGCAGCAGGCTTCAACTTGATAACTGTATTGATGAACTCCTTAGCATTTCCGTAAATCTGCTCAGGTGTCATGCTGACCTTACCGATTGATGTGTGGATAATACCAGCCTTATCAACCTTGAAGTCAATCTTACCTTGTTTAACTTCCTTAACTGCCTTAGCAACATCCATAGTTACAGTACCACTCTTAGGGTTAGGCATCAATCCACGAGGACCGAGTACACGACCCAAAGGACCAATCTTACCCATACAAGAAGGCATTGTGATGATGACATCAATATCTGTCCAACCACCCTTAATCTTCTCAACGTATTCGTCAAGACCTACATAATCAGCGCCTGCTTCCTTAGCAGCAGCTTCCTGATCAGGAGTACAGAGTGCGAGCACACGAGTAACCTTACCTGTTCCGTTTGGCAATGAAACAACGCCACGAACCATCTGGTTAGCCTTACGTGGATCAACACCTAAGCGTACATCAATATCAAGAGATGCATCAAACTTGGTAGTGGTAATTTCCTTTACCAACTCTGAAGCCTCCTTCAATGTGTATGCCTTCCCTGCTTCAACCTTATCAGCTACTGATTTTTGAT
>ENA-OQNT01000358-OQNT01000358.1-human-gut-metagenome-genome-assembly--contig:-NODE-358-length-10732-cov-2.326450_pt1 | contig 10732 bp, 6 predicted proteins | sample MGYA00242634_ERZ504890 | MGnify/ENA primary metagenome ERZ504890 (study PRJEB26092, sample SAMD00036379) | human gut metagenome | host: Homo sapiens | study: EMG produced TPA metagenomics assembly of... | reverse complement strand
GTAGAAAATTTTTTTACAATAGAAAATTTGACAGCTCTCCGGGAGATTTCACTGCGGCGATGTGCGGACCGGGTGAATATCCTCACAGAAAATACCCGCATAAAAAATCATGGAGATTATCACACAGGCGAACATATTCTTGTATGTCTATCTTCTTCTCCATCCAATGCGAAAATTATCCGTACCGCCGCAAAAATGGCTTCTGCTTTTAAAGGGGAGTTTACGGCTCTATTTGTAGAAACCCCAGATTTTTCGGTGATGAGCGAGGAAAATGTAAAACGCCTGCGTTCAAATATTCGTCTTGCTGAGCAGCTTGGGGCAAAAATAGAAACAGTTTACGGAGAAGATGTTCCGTTTCAGATTGCGGAATTTACTCGTTTGTCCGGTGTGTCAAAGATTGTGATCGGACGTAGTTCTGCTACAAAACGGCATTTGCTCAGCAAACCGACCCTGACAGAAAAATTGATTGATTATGCCCCTAACCTGGATGTGCATATTATTCCGGATACGGTTTCTAATGCGGCAGTGTATCAGTTAAGCGGGGGAAGGAAAAAGAACCATATCGTATTCTCTGTCACTGATATACTAAAATCTACTTCGATCCTGATTTTATCCAGTTTAGTCGGAATGATTTTCCGGAAATTTGGATTTGACGAGGCAAATATCATTAATGTTTTTGTTTTAGGCGTTCTTGTCACCGCTGTCATCACGAAACATCAGATATACAGCCTAATTTCCTCGATTGTAAGTGTATTGGTCTTTAATTTCCTGTTTACGGAACCTCAATTTACCTTGCAGGCGTATGATCAGGGTTATCCTGTTACCTTTATTATCATGTTTTTGGCGGCATTTTTAACCGGTTCTCTTGCTATACGGATTAAAACCAGGCAAAACAGGTGGCACAATCTGCTTACCGTACCAAAGTGTTATTTGACACAAACCAGCTATTGCAACAGGCAAAAGATAAAAATGAAATTGTATCTGCAACTTCAAATCAGCTCATTAAACTCTTGGAAAAAGACATCGTTTTTTATTTAGCTGATGGAGAAGTGTTGGATACGCCACATATTTTTTCTGCGACGGAGGAAAATTTGGAATCGTGTATTTCCGAAAATGAAAAGGCCGTTGCCGGCTGGGTATTGAAAAACAACAAACGTGCCGGAGCTACAACAGGAACGCTTTCCAATGCAAAATGCCTGTACCTTGCTGTTCGCAGCAACAGTATGGTATATGGAGTTATTGGAATCGTGATGGGGGAAATACCTCTTGATCCATTTGAAAACAGTATTCTACTATCCATTCTCGGAGAATGTGCCCTGGCTTTGGAAAATGAGAAAAATGCCCGTGAGAAACAGGAGGCGGCCATTCTTGCAAAAAATGAACAGTTGCGAGCGAACCTGCTGCGTGCTATTTCACATGATTTGAGGACACCGCTGACATCCATTTCCGGTAATGCCAGCTAACCTTTTGTCCAATGGCGATTCCTTTGATAATGATCAAAAAAGCAGCTGTACACGGATATTTATGATGATTCCATGTGGCTGATTAACCTTGTAGAAAACCTGCTGGCTGTAACCCGGATTGAAGAAGGACGGTTGAATCTCCGTATAACGGAAGATTTGATGGATGACGTGATCACAGAAGCGTTACATCATATTAACCGAAAGAGTGAAGAACATCATATTTCCGTTGAAAGCAAAGAAGAATTTCTTCTTGCAAAAATGGATGCAAAGCTTATTGTTCAGGTAATCATCAATATTGTTGATAATGCTATCAAATATACACCTCAAGGTGGAAAGGTTACGTTGTCGGCTTCTGTTGAAGGTAAGATGGCTGTGATTCATGTATGTGATACAGGTATAGGTATTCCAAAGGCCGAAATTAAGAGTATCTTCAAGACCTTCTTCAGGGCTTCTAATGCGATAAATTCTCAGGAAATGGGAAGTGGATTAGGACTGATGCTTACACGAAAACTTGTAGAGAAATTGGGAGGAAAGCTTAGTTTCGTAAGTGAGGAAGGAAAGGGTACTACTTTCTGTGTGAAGATGCCATTAGGTCATGTAACAGATTCTTCTGTCCGGCTTGTTGGAGAAAAGAAAAATGTTGTAACTGAATCTTCTTTAGCTGAAGATAAGCATGATGAAACTTGCCAGACTGTGTCTTCTGCGGTTCTGCAGGATGCTGATGTTTCAACGGATACACTTCTTTTTGTCGATGACAATGAAGATCTTCGCAAATATATCAGAATGACTTTTGGTGATTCTTATCAAGTAGTTGATGTGGAGAGTGCAGAGGCTGCCCTGAAATATTTGAAAGAGGGCGGGATATGTGATATCGTTGTTTCAGATGTCATGATGCCGGGAATGCACGGAGATGAGTTCTGTCGCAGCATCAAGGAAAATAAGGAAACATCATGGCTGCCTGTTATCCTGCTGACTGCTAAGGCTGGTCGTGACTTTATGATAGAGGGACTCGGACTGGGTGCTGATGACTATATAGCCAAACCATTCGATACTGCTATTCTTGCGAGCAAGGTTGCCAGTATTTTGAAGAATCGTCGCCGGTTGAGTCAGTATTATATGGACAGAAGCCTTGCTCTTGTTAAAGGAGAGGTTGCTTCTGAGTCTGCTTCTTCCGAGCAGATTGTGGGTTCTGATTCTTCCGATGAACACTTGGAACCTACTGGAGCTTCTGAAGAAAAAAAGGATGATACTGTCTTGAATAAGCAAGGCCAGACATTCGAAAATGTGGCAGACACTGTTCTGAATCCGCAAGACCAGGCTTTTGTAGATAAAGCTACCCGTTTGGTGTTGACTCATCTGAGCGACACAGACTTTAATATCGACCGACTCTGTAGAGAGATGGCGATGAGCAGAACGCTTTTCTATGGTAGGCTGAAGACTCTTACGGGCCAAAGTCCGCAGGATTTTATGCGTTTGATACGTCTGGAGCAGGCTGCAATCTTCCTGAAACAGGGGGATAGTGTGCTGGATGTATCTGTGAAAGCCGGTTTTGTAAATGTGAAGTACTTTAGTACTGTATTTAAAAAACACTTTGGGGTTTCTCCAAGTAAGTATCTGTAAATTAGAGTTTTAAATTCAAAGAAAAGGTTTCTGTTTAGACGATATGTCTGAATTGAAACCTTTTTTTGTTTGTTATCTAACCCTCTGGAAGTTCCTTTTCTTTATCTTTGCAACCAGATTCTGTTAAGTAAGTCAAACAGTTATTTAAAAAACGAAACAATAACAATATAAACATAAAAATGAAAAGGAACTTTTTAGAAATTAAGCCTCTTTTAATAGGCGTCTTCACATGTCTCTCATGCGAAGCAAGTACGTTGCACTCATCCAGCAGTTCTGAAGGTGTAGGCGAATCCATACCTACTGCCCAGCAATGGAATAAAGATGTTGTGGGGTGGAATCTTGGCAACGCATTCGAGTGCTCAGCTCCTGGACAGGATGGTGAGTCGATGCAGATTGGCAACCCTGATGGTTCTATCCATGCAGAGACAGCCTGGGGCAATCCCGTTGTTACCAAGAAGGTGATACAAGCCGTGAAGAAGGCAGGTTTCAATGCCATCCGTATTCCAATCCGTTGGCAGTGCCACATTACCAACGCTCAGGCGATGAGCATCGACAAGGCTTGGATTGCTCGCATCAAGGAGGTGGTGGGCTGGTGCCTTGACAATGGTTTGAAGGTTATCATCAATGTGCATCATGAAAAATGGCTCGAAGGTCGTCCTACCTATCAATATAAGGAAGAAAACTGCCAGAAGCTTGCGCTCCTCTGGATGAATATCGCCTCTGAGTTTGCCAATTATGACAGTCGCTTGGCTTTCGCCGGTACCAATGAGGTTCACATCAGGGACAACTGGGGCAAACCTACTGCCGAGAACCTCGAAGTGCAGAATGCTTACAATCAGATATTCGTGGATATGGTTCGTGCCACAGGCGGCAACAATGCCAAGCGCCACCTCATCTTACAGACTTACGTTTGTAACCCATGGTTTGGCATAGAGAATGGAGATTTCATCATTCCGAAGGATGCCGAAGGCAATGGCAACAACTATATGAGTGTGGAATTTCACTACTATCAGCCATGGAGCTACGCTGGCGATTGCACCTACGATTACTGGGGTGATGCCTACAAGGATGCTGGCAAGATACCTGCAGAAAACGAGAAGACGATGACGGATTTCTTCGACAAGGCGGTGAATACCTGGAGCAACAAAGGACTGGGTATCGTAATAGGAGAGTGGGGAGTAACCGATCACTATAAGTCAAACTCAGAGAAAGTGCATGAAAACATGACCTACTACTGTAAGTTCTTGACTACGGAGGCTCGCAAACGAGGCTTCTCTACTTTCGTTTGGGACAACAACCACTTCGGCAACGGCTCTGAGAAGTATGGCATCTTCGACCGTTTCAAGAGTATGAAGGTGAATGCTCCTTGGATTCTCGAAGGAATCTTTGGGAAAGAATAATGTTAAACTAAAAACAATATATCAATTATGAGAAAGAAAACTATGTTTCTCGGCCTGCTCGGTGCAGGTTTGATGTGGATGCCTGCTTCTGCCATTCTCGCTGCCCAGATGAACAATGCAGCGATGAGCGTTCAGCAGAACCAAGGCATCAAGGGTACAGTGGTGGATGCCACTGGCGAAACCTTGATTGGCGCTAGCGTGAAGGTGGCTGGTACAACCAACGGTGCCGTTACCGATATAGATGGTAACTTTACGTTGAACTGCAAGCCTGGAGCAACGCTCGAAGTGAGCTACATCGGTTACAAGACAATGACCGTGAAAGCTGCTAATGGCATGAAAATCACGATGCAAGAGGATGGTAAGGCCTTGAATGAGGTCGTTGTTACCGCCCTTGGTATCAAGCGCGACCGCAAGGCTCTCGGCTATGGCTTGGAGGAAGTGAAAGGTGAGGAACTTACCAAGGCGAAGGAAACCAACGTCATCAACTCTCTTTCTGGTAAGGTGGCTGGTCTCGTTGTCCAGAACACCGCTGGCGGTGCTTCAGGTTCTACCCGCGTGCTTCTTCGTGGTAATACAGAAATGGCAGGCAATAACCAGCCTCTTTACGTGGTGGATGGTGTGCCTTTGGATAATACCAACTTTGGCAGTGCTGGTGAAAGTGGTGGTTATGACCTCGGTGATGGTATCTCTGCCATCAATCCTGATGACATCGAGACGATGACCGTATTGAAAGGTCCTGCTGCCTCTGCCCTCTATGGTAGCCGTGCTTCTCATGGTGTTATCTTGATTACGACCAAGAAGGCGGAGAAGGATAGAATTTCCGTGGAGTACAATGGTTCTTATACTATCGATACCCAGTTGGCTAAATGGGACGACATCCAGGAGATATATGGTGCTGGCTACAATGGCGAGCTTCCTACATCCAGCACTTCTGGTACGAACTCAAGTTGGGGACCTAAGGCCGATGACTTCATGTTCAAATATTTCGATGGCGAAGAACGTCCATTCATGATGCATCCTAACAATGCTTCTGATTTCTTCCGCACAGGTTTCACCACCCAGAACTCTGCCATCCTCTCAGTTAATTCCGGTAAGACGGGTATGCGTTTCTCTGTTACCGATATGCGCAACAAGGATATCTTGCCTAACACCAACATGAGCCGTGACAACTTCAACCTCCGTGTGAATACCTCTGCAGGTCCTGTTGACTTCGACTTCACCGCCAACTATACTCGTGAGAAGGTAAAGAACCGTCCTGCCCTTGGTGACTCCCAGAGCAACGTGGGTAAGAACCTCATGACCCTGGCGGGTACCTACGACCAGGCTTGGCTGAAGCACTATGAGGATGCCGACGGCAACTACTCCAACTGGAATGGTAACGATCAGTATAACAAGAACCCATACTGGGATCTCTATAAGAACAGCAATACATCCGACAAGGACGTGTTCCGTTTTACGGGTAAGGCAATCTGGAACATCAACAAGCACCTCAAGTTGCAGGGTACTATCGGTACCGACATTAACAGCATGAACTTCCAGGAATTCATCGCCAAGACAACTCCAGGAACTCCTGCCGGAAAGCTTACCGACCAAATCTCAAGAACCGCACACTCAACGCTGAGATTCTCGCCCTCTACAACAACTCATGGGGCGACTTCGATGTCAACGCTACCGCTGGTGGTAACATCTTCAAGGTGAACAACAAGACCACTACCAACGTCGGTCTCAACCAGCAGATGAATGGCATCCAGAACATCATGAACTATCAGGAACAGAACACTCGTGAGAGTATGTACAAGAAGCAGATCAGCTCTCTCTATGCCAGCGCGAGCCTCGGCTACAAGCATACTTACTATTTGGAGGGAACCATCCGTGGCGATAAGTCGTCTACGCTCCCTACAAATAACAATACATACGTATATCCATCTGTATCGGGTAGTTTGGTTTTCTCTGAGTTTATCAAGAACAAGAAGTTCATCAATTATGGTAAGATTCGCGCATCTTGGGCAAAGGTAGGTAGCGATACCGATCCATACCTGTTGGCACTCAACTATACCACGGGCAAGTACAGCTACTCGGGTTATACCATCGGTATGATAGCCAACTCAACACAGCCGAACAAGGATTTGAAGCCTACTATGACAGGTTCTTACGAGGTAGGTTTGGAGATGAAGTTCCTCAACGGACGCTTGGGCTTGGATGCCACCTATTACAACCAGAACTCCAAGGACCAGATTTTGAGTTTGGCTTCAACCACCACCTCTGGCTATGCTTACCGCCTCATCAATGCCGGTGAGATTCAGAACCAGGGTGTCGAGATTGCCCTCAATGCCCGTGCCTTGCAGATCAAGGACTTCGCTTGGGACTTGGGTGTCAACTTCTCGAAGAATACCAACAAGGTGAAGTCGCTCATCGATGGCATGGACTACTTCGAGTTGGCGAAGGCATACTGGTGCGGTGTTTCTGTAGGTGCCAAGGTAGGTGAGAACTATGGAGCTATCCGTGGACACGACTTTCTCTACAACGACAAGGGTCAGGTGGTTGTCGATGCAGCTACTGGTCTTCCAAAGGTTGACCAGGAAATCAAGACCATCGGCAACTCTACTTGGGACTGGACAGGTGGTTTCTACTCAACCTTCAGCTACAAGAACTTCCGCCTCTCTGCATCCTTCGATGTGAAGGTAGGTGCCGACATCTACTCTATGTCCATGCGTTCTGCATACGAGACAGGTAAGGCAAAGGGAACATTGGCAGGCCGTGAGGAGTGGTACTCTTCTGAGGAGGCTCGCAAGGCTTCGGGTATGGAACTTGCCGAATGGCGTGCAGCAGGTAACTGCAAGGGATTTGTCGTAGATGGTGTCATCGACAATGGCGACGGTACTTATCGCAAGAACGACATCGCCGTGAACCCTGAAGATTACTGGAAGCATGTGGCAAATGGCGTGCAGAGTGCCTTCGTTTACGACAACTCTTACGTGAAGTGTCGTGAGATTACTTTCGGCTATACCTTCCCAGAGAGCATCCTGGGCAAGTATGTCAAGGGCTTGACCGTATCCTTCGTGGCTCGTAACCCATTCATTGTTTGGAAGAACATTCCTAACATCGACCCAGACTCCAGCTACAACACCTCAGGTCTCGGTCTGGAATATGGTTCCCTGCCATCTCGCAAGAGTTATGGTTTGAACGTGAACGTGAAGTTCTAGTCCCGAAAAAAATGAATCAATTTCTTTAGAAGAGTTCTAATATATAATAAGGTAAGAAAATGAACAATATAATCAAGAAATATATAGGTAAGAGCAGCCTGATGATGGCTTTCGCCCTGATGGCAACCGGCACTGCGATGACTTCTTGCTCTGATGATACCTTGAGCAACATCAATACCGACAAGACCAAGGTGAACGAGCTCGACCCTAACGCACAGTTGACAACAGCTTTGTTGCAGACTTACGGTGACTTCAGTCTGATGGATACCTACCGTAACTATATAACGGGTTTTCCACAGTATTTCGCTGGTGGTTATAATGTATCCAATTACGCTGGTTCTAATTTCAGAGAAGATGATATGACCCGTCGTGTCTGGGACCGCTATTATGAAATCAGTATCAAGAACCTTGTGGATGCCATCCACAAATCTGCTGACAAGGCAAACTTGAATGCGGCACTTCGTATCCATCGTGTCTATCTCACGGCAGTTTTGGCAGATACCTACGGTGACGTGCCTTGTTCGGAGGCAGGTCTGGGTTATATCTCAGGTATCTCCACCCCTAAGTATGATACCGTAGAGGAACTCTACAGCTGGTTCTTCGAGGAACTTGACGCTTGCGAGAAGCAGCTTGGCACAGGTACCGACCACATTTCTGGTGATGTCACCAGCATGGGTGGTGATGTAGCTAAGTGGAAGAAGTATGCCAATGCACTCCGTATGCGCTATGCCATGCGCATTTCCGATGTTAATCCACAGAAGGCAAAGGAGGAGTTTGAGAAGGCTGTGGCTGCCGGTGCTATCGCCAGTGCTGCAGATGATGCTTATATCAAGTATGCTGATGCACCTTATACATATTATGATGGTGCCAATGATTATGATTTCCGTACCAATGCCTTGGGAGAGATTCTCTATGGTCAGGATGCCACATCGCCTACCATGGTATGCTCTACCTTGTTCTATCAGTTGCAGAATACCAACGACCCTCGTCTCTATCGCATCTGCCGTCACTACTACAATATCAAGCGTAGTCAGGTGAAGCCAGATAAGGAGCAGAACATCGACTTGACCGATGATTTCCTGGCTTACTTCAAGAGCAAGAACCTCGGTGAGGAGCCTTGCAACCCTGGTGCTGCCTGGTACACAGACTGGATGAATCCAGCTACGTTGGATGACCTTCCTACTTTGAAGAAGTATGCAGAGATAGACGAGAACACTTATGCCAACTCTGATTATATAGCCCGAGCTAGTCGTCCTTGCCTGAACATCGACTTCGAGATGCCTTCTTGTCCTGGCGACTTGATGAGCTATGCTGAGGTGGAGTTCCTCAAGGCTGAGGCTGCAACCAAGGGTTGGAATGTAGGTGATGGTGATGCTGAGAGTCACTACGAGGCTGGTGTTCGTGCCAGCATGGAGTTGCTCAACAACTACTATCTTACATCCAACAAGATTTCCAAGGAAGAGATAGATGCGTTCATTGCTAACAATCCGTTGGGTGACAATCCTAAGGAGACCATCAACACCCAGGCTTGGATTCTCCACATGATGAACCCTTCTGAGGGTTGGGCTAACATGCGCCGCTCTGACTATCCTGCCATCTTGAATCGTGATCTCTTGACCAAGAATGGTTTCACTTATACGGATCCCGATTGGTCAATGCCTGTCCGCTTGCAGTATCCTGTATTGGAAGCTCAGTACAACAATGCCAACTACAAGGCTGCCATCGACCGCATGGGTGGTACAGACGATTGGCACAAGCGCCTCTGGTGGGACAAGGCTGATGTAAACCTTCAGCCAGACTTCAATCCTCCATTCGGAAAGGGATATAGCAAGTAGTGTTTAATGTTAAGTGTTAAATGTTAAGTCTTATAGGACAATAGAATAGAATAATTAATTATGAATAAGACAATGAAACAATATAAGGGAAAAGTCTTGAAGGCTATGATGATGCTCTTAGCCGTGGGTTTCGCACTGGCTGGTACATCTACCTTGTCTTCTTGCTCTTCTGACGATGAACCATACTTCACAGCCAGCGAAGATGACAATCCACGTATCTTGAACACCGACTTGGCTGATTCCAAGATAGACCGCAAGACTAATTATAAGTTGGAAATCAAGGTGACTCCTGTTCACTATACCACTGTGACATGGTTGCTCGACGGCACTAAGATTGCCGAAGGTACTACTATCGACCAACTTTTGCCTATAGGTAATCATGAACTGAAGATTGTGGCAACCACCACCAAGGGCAAGACCACATCCCGCACCTTGAACGTTACCGTGACTCCTGCTGCTGATGATCCAGTCTTGGGTACCAATGCCAACGAGCTTTGGGTAGCTCCGGGAGAAACTACAACCATCCGCAACTGCAAGAACCTGGTGGATCACGTTCAGAAAGTACTCATCGATGGTAAGGAGGCTGACTTCGAAGTTCTCGATAAGGGTACAGCATTGAAAGTTACTGCTCCTTCCGACCTCGCCAATGGCGATTACGACATTACATTGGTAGATGGCAGTGGTGTACAGTTCCCTTGCGGTAAAATCAAGGTAACTACAGAGCCGCGTCCATCTATGGAGACTACCCTCTGGGAAGGTGAGTTTGCCGTGACATGGGGTACACCATTCGAGGCCTTGAAGGAAACCTTCCTCTCAAAGGTGAAGGTTGGCACCATCCTCCGTGTCTATGTAGATGGAAAAGGTCAGGGTACCGCTACCACAGCTTGGTGGAACAACATCCTTACTGGTAAGGGGGGCGACATAGAACGTGGCGACTTCATGGTGGATGGTCCTGCTACATGGGAGTTTGTACTGACCGACCTCTCTATCCAACTCTTGACAGAGCAGGATGGTTTCCTCCTTGTGGGTGATGGTTACACCGTAAAGAAAGTAACTATTGAATAATATATTAGAAAGATTTCCGCTTTTATCATAAAGTGTCAAACCTTTACTGTTTATGAAGAAAATTTTATTATCTATTTCATTGTTGGCATTGGCTTATACAGCCAGTGCCAATGTTCCGGTTATCAAGAGCGACCCTAAGATTGAGG
>ENA-OQNT01000351-OQNT01000351.1-human-gut-metagenome-genome-assembly--contig:-NODE-351-length-10854-cov-3.550014_pt1 | contig 10854 bp, 10 predicted proteins | sample MGYA00242634_ERZ504890 | MGnify/ENA primary metagenome ERZ504890 (study PRJEB26092, sample SAMD00036379) | human gut metagenome | host: Homo sapiens | study: EMG produced TPA metagenomics assembly of... | reverse complement strand
GATTTAGATTCAATCTATATTCTTGTGAATAAGTATTCAGGATTACCAGCAGATTATGAACCAAGTGATTTAGTTCAGGTACCTTCGAGTGGTGAAAATGAGAATGTGCGCATGCGAAAAGAAGCGGCAGAGGCATTTGAAAAGTTGATTGAGGCAGCATCAAATGAGGGGTTCATTTTGAATGCTTGTTCAGCTTATCGTTCTTATGCATACCAAACAGATTTATTTAATAGTGGAGCTGCAAGCAATGGCGAAGAGTATGCGGATCGTTATTGGACTCGTCCAGGATATAGTGAGCACCAATCTGGATTAGCAGTGGATATTCGTATGGATAATGATTGTAGTGATTTAGATGCCGTTCGATATAATTCGCACTATGATTGGTTGTTAGAAAATATGCATATGTATGGCTTCATTTTGCGTTATCCTGATGATAAGGAAGATAAAACTAAAATTGCGCCTGAAAGCTGGCACTTGCGTTATGTGGGTCAAGATTTGGCAACGTATTTGTATAAAAATAATTTAGCGTTAGATGAATATTATGGAGCTTAGGCAATCGTTGGATTGCCTTTTTTTGATTTATCAAATGGTATATTGTATACTAAAAATGACGTATATAAAGGATAAATACATGATGATTGATAAAAAGATAATAGTAGGTGTAAGAAATAAGGATGCGAATGCGAAAAAAGAGCTTATTTCATTGACGCGAAATCATTTGATACAAACGATTTACAAGCGATATATTGGCTTAGAAGAAAAAGAAATCAATGACATCTTACAGGCAACGTATACATATGCATTTATGCATATGGATAAATTGAGTGATGATAAAAATTTTTTAAAATGGATTACGGTCTTGTTGAATAAACAATTGCGTGAGTATATGCAGGCTAAAGAACATGCAGATGTAACTACAGCTTTGCGTGGACTTCCTCAATATAGACAATCGGATGTGGATGATTGTTTAAATGAGATGCCAGAAAATCAAAAGACAGTGACAATCATGCATTGTTTAGGGAAACTGAAAGAGAAGGATATCGCGAATCGTTTAAAAATGAGTGAAGAGGGAGTGGCTCGCTTATTAAAGAGTGGTAAACAAAAAGTGAAAGATGTATTGGAAAAGAAGTAGCATTATAACTTTTGTTGAAATGAATTTTATTAAAATCGATTTTAATAAAAACTATTTTAATAAAAGAATAATACTCTTTTGTAATGAAAATGTATTGGATAAGAAGTGACAATGATATTTATTATTGTCCTTTTTTTTGATTTCGCATAAAATGTAGGCATATGAAAAGAGACATAAAAAGAGTATTAATACTATCACTTAAAATAGGTGTAGGAAGTGCAATTGCGATCATCTTAGCTTATTTTTTCAAATTGGATAACCCAACAAGTGCAGGAACGATTGCGTTGTTATCTTTGTTGACGACAAAGTGGGGAACAATGAGGCTTGTTCTTAGAAGAATTTCCACCTTCTTTGTGACAATTTTATTCTGTTTTATTTTCTTTGAATTAATTCCAAGCCATTGGATAGCTTTTGGACTTGTGATTGCGTGCTTAGTTGGGTACAGTGAAAAAATGAAGTGCCAGAATACATTAAGTGTAAATGCGATGATTGCCGTGCATTACTTGAGTTATTTGGATTTTAGTCTTCACTTTATGATGAATGAGTTTTATTTGATTTTAATTGGAGCCATTATTGCCTTCTTATTGAACCTGGTTCATGATTATAGTGGAGAAGAAGAGTATTTGAATTCTTGTATGATTTATATGGAGGACAAGATTCAGAGTTTGATGTATCAAATTGTTCACTATATTCAAAGTGAAGAAAGAAATACAACAATTTGGAAAGAGTTGGAAGATGTAAAAGAACAGGCTGAAAAGTATATTCATATTGCGATGGAATATCAGGATAACACGTTTACGAGTTTGCCGGATTATTATATTCGTTATTTTGAAATGCGAGCTTTACAATGTGACATTCTGCATATGTTGCACTATAAGATTCGAAAGATTCGTAAGATGCCAAAAGAGGCGAATGAATTAGCGAATTATATTGAATATTTAATTCCGTTTATTCATGAAAAAAATGATCCGCAGCCTCAAATTACTTCACTTCATCAGATGTTCAAAAACAAGCAGGGTGAGGCTCTTCCTAAAAGTCGAATTGAATTTGAATCAAAGGCAATGCTTCTGCATATTTATATGGATTTAGAAGAGTTTTTATACACAAAGAAGAAGTTTATTGATCAAACAACAGAGGAACAGAAAAAGTTGTATTGGAGATGATATACATGAAATCAATCATTATTGTAACTGTTGTATCTATTATAGTTTCTATTGGAATCTATAAAGGAATTCGTAAAGTATTATATAAAAAGGATGTCACAAATAAGGCTAGTTTTGCCAGATTAATAAAATATATTTTGGTTTTTATTAATGGAATGATTTTTCTTGGACAATTTGAACAGACAAAACCTATTATGTCCTATCTTGCTGCATCGAGTGGAGTGGTTGCCTTAGTTTTAGGTGTTGCCGCTAAAGATGCCTTTGGAAATCTATGTAGTGGTTTAATGATTTTAACATTTAAGCCATTTGTCGAGGGCGATTTGATTAAAGTCAATCAAGGTGAATTAATTGGTTATGTTGAAAGTATTCGTTTTCGTCATACGATTATTCGTACATATGAAAGTAATCGTATTATTGTGCCAAACTCAACCTTGAATTCGGCTACGATTGAAAATGCATTTTTTCAAGATACACGAAAGAATAACTATTTAGAAATTGAGGTTTCTTATGGAACAGATATTGATTTGGCGATAGATATTTTAAAGAGTTTAGTTGAAAAAACAATGATTGAATATGAAATTCAAAGTGAGGATCCAATTGAAGTAAAAGTAATCAACTTTTCTACAACAGGCATTGATTTGCGTGTTGTTGTTCCAAGTAAAACGAGTTTAGAGGGTTTTGATATGCTCGCAAAAATTCGTTATGAACTTATAAAAGAGTATGAAAAAGCGAATATTCATTTTGGAAATTATTCAGTAGAGGTAAGTCAATCATGATAAAAGTATATACAGAAGTCTTGGGATTTAATAATTTAATGTATCGCTACATGAGTTTACCTAACTCATTATCTTTGGCGGATTTAGCTTATTATACATTGGCATCTTACTTATCTGAAGAATATGCGGATTTTGTGATTGAGTCGAATGGTATTCCTTTTGCGTGTCCAAATTGTGAGGATGAACAATTTAATAAGTTACCTTGTGCTTCATCGATTCAACCAGATTTCAAAGAGGGAGATACTTTTAAGATGGTTTATGATTTAGAAGAGCCTTTTGAGATTGAAATTCAAGTTGAAAAAGTAGATGATATAGAAGAAGAGTCTAGTGTGATTAATGGTCGTGGTTTTGCGATTTGGGATGGCTTTAAAGAATTTCAGGATTATTATTATCAATCCATGGAATTATTTAAAGAATATGTGAAAGCGAATGATATGAATTTATCGGATTTTCCTGTGGATGAAGATCTTGATATTATTGAATTAAACAAGGTATTGGAAGATAATTTTGAAGAATTAAAAGATGTGTATGAGGGTGAATAGATGAAAGTATATGAAATGAGTTTTCGTGATATGGATCAAAAAATGGTAGAGATTCATGGCGTGAAAATGGTTAAGCTTTTAGAGAAGATGGGATTAAAGTTAGATAATCTATATGGTGCATTAATGTATGGTTATATCGATCATAATGCGGGCTTTATTTTTGAAATCGTAGCTTTAGAAACAAAGAAACGTAATATTGAATATCGTATTGTGCCGATTGGTGTATCTTGTAAGATTTGTCGTTTTGATGTGCAGGAAATGGATATTCAAATCTTGGATAATGTGAATGTGGAATTGTTCCAAGATAAGATTGATATGGTTGAAAAGGCTACAGAAGTTTCTAAAGAATTAGAAGAGCTTCGTCTATATAAAGAGTTAGATTCATCCAGACATTTAGAGTATCCAGATGATATCATGGTATATTTTTTAGAAGAAGGAAAAGATGTAGAGGCATGCTGGGTTCGTCTTGAAGGAATACAAGATGGAAAGATGTATGGAAGTGTATTAACGGCTTTGCGCCAGGATTTTGGTGTGAAAGAAAAGGATACAATTTATTTTGGCATGACAGAAATGGAAGATCACAAGTTGGCGTGTGTGTGGGTGAAAGAAGATGAATAAAGAGGATTCATTATATTCAATTTATGTACAAATATTAAAAGAAGAATTAGTGATGGCTATGGGTTGTACAGAGCCTATCGCGATTAGTTATGCGTGTGCTAAGGCAACACAAGTGCTAGATCATTTACCAGATCGTATTGTTGTTAAGGCAAGTGGAAGTATTATTAAAAATGTGAAGAGTGTTATCGTGCCTCATACAAATGGTTTAAAAGGGATTGAAGTTGCAGCTGCTGCAGGAGCTTTATATGGGGATGCAAACGCAAAACTTGAAGTACTTTCTAGTGCGACGCGTGAACAAATAGAAGAATTACCAGAATATGTTCAGAACACAAATATTACTGTGCAGCATATTGAACAAGGTCATGTATTTGATTTAGAAATCAATGTGTATTATGAACAAGAACATGCAAGTGTTCGTATTGTAGATACGCATACGAATATTGTGCAGATTGAAAAAGATTGGAAAGTTATCTTTGAAGATAAGACGACAAGCTTAGAACATAAGGCGGATCATAGTGCTTTGATCATGAAACAAATTTGGGATTTTGCCAAAACCGTGGATATTGAGGATGTAAAAGAAATATTGGATCGTCAAATTGCTTGTAACATGGCTATCGCAAATGAGGGAATTCATAATTCGTATGGTGCAAACATTGGTCATGTGATTTTGAATATGGATTTGGATTGTGTAAAGACAAGGGCCAAAGCTTATGCGGCGGCTGGGTCGGATGCAAGAATGAATGGTTGTGAACTACCAGTAGTCATTAATTCAGGAAGTGGAAATCAGGGGATTACTTGCTGTGTGCCGGTTGTTGTATATGCCAAAGAATTGAATTCTACGCAAGAACAATTGTATCGTGCTTTAGTTTTATCGAATTTGACTGCTATTTATATTAAAACAGGTATTGGTACTTTATCAGCATTCTGTGGGGCTGTTAGTGCTGGAGCTGCAGCAGGAGCTGGAATTGCCTACTTACATGATGGAACATATGAAGAAATTCAACATACCATTGTGAATGCGTTAGCTATTCTTTCGGGAACCATTTGTGATGGTGCAAAGGCTAGTTGTGCAGCTAAGATTGCTTCTAGTATAGATGCCGGTATCATGGGATATTATATGTATAAAAATAAGCAACAATTCTATGCGGGAGATGGAATCGTTGCTCATAGTGTGGATGAAACAATTCAAAATATTGGAACTCTAGGTTCTCAAGGAATGCTTCAAACAAATGATAAAATTATTGAGATGATGATTTCTTGCGATTAAAAGTCGATAAGCGAATGATTAGTTGAGGTTCATATTCCATATGGACGATACGTTTTCGTTTCGCTTTTTGTTTTGTTCTAGAAGAATGTCTACAGCTTCCTTGCCTTTTTTCACAAGCACCATGATCGACGGTTGTAAGTTGAATTTGTGGGAAATCTGTTTCTGGAATATTGTCAAATCCAGCTACACTTGTTTTGATGTTGTGATCTTTTAAACAGGCTAAGATACCTAAAGCTGTCATGTCATTATTTCCTATGTAGGCATCATATTTATCACCTAAAATTTGTTTTGTCAAACGATACCCGTTTTCATATTCCCTTTTTTCAATTGGGTACATATCAAATTGTTTAGAAGAACTAAAGAATACTTGTGTGTTGGATATTACACTTTTTACACCTTCATATCTTTCGTTTCTACCTATTTCTGTTGTATCTAATGGACTTGAAATATACGCAATTTTCTTATGTCCTAGTTGTTTTAAATGATTACCTAATAGATTTCCACATTTAAAACTGTTGAGTTCAATCGAATCACAATCGAGATTTTTTGGCTTATCCCCGATAATGATGCATGGAATTTGTTTGGAAAGTGCATTCCATTCATCAACAAATTTTGGGGGATATAGAAGAATGATTCCACATGGTTTTAATAGTTTTAAGCTTGAAAGTGCATGTTTTTCGAGCTCATCTTTACGAAGTGTGGAAATTGTAAGAATTTGTGTTTTGGTCTTGTTTGCTTGTTGAATGATGCTTGAAACGACCATAGAATAATATGAATTTGATAAATTCGAACAAATAACGACAATTGTATTCTTAGTATTTGAATATCTTTTTTTACTTCTGGCTTTTTATATCCCATTTGTTTGGCTGTTTTTTTGACAAGTTTAACAGTTTCTTCTTTGAAAGAAACATTTTTATTATCACTTAAAATCATAGATACAGTGGATTGTGATACATTTAAAGCTTTGGCTATATCGCGTGTAGTTATTTTGTTTCTTTTCCCCATAATGAACCTCTTTTGATTTATTTTGATTAATTTATTGATTACTAATCAAATTATTAATCAAAGCCTATTTTTATCTTACACCATTTTATTTGATTGTCTAGCTATTAATCAATAATTTGATTAATAAAATCAGTTGGTTTTACCCGTTTGAAAGGAAATAAAAATAGGCGTATCGTTACTTTGAAAGAGGTGTGAACTATGTATGATTGTATAATAATTGGAGCGGGTATCAGTGGATGCTCTTTAGCTTTTGAATTGAGTAAATATAGTGGAAAAGTATTGTGGTTAGAAAAAAATAATGATGTGGCAGATGAAACGACCAAGGCCAATAGTGCAATTATTCATGCGGGCTATGATCCAGAGCCAAATACTTTGATGGCAAAATATAATATTTGGGGTAATAAAATTATTCCTTCTTTATGTAAAGATTTAGATGTACCTTGTAAAAATATTGGTTCTTTAGTTGTTGGATTTAGTGAAGAGGATGATAAGACAATTGAAGTGTTATATAAGCGTGGTATTGAAAATGGTGTTGAAAATCAGCGTATTATTAAGCAGCCTGAGTTATCAAAAATGGAACCAAATTTAAATCCAGCTTGTACAAGCGCTTTATATGCACCAAGTGCATGTATTATCAATCCTTGGCAGTTTGCGATCGCATTAAGTGAAGTGGCAATTCAAAATGGTGTAGAGCTTCGTTTGAATGAAGAGGTTACGAGTATAAAAAAAGATGAAGATATCTTTATCGTGAATGATACATACAAGGCTAAGTTAGTTGTAAATTGTGCGGGTGTTATGTGTGATCATGTAACTGGACTTATCAAGAAGCCAAATTATAAGATTACGCCGAATAAGGGTGAATATTATTTATTGGATAAATCACAAGGAAACTTGGTTCATCATGTTATTTTCCAATGTCCTACAAAGATTGGTAAGGGTGTGTTGGTTGCTCCTACTGTAGATGGAAACTTGATTGTAGGTCCTACAAGTACAAATACAGATGTGGATGATTATTCGACAACGTCAGCAGGATTAAAAATAATTCGTGAAAATGCGGTTAAATCTGTGCCAAATATGAAGCTTCAAGAAAACATTCGTACTTTTGCAGGATTGCGTGCAAGAAGTGATACAAAAGATTTTATTGTTGGCGAAGATAAAGATGTGCATAATTACTTCTCGATTGCAGGTATGGCAAGTCCTGGTTTAAGTAGTGCAAGTGCAATCGCATTAGATGTTGTGAGAATGATGCAGGAAAAGAATTATTTTTTAAATTTAAAGAAGGATTATGTTTCTACAAGAAAAGTTGTTCGATTTAAAGAAATGTCACATGAACAAAGAAAAGAATATATTGAAAAACATCCTGAGTATGGTCGTATTATTTGCCGTTGTGAAACGATCAGCGAGGGAGAAATTATTGATGCGATTCGTCGTAGTCCAAAACCAGTGAGTTTAGATGGAATCAAACGTCGATGCAATGCAGGTATGGGAAGATGTCAGTCTGGTTTTTGTGGACCTAGAGTACAAGAGATTCTTGCCAATGAGTTGGGCGTTAGTCAACTAGATATCATGTTAGATAAGAATGGTTCTTATATTTTATGTGGAAGAACAAAGGAGAATGACGATGAATAATAAGTATGATGTAGTAGTCATTGGTGGTGGTCCTGCAGGTCTTGCCAGTGCGATGGCAGCCAAACAAAATGGCGCAAAATCTGTTTTGATTATTGAACGAGATAAAGAGTTGGGTGGTATTTTAAATCAGTGTATTCATAATGGTTTTGGTTTACACCACTTTAAAGAGGAATTAACAGGCCCAGAATATGCCGGTAAATATATTGATGAAGTCAATAAGACAGATATTGATATATTATTGGATACAATGGTTATTGAGATTACGCCAGATAAAATGGTGTATTGTTCAAGTAGCATTCATGGATATTTAATGATTCAGGCTAAATCGATTATTTTAAATATGGGTTGTCGTGAAAGAACACGTGGAGCCATTGCGATTCCAGGCACAAGAGCTTCTGGTGTATTTACGGCAGGTGCAGCTCAGCGATATGTAAATATTGAAGGGTATATGCCTGGTAAAAGAGTTGTGATTTTGGGTAGTGGTGACATTGGTTTGATTATGGCTCGAAGAATGACTTTAGAAGGCGCAAAAGTTTTGGCAGTTGTTGAAGTTATGCCTTATTCGAATGGTTTGAATCGTAATATTGTTCAATGTCTACATGATTATGATATCCCATTGTATTTAAGCCATACAATTACGGATATTGTGGGTAAGTCTAGAGTAGAAAAAGTTGTTGTTTCTAAGGTGGATGAAAATAGAAATCCAATTGAAGGAACCGAGATGGAATTTGATTGTGACTGCGTTTTATTGTCAGTTGGATTGATTCCAGAAAATGAGTTGTCAAATGATTTAGGGGTTGAAATGGATTCTAGAACACATGGACCTATTGTTTATGAAAATATGGAGACTTCTATGGAAGGGGTATTCGCATCAGGCAACGTTGTGCATGTGCATGATTTAGTGGATTTTGTAAGTTTGGAAAGTGAAAAAGCTGGAATGGGTGCTGGTCGATATGTTTCAAATGGCGAAGTATCTAAGGATCGTGTCGTTAAGACGATAAATGGAGATAATATTTCGTATGTAGTTCCGCAATATATTCGTAAGGATAATGTAGAAAAGAGTGTTGAACTATCTTTCCGTGTAAGAAGACCAACACAACAGGTAAATATTGTCGTGAAGGATGGGGATACTGTAATTGCGAAGTTTAAAAAGGAACATGTGATACCAAGTGAAATGGAGAAGATATCTATTCCTAAAGTGTTGCTTGAAAAGGCAGATAAAGAATTGGTTGTATCTGTAAAGGAGGATGTGCAATGAGAGAGTTAATTTGTATAACTTGTCCTAAGGGTTGTCACTTAAAGGTGGATGAAGAAAATGATTATAAAGTAACTGGAAATGGCTGTCCTAGAGGTGCAATCTACGGAAAAAAAGAGTGTACACATCCAACTCGTGTGGTGACAAGTACAGTTAAAATTGTAGGTGCAGAAATTGAAAGATTGAGTGTGAAGACGAATGGGGATATTCCAAAAGAAAAAATCTTTGATGTGATGAAAGAGTTGAATCATGTAGTTGTGAAGGCGCCAGTACATCGTGAAGCTGTAATTGTCTCTGATATTTGTGGTACGGGTGTTGATTTAGTTGCGACGAAAGACTTATAATATGACTGTTAAAAGTGGGGAGCTTTTAGGCTGAGAGTAGGTTTGTCCTAGACCCAATAACCTGATTTGGATAATGCCAACGTAGGGAATATATCTTTTTGATAGTGAGCTGCAGATTGGTTTTCTGCAGCTTTTTTCTTGGTGGTGAAAAAATGAATTATTCTATTTTTGATGTGGATGGAACAATACTAGATTCAATGAAAGTATGGAATACTTTGGCAAGTCAATATGTTCAAAGTTTGGGGATGGTTCCCAAAAAAAATCTTGATGAAATTGTTTCAGATATGAGTTTAGAACAGAGCGCAACATATTTGAAGAAGCATTATGGAATCAATAAATCAGAAGAACGAATCATTTCAGAAGTATTGAATCTTATATCGGATTTTTATAAGTATGAAGTGAAGCTTATGCCTGGGTTTAAAGATTTTATTTCACATTATGATTCAGTCAATGTGATTGGTACAAGTTGTGATGAAAAGCTAGTAAAAATTGCGTTGAATAGACTGGGTGTGTTAAATAATTTTGAAGATATTATAACTTGTTCAAAGGTGAATAAGCCAAAGGATGATCCGAATTTTTATTTAGCTTGTGCACAAGTTTTAAAACAAAGACCGGAAGATATAGTGGTGTTTGAGGATGCAGATTATTGTATAGATGTGGCAAGAAAAATTGGATTTAAAGTGATAAAAATAAAAGATTGGAGAGATTTAAATGAAAAGGGAATCCGGACACCCAGAGGTTGTCTTTTTAATCCGAGTTCGATGCGGAAAATGCTGCAAAATGAAAAGTATATCGGCGTTTATGTCTGCAAAGATATTCGACTGGAGGATGCCATTCCACCCATTATCGACAAGTCTTTATTCCATGAAGTGCAGCAAATTTTAGCACGAAATAGAAAAGCCCCTGCAAGAGCAAAGGCAAAAGTGGATTATTTGCTGTCCGGAAAAGCTTACTGCGGAAAGTGCGGAAATGGTTTGGTTGGGGAGAGCAGCAATCCAAATAGCGATAGCGGACCGCATTATTATTATAAGTGTGCCAATCGGAAGAAAGGGCTTGGCTGCGACAAAAAGCCATCCGGAAAGAAGAACTGGAGAATCTGGTTGCCCAGAAGGTTGCAGAAGTC
>ENA-OQNT01000350-OQNT01000350.1-human-gut-metagenome-genome-assembly--contig:-NODE-350-length-10864-cov-1.881159_pt1 | contig 10864 bp, 8 predicted proteins | sample MGYA00242634_ERZ504890 | MGnify/ENA primary metagenome ERZ504890 (study PRJEB26092, sample SAMD00036379) | human gut metagenome | host: Homo sapiens | study: EMG produced TPA metagenomics assembly of... | reverse complement strand
GTCAAGAATATTCCTATCAAGGTTAAGAACACCTTCAACCCAGATGCTCCGGGCACCATCATCAAGAACAAGATAGATGGCGACCAGAAGCCTATCAAGGGTATCTCTTCCATCAACGGTACAGCGCTCATCACCGTAACCGGTCTTTCCATGGTCGGTGTGATTGGTGTAAACCGCCGTATCTTCACCGCTCTTGCCAACGAGGGCATCTCTGTGTTCATGGTGTCACAGGCATCATCAGAGAACTCAACCTCTATCGGTGTGCGCGAGCAGGATGTAGAAGAGGCTGTAAAGGTATTGAACAATGAGTTCCACAACGAGATTGCCGATGGTGCCATGTTCCCAATGCACGCAGAGAAGGGCTTGGCTACTATCGCCATCGTGGGTGAAAACATGAAGCATGCTGCCGGTATCGCCGGTAAGCTCTTCGGAACCCTCGGCCGTAGCGGTATTTCCGTCATCGCCTGTGCACAGGGTGCTTCAGAGACCAACATCTCGTTCGTAGTGAAGAGCGATTATCTGAGAAAGTCACTCAACGTACTCCACGACAGTTTCTTCCTTTCAGAATACAAGGTTCTCAACCTCTTTATCTGCGGTGTAGGTACCGTAGGCGGAAAATTGATTGAACAGATCAAAAAGCAGTCTGCAGACTTGATGGAACGCAGCAAGTTGAAGTTGAATGTTGTGGGTATTGCTTCTTCCAAGAACGCCATCTTCAACCGCGATGGTATTGATCTCGAGAACTACAGCGAGGAACTGAAGAAATCAGACCCAAGCACTCCAGAGGTTCTGCGCGATACCATCCTGGCGATGAACATCTTCAACAGCGTGTTTGTAGACTGTACTGCCAGCAAGGATGTGGCCGCTCTCTACCAGAGTCTGCTGGAGCACAACGTAAGCATTATCGCAGCCAACAAGATAGCTGCATCAAGCGAATATGAGAACTACGAGAAACTGAAGAAGACTGCCATCCAGCGTGGTGTAGTATTCCGTTTCGAGACCAACGTAGGTGCCGGTCTTCCTATCATCGGAACCATCAACGACCTCCGCAACTCCGGAGATAAAATCCTTAAGATTGAGGCAGTTCTCTCAGGTACGCTCAACTTTATCTTCAACGCCATCTCCAGCGTCGTTCCATTCTCTGAGACCGTAAGACTGGCTAAGGAGAAGGGCTACAGCGAGCCTGATCCACGTATCGACCTGAGCGGTATGGACGTGATTCGCAAGCTGGTGATTCTCTCCCGCGAGGCAGGTTACCGCGTAGAGCAGGAAGATGTAGAGAAGAACCTCTTCGTGCCAGACAAATACTTCAAGGGTTCGCTCGACAACTTCTGGAAGAAACTTCCTGAACTCGATGCCGATTTCGAGGCTAAGCGCAAGGCGCTCGATGTAGAGCACAAACGCTGGCGCTTCGTTGCTACCCTGGATGGCGGCAAGACAAGCGTAGGTTTGCAGGCTGTAGGTCCTGAGCATCCGTTCTACAATCTGGAAGGTTCCAACAACATCGTGCTGCTCACCACCGAGCGCTATAAAGAATACCCTATGATGATTCAGGGCTATGGTGCCGGAGCCAGCGTAACTGCTGCCGGTGTATTCGCCAACATCATGAGTATCGCTAACATTTAACACTTAACATTAAAAGAAGAGATGAAACATATTATCATTCTTGGCGACGGAATGGCTGACCACCCGGTAGAAAGACTGGGTGGAAAGACACTCCTGCAATACGCCAATAAACCCTATATGGATATGCTTGCCAAGAAGGGCAAGACAGGAAGACTCGTTACCGTGCCAGATGGATTCCATCCGGGTTCTGAGGTAGCTAACAGCTCTATCATGGGCTACGACCAGAACGAGGTTTACGAAGGACGCGGACCGCTCGAGGCTGCCAGCATCGGCTATGAACTGGAGCCTACCGACCTTGCCCTGCGCTGCAACATCATCAATGTGCAGGACGGCAAGATTATCACCCACAACGGTGGTAACCTGGAAACGGAAGATGCGGATGTGCTCATCAAGTATCTCAACGATACCCTCGGCAAGAAATATCCTGATGTCAAGTTTGTTACCGGCATCCAGTATCGCCATCTTCTGGTGGTGAAGCACGGAAACAAGCATATCGACTGTGCCCCACCTCATGATCATCCCAACGAGGAATGGAATAAGCTGATGGTGAAACCTATCTTGCCGGAGATTGGAGGCGATGAGGGTCACATCAGCCGTCGTGATACAGCTGACCTTCTGAACCAGCTGATTCTCGAGAGTCAGGAACTCCTGGAGAACCATCCTTTCAATGTGGCGCGCAAGGAGCGTGGCGAACGAATGGCCAATCTTATCTGGCCTTGGGGCGGCGGTTACCGTCCGCACATGCTCACCCTCTCCCAGATGTATCCACAGATCAAGAAGGGTTCTGTGATTTTCTGCCGTAGACCTAATTCGAGGCATCGGCCATTACGCCGGTCTGCGCAACATCATCGTTGAGGGCGCTACCGGTCTTGCCAATACCAACTATGAGGGCAAGGCAGCTGCAGCTATCCAGGCATTGAAGGACGGCGACGACTTCGTTTATGTTCACGTAGAGGCGAGCGACGAGGCAGGTCATGATGGCGATCTGGAACTGAAGCTGAAGACTATCGAGAACCTCGATCAGCGACTCATCAAGCCTATCTTCGATGAGGTAAGCACCTGGGACGAGCCGGTATGCATCGCAGTTCTCCCCGACCATCCTACTCCGGTAGAGATTCGTACCCACGTCAAGGAGCCTGTACCTTTCATCATCTATTACCCTGGCATGGAGCCGGATAGCGTAGAGAAGTATGACGAGGTAAGCTGCGTGAGTGGCGGTTACGGCATGCTGCAGCTGCAGGAATTCATGAATGCCTTCATGGCGATCAATTAAAATCAACGGCTTTATGATAGTCCCCAAAGCTAATCATAAAGTTCAATGTTCAAATCTCAAAGTTCAAAGTAAAAAATGAAATATTATTCAACAAATAAGAAAGCACCCATCGCCGACCTTCACAAGGCGGTAGTTAAAGGTCTGGCAGAAGACCGTGGCCTCTATATGCCGGAAATCATCAAGAAGTTGCCACAGGATTTCTTCGACAACATCGAGAAACTCTCCTTCCAGGAGATTGCCTACAAGGTAGCAGATGCCTTCTTTGGCGAGGACGTTGATGCCGAGTCATTGAAGAAGATTGTATATGATACCCTGGCATTCGACTGCCCTGTAGTCGAGGTAGAGCCAAACATCTACTCTCTTGAGCTGTTCCATGGTCCTACACTCGCCTTCAAGGATGTAGGTGCCCGTTTCATGGCTCGCCTGCTCCAGTACTTCGTTCGCCAGGAAGGTAAAGAGGAGGTCAACGTACTTGTAGCAACATCGGGTGATACGGGTTCTGCTGTTGCCAATGGTTTCCTCGGTGTAGAGGGAATCCACGTTTACGTGCTTTATCCAAAGGGCAAGGTTAGCAAGATTCAGGAGAGCCAATTCACTACCCTCGGTCAGAACATCACAGCCCTTGAGGTGGATGGTGTGTTCGACGACTGCCAGGCTTTGGTTAAGTCTGCGTTCATGGACGAGGAGCTGAACAAGCACATGAAGCTGACTTCTGCCAACTCTATCAATGTAGCCCGCTTCTTGCCTCAGGCATTCTACTATTTCAATGCATACGCCCGCATGAAGGAGAAGGGCTTGGCAGACAAGCTGGTCATCTGCGTACCTAGCGGTAACTTCGGTAACATCACAGCCGGACTTTTCGGTCATGAGATGGGCTTGCCAATCCATCGTTTCATCGCAGCCAACAATGCCAATGATATCTTCTATGAGTATCTCCAGACCGGAAAATATAATCCACAGCCAAGCAAGCAGACCATCGCCAATGCCATGGACGTGGGTGATCCTTCAAACTTTGCCCGCATCTATGACCTCTACAAGGGCAATCACGATGCCATCGCTGCATACATCAGCGGAGCTACTTATAAGGATGAGCAGATTGCGGACACGATGAAGAAGTGCTATAATGAAACCAAGTATGTACTTGATCCTCACGGCGCTTGTGGCTATCAGGCATTGAAGGAACAGTTGAAGCCAGGTGAGGTCGGTGTATTCTTGGAGACTGCTCACCCAGCCAAGTTCAAGGAGAAGGTGGATAGCATCCTCGGAACCGACATCGAAATTCCAGCCCGTCTTGCAGAATTCATGAAGGGTGAGAAGAAGAGCATCCAGATGACCAAGGATTTCGCATCATTCAAGAACTACTTGATGAACGAATAAACCATACATACGGAAAAGCCTTTCTCTTTCTCAAGGGGAAGGCTTTTCCCATTAAAATAAACTCAGACTCAGATTTGTCAGGACAGATGGGTCTTGAATTTTATAACAACAGAAAACGGGAAAATTTATGAAGATTGTTATTCTAGACGGCTATGCCGCAAACCTGGGAGATTTGGATTATCATCTTCTGGAGAAACTGGGCGAGGTGGTAGTTTATCCTCGCACATCAGATGCAGAGAAAGTGGAACGTGCCAAGGATGCCGACAATCATCCTTCTGAACAAGGTGCAGATAGATGCAGAGACGCTGGCGCAGCTTCCTAAACTGAAATACATCGGTATCCAGGCTACCGGTTTCAACGTGGTAGACATCGAGGCTGCCAGGAAACAGGGCATCATCGTAACCAATATTCCTGCCTACAGCACCGACAGCGTGGCGCAGATGACCTTTGCCCTCATCCTTGCCGTAACCAACCGCGTAGAGCATTATACCCAGGAGAACCGCAACGAGCGCTGGGCTTACAATAAGGATTTCTGTTATTGGGATACCCCACTGATGGAGCTTGCCGGCAAGACCCTGGGTATCATGGGATTGGGCAATATCGGCATGAAAGTTGCCAACATCGCCCGCCAGTTTGGCATGAACATCTGTGCCTGCACCAGCAAGAATTCGAGCGATCTGCCTGAGTGGATCCAGAAGGTGAGCAAGGAGGGTTTGCTTGCCACGAGCGATATTCTCTCGCTCCATTGTCCGCTTTCTGATGACACCTATCATTTCATCAATAAGGAGAGTCTGGAGAAGATGAAGGATACCGCCATCCTGGTTAATACGGGTCGCGGTCCGCTGGTAGATGAGGAGGCCGTAGCTGCTGCCCTCCACGAAGGCAGTCTGGGTGCCTACTGTGCCGACGTGATGGCTCAGGAGCCACCATCAAAGGAGAATCCGCTCTTTGGCGAGCCTAATGCTTACCTCACCCCTCATATTGCCTGGGCCACCTACGAGGCTCGCGAGCGCCTGAATAAGCAGGTTGCCGCCAACGTCAAGGCATTTCTCGAGGGCAATCCGATTAATGTCGTGAATAAGTAACAGAACTTCCGCAAGTAAAACATAGTATAACAAAGAAAGCGTTTCTGGTTCATCTCTTCGAACTAGAAACGCTTTTTTATATGCAATTAGATGCGCTTTTTCACCAACACATAGATGATGACGGGGGCGCCGAACAGCGGGGTGACGGCATTCAGGGGGATGATGCCACCGTCCGACGGAAGGGTGCAGAAGAGATTGCAGAGAAGGGCAATGGCTGCACCCATCAGCATCGTGACGGGCAACAGACGGCGATGATTCTCCGTGCCGATGATGAGGCGGGCGATATGCGGCGTTGCCAGACCGATGAAGGCGATGGGACCGCAGAAGGCGGTAACCACAGCCGTAAGAAGACCGGTGATGATGAGCAGAACGATGCGCAGACGCCTGATGTTGAAGCCCAGATTCTCGGCATACTGTTCGCCTAACAGCATGGCGTTCAGCGGTTTTACAAGAAGCAGAGACGCAGCCAGGGCAATGAGGGCTAACGGGATGAAGAACATCATCTGCTGGCTCGAAACATTGCCAAAGCTGCCCATGCCCCAAACCATATACGATTTCACGCCCTCTGCCGTGCTGAAGAAATTGAGCAAAGAGATGGCGCTGCTGGCAAGATAACCCACCATCAGTCCGATGATGAGCAGTACCGTATGGCTGCGCACAATGGCAGAAAAGAAGGTGATGATGCCCATCACCACCATAGCCCCAATAAAGGCTGCGATGAGGATAGCCAGGAAACCGCCGATGGCATAGTTGCCGGCATCGCCCAGAAAACCTACCCCTAAATCATCCAGGGCAATATTGCCGCCAAAGGCAAGCATCACGATGGCTACCGCCAGTCCGGCTCCGCTGCTGATACCGAATACGTCAGGACCCGCCAGGGGGTTGCGGAAAGGCTGTCTGCAGGAGCAAGCCGCTCGTGGCGAGGGCTGCGCCCGAAAGCAAAGCGGCAATCGCCGCCGGCAGTCGCGATTCCAACAGAATATAGCGGTAGGTTTCGTCGGTCTGAGAGCCCGAAATAATCGCCCCCACGTCCTGCCATGGGATGTTTACACTCCCCCATGCCAGGTTGGCGAAAAACAGTATGATAATGGCGATTGCCCCTAAAACGATGGTTTTCATTCACTAAAACTATTTCTTGTAAAATCTCTGATTAAAGCCCTATTTCTTATAGAATTTCAATTTGCCGAACCGTTCGCCATGAGCCAGGATGATGAACTCTCTGAGCAGCAGTTCGGGATGGAAACTCGTAAGTTCGAAATAAGGTACCGTAGAGGTATCTACCTGATAGATATTACCCCGGCTAAAGGCAGCAAGAGCCTTGTAGCCGTCATATTCCTGAAGCAGTTGAGTCTGCGAAAGAGGGGCACCACCGAAATACTTGAACGCCCATACATCCACCTGCTTTCCCTTCGTCAAGATTTGCTCCGGACTCATCGCCAGACTTCCGCTGTGTTCATCGTCCTCGAAGATATAACGGGCGTTGGCATCCTTCAGCAGAATACCGATAGTACTCTGACCTCCAGGAACATACCATACATTTCCCGTCTTTCTTTCGGTCAGGATAGAGAGGCCCTTCGGATACCCGGCTGCCTCAGCTTTCAGCTTCAGATATTCCTTTTCTATCTTCGCAAAGAGCGAATCTGCCTTTGGTTCGCAAGATGCAGCAAGAGCGGTCTTCGGTGCATTCCCGTCTTTTTTAAAGAGCATGCCGTAGAATTTCATCCATTCCGCCCTGCCCAGCGGCGAAGACTCCATATAGTCGGCAGCCTCGATGATGGGCACGTGCAGCTTGTCGAGCTTGCCATATCCTCCGCTGTTTTCGAAAGGCGAAAGGAGGATGGCTTCGGGGTTCAGGGCGATGATGCGCTCGATGTCGGGTGCCATGCTCGAACCGCAATCCTCGATAGGATTCTGAGCAGAAGTATTCCCGGAAAGAGCAGCCCTCTTCTTTACATCCGGAATATTGATGTAATCGAGATCGCAGACACCACGGATGGCCTGCTGGCAGCCCATTTCGTACATCAGCTGGCAATGGGGAGCGATGAAAACAGCACTCCTCTCCACCGGTGTGCGCACGGTATCGGTAGTGCATCTCGCCCCCGTGCTGCGCCTTCTGGCAAGCATCGCCACCGTCTTATCCCCCTCCTTTCCCTTCGGAATCAGGATGTAGCGATGCAGCATCGTTCCCGCCTTCCAGGGGTTGGCGATGATAGCCTCAGCATACTGATAATCAATGTCTTCTGCAGCATCGGAATTCTCTTCCCCATCGCCATGCTTCACGATGGTAAGCAACTTGGCGTACTTCATCTCCAGGGTATCGCCAGCCTCCGCAGCAGCAGCCGTCTTTCCTCCCTGGCATGCCGCCATCAGCAGAGCCGCCGTTGCCCCACACAAAAGAATATACAGTTTTTTCATAATCTTACAAAATATGTGTGCAAAGATACGAAGAAATCTCCATTTTCCGTTTGTTTTCTCGAATATTCTTTGTACTTTTGCCCTCAAATTTAACTAACACTACAATTTAATAAGTCAAAATGAAGAAGATTATCTGTGGCATAGCCCTTTTATTCAGTACATTGATGGTCGCCGGTGCGCATACCTGCTGTCATAATTCAGCACAGAAATGCGGCTGCAAGAGAGGTTATCCAGACCATCCGCGTCATCGTGATCAAGGTAGATTATAAGGACTAAGAATAATTGAAAATAATATGATGATTTTTACGCAATGAAACTTCTGGGAAACCGAGAAAATGCAGTTTTTCTTGCCAAGATGTCCCTTACCCCCCCATTTTCTATTCTATCACTACCACTACCTCGCTGCCCCTGACCATCGCCTTCTTCACCCGGTCGAAGAGCTGGAGGAAGCGTTCCTGACTCTTGAGTACGAAGCCGGGAGCATGAGCCTCTCCGATGAGGATGCCACCCTGGCGCAGACGGAACGGACCATTGCCCGGCTGCAGTCATGGGACAAGGAAGGGCATAAAAGTTCTTCCAGACACCCGAACTCATGACTCTTGCGCTCCATGCGGCAAAGCTTGCAGGTTTCGGGGAGAGGAAGAGAGGAAGATGAAGAAGAATCATCCCTTATCGGTTCGAGGAAAAGCATCTGGCGGGCGAAGCATTTGCATTTAGCCACCATGATGTGATATTCACCCGGCTCCAGACAGCCACCCTCGCGCTCCATCGTATCACAAATGTACTGATGGCCTACAACGATACCCTGGCGATTAACTACTTCCTGACTAAGGCGACCAACAATGGCGCCATGATCTCTACGAAAACGATTTAAAAACAACTTCATCATAACAGGCAACAACTTAAAAACAACAATAGAAAAACATTTGAAATTCACATTCACTTTCACATTTTCTGAACGTAAAACGACTGGTAATAATCAGACAAATCCTTGCAACCTTCCGGCAACTGATGGTACACCAGCTGAGGGAACATTTCCTTCAGTTTCATATAAAGACCGATGCCCGGTTTGTCCTGATCAGGCCACATGTGAAGATTCCTTCCCGCTAAAAGATTGCGACATTCTTCATTACAAAGCGTAGCACTCGGGATGGCTATTGCCTTGTAACCCATAGACATAGCGCTCCAGCAGTCGGTACATCCCTCGGTAATAACCAATGGCTCTTTTTCTGTCACCTGCGGCAAGATCTGCATCCCATATACCATCGGCTTGCTACCTGGTGCAAACTTAAACCGCGGTTTTTCTTCAGTCTTATCTCCCAGATATCTGCTCTGAACCGTCAGCAGATTGCCATGAACGTCATAATAGGGAATCAACAGGGAAGGACCATCAAAAAACTTTCCACCAAAGCGATAGCCAGCAATGGAGAAATCTGTGCTCACCACTCTACACCAATAGATATATTCCGGGCGCAGCTTTCTCTGATAGAACAGGAAATCCTTGGCTTTATCTGTCAGTTTCTTACCCATGAGCATACGCATCAGATAATCTACGTCAGGCTTATGCTGAAACTCGCCTCTGAGATTGAGTCTGTCCGTATCACATTCAGATTTTCTATGCTCAGCAACAGCTTTATCCCGATGAAGCACATCCTTACGGTTTCCCGCAGAATGATTACCGACGCTGATATTGAATCTTCTGCACAGCCATTGGCAAGCCTCCGAAAAAGAGAGATTCTCCCGTTTCATCACCAGGTCGATATTATCTCCACCCCACCCGCATGCAAAGCAATGACAAGTGTTGGTGGAAGTCCAGAAATGCAAACTCGGATGGGTATCATTATGACTGATACAAAGGGCATTATGATACCGCAAACCCATTCCCAATTCATCAGCAACCTCCAGGATGCTGATAGCTCTAAGTTTAGAGAGCGTATTTGAATCAATATATTCTGCCATCTTCTAATTGTCTTTTTTAATATTACCATCACCAATAGTGCCTTTCTGCTGCGTCTTTCTAAGCACCTTTCTATCCTCGCCCTTTGCTGGTTTTTCGAGCCATCCCCATCTGCGCCAGTTGCACACCATGTTACGGGCAGGGGTCTTGAGTTCCTTCTGCTTCAGAAATTCCTCCAGGAACTGATAAGAGAATTCCTGCGGCAACTCGCTGAAATAGTCTACAGTATGATAAGGCTCTCCTTCGCCCTCGGCAGAAATCTGCTCAAAAGCCTTGCCCCACCGCTGCAACATATTCTGCAAGATGCGGTCGGCACAAGCCAGATAGGTCTGCCTGACCAGTTTCCGGATTTCCTTCTCGCTCTTCTTCCCTTCCACTTTGTAAAGCACTTGCATGAGGGCAGCGATGCGGAAGGCTGAAACCGAACTGCGCTTGTAGAAGACATCCATCGACTTGGACATGGTTTTCACCACCTGCTGGCGGCAGTCGTTACACCATTTTACCACCGTCTTGTAGAGCCAGCTCATATCTTCCTCTATCTCCTGATGGAATTTTCCATCTTCCTCGTAGCACAACCCGAAGAGCTTATCCAATGTATTCTCCAGCTCATTACGCTGCGTATCGGTCAACGCCTGAAACTGTGGCGGATTGTCGCCCAGATGACTGATGAGCGGGCATAAGATGGTTCGGGTTACAGCACCGCCCTCAATGGCAGCCTTGTTCATATATCTGCTCACCGCACTCTGGGTGCCGCAGAAAACGAACGACAGCAAGGCATCTACCATGGCACTATAGCTGGATTCGCTCATGAAATCCTGACCATAGACGCTGCCCAGATCGTAAGCCGTCTTGATAACCTGCGAGAGGTCGGCAAACTGGCGCTTGGCAGAATGCACGATGGCAGAAATCTCATCGGCAAATTCGAAGAGCGTCTTCGGAGCACCATAAAGTTTGACGGCAGCATCGCATCGCTTGATGAACATGGTGAGCGATACGGTTTCGGGCAGGATGGTGATGTCGGTCTTCGGTTCGGGTGGCAGCTTGCCATCCTTCTTTCCCTGGCGTCGCTTCAGGGCAGCATACTCCTGCTCCTTGGCTCTCATTTCGCTGTCGCGCTCGATGAAAGGTTTC
>ENA-OQNT01000347-OQNT01000347.1-human-gut-metagenome-genome-assembly--contig:-NODE-347-length-10897-cov-3.403435_pt1 | contig 10897 bp, 7 predicted proteins | sample MGYA00242634_ERZ504890 | MGnify/ENA primary metagenome ERZ504890 (study PRJEB26092, sample SAMD00036379) | human gut metagenome | host: Homo sapiens | study: EMG produced TPA metagenomics assembly of... | reverse complement strand
CACAAGCTCGGATGGACGGTACTCGTTGAACTCGTAGTCGAGCGAGGCATAGCCCTTGGTACGGCTCTTGAGCTGGTCAAAAAAGTCCAAGATGAGTTCGGCGAGCGGCATATCAAAGCGCATCTCGACCGATTTGCTCGTGAGATGGATCATGTCGGTCGTAACGCCGCGGTGCTCGATAGCGAGCTGCATGACGGCACCCGTATACTCGGGCGGGCAGATGATCTTAGCCTTGAGGTACGGCTCCTCAATGCGCTCGATACGCGTGGCCTCGGGCAGGTCCTGCGGGCTGCGGACATCGACCATCTCGCCATCGGTCTTGTACACGTGATAGTCGACCGAAGGGCTCGTGGCAATGAGGTCCAAGTTGAACTCACGCTCGAGGCGCTCCTTAACGACCTCCATGTGCAACAGGCCCAAAAAGCCCACGCGGAAGCCAAAACCGAGCGCCACCGAGGTCTCGGGCTCCCACACCAACGACGGGTCGTTGACGTGCAGCTTATCGAGCGCGTCACGCAGGTTCTCGTAGTCCTTGTTATCGATCGGGAACAGGCCCGTATAGACCATGGGCTTGGCCTCGCGGTAGCCGGGAAGCGGCTCGGGGCAGGGATTCGACGCCCACGTGAGGGTATCGCCCACGCGAACGGCCTCGGGGTCCTTCAGGCCCGTGACCACGTATCCGACCTCGCCGACCGTCAGCGCGTCAACCGGGGTCTCGGCGGGACGCTTGACGCCCACGCCATCGACCAAAAAGTCGCCCTTTGCCTGCATCATGCGCAAGGTATCGCCCTTTTTGATGGAGCCGTCAAAGATGCGCACCGTGGCGACGACGCCACGATACTCGTCGAAGTATGAATCCAGAATGAGTGCCTTGAGCGGCGCGTTCGCATCGCCCTTGGGCGGAGAGATCAGAAAAACAATGGACTCCAGCAGATCGTGGATGCCCTCGCCGGTCTTGCCCGAGACACACACGGCATCATCGGCAGGGATCGCCAGGTCATCCTCGATCTCGGTCTGCCGGATATGGACGGCATCGAAGTGCTGAAATCCGTCCGCAAATGGTCCAGCCTGCCGGTGGTGGTGGTCTCCGCCCGCCATCACGAGCATGACAAGGTAGAGGCGCTGGACTACGGCGCGGACGACTATATCTCCAAGCCCTTCGGCACCTCCGAGCTGCTGGCCCGCATCCGCACCGCCATCCGCCATACCCGCACCACCCTGGCCAACTCCCAGATCGCCCAGTCCGGCAAATTCACCGCCGGGGACCTGACCATCGACTATGACAAGCACCAGGTGCTGATCCGGGGCGAAAACGCCAAGCTGACGGTGAACGAATACAAGATCGTGGCCCTGCTGGGCAAATATGCCGGCAAGGTGCTGACCTATGACTTCATCATCCGGGAGCTGTGGGGCCCCAAGGCCAAGGCCGACAACCAGATCCTCCGGGTGAACATGGCCAATATCCGCAAAAAGCTGGGCAGCCGTCCGGGCAGCAATGCCTATATCCTCAATGAGCTGGGCGTGGGCTACCGCATGATCGACGAGGATGCCCGCAGCGGGGAGATCAACGAATGATACTTGCACTGATCCTGTTTGCTGTTACCTATGTATTGATGCTGCGGCTGCAGCAGTACCGCCCGTGGGTGGCACTGTGCAGTGCGGTGCTCTTTATTGTGCTGGGCGAGGCAGGGGTCTACGAGTTTTCACTCCGCGCCGCGCTGCAGGCCGTGGATTATAATGTGCTGCTCATGATGGCGGGCACCATGGGTACGGTGGCACTGTTCATCGAGAGCAAAATGCCTGCCCGCCTGGCGGAAATGCTTATCGTCCGTGTGCCGGATGTCAAGTGGGCGGTGTGTATGCTGGCGCTGTTCGCCGGTGTCATCAGTGCTTTTGTGGACAATGTGGCCACGGTGCTCATGGTGGCACCGGTGGGCCTTGCCATTGCCCGCAAGCTGAAGATCTCGCCGGTGCCGGTGCTCATTGCCATTGCGGTGTCCTCCAACCTGCAGGGCGCGGCCACGCTGGTGGGCGACACCACCAGCATCCTGCTGGGCAGCTTTGCCGACATGAATTTCTTCGATTTCTTCTGGATGCGGGGCCGTCCGGGCATCTTCTGGGGCGTAGAGCTGGGCGCACTTGCTTCGCTGGCAGTGCTGCTGTGGCTGTTCCGCCGCGAGACCCAGCCTATCGCCGCAAAGGTGGAGACTGAGGTGGAGGACGATGTGCCCACTGCCCTGATGCTGCTGACGGTGGGTCTGCTCATTGCGGCATCTTTCCTGCCGGAGCCTGCAGCCGGGCCGCTGCACACGGTGTACGAGCTGCGCAGCGGTCTTGTGTGCATGGGGCTGTGCCTGTTTGGCGTGGCGCGCGCCTGCCTGCGGGCAGGGTCGGCAAAGCCGCTGGCGCATGTGCTGGGCGAGCTGGACTGCGATACCCTGCTGCTGTTGTTTGGCTTGTTCATCGTGATCGCGGGCATCCACGCGGCGGGTGTTATCGACGCAGCAGCCCGGCTGTTCCATGCCGTGGCAGGGGAAAGCCCTTTCCGGCTGTTCACCCTGCTGGTGGTGGTGTCGGTGGTGCTTTCGGCCTTCATCGATAACATCCCTTACGTGGCCGCCATGCTGCCGGTGGTGCAGAGCATCGCCGCCCTGATGAACGATGGCGTGGGCGTGGAACCCTATGTGTTTTACTTCGGCCTGCTCACCGGTGCAACGTTGGGCGGCAACCTGATCCCCATCGGTGCTTCGGCCAATATCGCGGCCATTGGCATTCTGCGCAAAAACGGCGAGACCGTCACCACCCGCGACTTCCTGCGCATCGGCGTGCCCTTTACGCTGGCTGCCGTGCTGGCAGGCTATGCGTACCTGTGGCTGGTGTGGGGCAAAGTCTGATCTTCTGGCCTCCGGAACGGCTGCCTGCTGAAGAAAAAACAAAGAAACTCCGACCCTCCGCACCGCCGGAAAATCGGCCTGCAAAGGGCTTTTTTCGCGAAAGTATGACGTTTTGTAGTGAGGAAAAAGTTTTTTTGAAAAAATGCTTGACAATTCTGCCATATCTGGTATAATAACTATCGTTCCGAGCGTCACAGCTCACGAATACAACAGAATATGCGGATATGGCGGAATTGGCAGACGCGTTAGATTCAGGTTCTAATCGGGGCAACTCGGTGGAGGTTCAAGTCCTCTTATCCGCACCAAACCATGAAAATCCGAACCTTTTCTCGATAGGAGAAGGGTTCGGATTTTTTGTTTTCTTCGGAAATGACAATTCTGGCTCATTTCAAACGGCTGTGTGTCCAAAACCTTATCAAAAAAGACGTATCACAAAAGTCACAACTGTAAAGGTGCCGTAAGGCAGAAAGGACACAAACATGAAGTACGATGAAAGAGCCTGCAAATTCAACATGGACACCGGGTGCGTGGAGCTGCTGCTCCGGGATGGGAGAAAAATCTCCATTGATTGCGCTGGGGTTGAGGATGCTCTGGATGTGACTATGTCGCAACAGACGGAACTGGATTACCTTATCTATAATGACCCACTGGGCTATGCCGATTTGATTCTGAATGGGGACCCGGAGGAATATTTGAAGAACGTGGCCGGGAGCCATGGGTTAGAAGATTGACCACACTATAAGAATTCCCTAGAAAACAGTTCCCATCTGTACGACAAAATTACAGATGAAACCGATTTTTATGTGCGTATAAAATGTTCGGTGCAACTTGCTCCCGGCTAAATGACGCCGGTCTTTTTGTCTGGGCTTGTGCAGCAGCCCCTTTTGCCGCAGAGCAACGGATGCTCTGAGCACAATCTACAAATTTGCGGCAAATTATTTGTGAAGATGTCGAATAGACATTTCGGATTCTCTGCGGTATCATAAAAGCACAGGATTGTTACTCTCTGGAGGCATTACTTGTACGCTTGCTTGCTGGTTTGACTTGCTTGTGATCGTACTATCGTTATTTGCCGCAGGGAGTTGTTTTTTTGTAGGGCAGGATCAGACATGGAAGTTTACAAGAAGATCAACAATAACGTTGCACTTGCCCGCGATGCAAAGGGCCGGGAGCTCGTTGTCTTTGGCAAGGGCATCGGCTTTGCCTCCATGCCCTATGAACTGACTGATCTTTCCTGCATCCAGCGCACCTTTTACGATGTGAACGAGAAGTATTTTGCACTTCTCCGCGATGTGCCGGAAGCCGTGTTTCTGGCGGCGGACGATATCGCCGATACAGCCCGGGAAGAACTGGATTGCACCCTGAATGCAAACCTGACCTATGCCCTGGCCGACCATCTCAACTTTGCCATCCAGCGCAGCCGCGAAGGACTTAACGTCCAGGTGCCGCTTGCCTATGATATCCAGCATCTCTACCCGCAGGAGTACGCCATCGCAAAACAGGGGGTGCACGCGCTGTGCCGCAGTCTGGCGGTGGATCTGCCGGACACCGAGATCGTGAGCATTGCCATGCACATCATCACGGCGGAAAACGAGGTGGGAGATATGCATTCCACCATCCTGACCGCCAAGGTCATTTCGGAGCTGTCTGCCATCGTGGAGCATGGCATGGAGATCCAGCTCAATAAGGAAAGCTTCAGCTACTCCCGGTTCTGTATGCATCTGCGGTATCTGGTACAGCGCATGATGCACGGCAGTCCGCTCGATGCCGGTAACGCCATGGACAGCATGTTCGTTACCATGCGCAACGAGTACCCGCAGGTCTATGCCTGCGTACAGCAGATCGATACCTTTCTGCACGGCACCTACGGGTGGCAGTGCAGCAAAGAAGAGCAGCTGTACCTCATCATGCATATCCACCGCGTCTGCGTTGAGCGCGCGGAGGATTGAGCTTTTTTCAAAATCAAATCATAAGGATCGTTACCTGTACTCTGTTTGCAGGGCGTCACCCATTTCATGCACCACCAAGGCAGCGCCCTGCGTTGCGGCCTTTTTGTGGTCTGAGATCGGGTGATTTTTCTTTTTTCGGTATGTCCACCGTCCGGCGCGCGAAGGCGGTGTGAGATATAAAACATTCGACAGGAGTGAGATGCTTTGGCAGAATTGAAACAGGATCCCTCTCAGGCGCTGCTTTCCCTTCTGTATCCGCTGTTGGGCGGCGAGGCGAACGTGGCCTCGATCACCCGCAGAGGAAACCGCATCTCCGCCCAACTCAAGGACGAAAGCCTTGCGGACCCCGCAGCGCTGGCAGCTTTGCCATCCACCGCGGCCGTCAGCGTAAAAAACGGGCGGCTTCGCCTCGAGCTGACCGAACAAGCCTATGAAAAAAGCAAGAAGGAGAATCTACTTATGGCTAGTAAATATGATGGTCTTGCGCGCATTATCATCCAGAATGTTGGCGGCAAGAGCAATATCGTGTCCCTTACCCACTGCATGACCCGCCTGCGCTTCAAACTGCAGGACGAGAGCAAGGCAAACACCGATGTGCTGAAAGAGACCGACGGCATCGTGACCGTGATCCAGTCCGGCGGACAGTATATGGTGGTCATCGGTCAGCAGGTTGCCGATGTGTACGACGCTGTGTGCACCGTGGGTCACATTACCCCGGGCGGCGCTGTGGACGATAACGGCAACGCCACCGGCAGCGCCGAAGCCCCCAAGGAAAAGCAGAGCCTGTTCAATGCCTTCGTCAGCATCGTTACGACAGTGTTTGCCCCCTGTCTGGGCGTGCTGGCTGCCACCGGTATCGTAAAGGGCTTTATCTCCCTGTTCGTTGCCATCGGCGTGCTCAGCAACACCAGCGGCACCTACAATATCCTGTACTCTCTGGGCGACAGCTTCTTCTACTTTATGCCCATGCTGCTGGCCTACACCGCCTCCAAAAAGTTTGGCCTGCCGGAGCTGGAGGGTATGACCATTGGTGCAGCGCTGCTGTACCCGTACCTGTCCACCACTTCCGGCATGGATATCTCCAACCTGTTCGGGATCCCGGTCGTTATGCCTGCTTCCGGCAACTACACCTCCAGCGTTCTCCCCATCGTCTGCGCCATCGCATTTGCAGCATGGTTCGAGAAGAAGTATAAAAAGTTCATCCCGGATTCCTGCAAGCTGTTCTTTGTGCCGCTCATCACCTGCGGCGTCACCTTTATCCTCACGCTGTGGATCATCGGACCCATCACCTCTCTGCTGGGCGATGGTCTGGGCATTGCACTCAATGCAATCGCAAACTTTAACGGCATCCTGCTGGGCGCTGTTGTAGGCGGCCTGTGGCAGATCCTGGTCATGTTCGGTCTGCACTGGGCTACCGTGCCTCTGATGATGAACGACCTGGCCACCAAGGGCTATTCCAACGCACTGACCGGTATGTTCGGCTGCACCTTTGCACAGTGCGGTGCCGTGTTGGCAATTTACCTCAAGACCAAGAACCTCAAGACCAAGAGCCTGTGCATCCCCGCACTGATCTCCGGTATCGCAGGTGTTACCGAGCCGGCGATCTACGGCCTGACCCTGCCCAAGAAGAAGCCCTTTATCATCACTTGCATCGTGGGCGCCATTACCGGCGCTGCCCTGATGGCATTTAATGTTACCGGCTACACCAGCGCAGGTACCGGCATCTTTGGCTATACCGCTTACATCAATACCGTTACCAACGATATCTCCGGCATGATCGCATCCATCGTCATTTCCCTGATCGCCGTTGTGCTAGCCTTCGTGATGGTCTATGCGACCTACTCTGATGAGCCTGCCAAGGCAAAGAAGTAAACGGCACCCCAAAACCAAAGGAATGTTCAGGCACCTGTAAAAAAGACCGGCAGATCAAGGCTGGTCAGAGAAGGTAAGAATTTACAACAGAAGGTAAATGCAGAAAGGTGAAATAGTATGAGCGCTCGTAATGTTTATATCAGCCGTCGCAATTTCATGAAAGCAGGAGCCGTCGCAGCAGCAATGGCATCCCTCAGCGTTCCCGCAATGGCAGCCCCTGCAGGAGAGGAAAACTGCCTGTGGTCAAACATCACCCCTCGCCGCTCCACCCAGTACGGGCCGGTCGTGGGTCTGGATCAGGGCGAGAGCCTTGTGTGGTACGGCATTCCCTATGGTGCAGCCCCGGTGGGAGAGCTGCGCTGGCAGGCACCGCAGGATCCTGCCGTGTGGACGGAAGCCAAAGATTGCACTGCTCCCAGTGAGGTCGCTTATCAGTACGGTTCCGGTGCCATCGGCACCGAGGACTGCCTGAAGCTGGATGTTTATACCACCCCCAACGCTCATAAGCTGCCGGTGCTGGTGTTTATCCACGGCGGCAACAACCAGACCGGCAACACCAAGGAAATCCTTGGCAGCGAGCTAGTGGTCCGAGATAACTGCGTCTTTGTCACTCTGGATTACCGGCTGGGTCTGTTCGGCTTCAACTGCCTGCCTGCCCTCTGCCGGGGCAGCGATGACACCGGCAACTTCACCCTGCTGGACATCGCAAAGGCGCTGGACTGGGTCAAGGATAACATTGCACAGTTTGGCGGCGATGCGGACAACATCACCATCTCCGGTTTCTCGGCCGGCGGTCGTGACGTAATGGCAATGCTGACCAGCCCTCTGTTTGCCGGACGCTTCCAGAAGGCAATCGCCTTCTCCGGCGGCATGACCATTGCCGATGAGACAGCAAGCGTGAGCCAGATTGCATGGGCAATTGCGCCGCTTGCGGTAGAGGACGGTCTGTTTGCAGATACGGCAGCTGCCAAGGCGTGGCTCATGACCGATGGCGAGGATGTTCGGGATTGGCTGTATAGTCTAGACTCCGCCCGTCTGTGCCCGCTGATGAGCAATGCAGGTATCCGCATGAGCGTCTTCCCTCACCTGTACGGTGATGGGGTGGTGCTGCCCAAAGAGGGCTTTGCTACTACCCAGTACAACAATGTGCCCCTGCTGATGCTGACCGGCAGCACCGAGTTTAGCATGTTTGCAGCGTGGGATGCATACTTTGGCAGCGCCGAAATGAAAGCATACTCGGCAGCAGAGACTAATGCTGCAAAGGACTTTGCGGTCAAGTACGGCTCCGATATGTACCGCATCTTCAATGCAGAATGCAGCGCCGAGACCATGTACGACCATTATGGTGCGGATATCTACCTGTGCCAAATTGACTACGGCGACCCCGATGCACTGAGCCAGATCCCCGTTCTGGGCGCATTCCACGGCATCTTTGTGCCCATGCTGTCCACGGTGAACAACTATGCGGCAATGGTGGATTTCAGCGGCGAAGGCTATCAGGAAATGGCAGTGCTGTTCAACCGTTATCTCAAGAACTTCCTCACCAACGGCGACCCCAACGGCAACCTGTTTACCGGTATCCGGGGTCTGTTCTCCGGCGACAGCGCCCTGCCTAAGTGGCAGAACTGGACCCCGGACAACAAGGTCAGCATGGTGATGGATGCTTCTGCAACGGATGCACAGATCGGCTGCAAGGATGTCTCCACCACCTATGATGAGATCATGGACCGCATGGATGCAGACACCACGGTTTCGGCAGAGCTGAAGCAGAAGATGATCCGCAATGTCATGAACGGTCGCTGGTTCAGCGCTGCGCTGGATGCACGTTACGGCAACCCCACTCTCTGGAAGTAAGAGAGTTCCCTAAAACTTCAAAGAACCGACAGATCGGGGCTGATCAGAGGAAGGTATCCTGAAAGGCTTCCTCTCGCTGTTCGCAGCGATTGGCGTACTGGACGACGCAGGTTCCATCTGCTCACGGTCGTTGCTGCATTCGTTATCACCTATATCGTGTATAGCGACGAGCCTGCCAAGGCAAAGAAGTAAACCACAGTTTTAGCAGGGGTTTTATAGATATCCGTATTCAGGGACAGGCTCCGGCCACAGGCCGTGCAGGGCCGCGGCCGTAAAGGGCCTGCCCCGCTTTTTATATCAGCTGAACAAAGGAGAAAAACACCATGAGCGTTTTCCGTGATGATTTCCTGTGGGGCGGCGCCTGTGCTGCCAACCAGTTTGAGGGTGCATGGGATGTGGACGGCAAGGGCGCCAGTGTGCCCGATATGTGCACCAACGGTTCCCACACCGTGCCCAAGTGGGTGACCACCACCATCCACCCGGACCGTCTGTACCCCAGCCACGAGGCCATCGATTTCTACCACCACTACGAAGAGGACATCGCCCTGTTTGCCGAGATGGGCTTCAAGACCTTCCGTACCTCCATCAACTGGACCCGCATCTTCCCCAACGGCTGGGAAACGGAACCCAATGAGAAGGGTCTGGAGTTCTATGACCGCGTGTTCGACTGCTGCAAGAAGCACGGCATCGAGCCGCTGGTCACCATCAGCCATTACGAGCTGCCCTACGCTCTGGTGGAAAAGTACAACGGCTGGGCTTCCCGGGAGCTGATCGGGTTCTACATGAACTACTGCAAGACCATCTTTGAGCGCTACAAGGATAAGGTCAAATACTGGCTGACCTTCAACGAGATCAACGCAGGCATGATGGCCTTTGGTCAGGTGCTTTCCACCGGTACCGTGCAGGGCTACGAAGGCCCCGCCATGGGCGCACCGGATGACCCCCAGACCCGCCTGCAGGCTTTGCATCACCAGTTTGTGGCAAGCGCACAGGCCATCATCTACGCCCATGCGCACTACCCCCAGTTCAAGATGGGCTGCATGCTGGCCTACGGCCAGAGCTACGCCATGACCTGCGACCCGGATGACCAGCTGGCCAACCAGCAGGGCATGAACGAGCACAACTGGTACTGCGGCGATGTGCATGTGCGCGGCGAGTACCCCTACTTTGCAAAGCGCCTGTGGAAGGAGTTGGGCGTGGAGATCCGGATGGAGCCGGAGGACGCCGAGACCTTGAAGAAGGGCGTGGTGGATTTTTACACCTTCAGCTACTACATGACCAGCTGCGTGACCACCCACAAGGATGTGGAGGGCATTGGCGGCAACCTGCTGGGCGGCGTGAAGAACCCCTACCTGAAAGCTTCCGACTGGGGCTGGCAGATCGACCCCAAGGGCCTGCGCTATGCACTGAACGAGATCTATGGCCGTTACCGGATCCCCCTGATGGTGGTGGAGAACGGTCTGGGTGCTTATGACGTGAAGGGCGAGGACGGCATCGTCCACGACAGCTACCGCATCGACTACCTGCGCGACCACATTGCACAGATGGCTGAGGCTGTGAAGGACGGCGTGGACCTGATGGGCTACACCCCGTGGGGCTGCATTGATCTGGTTTCGGCTTCCACCGGCGAGATGGCAAAGCGTTACGGTTTCATCTACGTCAACAAGTTCGATGACGGCACCGGCGATTTGAGCCGTGAGCGCAAGGACAGCTTCTACTGGTACAAGAAGGTCATCGCTTCCAATGGCGAGGAACTGTAATCAAGGGCAAAACAAAAACAGGGTGCGCCCACCCGGACGCACCCTGCCAAAGACCACATACGATAGCGATATGTACAACAGGGCGTTCCCCGTCGGGAACGCTCTGTTTCTCTTTACTGGGGGCATGATGAGCTTGCTCCGTTTGCCACGCGGCAAACTCGCGCTGGCCATCCTTGCTGTTCCAACAGGCAAGGATGGCCGGGTAGAATGCCCGTGCCAGACGGTCGATGAATTCATCGGGGTAAGGGGAAGTATTTGTGGACTTTTTCTTTTTGTTCAAACGCACGCTCCTTTGATCGTCCCACCGTGGCAAAGCCGGGCGAGAAAATCAAAGTTCCAATTTTTATCAGGCGCAAGGGCGCGGATTGTTTCTGCCCTGCACTTGCGGCTGGTGGCTTGCTGATGGCTTACAAGTGCCTGTCGTTATGCGATTTCTTTATTGTTCAGCATTTCTTCAAACTGTGCCATATACGCTTTGTGCTGCTTGAGGATTTTTAGCGTTTCAGTTTTGGCGTAGGAATCGTCCGGTAGCTTAGGCAAGTATCTCATCAAAAAATCAAAGTCCTGC
>ENA-OQNT01000346-OQNT01000346.1-human-gut-metagenome-genome-assembly--contig:-NODE-346-length-10917-cov-2.696108_pt1 | contig 10917 bp, 12 predicted proteins | sample MGYA00242634_ERZ504890 | MGnify/ENA primary metagenome ERZ504890 (study PRJEB26092, sample SAMD00036379) | human gut metagenome | host: Homo sapiens | study: EMG produced TPA metagenomics assembly of... | reverse complement strand
GCAGTCAGCGTTGGTATCGGTCTTTTCATCGCATTTGTAGGATTACAGAATGCCAATATCGTGATCGGCGGACTCCACTCTGCTGCAGCTTTTCTCTGTAGATGGCTACAACGCAGCCAAGGGTGTGGAGGCTTCCTTCAACAACGTTGGGATCACCGTTATCCTGGCTCTGATCGGTATCATCGTAACTGGAATCCTGGTTGTTAAGAATGTAAAGGGAAACATCCTCTGGGGTATCCTGATCACATGGGGACTTGGAATCATCTGTCAGTTCGCCGGACTTTATGTTCCGAACCCGGAGATCGGCTTCTACAGCCTGCTCCCGGATTTCAGCAACGGACTCTCTATCCCGAGCCTTGCTCCGATCTTTGCGAAGCTGCAGTTTGACGGAGTTTTCTCACTGGATTTCCTTGTTATCCTGTTTGCATTTTTATTTGTAGATCTTTTTGATACTCTTGGAACTCTCGTTGGTGTCTCTTCTAAAGCAGGCATGCTGGATGAAAATGGCAAGCTTCCTAACATCAAGGGCGCACTTCTTGCAGATGCAGTTGCAACAACTGCCGGTGCAGTTCTTGGTACATCCACAACCACTACCTTCGTAGAAAGTGCTTCCGGTGTATCCGAAGGCGGAAGAACCGGACTTACCGCAGTGACAACTGCCATCTTATTTGGCCTGTCCCTGTTCCTGTCTCCGATCTTCCTGGCAATCCCGTCCTTTGCCACAGCTCCGGCTCTGGTGATCGTCGGTCTGTACATGCTCAGCAATGTTATCAGCATTGATTTCAGCGATATGTCCGAGGCGATCCCATGTTATGTATGTATCATCGCAATGCCGTTCTTCTACAGCATTTCCGAAGGTATCTCCATGGGAATTATCACATACGTAGCAATCAACCTGATCACAGGTAAGGCAAAAGAAAAGAAGATCAGTCGCTCTGATGTATGTACTGGCAGTGCTAGTTTATCCTGAAATATATTTTCCTGTAAAATATGGCAAAAAAATTCCCGGGAGTTTTGTCCCGGGAGTTTTTTATTCCAGCAAAATATTCTTATTTCTTCGGCTGATACCGCATATTCGATACATTATAAACCGTGATAAACGCTTTCGGGTCCTCCTGGTTTATAAACTTCATCAGCTTCTGATATTCACCTTTATCTACGATGGTGATGATCTCACGGCGTTTTTCCATGTTATAGGCTCCGATGGCCTCATAGATCGTGGCTCCGCTGTGCAGGTCATGAATGATAAACTGCCTCAGCTCCTCTTCCTTTTTCGTGATGATGCAGACACGCCGCTTGATATTATTGTCAAAAATAAAATGATCCAGAACGATTCCGTTAAAATACGTTCCCAGAATACTTAAGACCACCGTCTTTTTATCATACACAAGCGCCGCGGAAAGTGCCACGCACATACCGGAAAGAGACATGGCTTTTCCAAGTTCCATGTGGAGATACTTATTCATGATCTTCGCCACGATATCCAGTCCGCCTGAGGATGCATTCCTGTTAAAAAGAATGCTAAGTCCCACACTCACTACCAGAATATAACACAGAACATCCAGTTCCTGGCTGTCTGTCATGGACCGAAATTTGGAAAAATGATCTCAAACAATCCCAGAAACAACGGCAGCATTACACTGGTATAAACCGTCTTAACTCCAAACTCTCTTCCACAGGTAAAAAATCCAATAATCAGCAATACCACATTCAGGATCATGGTAATCGCCGACAGCTGCAGCGGCACAAAGTTGGAAAGCACGATTCCAAGACCGGAAATACTGCTGACCGACGTATGGCTTGGCACTAGGAAAAAATATACCGCCGCTGCGATGATCGCCACTGCTACGGTGAGGATCACGGTTTCCTTAACGATATCCGCATAATTCAGTTTCTTTTTCATGATTTCAGATACTCTTCCCATTCTTTTTCTTTAGCGCCCACCAGCACCTTGTCTTTCCCAACAAGGATTGGTCGTTTCACAAGCATCCCGTCTGTTGCAAGAAGCGCAAGCTGCTCTTCCTCACTCATCTCCGGAAGTTTATCTTTCAGTTTCATCTCTTTATAAATATTTCCACTGGTATTGAAAAAACGCTTCAGCGGAAGACCGCTTTTTTCCCACCAGGCTTTCAGTTCCTCTGCAGTTGGATTGTCCGTCTTAATATCACGCAATGTATATTCTGCGCCACTCTCATCCAGCCATTTCTGAGCCTTTTTGCAGGTACTGCATTTTGGATAGCATACAAATAACATCTTATGTCCCCCTGTTCTTCGGCAGTAAATACGTAAATTCACTGCTGTCTGTTTTTTTGCCTACAGCACAGAATTTTTATAGAACTTTTTCACTGTACTGTCCAGGTTTTATTTTAACATAGACGATGCGGTATTTCTATCCTCTTGTTCCGACCATATCAGCTTCGATTCCTGTTTCATCTCATCCGAAATTTTCTCCGCTGCATCCAGATCTCCCTTTGCTTCCAGCTCTGTTAATTCCAGGCTCTTCTTTCCGGCCTCCTCACTCATATAATAAACCTCTGTTACCGTTTCCGGGGTGCTGTCGTCTTCCGGTGATACTTCCTCTGTCTTTTTGGAAAAATCCTGAAGCAGCATGTCATCGCCTTTCAGTTCCAGAGTTCCTGCATATGGCGCGTCAATGGCGTAGACGAACTCTGTTTTTCCATCTTCTGTGTACTGTACTTTCATTCGATTGATGAGATTATTGGAAGAATACAATCTATTATTTTTTACGTACATTCCGCTATTTTCCAGGGTCATGATTTTTCGTTGAAATACCAGTGGTTATAGCCTGCTGCCGCAGCGATGAGTGTCAGGATAACTGCCACTGCTGCTGTCAGCACTCTGCGTATTATTAATTTTCTCCGGATTTTTTTCTAGTGCGGCTGCACTTCCGGTATTTTCCGCTTCACCAGCTCTGCGTTGTGCTCCGGAGGCTACAGATGATATCATTTGAGCCTGCTCTTTTCCCTGCTCCTCTTTCATGATCTCCAACATTTTTCTGCATTCCTTACAAGCTTCCATATGCTCTTTTACCAACGCCTGACTGTCTTCACTTAAAATGCCGTCCACATAAGATGGCATCAGATCCTGTATTACATCACATGTGATCCTCATTGCTCCAGCTCCTCTCTGATCTTTACTCTTGCACGGTAATAAGTCACCCTCGCCCAGTTTTCACTTTTTCCAAAAAGCATTCCAATCTCACGGAAGGTCAGCTCTCCGAAGGTCCGCAGGGAAAAAACTTCTTTGTACGGTTCCGAAAGGCCATGCAGAACCTTGTGGATTTCCATAGCCTGGCTCCGCTGCGCCAGCTTTTCCTCCAGAAGCTCTCCGCCAGCGCTTTCTGTTTTTTCCAGCTTCTCATCCCCGAGAAGTTGCTTCTTCTGTTTTTTCAGATGATCGTACAACGTATTCTTTGCGATCTGGCAGAGCCACACCCGCACATCACAGTCACCCCGGAACTGATCTATCTTTTCCAGAGCTTTAAAAAAATGTCTCCTGTGTCACTTCCTCAGCCAGCGATCCATCCTGTGAGATAGAACGGATATACCGATATACAATGTCAAAATATGTCCGGTAAAGTTCCTCTATGTTCATCGGTTTTTCTCTTTCCTCCCTTCTCACTTATAAGACGCACTGATCTCAAAAACGTTACAGAAAATTTTTCAAAATTTCGTCCGATATTTTTATTCCGGCGTTTCTTTTAGCACAAACGAAATGCCCGGTATAAAAATACCGGGCACAGCATTGTCAGAATTTTCTTCTGACCTCCTCTTACACTCTGCTGCATACCTTCACATCGTTCCATGCTTTTCATAATATTTCTTTTTTTCCGCATACATAAGATCATCTGCTCTTCTCAGCATTGTCTCAAGCTCCGAAGAGCTTTCCTCCCAGACAACACCAACAGAAACACTGATCCTTTTGGCAGCAATGCTGTCACAGATATCCCGGACCTTACTTCGAAAAATCTTCTCATCCATGTCAAAACAGATGAGTACAAATTCATCGCCACCTACCCGGTAAGCATTTTCCGGCAGAATCGCAAGCATGGAACTCGCTATATTTATGATCAGCCTGTCTCCGGCCTCATGTCCGTAAAGATCATTCACCCGTTTCAGACCATTGATATCAATATATGCTACTCCTGTTTTTATCACTGTTTTTGCCTTCATACCTTCCAGAACCTGAATATACCTGTTCCTGTTATACAAGGTCGTCAGCATATCACGGTAGCTCATGTACTGCAGATGCGCCTTACGCTCCTTGGCTTTCAGGCTGTCCGTTAAAAAGTACTGTATGGATGACAGCAGCGTATGATCCTCATAATGCAGTCTCGGATTATCTACCCCGAGAAATCCTATGATCTTTCCGTCACTGTTTAAAGGAACGGCCAGCAGCCTGGTAATGTCCTGCATCTTCAGAGTCTCATAATACGGCTGCCCCTGCTCCTCCTCAATATCCGGAATATAATACAGGCCATTTTTCCGAAAGCTGTCCATCCAGATATCCAGCATTTCCATGGGAACCTCCTGAAGATTATCCTTCTCAGCAGTCACTCCGTTCATGGCATACTCATAGGTATTTGTACAGACATTCCTCTTTTCATCGATCTGAACAATATAACTGCGATCTCCGTCAAAATACCCGCTGATAATACGCAGCAGATTGGAGATCGCCGCATCTTCATCTTCTCCTGATATCAGCTCTGCAATGCATTTATTCAGTATCGTTGCGATCTCAAGTCTTTCCTTTATCTTGCCCTCTCTGCTTATCAGCTGATACATTTCCTGATTCAGCTCCGTCATCGTCACGATAAACATAATGATCATGGAAATACCAACAGAAAAATCGATCTGTGACATTCCATACCTGAATGCCTGCACAGCTGCCGCCACTGCCGGAAGTACAATGCATGACAGCATAGAAAACAGGAGCTTCCTGCTGACTCTCTTTTTGTACTGGAGCAGAAGCGTAAGATCAATGAGCAAGCCTGCTGACCGAAAAAAGAATTGACATAATATATAACGGTGCCCGATGGTAATAATTATCCACATCTATGTAATAATACCAGTGAGTAAACTGCGAGATCACCACAAAAACAGCCCCTGCGGCAGCAATAACATATCCGGCTTTTACTCTTTTTAATGTTCTCCGCTCCCTCTTCGAAAACAGATAAACACACACATAAATGTGAAAACACAGCAGGACTACGTCACTTAAAAGGAATACGAGAAAACTCGAGATACGGACCATCACACTGCCCGGAACTCCGGGATATCCGTTGAAAATATACACCATGGCATCCATCAGCAATAACAGGGAAGCAAAACTCTCCATTAGGATAAGATACCGACGCTTTTCCCTGTCATAATTACTGCTCAGAAATATACATAATGCAGCTATGGCACAAAATACACATCCCCATATAAGTATCGCTACCTGCAGTACTTTTTCATCCGGCATAAAAAACACTCCTCACATTCGTCACTTACAATAAGTATTACACTTTACCGTGTAAAAGTCAACCTTTCAAAAAAATCCCGGAGTACATTGTCATACTCCAGGATTTTGTCGTCAACCGGATAAAAGCAACCGCATTCGCTACATAATTCTACACCAGATAACTGCTTCGCAGTTGATTCAGTTAAAGCTCTTCCCCGCAGGATTCAATCACTTTTTTGTACCAGTAAAAAGAATCTTTGCGGATTCTAGAAAAGTCTCCGGTCCCGTCATCATTTTTATTTACATAGATAAGACCATAACGCTTCTTGAATTCTCCAGTGGAGGCACTGACAAGATCTGTACAGCCCCAGCAGGTGTAGCCGATCAGATCTACTCCGTCATGGATTGCTTCCTTCATCTGCTCTATATGGCGGCGCATATATTCAATACGGTAATCATCGTGAATCTTTCCATCCTCTGTCAGCTGATCCACGGCCCCAAGACCATTTTCCACGATCATGATCGGAATCTGATAGCGGTCATAGATCTGGTTCAGAACATAGCGAAGACCAGTTGCATCGATCTGCCAGCCCCAGTCGGAAGCTTTCAGATATGGATTTTTCAGATTGTCACTTCCATTTCCGGCCGTTTTCTCTCCGTCCTTTGTCACGCTGACACAGCTACTGGAATAATAGCTGATAGTGAAAAAGTCCACCGTACCCTTCTTGAGGATCTCTTTATCCTCCTGAAGAACCTCCAGCTGGATTCCGTGCTCCTCAAAGTATCTCGCTGCAAATCCCGGATAATATCCTCTTACATGAACATCACCGGCAATGGAATTGTGGATCTGCCCAAACTGCTGTGCATATAAGATATCATCCGGATGGCAGGTATATGGATAACCATTGTGATAAGCAAGCATACAGCCAAGCATAAACTCCGGATCGATCTCATGAGCCATGGAAACTGCAAGTGCACTTGCTACCAGCTGGTGATGCATTGCCTGATAACGGCTCTGCTCACATACATCCTTTGGATCCAGCATTCCTGCACAGAATACCGCACCAAAGTCCTGCGTCAGCATATTGATCTCATTAAAAGTCAGCCAGTATTTTACCTTACCTTTATATCTCTCAAATAAAACCTTTGCAAATCGAAGATAGAAATCGATCATCTTACGATTTTTCCATCCGCCATACTCCAGAGAAAGATGAAGGGGATTCTCATAATGAGAGATCGTTATCAGCGGCTCAATGTTATATTTTCTCAGTTCGTCGATCACATTGTCGTAGAACTTAAGGCCTTCCTCATTTGGAGTTTCCTCATCCCCATTTGGGAACACTCTGGACCAAGAAATAGAAAAACGATATACCTTAAATCCCATCTCTGCAAAAAGAGCAATATCCTCTTTCCAGTGATGATAAAAATCAGTCGCCTGGTGATTGGGATAAAATTCTTCCGGTAACGGTGCCGGCGGTGTAAGACGACGTTCCTTATCCACACTTCCTCCTGTCAGGACATCTGCAATGGACGGGCCTCTGCCATCCTCATCCCAACCGCCTTCATACTGGTTTGCAGCGGTTGCTCCGCCCCAGAGAAAGTTTTCCGGCATACGGTTATAATTTTTTCATATTTTAATTTTCTCCTTTTTATAAACATCAGGCGGATCTGTTATCTCCGCCTGATGTTTCGTTGTTATTCTTATACAATAGTCAGGAATTTATCTCCTGCATTTACAGCTGCATCTTCTTTTTCCATGCATACTGCTTTGATATAATCAGAAATATTGGTCACAACAACCGGTGTGATCAGATCATATCCTTCTTTCTTAATGGCATCCATATCGAATTCCACAAGAAGCTTTCCTTTTTTTACCTTATCTCCATCAGAAACATGGGATTTAAAATATTTACCATTTAAATTTACAGTATCAAGTCCGATGTGGATCAGAATTTCTGCTCCACTTTCTGTCACAAACATGATTCCATGTTTGCTGTCCATGATATTTGCCACCGTACCATCTGCCGGTGCATAAACCTTTCCTTCTGATGGAACGATCGCTGCTCCGTCACCTAAAACCTTATCAGCAAAAGTTTTATCCGGAACATCGGAAAGTGCTTTTACAGTTCCTGCTACCGGTGCACAAAGCTCGATCTTGTCTACAAGCGGAGCACTCTGCTGTGCAGGCTGTTTTTCTGTATCTGTGTTCTGTACTTCATCCTCTGTCTCAGCCTTTACATCCTCAAATCCGAAGATAAGCGTAAGAACAAAAGCAGCTACAAAAGATACCACGATCATAATGATTCCATAAATCAGATTGATTAATCCCTTCTCGCCGATAAACGCCGGGATCGCCATGATACAATTCTGTGCAATGTAAAGAGAAACCTGAAGAAGTCCTCCTACGATACCACCGATTCCGGCTGCGATAGAAGCTGCTACAACCGGTCTTTTCAGTTTCAGTGTAACACCATACAGAGCAGGCTCTGTGATACCCATAAGAGCGGAGACACCGGCTGCACTTGCCAGCTGTTTCATGTTGCTGTCCTTGGATCTTACAGCTACTGCAAGAGAAGCTCCGGACTGTGCAAGGTTAGAGCATACCTGAGATACAAAGATCAGTGTATCGGTACCACCGGTTGCAATGGCATTCAGTCCGATTGGTGTCAGCGCATGGTGCATACCAGTCATAACGATGAACGGGAAGGTTGCTGCAAGGATACCTACAATAATGAAACCAAGTTTTACGGACAGGAAGTTGATGGCTACCGCAAGTCCGTTACCAATAATTGTTCCGAGCGGTCCAACTACGATCAGGGCGATCGGTGCACTGATCAGAATTACCAGTGTCGGGTTCAGGATCAGTTTTACCATTTTCGGTGTGATCTTATCAACCAGAATCTCAATATAATGTGTGATCCATACCATCAGGATAACCGGAATAACGGAATAAGAATAAGTTGCTTTTGTGATCGGCAGACCAAACAGTGTGATGGCCGCATCACCAGCTACCATAGTTACAAAGGTAGGGCTTAAGTAAACACCGGCAATAAACAGCGCCAGTGACTGGTTCACGCGGAAAACCTTGGCAGCATTTGCTGCGATCAGGAACGGCATGAAGTAGAAAGTAACATCTCCGATAAAACTGATCACCTGGTAGGTACTGCTTGTTTCTGATACCAGATGAAAAGTTGTCAGCAGGCTAAGTACAACTTTGATCATACCAGCTGCAGTCAGGGCAGGGATCATCGGGGTCATACATCCGGTGATGGCATCGATAACTTTTGAAACAACACTCTTTGAGCTGTCAGAGTTCGCTGCCGGTGCATCATCGGTAGGAACGCCTTTGTCTTCCAATGCCTTGTAAACAGCGTTTACTTCGTTTCCTGCGATAACCTGGAACTGATCTTCATGCCAGTTAACGCCGGAGATCTCAGAAAGCTTTAAGATCTCTTTCTCGTTGATCTTCGATCTGTCTTTCACATAGAAACGAAGCCTTGTCATGCAGTGGAACAGACGGGTGATATTATCTTTTCCGCCCAGCGCTGCAATCAGTGTGTCTGCAGTTTTTGCATAGTCCTTTTTCATTTGGGGACCTCCTTTAATAATAAATATTGAAATTTATATTAAAGGTCTTGCCTGAAAAGATACGCACATGGCACGTATTTCAGTAACAATCCATTAACACCTAATTTATAAAACAATCTCTTTTCACAGATTTTTCAGACGTTTTATGGTCTTCTGTGATCTTCTGGATATGAATCGTCAGATACAGCATTTCATCCTCAGTCATAGCGTATTTATATTCCTCTTCCATCATAAGATAGATCATTTTTACACAGCCGTAAGCTTCTCTGTACTGCTCCTTGATGATCTTGAAAAGCTCCTGATTCTCATCATAGTGAAGCTCTTTATGAAGGAATCTCTGGGCAAAATATTTCAGATGCGTGAGAAACCGCTGATAATACAGATTATCCTCCTGAAATTCCATATTGTCATAATACTTCTCCACGATGTCCAGGATCTGATGTACGATAATGGAAATCTGATAGCTGTCCGTCTTGCCGCCATCTTCCGCATTCACAAAATGCAATGCAAAAAATCCTGCTTCATCTGCAGAAAGATCTACCTCGAACATCTCATTTACCTTTTTCAGTAATTCCAAGCCGATCTCATATTCCTTATGATAAAGCTGCTTGATATCCAGAAGCAGCATATTCTGAAGGCGGATCCCGTTTTCAAGTCTGGAGATCGCACCCATGATATGGTCGCTAAGGGAAAAATAAATACTGTCATTTAATTTCATCCCCTCTTTTTCCTTCACATCATTTACAAAGGCTTCCACAAAATCCAGATATTTTTCCGGAATAGCAGTCAGATAACCCTGTATCTCCTTGCTGATCTGGGCATTTTCCGCAGTAAAGATCTTCTCGATCCTGGACTCCTCCACTTGCTGTCCTTTCTTTTTCTGAAAGGCAATTCCGCAGCCCTTTACAATAACTTCATGTCCCTGTCCATCCCTGGACAGTATCAGATTATTATTCAAAATCTTATGGATAACCATAGTCCTGTTCCCCCGCTGCCAAACAAATAAAAAAAGACCATTACAGTATATAGAAAACCTATTCCTATACTACTATAAGGTCTTGCCTGACGATAAATCAATATTTCAGTAACAATCCTTCTGATTCGTAACTATTTAATAACTGTACGTAATAATATCAGAAAAAATATATGTTGTCTATCTGGAATATTTAATAAAATATTTATAATATTTTTGTGAACTTTGACAAAATCCCCTGATGATCCTGCCATACGGATCAACGGGGGATTTTCTGTTCAGCTTTTTATTCTTCAGATCTCTTTTCCCTTTGTCGCAACGGCATGTACAACAAACGGTACAAACAATGTAATAAACGCCGCATATCCAAGGTATGCATATCCCTTTTTAACAACTGTCATCAGACCGAACTGTGCAATGGCAAATGCCAGGAATGTAAAGATCGCTGTAAAAACTGCATTTCTTCCAAGGTGTCCCTGCGCTTTTTTCGCCGGGCTGTCCATACGACGCTCCACTGCATTTACGCAGCGGGTCACAATACCGGAGATCATATTTACTGCTGTGGAGATAGCTCCAAGGATGATCAGCAGAGAAATGATCGGTGTCAGGATACCGGCGCCTACACCGTTCTGGACCAGTACCAGCATCGGTACCGATGCAGATGCCAGTTCACTTACATATGCAATGGCAAGAAGTCCGAGGATGGAAAGCTCCATTGCACAGAAATTGCATACAAACATCCAGATCGCTGCTTTGTTGATCTGTTTTTCGTCCGTTACATCCTCCATGTGCTGGTACATAACAGAAACAGATGCCAGCTGGAAGAAGAAATAAAGGACTGCTGAATAGAGAGCCGGTCCAAAGGCTCCGCTCTCGGAGGAAAGTACAGTCAT
>ENA-OQNT01000345-OQNT01000345.1-human-gut-metagenome-genome-assembly--contig:-NODE-345-length-10934-cov-2.293143_pt1 | contig 10934 bp, 16 predicted proteins | sample MGYA00242634_ERZ504890 | MGnify/ENA primary metagenome ERZ504890 (study PRJEB26092, sample SAMD00036379) | human gut metagenome | host: Homo sapiens | study: EMG produced TPA metagenomics assembly of... | reverse complement strand
TGCAAAATCCAGCAAGCCTTCCGTACTTGCCATTTCCGGAAACTATCTTGTACCCAAGAAAAAAGGGTCAGCCACGGTTACCGCAAATTTAAACGGTGTCAATCGTAAGATCACTATTACCGTATCCGCACCGGCCGCCAAACCTACCGTCAAAAATCTGAAGATCAGTGTTGCCGGTATCAAGTATGGCCCCAATGACATGAAGACCTATTATACCTTAAAGTTCACCAATACTTCTGCGAAAACCATCACCACCGCAAAAGTACAGATCACCACCGGTTCCGGTATCTATGATCAGATGTACTGGACCAAGGATCTGACACTGAACCTGAAGCCCGGAAAATCCATGACAAAAACCTATTTCATCCAGAACATGGTCCAGGCGCCGGAAAAAAGTGATATTTCCGTTAAATGCCTGAAGATTAGCTGGAAGTAAATAATTCAAAAGGGACGTGCCGCAGTATTGATTTAAAAATCATCACTGCAACACGTCCCTTTTATTTATTCTCTCTGAGCTGTCTATACGTTTTGTTTTTATCCTGTATCCTACAGTACCTCATTCAGTACCTGCAGTCCATACTCTGCGAGGCTGTTATCCTCTTCGCCGGTACCGCCGCTGATACCAAGACCGCCGATGATGGTGTCTCCAACCTTCAGGGGTACACCACCTCCGAATATCACAATATTGTCACTCATTTTTCCAAGACCATAAAAGGTCTGGCCCGGTTGTGTCAATCTGGAAAGCTCCATGGTGGACATCTTCACTGCAACCGATGTATAAGCCTTCTTCAAAGCCACCTCAAAGCTTACAAGAAAAGATCCATCCATCACATGAACCGCAACCGGATTTCCGTCCGGGCTGCATATCGCAATTACGGAAGGCTTGTTTCTTCTCAAAGCTTCCTGCTCGATCTTCTCAATAAGCCTCTTGGCAGAATCCAATGTGATACGACCCTGGATACCCATACGCTTCAGCACTTCCTGGATCATCGCCGTATTTGCTGCCATACTGTCATTCTGTGCCATTGCCGTATTTCCTCCCACTGCTGTCGTCACAGTCCCATTCTGCACATCAAAAGCCTGTACATCCCTTTTCTGCACCATCTGCGAATCCTGTGCTCTTACATCCACCGCCGATGTACCCGCTGCAACATCCGCACTACTTCCAACAGTTCCTACAGCCTCTACCCCAACATTAGCTTCAATCCCAGCAGTTTCTGCTTTCACAGATTTCTGAACACTTTCAGAAATATCTGTCTTCTTCTCTTCGATCTTCGCAACATCCACATACCTTGCCAGCACATAAAAATAATCTGACAGACGGTTCATATATTTCTTGGCTCCGGTATCCGATCCAAACTTCACACTGACCAGCGCAAGCTCTCTCTCAGCCCTCCGCGCCACAGCTCTTGTCACATCGATCTCAGCCGCAACTCGGGAATCCCCCGGAAGAATCGGAAGCCTCTCTCCGGAAAAAATCTCTTTCATCCGGCCAATCTCCTCCTCCAGAAGCTCCGTCCGGTCTTCACTGACCTTAAACTCCCGATTATAAGGATCAGAAACCCCATCTATGATCTTCTTCAAAGTCTCCGAGATCTTCTCCAACATCCGGACAACATCCACATCATCAACCAGAACCCGCACAAGCCCAATATGACTCATCAGTTCCTCAACTGACCCCATCAGACAAATCCGATCATCCGACTTTGAAACATTCTTCGTATGGGAAAGATCCGTCATCCCCTTATCACCATACCCGGTATAAACCTCCATCCCAGCTCAACCTCCCAGCAACTCCTGATAAATAATCCCACCCATATCAGACCAATTTTACAATCCTCGAAATGCTACGCATACCACACATACGTAAACACACACCACAACCATCCCGGCAAACCAAGCGCGGCGTTCACAAACGCACCAGCCCCTGCCAACAACGTCACACATCCAAAGCGCCCACGGCGCCCCATCGGCACAACGTTCAACCCGGAACAACCGCAGCATACAGGCACAAGTCAATACCCTTCCGCCCGCCACAGTCAAGCACTCTAAAAAAAGCCCGAGGGGTGTGCAGAGGGGCCGCGGCTTTGCGGCCCCTTTGCGGTTTTCATCTTTTATCAAAAAGACCAAAGTTTAGTATAAATCTTAATAATATCCTCTTTCTTAGGTACACGCGGATTTGCCGCTGTGCAGGCATCCGCAAGTGCCATATCCGCCATCTTATCAACCGCCGCAAAATAAGCATCCGGTGTGATTGTCTTCATCTCTTCGATGGTAAGTGGGATATTCATCTCTTTCTGCATAAACTGGATCCAGTTTACAAGAGATCTTACGCTCATAACTTCGTTATAATTACTCAGTCCAAGAAGATGTGCAATATTGGAATATCTCTTTACTGCCGGAAGATATTCCTTCTGGCTTCTGCTGCGTTTGTTGATATTTGCATTATATTCAACAATATGCGGCAACAGCATCGCATTAGCTCTTCCGTGAGGAATATGGAAAATAGCTCCCAGCTGATGAGCCATACTGTGTGTGATACCAAGTCCTGCGGCATTAAAGGAAAGTCCTGCCAGACAGGATGCTACATGCATTTTCTGTCTTGCATGCATATCACTACCATCAACATATGCACGGTAAAGATATACACCACAGATCTCAATGGATTTCTCTGCAAGTGCAGAAGTAAACTCATTGTGATTGATGCTGACATAAGACTCAATTGCATGAGTCAGAACATCCATACCTGTATCTGCTGTGATCGCAGGTGGAACACTGCGTACAAGTTCAGCATCCAGGATCGCCTCATCGGCGGTCAGGCTGTCTGAGATCAACGGATATTTCACATGTGCTTCTGTATCATTTACAACTGCAAAAGAGGTAACCTCGGAACCAGTACCACTTGTTGTAGGAATGGCAACCAGTCCAACCTTTCCGTAATTGTTGATCTTCAGGGCAAACTCACGGATTGCCTTGGAGGAGTCGATGGCAGAACCACCACCTACTGCAACGATTGCTTCCGGCTGATACTGAAGGAATTTTTTGACTCCTTCGGCAATTTTTCCAACCGGTGCATCCGGAACAACATCACAGAAAATATCAAATTCTTTTCCACCTGCCTGAAGCGGTTTTGTGATCATGTCGATCATTCCGCTTTTTACAACAAACGGATCTGTGATAACAAGGACTCTTTTGTATGGAATATCTCTCAGTCTTCCCAGGGCATCAGCTCCAAAATGGATGGCTGTTTTCATTTCAAATGTATTCATGAAACTGCTCCCTCTCGTCAAACCGAAACACAGTTCTCTTTTGTCTGCCTGTGTTCGGATAAAGTAAAGCGGATCTCCGCATTCCGCATACACTGCATGCTCATGAACATAATCGTTTCACAATATATGTTCCGTCTATTTCGGGTAGATGCATTCGATCTTATGCTCGCTGAAATGCTTCAGCCACTTTTCAGACGGTTTTTTTTCTGTGATGATCGTCTCGATATCCCGCAGCTGTCCTGCCACGGAAAAAGCAGTCTGATCAAATTTCGTGCTGTCTACCACCAGAATACGCATTTTTCCGGAATTGATCATGGCTTTTTTTGTTGTTCCAAAGGCTTCTTTGGATTCCATGATCCCCATATCCTCGTTTAGTGCCTTGCAGGAAAAAATACCTTGTCCACATAATAAGAGCGGATCACTTCCTCGGTTCTGGCACCAAGAAATGCAAGATATCCCTCCTTCATCACTCCGCCGGTAGAAATAATATTCCAGCCGGATACATCAGAGAGCTCCAGAAGGATCTCCATAGAATTGGTAACAACGGTGAGACGTTCTTTTTCTTTCAGAGCCTTGGCCACAAAAACTGCCGTTGTGCTGGCATCCAGAAAAATGTGATCTCCGTCATTCACCATGGAAGCAGCAATCTCCGCCATTTTCTGCTTTCCCTGTACATTCTGGTTTTTACGAATATTAAATGGTAAATCAATACCGACATCTTCATTGATCACCGCACCGCCATAACTCTTTGTGGCAAGTCCCTCTTTTTCCAGCTTGTCCAGATCACGGCGGATGGTTTCTTCTGAGACATTATAAAGCTGGCTTAGTTCACTTACAACAACCCTTTTCTCTTCCTGTAATTTCTCGAGAATCAGATTTCTTCTCTCTAACGCTAGCATAAGATGCCTCCTTTTCAGATGTCATTGCAGGGATATCCTTCAAAAGGATATCCCTCAGATATGAAAAACAATATTAAAGGATCGTATCGATCATTCTCTTGTCCGGATGAGCGATCACTGAGGAATCCATGTACATCCTTTTTCAGCTACCAGCTCTTTTGCTCTTTCGATAGAAGCCTCTACTGCAGAAACCTCACCGGTAAGAAGCATGTAGGATTTACCGCACATACCCTTGGCGATACGAAGCTCGATCAGATCAACGATAGCTGTCTTAGCTGCCTGATCTGCTGCCTCGATGATAGATGCTGCATCATAGGTCTCAAGAATTCCCAGGGCACTGATCTCCTCAATCTGTGTGGTTCCGTAGATTGCCGGGAAGATGGACTCATGTGGATTGCCCAGTACAAAACTGTCAATACATTTGTCCTCGTATGTTGTTACAGCTGTGTCTACAGCAGCTTTTACTGCGCTTAAATCTCCGGTGATAATTGCAATATATTTTCCCGGACATACTGTCTGCGCCTCCACGATCTCTACTTCAGATGTCTTAACCATGGCATCTGCTGCAGTGATACCAGCTGGTGTGGTTTTAAACTCAATCATTCCGATTGCTCTACTCATTTTGTGCACGTCCTTTCTAATTTCTTGCAATTACAACATGGCGGTCTGTCACTTCTGTAACCTTACCGCTGATGGTTGCATGGATTCCGACACTTAATCCCTGTGCAGGCTGTGCGATCATCTGACCTTCTGTTACCATATCGCCTACATTTACGATTGCCTGTGCCGGTGCACCGATATGCTGGCTTAAGAGAACCTTTACCTTCGATACGTTTACAAGCTCTTCCTGAAGCGGCGCATCCTTGTCATATCTGGTAAGTCCCAGACGTGCCATCAGGCGCTCCTCAGGAACCTTACGGTATTCTCTTGACTCCTGTACCGGCTTCGGCTGAACACCCTGGGGTGGTCTGATCCCGGCCTTACGAAGTCCGCCTTTCATATCTGCAAGCAGTGTTCTCGGAGCCAGGCTCTGCGGACACGCATACATCTCGCAGACACCACAGGAGCTGCAGAATGCAGAATTGATATAAGGATTTACATTTCTGAAATCCTGATTGGATGCTGCCATCATGAACATTGCCGGATCGATCGGGTGTCCCAGATTATGTCTCGGGCAAAGATCTGTACATGTATGGCAGTGGCAGCAGATTGATGCTGCTCTCTTCAGATCTATAGAAGAAGTCCGCTGCTTCTTCATGACAATAACATGGTCCTTCGGAAGAACCAGGATTGCATTCGTTGTTTTGTAACCGGGTCTGAACCATTTCCGATACGTCCCATCATCGGGCCGCCAACGAAATATACAGGATCCTTTACAGTTGTACCGCCTGCCTGGGCAACAACCTCTTCCAGTGTACATCCCAATGGAACCTTCACTGTAACAGGGTTCTCAACCTCAGCAACAACGGAAACATATTTACATGTGACCGGTTTATGTTCTTCTACCGCGCGGTATACATTGTAGAGAGTCTCTACATTAAATACGGCTACTCCCTGCTCGATCGGCAGTCCTCCGGGCCGTACCACACGTCCGGTTGCCTCATAAATAAGAACAACCTCATCACCCATAGGATAAACCTCATCAAGAAGATGGATCTTAACCCTTGGGAATTCTTCGATATGCTGATTTAAAGCATTGATCGTCTGTACATAAGATTTTTTGATTCCGATAATGGCCTGGGAAGCTCCTACCGTCTCCGCAACCATATCGAATGTTTTCATGATCTCGTATGCGTGCTTCTCCAACAACTGTCTGTGAAGTTTCAGTAATGGTTCGCACTCTGCACAGTTCATGAGAATGATTTCTGCTTTGTCTGTCAGCTTCATGTATGTAGGGAAACCTGCTCCACCTGCTCCGACAACACCATTCTCCTGCATAATTTTCTGTAATTCTTTGATATCCATGGCGTTACTCCAATCCTGCACCGTCATCTACGATTCCGACGATTGCGGCATCTACCGGTGCTGTTTCTACGCCGCAGCCAATTCTTGCTGCGCTTCCTTGTGCCACCAATACATATTCGCCGATTCCCGCACCGATGATATCGATGGCAACAATCTGGCTGTGCTCGGCTTTCATATGATGCACCGGCTCCACGATCATGAATTTATTTCCTATCAGTTTTTCACTTTTTCGTGTGGAAACAATACTTCCAACTACTTTGCCTACGATCATATGAGCCTCCGTTTTCTCTATATCCTCCACTGGGGATGCCAGAAACGGCATCCCCGAAGGAGGAATATTATTTGATTATGGTAACTGTATTGCCTGTGGCAATTTTTGCTGCATTTGCTTCATCTGTATCAATATGCATTTCCAGTGTAAAGCTGTCATCAACACGGATCTTAACCTGATTAAAGATCGTTCCGCGCTCATTGTCAGCTTTGACGGAAACAACATCACCATCATGTACACCCGCAGCCTGGGCATCCTTCGGAGCCATGTGAATGTGACGCATAGCCACAATACATCCCTCTTTCAGATAAATGGCACCTTTCGGTCCGACGATGGCGATCGGTGCACTTCCTGCAAGATCACCGGACATACGTACCGGAACCTTCATTCCCAACTTGATCGCATCTGTTGCAGAAACCTCAACCTGTGATTTACTGCGGACAGGTCCGAGGATCCTTACATTCTCGATCGCACGGAGCTTCAATCCCACAATGGTAACTGTTTCATTGGATGCAAACTGTCCGCCCATCAGATCCTTTTTCTTTGTGAGCTGATAGCCTTCTCCGAACAGTGCCTCCACATGCTCCTGTGTCAGGTGAATATGTCTTGCGGAAACTCCGATAGGAACAACGAAACCATTGCCCTTGTCTTCGTTTTTGTTGATCGCATCGATCACCATTTTTGTGATCATTTCAATATTATTCGTTTCCAAGAGTACACCTGCTTTCTTTCGGTTTCATGACTGAACTTAACTCAAAACACACCGGCCGGAAGCCTTAATGGCCCTCAGGCCGGTGCGTTTTGGAACTGATCAGTTAGATTATTTAAGAACCGGAAGGATTTTCTCTACGTCTGTATGAGGTCTCGGAATTACGTGTGTAGCTACAAGCTCTCCAAGTCTGGATGCTGCTGCACTTCCGCTCTCTACTGCAGATTTAACTGCTCCTACATCTCCACGAACCATAACTGTTACAAGACCGGAACCGATCTTCTCTGTTCCTACCAGAGCAACGTTAGCTGCTTTACACATCTGGTCAGCTGCCTCGATAGCTGCTGTAAGTCCTCTTGTCTCAACCATTCCTAATGCTTCCTGTGTCATGATCATATCCTCCTTGTGGATTATAAATGCTTTATTTGTTCTGTTTACTTCTGACTATTTTGGTGCAGCAGCTTATTTTTTGCTGCTGTTTTTGCTTTCCAGTGCTTCTTCCGGATTTTCCTGCTGTTTCTTTTTCCATCGGCTTGCACTCAGCTCAACCAGTTTGACGATTTCCTCGTGGGGATTGGCAATTACCGCATAGCTGGCAGGCTTCTTGATAGCCTGTTCTACTGCTGCATTGACAGCTGCTGTAACTGCTGGTACATCGCCTTGTACGATCAGGGTCACCAGTCGTCCGCCCAGCTTACGCTCCCATGACGCCAGCTCAACGTCTGCCGTTTTGCACATGATGTCCAGGGCATTGATTGCCGCAACTACACCAGTGATTTCTATAAATCCATATGATTTACTCATGAGCGAACTCCTTTTTTATACTTCTCAATCTGCTGGTCAGATGCTTGGAAGGATTTTCTCTACGTCTGTATGAGGTCTCGGAATTACATGAGTAGCAACTAATTCGCCAAGTCTGGATGCTGCTGCGCTTCCGCTTTCTACTGCTGCCTTAACAGCTCCTACGTCTCCGCGTACCATAACTGTTACAAGTCCGGATCCGATCTTCTCTGTTCCTACTAATGCTACGTTAGCAGCCTTGCACATCTGGTCTGCTGCTTCGATTGCTGCTGTAAGTCCTCTGGTTTCTACCATTCCTAATGCTTCCTGTGCCATTTCTGCTTCCTCCTGAATCTACAAATAAATATCTGATTATATTTTAACTGATGCCCAATGGATATGCAACTGCTAATCCTTATCCAGGGCGCTGATCTTCAGCATTTTTTTCCGTTCCCTCTTCCGGGTTCGGGATCACATAATGCTGTACCACACCAGTCATTCTGTTTGCAACTTCCATGCCTGCTTCCACAGCCGCTGTAACATCAGTTACACTTCCTCTGAATTTAATGCAGACAAGGAGCGGTACCGGCAGGCTGTCAGCATTTGGCTGGTTTGTTTTTATCAAAAACCTCCAGGCGGACATTTGCTGCCTTACATCCGGCATCGCCTGCTACAAAGGCTGTCGCCAACCCGAATACCTCTAAAATTCCTACAGCTTCTGCCATTTCTTTTCTCCTCTATTGCCAGGCTTATTATTTGTTGCTACTGTTCACTCCATTCTCAGCAATACTCTTTGCGGAATATTACCGGTGAACAGTAACTATTTGTTTACAACTGCGATCTTAAGTCCTGTCATTGCCAGGTTTGTCTGAAGAGCTTCATTGATCTGCTCTAACGGGAATTTGTCTGTAATTAACTCAGACATTGGAAGACCGATTGCATTTGCTCTCTTAAGGAAATCAAATGTTGTAACATAATCTCTGAGAGTGTAAACCCAGGAACCAACCAGATTGATTTCTTTGGAGCAAAGATCAAAGTGCGGGTTAATTGTAGCATCTCCACCATTGATGAAGAAACCAAGTTCGCAAAGGCCGCCGCCGTTACGGATAAATTTATAAATATTTGCATGAGCTTTTGGATTTCCTGTACACTGGAATGCAAAATCTGCAAGGTGTCCACCCTGTGCTTCTTTTACAGCCTCTGTCAGTGCTTCGATTCCTTTGAAGTTCATGAAGTTAACGCTTGTATCTGCTCCCATTCTCTTCGCAAATTCAAGACGTTTCTCATTTCCGTCTACTGCACAGATATGTTCTACGCCCATAGTACGAAGTACTGCAATGCAGATCAGACCGATTGGTCCGCAGCCCTGAACTACAACTCTGCTGTTGAAACGAAGGATTCCGGTTGTTTTTGCTCTCTCAACTGCATGTACAAGTACTGCACATGGCTCGATGAGGATTCGGGAATCTAGATCCAGATCGCTTACATTAAAGAATGTAGTTCCGAAATTTCCACCTCTTAAGAAGATGTAATCGGAGAACCATCCGTTAAGATGTACATCATCATCCGGAAGAAGTCCATATACGTCAGCTCCACCTACGTTCTTCTTGTTCAGGTCGAACATTGTGATTTCCGGATCATCTTTGAAGATCATACAGGTAACGACTTTATCGCCAACCTTTACAGGTTTTCCTGCAGTATCTACTTTAACATTCTTACCCATAGCCACGATTTCACCTGTACCTTCATGTCCAAGTGCTACCGGGATCAGGCCAAATGGATCTCTTTTAAATTCATGTGCATCTGTACCACACACACCGCATCCTTCAACTTTAACCAGGATATCGTCATCTCCAATCGGAGGAATCGGATATTCTTTCAGTTCGAAATGTTCCTTTTCAGTTAATACAGCTACTCTGGCTGTCTTCGGGATTCCAGTTGTTGCTGCCGGTGCAGAAACTGTTGCTGCTGCCGGTGCATTTCCTGTCATGCCGGAGAGAACCTGTTTCACGATTTCTTCTATATTTACATTATTCATGTCCATGTTCTTTCTCTCCTTAACTCATCATCTTTAACGAATGCAAAGGCTGTCTGCCATTACGCAGCGTCTTCTCTTGGTAAATGTACTTGCGCAGGTAAGACCTTCACCTGTACGGCTTGCGATTGTAAATGTACAATAGCCTTCACCGCCAAATCCTAATGCAGCATAGGATGGTGCATTCTTTACAAGGATTGCTGTATCAATTGCTTTCGCATATTTTGTAATATTATCAATATTCTTTGAATGGATATGTGCAGAATGGCGATTTCCGTGTTCTAACCATACTGCCTGTTCCACTGCATCATCAAAATCTCTTGCTCTTACTACACCAAGGATCGGCATCATAAGCTCTGTTGTGATCAGCGGATGTTCCTTCGGTCCTTCAAATACGATACAGCGGATATTTGCCGGTGCATTGACACCGATCATGGAAAGAAGTGTTCTTGCGTCACGTCCGACACATTTACGGTTCAGTTTTCCGCCTGCCAGAACTACTTCTGTAAGTTTATCCTGTTCTTCTTTAGATGCAAGATAAACAATCATTCTCAGTTACAAGATAATGCATCAACTCATCTACGATAGAAGAAACTGCTACGATCTCTTTCTCTGCGATACATGGAAGATTGTTATCAAAATGTACATCCGTTTACAATGTCTGTTGCCGCTTTACGGATGTCAGCTGTTTCATCAACAAGTGCCGGAGGGTTTCCTGCACCTGCACCAATGCCACGTTTGCCGGAAGAAAGAACTGCAGTTACAACTCCAGGTCCCCCGGTTGCTGCAATAAGCGGGATGTCTTTATGTTTCATCATTACATTGCTAGTTTCAAGAGTAGGTTTCTCTACAGTAACCGCAATATTATCCGGTCCGCCGGACTCTAATGATGCTTCATTCAGAAGATTGATCGCATAAATGGAAGTCTTGATTGCTGCCGGATGAGGATTAAATACAACTGTATTTCCTCCTGCAAGCATTCCCATTGTATTACATAAAATTGTTT
>ENA-OQNT01000341-OQNT01000341.1-human-gut-metagenome-genome-assembly--contig:-NODE-341-length-10962-cov-2.007107_pt1 | contig 10962 bp, 7 predicted proteins | sample MGYA00242634_ERZ504890 | MGnify/ENA primary metagenome ERZ504890 (study PRJEB26092, sample SAMD00036379) | human gut metagenome | host: Homo sapiens | study: EMG produced TPA metagenomics assembly of... | reverse complement strand
CGCGCAAAAGATAAAAAGCTACACAGATCAAGAAATTCTTGAAAGCCTGTCACATGTACGAGGGCCGCTGGCGTGTGCGACTTATACACAGATGTTAAAATTGGCCTGTGATGTTTTTTCTAAAGATTACTTTTCGGAACATTATCGAGCATTGGAAGATGCTGATTACACGGCGATATCGAGAGAGGATTATTTGAAAGAGCTTGAACGACTCGATATCGAAGTGGGCAAGAAAAATAATCTTGGAGAAATCAAGTCTTTTGTGCTGTTGCAGGTCTTGTCGGTGATGCTTGGGGAGCAGATTTATGTGTTCTGCTCCGATGACCGAAATGCTCGGAATGGCGCTACAAATTTTGAAGATGTTCGATGTATTAGTCTGGTATCGGTATTCTCGCGTTTGAAGGAGGAAGCAAACTGGACGTTTGAAGATGCTGAGCCGTATATTGAATCGCTCATTGCATTTTATCAAGATCATCACCAAACTACTTTCCGAGTAATGGAAGCGTCTGAGGTTAGAAGATTGCAACGGATACCATGCAGACAGGTGTTGCAGGAAATCTTTAACGGAAAATTTATTGAATTGAAAAATGGTATGTTGCGGTACAAGCGGTAAGTGAAAACAGGTTAAAGAATACCAACAATCACATGTCTAGTTGGGAAACCAGCGGAGAAAGTTATTGCAACGATAGAAGCAAAGAGTTCAGTAAAAACAGAAACATCTTAAAAAGTATACAGAGTATATTGCGAAGAAAAATCGCATATGCTATAATGCTCGCAGGCAAAAAAGAATTAAAGTGTTTATAACAAAAAAATCAAAAGCCCTCGAAGTTGCAGCTTCCAGGGCTTTCTTCTTATTTCATTTTTTATTACAGTGGACAAGGAATCATCAGGTCAGAGCTCCGCTGTTTGTAGTATAGACGATAATTGTTGATTTTATTACGCAACAGGAATATTCAGTTAGGCTTACGCACAACAGAAAATTCTCATTCAATGCAGAAAGGGGCGGTTTTATGAAGCAGGATACACTGGAGGGCAGAGCAAAAACGAAAAACGGTGTCATTCGATTATGCTTTTCGGTGCTTTGCATTTTATTGGAAGCAGCTTTTATCATTATCGTGATCACAAGGCTGAATGAATATGCGGAGATCGTTAATCTGCTGACTAGAGTCTTTGCAGGAATTCTGGTTCTGGCACTATATGCATCCGATCAGACCTCTTCCATGAAAATGCCGTGGATCATTCTGATACTTGTGTTTCCGATTATGGGTGTAGCACTGTATCTGCTGATCGGATTAAATGGCGGAACCCGTAAAATGCGAGAACGATATGCGGATATCGACAGAAAGCTTCTGCCGCTTCTGCCGGATAATCGGGAAAAACTGGAAAATATCAAAAACAAAATCCCAAAAGCAGGAAATATCAGTGAGTATATTTGGAAAAATGCAGGTTATCCCGTATACCAGAATACGGATATTGTTTATTATGATGAGGCGGTAAAGGGATTAGAAGCACAGTTATCAGCACTGTCAAAGGCTGAAAAGTTTATTTTTATGGAATACCATGCGATAGAAGATGCAGAGGCCTGGAAAAAGATCCAGAAAGTGCTGGAGGAGCGTGTGCAGGCAGGCGTGGAGGTGCGAGTATTTTATGATGATATGGGCTCTATTGGCTTTATTAATACGGATTTCGTAAAAAAGATGGAGCAGATCGGAATCCACTGCCGGGTATTTAATCTTTTTATGCCGGGTCTGAATGTATTTCTGAACAACCGTGATCATCGAAAAATAACCGTGATCGATGGAAAAGTAGCTTTCACAGGCGGCTATAATCTGGCAAATGAATATTTCAATTATACCCATCCCTACGGACAATGGAAGGATACCGGGATCCGTCTTGAAGGCGATGCAGTTCAGTCGCTGACAGCAACATTCCTTGAAATGTGGAATGCAGCCAATGACAGGAATAATAATGAGGATTTCAGCAAATATTTTATAAGATCAGAATATAAGGCAGCTCAGAACGGATTTGTACAGCCTTATGCAGATAGTCCAATGGATGATGAACAGGTAGGAGAGGAAGTTTATATCAGCATGGTCAACAAAGCTGAAAAATACTGCTGGTTTATAACGCCATATCTGATCATTACGGATGAAATGACACATGCGCTGTGTCTTGCTGCAAAGCGGGGGATTGATGTCAGGATCATTACACCGGGAATCCCGGATAAAAAAATGATTTACAGTGTTACACGTTCCTTTTATCATGGACTGGTTAAAAATGGAGTGCGGATCTATGAGTGGACACCTGGCTTCTGTCACGCCAAGATGAGCGTGGCAGATGACTGTATGGCAACCTGCGGAACCATAAATCTGGATTACAGAAGTCTTTATCATCATTTTGAAAACGGATGCTTTATGGCAGACAGTCCGGCTGTGTTATCTATAAGAAATGACCTGGAAGAAACAATGAAGGAATGTCGGGAAGTAACAGAACAATACCGTACAGGACGCAGTGCATATCTTCGTCTGGGACAGCTTTTCATGAGATTGTTTGCAGGATTATTGTAAGGAAGAGGTGTAGATCTATGTGTACAGCAGCAACGTATCAGACAAAGGATTTTTATATGGGAAGAACTCTTGACTATGAGTTTTCCTATGGGGAAGAGGTGACCATAACCCCAAGAAATTATGAGTTCGATTTCCGATATGCAGGAAAAGCAAAAACACATTATGCTTTCATAGGAATGGCGTTTATAGCAGGAGATTATCCGCTTTATTATGATGCGGCTAATGAAAAGGGACTAGGTATGGCAGGACTTAACTTTGTGGGGAATGCGGCATATGCAGAGGAAGCGACAGAGGCAGATAAGGATCTTGTCCAGGTGGCGCAATATGAATTTATTCCATGGATCCTTACCCAGTGTGCTTCGGTGGCTGAAGCAAGGAGGATGCTTTCCAATATGAAGCTTATGGGAACACCCTTCAGTGGACAGCTTCCAACGGCACAGCTTCACTGGATGATCGCAGACAAGGAGGAATGCATCGTTGTAGAATCCATGAAAGACGGAATGCACATCTATGACGATCCTGTTGGCGTACTTACAAATAATCCTCCATTCCCCGGTCAGATGTTTGCACTTAACAATTATGCGGGTGTATCCAGAAAGCAGCCGGAAAGTACATTTGCAGGAGTGCTGGAGTTGGATCCATACAGCAGAGGAATGGGCGGAATGGGAATTCCGGGAGATCTTTCAAGCCAGTCAAGATTTGTAAAGGTTGCATTCACAAAATTAAACGCAATATCCGGAGATGGGGAAAACAAGTGTCAGCCAGTTTTTCCATATTTTAGGCTCTGTTGATCAGCAGCGGGGATGCTGTGAGGTATCAGAGGGCGCATATGAGATCACGATCTATACTTCATGCTGCAACACGACAAAGGGAATCTATTATATACCACATATGATAATCACCAGATAACCGCAGTAGATATGTAATGCGGAAAACCTTGATTCAGACAAGCTGATCCGTTATCCGATCATATTAAACGGTGAGATCCGATGGCATAATAAATAAGAACAGGATTTTTTTACAGAAGATAATGAGGTAGGAAAGATGGAAAATTATTCAATAGTATTCAGCAGCTTAACCGGTAATCAAAAAGCTGCCAGTCAGCCGATCGTAGTGTATACAGAGATTTGACTTTTACAGCAGAGAAAAATATCAAGTATAATACTATAGCATTATTAAAAATCCCTTCCGGGAAAACAGAAAAACCACAATGATAAAGGAATATAACAAATGAGTATTTTAAATGTAGAACACCTGACCCACGGGTTTGGAGACAGAGCGATTTTCGAAGATGTATCTTTCCGGCTTCTTAAGGGAGAACACATCGGACTTGTAGGCGCTAATGGCGAAGGAAAGTCCACATTTATGAGTATCGTGACCGGAAAACTGATGCCGGATGAGGGCAAGGTAGAGTGGGCAAAAAATGTCCACGCAGGCTATCTGGATCAGCATGCAGTTCTGGAAAAGGGGATGACCATCGGCCAGGTGCTGAAATCCGCTTTTGATCCTCTTCTCAAAAAAGAAGAACGGATGAACGAGATCTGCGACAAGCTGGGAACTGCAGATCCTGACGAGATGGATGGTCTGATGGAAGAGCTTGGAACGATCCAGGACGAACTGACACTTCACGATTTTTATGCGATCGATGCCAAAGTGGAGGAGGTTGCCAGAGCTCTGGGCCTTCTGGATCTGGGGCTTGACCGTGATGTTACGGATCTAAGCGGCGGACAGAGAACTAAGGTACTTCTTGCGAAGCTTCTTCTTGAGAAGCCAGATATCCTGCTTCTGGATGAGCCTACCAACTATCTGGATGAGGAGCATATTGCATGGCTGAAAAGATATCTTCTGGATTATGAGAATGCATTTATCCTTATTTCCCACGATATTCCGTTCCTGAATTCTGTAGTTAACATTATCTATCATATGGAAAATCAGGAACTGAACCGTTATGTAGGAGATTACGATCATTTTCAGGAGGTCTATGCGGTCAAGAAGGCACAGCTGGAGGCTGCTTACCGCAAACAGCAGCAGGAGATCAGTGAGCTGAAGGATTTCGTAGCAAGGAATAAGGCACGTGTTTCCACAAGAAACATGGCTATGTCCCGCCAGAAAAAGCTGGACAAGATGGATGTGATCGAGCTGGCAGCAGAGAAGCCGAAGCCGGAGTTCAAATTCCGTTATGGCCGAACACCAGGAAAGATGCTTTTTGAGACACATGACCTTGTGATCGGTTATGATGAGCCGCTTTCCAAGCCACTGAATTTTACTATGGAGCGAGGACAGAAGATCGCACTGGTGGGAACCAATGGAATAGGAAAAACAACACTTCTTCGAAGCCTTCTTGGACTGATCAAGCCTCTTTCCGGAAGCGTGGAGCAGGGCGAGAACCTTGAAATCGGATATTTTGAGCAGGAAGTTAAAGGTGAGAATCGAACTACCTGTATCGAAGAGCTCTGGCAGGAATTTCCGTCATTTTCCCAGTATGAAGTGCGTTCCGCACTGGCAAAATGCGGCCTGACGACCAAGCATATTGAGAGCCAGGTACGAGTTTTAAGCGGTGGTGAGCAGGCAAAAGTGCGTCTTTGCAAGCTGGTGAACCGTGACACCAATATTCTTCTTCTGGACGAGCCTACCAATCATCTGGATGTAGATGCAAAAGACGAGCTGAAAAAAGCTCTCCGGGAATACCGCGGAAGTATTCTTCTCATCTGCCATGAACCGGAATTTTACCAGGATGTGGTAAATGAAGTCTGGGATATGAGCAAGTGGACAACCAAGATATTCTGATAATGGATATAGATATATGGCAGAAAAGACCGATATAATTCAAAAAGTACAATAAATGGGACATAAAGATGACAGCATAAGGGCAGCAGAGTCTGCCAGACAGAATACAGAGGACAAATAAATGGAAGAAACACAATTGAAAAAATTCAGTATCGTTATGGAGGGCGGCGGTATGCGAGGTTTGTATACAGCCGGCGTGATCGATGTTCTGATGGAAAATGAGATTTATGCGGACAGTGCGGTGGGCGTATCGGCTGGAGCTGTTTTTGGATGCAATTATAAGTCCAGGCAGATCGGAAGAGTTCTTCGCTATAACAAAAAGTACTGCAAGGATAAAAGACTTGCAAGCATCCGGAACTGGATCACCACAGGAGATGTATACAGCCGGGAATTCGGATATTATGAACTGCCCTGGAAGCTGGATATTTTTGACCGTCAGACCTACGCAGAAAATCCCATGAAATTTACAGTGGTGTGTACGGACCTGGATACAGGAAAACCGGTGTATCATGAATGTCCCAACGGAGATGTGGAGGATATTGAATGGATGCGTGCGTCGGCATCGATCCCGGTAGCTTCCCGACCGGTGAAGCTTGGGGGAAAGAGACTTCTGGATGGTGGTGTGTCTGATCCGATCCCTGTTAAGTGGATGCTTTCCCGGGGATACGAAAAAAACGTAGTGGTGCTTACCAGAGATGTGAAGTACCGAAAAAAAGCAAACCCGAAGATGCAGCTTTTTCTGAAAGCAGTATTACATAAATATCCGGCTTTTCTGAAGGATCTGGAGGAACGGCATATCCATTATAATGAAACACTGGAGGAACTGGCTTCTCTGGAAAAAGAGGGGCGCATTCATATCATCCGTCCGAGCAGTCCCATCCAGGCGGCGATGATCGAGCGTGATGAGAGCAATCTGGAGCGGATCTACCAGACAGGAAGAGCAGATATGAAAAAGGATCTGGAGAAGCTGAAAGCCTACCTGGATTCCTGAATCACAGACCGAAACAAAATTCGACTTATACCCCTTTCTATGTTATGATATTGGATATCATTACAACAGAAAGGGGTATTTTCAATGGGAGAAAAACCTCAGAATATAAAACACAGACATATAAGCCTGGGCGTGCTTGCCCATGTGGATGCAGGAAAGACGACATTATCGGAAGGCCTGCTTTTTAAATGCGGAAGGATCCGGAAAATCGGAAGAGTCGATCACAAGGATGCGTATCTGGATACCTATGAGCATGAGAGGGAGAGAGGAATCACCATTTTTTCAAAGCAGGCAGTTTTTTCCATGGGGGATATGGAAGTGACACTTCTGGATACACCGGGGCATGTGGATTTTTCTGCTGAGATGGAGCGTACCCTGCAGGTGCTGGATTATGCGATCCTGGTGATCAACGGAGCAGATGGTGTGCAAGGGCATACACAGACATTGTGGAGACTGCTGACACAGTATAAGATCCCAACATTTCTTTTTGTAAATAAAATGGATCAGGAAGGAACAGACAGGGAAAGACTTCTTGAGGAGCTGAAGAAGAAATTAAGCGGATGCTGTGTGGATTTTAGTGGAGAACTGGAATGCTCCGGTGCAGAAGCAGCAGGGAAAAAGGAGAATCCTGTGGATAACTCCGGGAAATATCCGTCAGCTGAAGGAATACAGCTGAAAGACAACGCCAGTGAAGCAGAAAAAGAGAATATATCCGGAACGCAGGGCACTTCTGATAAAATAAATGGAACGGATGATTTTCTGGAAAATATCGCCATGTGTGAGGAGAACCTTCTGGAAAGCTTCCTGGAAACAGGAACGATCGCAAAAAAGGACGTGGCAGAGCTGATCCTGGAGCGAAAGCTTTTTCCCTGCTTCTTTGGATCTGCCCTGAAGATGGAAGGCGTAGATGCTTTTATCCATGGAATGGAGACCTACATGGCAGTACCGTCCTATCCCGCAGAATTCGGAGCCAGGATCTTTAAGATCGCCAGAGATGAGCAGGGAAACCGTCTCACTTATATGAAGATCACCGGCGGCAGCCTGAAGGTTAAGGAGACGCTGACCAATGCAGGAAGAAATGGTATTCCGGCAGAGGAGATCTGGGAGGAAAAGGCAGATCAGATCCGTATCTATTCCGGTGCAAAATTTGAAATGCTCAAAGAGGCAGAGGCAGGAACCGTCTGTGCAGTTACAGGTCTTACCGAAACATATCCGGGAGAGGGACTTGGCATTGAGGCGGATTCTGCCATGCCGGTGCTGGAACCGGTACTGAATTATCAGATCATCCTTCCGGAGGGCTGTGACGCCCACAGGATGCTGAAAAGCCTGAAGGAGCTGGAGGAGGAAGAACCGCAGCTTCATATCATGTGGGATGAGCAGCTGGGAGAAATCCACGCCATGCTGATGGGCGAGGTACAGATCGAGATCCTGAAGCATCTGATCTGGGAGCGTTTTCATGTGGCAGTAGAATTTGGGACCGGTAATATTGTATACAAAGAAACCATTGCCGCACCGGTGGAAGGCGTGGGACATTTTGAACCGCTTCGTCATTATGCAGAGGTGCATCTTCTTCTGGAACCGGGAGAGAGAGGAAGCGGACTGCAGTTTTTTACTGCGGCAAATGAAGATCAGCTGGATCGGAACTGGCAGCGGCTGATCCTGACACATCTGGAGGAAAAAGAGCATCTGGGAGTCCTTACCGGATCACCCATCACCGATATGCAGATCACACTTCTCACCGGGCGGGCACATCAGAAGCATACGGAAGGTGGAGATTTCCGGCAGGCGACCTACCGTGCTGTGCGCCAGGGCCTCAAGAAAGCGGAGACAGTTCTTCTGGAACCCTATTACAGCTTCCGACTTGAGGTTCCGGCAGAAAATGTAGGACGTGCCATGACGGATATCCAGAGGATGCAGGGAACCTTTCAGGGGCCGGAAACCCAGGGAGAGCTGTCGGTGATCACAGGAAGTGCGCCGGTGGCAAAAATGAGGGATTATCAGAGCCAGGTAGTTTCCTACACAAGAGGCAGAGGTCATCTGACCTGTACTCTGAATGGCTATGAACCCTGTCAGGATCAGGATCAGATCGCAGAGGAGATCGGATATGATTCCGAGAGAGATCTTGAGAATCCTACAGGCTCTGTATTCTGTGCCCATGGAGCAGGCTTCGTGGTTCCCTGGTATGAGGTAGAAGAATATATGCATCTGGAAGGAGCTCAGCTTCCGGACAGTAATGATGCCTATGAGGATTCCGACAATAGCTCTGCAGGAGTGCGTGCAGGTCAGGGAACAGCCAAAAACAGTCCGGATCACAGAACAGCCAATGCCGGCCGTGGAAAATATACATCCATGTATGGAAGCTACGAAGAGGAAAAAGAACTGAAGGCAATCTTTGAGAAAACCTTTGGTCCGGTGAGCTCAAAGAAATACAGCAGTAACAGCCGAAGCTTCGGAAATCCGGAAAGCGGAAGCAGCTTTTCCGGAAAGGGAGGCAAAGATGCAGCAGATTCCGGCCTTCCGGCAAAAAACGGTCACGGCGCCTGGAGAAACAGCAGTCCGGCCATCCACAGAGAGGACTATCTGCTGGTGGACGGCTGCAATATCATATTTGCCTGGGAGGATTTAAGAGATCTGGCACAGGCAGACTTTCATGCGGCACAGTCCAGGTTAATGGATATATTAAGCGATTATCAGGGAATCAAGGGCTGCATCCTGATCCTGGTATTTGATGCCTACCGTGTGGAGGGCCATCCGGAGGAAACCTTCCAGTATCATAACATTCATGTTGTCTATACAAAAGAAGCGGAAACTGCAGACCAGTATATTGAACGCACTGTCCATAAAATCGGACGGAAGCATAACGTGACAGTTGCCACATCAGACGGACTGGAGCAGATCATCATTATGGGACAGGGAGCCGCCAGGATCTCAGCGCGCGGATTCAAAGATGAGATCGCTTCCGCAAAAACAGCAGATGAGAGAAGAATGGCAGGAGCGCAGGGACAACAGCAAAACCTATCTCTTTGACAGTATGACACCGGAACTGAAATCTCATATGGAAGACATCCGTCTGGGAAGAAAGAAAAAGAAGAATTATAACAAAAAATATATGCCCTCATTGTAGGCATATTTCACAAAAATAAAAAACTTTTTGAATTCTTTTGCAAATAAATGGGAAAAGTAGTAAAATAAGGATAGAATCCTCAGTGAGAAGCTCCTTGTCTGGATATATAACCTGGCAGGGAGCTTTCATTAGAGCACAATAAGCGCCAGGATAACAAAAGAAAAGTAAAAAAATGAAAGGAAGTGGAAAAATGTTTGAAACAGGCGAATATGTTGTGTATGGTCGTACCGGCATCTGCCAGGTAACAGGAGTTACCACAATGAGGGTGGATGGTTCCTCCGGCGAGAAGCTTTATTATGTACTGAGGCCCGGAGGAGAAACAGATGGGAAGATATTTACACCGGTGGAAGGTGGAAAGCAGGTGCTTCGTGGAATCATTACGAGGGAAGAAGCGGAGAGGCTTATTGATGAGATCCCATCCATTGAGACACTGAGTATTGAGAATGAGAAATTCCGGGAGGATAGCTACAAGAAATGCATCCGTACCTGTGAATGCAGAGATCTTCTTCGGATCATCAAGACGATCTACGTCAAGAAAACAGGCCAGATTATCTCATGGCAAAAAACAACCGCTACAGACGAGCGGTATCTGAAGCTTGCAGAGGATCATCTCTATTCTGAATTTTCCATGTTACTGGATATCCCCAAAGAACATATGGCAGATTATATTGAACAGCGAGTACACCAGCAGGAGGAAGCCGAAGAACAGGTATGCGCTGTTTGACAAAGCAGAGCGTATCTGCTATGGTATTTCCGGTAACCTTCCAGAAATCCTGTATCTGTGACAGAAGCTTCACAGGAAGTGGAGAACAGATCCAGGATCAGTCTGAATGTTATAAAGAAAAGGAGATGCCAGAGAAATGAGAGAACAGCTTACCCGCAAGGATGTTGAAAAAATAGAGCAGGAGATCGAACACCGTAAACTGGTAGTACGTAAGGAAGCCATTGAGGCGGTCAAGGAGGCACGTGCCCAGGGAGACTTAAGTGAGAACTTTGAATACCATGCAGACAAAAAAATATAAGAACCAGAATGAAAGCCGGATCCGGTATTTGGAAAGAATGCTGAAAAATGCGGAGATTGTATCCGATACTTCCGAAGAAGGTGTTGCCGGAATCAATAATCGTGTGACCGTATATTTTCCGGAGGATGACGAGGAAGAAACCTATAAGCTGGTTACTTCGATTCGTGGAAATTCAATTCATAATTATATCAGTACCGAATCTCCGATCGGAAAGGCAATCTTCGGGCATAAAGCAGGAGAGACTGTGAAGGTGAAGGTTAGCGATGATTATTCGTATGAGCTTGTGATACGGAAGATTGAAGATACGACGGATGATGAGGAGGATAAGATCCGGGCGTTTTAGTTTGAAGGTGGGGGCAGAGTATGTGAGCAAGGGAGCAGAAATTTCCCAAAAGCAATGTCAATGAGAAGAATAAAAACGGATCATGAGATTCCAGGCTCCATACAAAATCCCAGCCCCTGATATAGTCG
>ENA-OQNT01000340-OQNT01000340.1-human-gut-metagenome-genome-assembly--contig:-NODE-340-length-10967-cov-2.872970_pt1 | contig 10967 bp, 10 predicted proteins | sample MGYA00242634_ERZ504890 | MGnify/ENA primary metagenome ERZ504890 (study PRJEB26092, sample SAMD00036379) | human gut metagenome | host: Homo sapiens | study: EMG produced TPA metagenomics assembly of... | reverse complement strand
GAGCCTGTACCGGGATAGGAAAGACCGCCCGTGCAGACAATCACGCCGTCTGCCCTTTCCTCCTTTCCATTTTTCAGCCGAATCCCTTCTGCCCTGCCGTCCGCAATCAGAATACCCTCCACAGGACTTTCCAGATGCAGCTTCACCCCATTTTTCTTGAGGTATTTTTCCAATGCCAGCACCACATCCAGAGAACGGTCAGACACAGGAAATACACGCTTGCCGCGCTCCACCTTCAGCTCCACGCCAAGGCCCTCGAACAGTTCCATGGTCTTTGCCGGTGGAAAGGCCCCCAGCGACGAATACAGAAAGCGCGGGTTGGTGCGCACATGGCGCAGAAACTCCTCTGCCGGGCAGTCGTTGGTCACATTGCAGCGGCCCTTGCCGGTGACAAGGATCTTCTGGCCGGGCTTGTCCATGTGTTCCAGCACCGTCACCTGATGCCCTTGCCGCACGGCGGCACCCGCCGCCATCAGTCCTGCCGCGCCTGCGCCGACGATCAATACTTTCGCCATCCGTTTTCTCTCCCATCGCCTAATAATACGAGTATATCATACCAGAATCGACACACAAAAGCAATGTGTTGCCGTATTTCTGCCAATTACAACAGCTGGGCAAGGATGCTGTTCTGCACGATGAGGCCCGCCGGGGTCAGGGCAAGGGTGCGGCCGTCAAAGCTTGCATAGCCCGCCCGGACGCAGTTTTGCACAAAGGCCAGCTGTGCGGTGGAGAATTCTTTCCCGTAAAGTTTTTTGTATGCATCCAGCGAAAGGCCTTTGCGCAGACGCAGCTGTAAAATAAGGTAGTCCTCTGCGCCGCAGCTGCCGTCCATCACCGGGGCGGCGGCATCGTTCAGGAAAGCGGCGGTGTCCGGCGGGTAGTAGAACCGTCTGCCGCCCATGCAGGAGTGCGCCGCCGGGCCAAGGCCCAGATAGTCGCCGCAGTCCCAGTAGATGAGGTTGTGTCTGCCCTCATAGCCGGGCTTTGCAAAGTTGGAGATCTCGTACTGTTTGTAGCCGTGGTGTTCCAGCTGTTCCACTGCATAAAGGTAAAAATCGGCAGCTTCATCGCCGGTGGGCAGGCCTTCGGGCGGATGTTTACCAAAGGCCGAATCCGGCTCGATCTTCAGCAGATATGCCGAAATATGGGTAGCCCCACCACCCTCGATCAGTTCCAGCGTTTCGTCAAACTCGGCTTCGGTGTAGTGCGGCAGTGCCAGCATGATGTCGCCGCTGATGTTCGCAAAGCCTGCGCGCCGCGCGGCGGCAAATGCAGCCCGCGCCTGCTTTGCCGTGTGCGGCCTGCCCAGTGTGCGCAGCTGGGTATCCCGGGCAGACTGCACCCCGAAAGAGATGCGGTTCACACCCGCCTCCCGGAAGCCTGCAAGGCTTTCTTCCGTCACCGTCTCCGGGTTTGCTTCCAGTGTGATCTCGGCCCCCGGCATCGGCCGGGCCGCATCAATCAGCCGTTTTGCCTGCTCCGGGCGCAGCAGGCTGGGGGTGCCGCCGCCAAAATAAAGGGTGTCCGGCTGCAGAGGTACTTCCGGCGCAAAGCGGGAAAGCTCCCGCACAAGAGCATCCACATAAGCTTCCGGTACGCCGCGCTCACCGGGATGGGAATAGAAATCGCAGTATCTGCATTTGGAAAAACAGTAGGGAATATGCAGATAAAGTCCAAGAGACATACAATATCACAGCCTTTTTCATGAAACGTTCATTTCTATGCAGTATACTATATTCCGTAGACCGGAGCAAGGAAAAAGTGTTCCGGCAGAAAGAGACTGGAGGAGTCCCATATGGATTACAATTACAATGGTTACGATCGAGGATACACGGAGCCTGCCATGACCTCGGCTGACTATATGAACCGCACCTACCGCTGGATGGCGGTAGGCCTGCTCATCACCTTTGCCGCGGCGTTCGTTACAGCCGCTACCCCGCTGCTGTACGTTGTCAACTCGCTGTATCTGGTGTTCACCATCGCAGAGCTGGTGTTGGTGTATGTGCTCAGCTCCCGCGTGCAGAACATGTCGGTGGGCGGTGCAAGAGCCACCTTCTTTGCCTATGCACTGCTCAACGGCATGGTGCTGAGCTACTACTTCCTGGTATTTGATCTGGGCACTCTGGTGCTGGCCTTCCTTGCCACCTCGCTGTACTTCGGCCTGATGGCGGTCTACGGCACTACTACCCACAAGGATCTGTCCGGCTGGGGTCCCAAGCTGATGATGGGCCTGTTCGCGCTCATCATCACCGGCTTTGTGGGCATGCTGTTCGGCATGAGTTTCCTCACCACGGTGCTGTACAGCGCTGTCGGTCTGGTGGTGTTCATGCTGCTGACCGCCTACGACACCCAGAAGCTGAGCCAGATGTTCTCCTACTACGCCTATGACGGTGAGCTGGCCGAGAAGGCTTCCATTTACGGTGCACTGACGTTGTATCTGGACTTCATCAACATCTTCCTGTATGTTGTGCGCCTGCTGGGCATGAACAGCCGCCGCCGCAACTGATTTTTGATCCGCAAAGGCTCTCCCGAAAAGGGAGGGCCTTTTTGTTTGGTACTATCATTTAGAATATCCTCCGCTTCGCTTTGGGTATCAGCACAGAAGGCCACAGAGGGAAGATGCATTTTCCGGCTGAAGTCCTTCCCGTGAAAACGCAGAACCGGTCAGACCGCGGTCTGACCGGTTCTGCATCACTATAAATGCAATTCCGCTATTATGGCCAGAATGAAATGGAGGCCATTTTAAATCGTTCCGTGCATAAAACCTGCCCTGCTGTCCCACACTAAGCCCAGAAGCAATGCGTACACAATGCAGCAGATGGGAGTAACGACAATGGAGCAGATCAAAAAGTTTTTGCGCAGCAGGGGCTTTACACTGGCACTGCTGGCCTGTCTCGTCGCAGCCGCAGCGGCGGGCGTGTGGGCAGTGCGCACCGTGCGGGATGAACTGAAAAAGAGCTACGACGACCTGACGACCCCGCAGGAAGAACCTGCACCGGAGCCGCAGCTCACCCTTGACCCACAGGAGGACGATGTATGGCAGCAGCCCGTGACCGACGCCGCAGAATCTGCGGCAAATGTACCCAAGCCCGCATCCTCTGCGTCCTCTTCTGGGGCGCAGTCTGGCTCTGGTTTGGTGCACGAACCCTCCGCACTGCAGGGCGCATCCTCGCCTGCCAGCAGTTCAGCTGCGCCTGCCTCCACGCAGCCCGTCTCGGGCAAGGTCTTGAACGCCTACAGCGGCGATGAGCTGGTGTACAGCAGCACCCTTGGCGACTGGCGCACCCACAACGGTGTGGACTACGCCTGTGCGCAGGATGCACAGGTGTGTGCTCCCGCCGCCGGTAAGGTGACCGCCGTGGACACCGATAGCCGCTGGGGCAGTGTGGTGTGCATCGAGGACAGCGCCGGGCACCTGTGGCGGGTGTGCGGCACTGCCGACCCCACGGTGCAGACCGGCGATGAAGTGAGTGTGGGTCAGATACTTGGCCGTGCAGGCAGCATTCCCAACGAATGCGCCGAGGAGACGCATATCCATCTGGAAGTACTGCAGGGTGAGCAGTATCTTGACCCGGCAAAGCTGCTGAACTGATGCAGTTTGCCGTATCCCCTGCGTATTTTTCAGTAAAATATTCCAAGCAGCAAAAAATCGGAAAGGCCGTTCTGGTCTTTCCGATTTTTCATTCTATAGGATAGATGCAGGCTCAGGCATTTTCCAGCTCAACCACCGGCCAGCCCAGAAGGCGGATGGCTTCGCGGTCGTGGGTAGCCAGCAAGACAGGCTTTTCTCCGCAGCGCTCCCGCAGCAGCGCCGCAGCAGCGGCAAGGGTGTCCGGGTCCATTCCGGTAAAGGGTTCGTCTAACAGCAGCGTATCGCTGGCGGCCCACAAAGCCCGCAGCAGAGCCGTGCGGCGCTTCTGTCCGCCGGAAAGCCGTGCTGCAGGCAGGGCCAGTGCGGCAGCATCCATGCCAAACTGTTGAAAATCTTTTATGATTTGCTCCTTGTATTGTTCTGCACTGCCGGGCAATACCAGCGTCACGTTCTGCACAGCTGTCAGCTGCGGGCAGAGCCGGTCTTCCTGAAACACTGCTGCCACCCGGCCAACGCCCTGTACTATGCCAGAAGTAGGTTCTTCCAGCCCCATGAGGATGCGCAGCAATGTGGTCTTGCCCCAGCCGCTGGGTGCCCACAGTACCGCCGGGCCTTCCACCGTGAGGCAGAGATCCCGGAACAGCGTTTTCTCCCCGAACTGTTTTGTCAGATGCTCGATGGTCAGCATTGCGGCACCTCCCCGGTCACGGCGCGGGTCACGCAGTCCAGAAGCAGCAGGAACAGCTTTTCAAACCCGGCGCTGAGCAGGATGATCACAAACGTCCATGCGAACAGCTCCCCGGTGGAAAGGGTGATCTTGGCCCGGTAGAGTGCATCGCCGATGCTGCCATTGGGCAGGCCGATCACCTCAGCGGCAACGCCGCTCTTCCAGCAGATGCCAAGGGCCACGCTGCATCCCTGCCGGAAGGCCGGCAGCACCGCAGGCAGCCACACCGCCCGCAGCCGTCGGCCCAGCGGCAGGCGAAACACCTTCGTCATCTCCAACAGCTGTGGGTCTGCGCTCTGGATGCCGGTGCGCACCGCACCGTACAGCACGGGCAGCACCATTAAAAAGCTGATGAGCACCGAAAGCGATGCCCCCCGCACCCACACCAGCGCCAGAATGATAAAGCTTGCCACCGGCGTGGCTTTGACCAGCTGCAGCACCGGAGCAAGCAGCACATCTGCCGTGTGCCACGCCTGTGCGGCCACAGCCAGCACGATGCTTACGGCCACGCCCAGCCCAAAACCCAGCAGAATGCGCCCGGAGCTGAAACCCACCCGCTGCCAGAACTCTGCCTGCGGCAAAAGCTGCAAAAGAGTGCGCACCGCCTGCACCGGCGAAACAAGGAACACCTCCTGTCCCACCGCCATGGCAGCGCACTGCCACACCGCCAGCCAGAAGGCCGCAGCGCCCAGCCGCTGAAAAAATTGTTTATGTCGCTTCATAAACTTACCTGCTCCTGATTACAAATAAATGCAGGACAGCAAGGTGTTTCTTCAGCGAATGATCCGAGGATAGGACCCTGTTGCCATAAGGCAACAGGGCGGGAGCTGGAAGCCCCGAATTTCGCGGAGAAAGCGCCCTGATGGCCTGCTCAGTTCTACATTATACATTATAATACCATATCTCTTTCCAAACGCCAATGACCCGTGCATCATGATGCATAAGAGCTTATCATGCCAGTCATTACTTTTCTTCACGTTTTTTCTTTCTTGACATGAAATCAATAAAACGATAAACTGAACTGTATAAATCTCTGTCATCTTTGATGCAGGAAAGAAATGAGGTGTCTGTCCTATGCAGAAGCTCTCCGGCAAAAGCCTGCTTTTGGTCAGTTTTATGCTATTTTCCATGTTTTTCGGAGCTGGGAACCTGATCTTCCCGCCGCATCTGGGCGCACAGGCCGGTACCAGCCTCTGGCCTGCCTTTGCGGGCCTTGCCGTCAGCGCCGTCGGCCTGCCCATTGCGGGCGTGGTGGCTGTGGCACGGGCAGGCGGTCTGGATAAGCTTGCCGGCCGGGTGCATCCGGTGTTCGCCATGGTGTTCACCATTCTGGTGTATCTTTCCATCGGCCCCTGCCTTGCCATCCCCCGCACGGCAAGCACCTCGTTCCAGATGCTGGTGCCGTTGGTGGGCGGCGGTACCGGGCTGCAGCTGGCCTACTCGGTGCTGTTTTTTGCAGCGGCCTTTCTGGTGGCGCTGCGGCCGGAAAAGCTTACCGACTGGCTGGGCCGCATCCTCTGCCCCTGCCTGATCGTGCTCATCGTGGTGCTGTTTGCCGGGTGTCTCATCCATCCGCTGGCGGCACACTACGGCACACCCAGCGCAGAGTACGCAGCCCTGCCCGCTGTGCAGGGCATCCTGTACGGCTACCAGACCATGGACACGCTGGCCGGGCTGAATTTTGGCGCGGTCATTGCCCTGAACATCCGCGCCCGGGGTGTCACAGAAAGCCGTGCCGTGGAAGGCGGCACCATCCGGGCCGGTTTTATTGCAGGCGGGCTGATGCTGGTGGTCTACGCCATGCTGGGCCACGCCGGGGCCGAGACCGGCACGGTGTATCCGGGCCTTGCCACCGGTGCCGAGGTGCTCACCGCTCTGGCACAGCAGCTGTTCGGCCGGGCGGGCCTTGTGCTCATTGCGGCCATTTTTGTGATCGCATGCTTCAACACCTGCGTGGGCCTGATCGCCTGCGTGGGTCAGTATTTTCATCAGCTGCTGCCCCGCATCCCCTACCCTGCCATCGCAGCTTTTTTTTGCTGTGGCCAGTATGCTGGTATCGAACCTCGGCCTTGCTGCCATCATCCGGCTGTCCACTCCGGTGCTGAACGCCATTTATCCCGCAGCCATCGTGCTGATCCTGCTTTCCTTTATGCCGGGCCTTGAAAAGCACCGGGCGGTGTATCCGCTGTGCATGGGCCTGACCGCCCTGCAGAGCATCGCCGCTGCGCTGCCGCTGGGGGCAGTATCTGCCGCCGCCAACGCTCTGCCGCTGGGCAGCATGGGCTTTGGCTGGGTACTGCCCGCAGCGGTGGGACTGGCAGCCGGACTGCTTTTAAACAAATCTGATCTGCAATAAAATAACCTGAAAGGCCCGGTTCCCATGTTACAGGGAGCCGGGCCTTTGCTATTTACTGCAGTTTTTTGCGTTTTTCGTAGTCGTTCAGGGCGGCAAGTGCTTCCTTTGCCATGGGCACCAAGGCTATCATGTTGAAAATAGTCATCAGGCCGATGCCCACGTCGCCCAGATCCCACACCACCGTGTAGGCCTGCATACCGCCGATCACCAGCATGGCCAGCGCGATCAGCTTATACACGGTCTGGCTCCACCAGTTGTCGCCGCACAGATAGGCCACATTGCCGCGGGCATAGTACAAAACGCCCAGAAAGGTGGAAAAGCTGAACAGCGCCAGCGTGGCCGCAATGAACACGACACCAAAGCCGCCCAGATGGTACTGCAGGGCAGTCTGCAAAAGGTCCATGCCCGCAAGTCCTTCCGTGATCTCCTGCGGCACCAGCAGCATCAAAAAAGCCGTGCAGCTGCAGATCACCACCGTATCGATCAGCACGCCCAGTGCCTGCACAAAGCCCATCTTGACCGGGTCGTCGCACTCTGCGGCGGCAGCTGCACAGGGTGCCGAACCGCTGCCCGCTTCGTTGGAGAACAGGCCGCGCTTGACACCGTTCATCAGCACAGCACCAAAGCCGCCAGCCACGGCCTGCCGCAGACCGAACGCTTCCGCAAAGATGCGCCCGAACACCGCCGGGAGCTTGGGCAGGTTGAACAGCACGATGCCCACGGTGATGACAAAATAGCACACCGCCATGATGGGCACCATCACGTCCAGACTTTTCACGGTGGCATTCTTGCGCAGCACGATCACCGCCGCAATGGCCGTGAGCACCAGTGTGGTAGTAAGCGGCGGAATATGGAACGCATTTTCAAACGCGGAACTGACCGAGTTGGAGATCACCTGACTGATGCCGCACCAGCAGATGAGGCCAGACACCGCAAACAGTGCCGCTACCACAGAGCGTTTGAGCTTTTTGCCGCGCCTGCGCTCCGCCAGCACATGCAGATAGTAGGCCGGGCCGCCGCGCCAGCCGCCGTACAGCGGGTCGGGCTGGCGGTATTTCTGGGCAAGGGTGGATTCGATAAAGGAGGTGGACGCACCCAGAATGGCAGTGACCCACATCCAGAACACCGCACCGGCACCGCCTGCAGAAACAGCGGCCACCACGCCCACCAGATTGCCCATACCCACGCGGGTGGCGGTGGAAATGACCAGCGTCTGGAAGGAGGAAAGGCCGTTCCTGCCTTGCTTTTTCTCGCACACGGCGGCGATCATATCCCGGAACAGCCGCACCGGCAAAAGACGGGTGCGGCAGGTGAACCAGATGCCCGCCGTGAACAGCAGCACCACCATGAAGGAAATGCCGATGCCGCCGCCCAGCGGGATGGTGAACAGGTCGCCCCACAGCAGGCGATAGACGGATTCGATAAGATTTACCAGCAAGGCAGATTCCTCCTGTAGATCAATGGAATGAAGACGATAACTTCATTATAGTACAGTACAGAAGAATTGTAAAATCTAAAATATTGATAGAAATAATCGATGGAACAGGATAACTTGACAAATCACATAGCTTCGATTATACTACAAACAGAAGGGGCGCTGACTGCAAAGGTCAGCTTTCCATCCCGTTAGTCAAAAAGATTGACCGCTCGAGTTGGGGAACTGTGAGGCGGTCAATCTTTTTTGTTATCATCGCTTTTCATCTGGGAAAACTTTGCCATGACCTCAACGGTCAGACGGATCACATCCACGACCAAGCTCAACAACGCGAGAATGAACGTGAGCAATGCGAGAGTCTCCAGCAGATTCATTCGATATCCCTCCCTTCGCCTTCAAGGCTCCGGGCAGGGTACTTTCAAAAAAGTTTCCTCCCGGACCTCTGCTTGTTCTATGTAGAAATAGAAAAACCAGCGATACGGGATAGAAAGCATGACCACCAATTTTGCAATCAGCGCCTTATTGTTATTTTAACACAATCTTTTTGGAATTACAACACAAAAGCCGCCCGGCGGTCATACCGGGCGGCGGAGGAAGATGCACGCTGCTGCGCGCAAAACAGAAGATTTTTACAGAATGTCGATGTACTCACCGGCCAGCGCCTTGTTCATGCTGCGCACGGCACAGAACTTGCCGCACATGCTGCAGGTGTCGCTGTGGTCGTCCTCCGGCAGGCGGGCATCGCGGATGGCCTTTGCGGTCTCCGGGTCCAGTGCGCAGGCGAACTGTGCATCCCAGTCCAGCACACGGCGGGCATCGCCCATCTTATCGTCGATGTCCCGGGCGTGGGGGATGCCCTTGGCGATATCGGCGGCGTGGGCAGCGATCTTGGAGGCCACGATGCCCTGCTTCACATCGTCCACATTGGGCAGAGCCAGATGCTCGGCGGGGGTCACATAGCACAGGAAAGCTGCACCGCTGGCTGCAGCCACAGCGCCGCCGATGGCAGCGGTGATGTGGTCGTAACCGGGGGCGATATCGGTGACGAGGGGTCCCAGCACATAGAAGGGTGCGCCCATGCAGATGCTCTTCTGCACCTCCATGTTGGCAGCCACCTGATTCAGGGGCACATGGCCGGGGCCTTCCACCATCACCTGCACGTTGTGTGCCCATGCGCGCTTGGTCAACTCGCCCAGACGCACCAGCTCCTCGATCTGGCACACATCGGTGGCGTCAGCCAGACAGCCGGGACGGCAGGCATCGCCCAGCGAGATGGTCACATCGTGCTCGGCGCAGATCTCGCAGATCTCGTCAAAGTGCTCGTAGAAGGGGTTCTCGTTGCCGGTCATGCTCATCCATGCAAACACCAGAGAGCCGCCGCGGCTGACAATGTTCATCTTGCGCTTGTGCTTGCGGATCTGCTCGATGGTCTTGCGGGTGATGCCGCAGTGCAGGGTGACAAAGTCCACACCGTCCTCTGCATGCAGGCGCACCACATCGATGAAGTCCTGTGCGGTCAGCTCAGCCAGATCGCGCTGGTAGTGGATGACCGAATCGTACACCGGCACGGTGCCGATCATCACCGGGCACTCGTGGGTCAGCTTCTGGCGGAAGGGCTGGGTGTTGCCGTGGCTGGAAAGATCCATAATGGCTTCGGCACCCATGTTGACGGCGCTCATCACCTTCTGCATCTCCACGTTGTAGTCCTTGCAGTCGCGGGAGACACCAAGGTTCACGTTGATCTTGGTGCGCAGCATGGAGCCGACACCCTCGGGGTTCAAACACTCGTGGTGCTTGTTGGCCGGAATGGCTACCTTGCCCTCGGCCACCCACTGGCGGATCTCCTCGGTGGTGCGGTATTCCTTCTTTGCCACGATCTCCATCTGCGGCGTGATGATGCCCTTGCGGGCAGCATCCATCTGAGTGGTATAAGTCTGCATACGCTCTGTTCCTCCAAATGACAGTTTATCTCTGAACAGCAGGGTGCTGGTCATACAAGGGTAGGGAAAGGCAGCCGTCATTCAGAAAAAACAGAACGTTCTGGATGCCGGCACCTGCGCAAAATACGCTTTTCATGTTGGTTTTCTCCATGAATTTTATAACGCGGCCCAAGGTGGTGTCCCCGGTTTGCCGCGGGATCGGTCAGATGATCTGCTCCGACAGGGCTTTCAACTCTTTGCACTCGGTCTCGATGTCGTCTGCTGCAAAGATGGCGCTCACAAGGGCCACGCCATCCACACCGGTGCCCTTGAGCTGCAGGATGTTCTCCTTGTGGATGCCGCCGATGGCCACAACGGGGATGTCCACGGCATCGCAGATGGCTTTCATCATGCCCTCGGGCAGAACGTCCACGTCTGCCTTGGTGTGGGTAGAGAAAGCTGCACCCACGCCCAGACAGTCGGCACCGTGCCGGACGGCCTCCAGGGCCTCCTCCACGCTGTGGACGGATACGCCGATCATCATCTCATCGCCCACGCGCTGGCGCACCTGAGCAGCGGCCATATCCTCCTGCCCCACATGGATGCCCTCGGCGTGGCAGCGGATGGCAATGTCCACGTTATCGTTGATGAAAAAAGGCACATTGTATTTTTTGCACAGGTCGTGGAGCTCAAACGCCTCCTTCAGGAAGGCTTCCTCGTCCAGCTCCTTTTCCCGCAGCTGAACACAGGTCACACCGCCCTTCAGGGCGCTCTCCACCTGCTGATAGAGGGTCTGACCGCCCACCCAGGCACGGTCGGTGACGGCGTAGAGCCGCATATATTCTTCAGCGCACTTCATACTTTGCACCCTCTTCCAGCTGAGCCGGAGTCATATTGTAAATGGCATCAATGATGTAATTGCGGTAGGTGGCGCTGCC
>ENA-OQNT01000338-OQNT01000338.1-human-gut-metagenome-genome-assembly--contig:-NODE-338-length-10997-cov-2.226679_pt1 | contig 10997 bp, 11 predicted proteins | sample MGYA00242634_ERZ504890 | MGnify/ENA primary metagenome ERZ504890 (study PRJEB26092, sample SAMD00036379) | human gut metagenome | host: Homo sapiens | study: EMG produced TPA metagenomics assembly of... | reverse complement strand
AAGTACCGATTGTAGCATTAACTGCTACAGCTGACAAAATAACCCGAAAAGACATTGCACAACAATTGGCCTTGAAAGATCCTAAAATATTCATATCTTCCTTTGATCGTCCCAATCTGAGTTTGGAAGTAAAAAGAGGCTACCAACAAAAGGATAAGGCACGGACTATCCTTGAATTTATAGAAAAACACAAAAATGAATGTGGTATCATTTATTGCATGAGCCGCAGCAAAACAGAAAGTGTGGCCGCAATGCTGATGAAACAAGGTATCCGTGCAACCGTTTATCATGCAGGATTAAGCAGCGATATGCGTGATAAGGCACAAAATGATTTCATAAATGATCGTGTACAGGTGGTGTGCGCCACTATTGCTTTCGGGATGGGAATTGATAAATCCAATGTACGCTGGGTTATTCATTATAACCTTCCTAAAAGCATAGAAAGTTTCTATCAAGAAATAGGACGTGCCGGGCGTGATGGTATGGAAAGTGATACTTTGCTGTTCTATTCACTGGGAGACTTGGTTATGCTTTCCAAATTCGCTACAGAAAGCAGCCAGCAGGAAATTAACTTAGAGAAATTACACCGAATGCAACAATATGCTGAATCGGATATCTGTCGGAGGCGTATTCTGCTGAACTATTTTGGTGAGACAATGGACCATGATTGCGGCAACTGTGATGTGTGCCGTAATCCCCCCGAGCGCTTTGACGGAACAATCATTGTACAAAAAGCTTTAAGTGCAATAGCCCGAACTAACCAACAAATAGGCACCCACATGTTAATAGACATATTGAAAGGGTCAGCGAACCAAGAACTGATTGACAAAGGTTATGACAAACTGAAAACATATGCTGCAGGAAGAGATATTCCTGCACGCGACTGGCAAGATTATCTGCTGCAAATGCTGAATCTAGGCTATTTCGAAATAGCCTATAATGAAAACAATCACCTCAAAATAACTGAAAGCGGGCAAAAAGTATTGTTCGGCAAAGAACCCGCCATGCTGGTAGTCATCAAACGGGAAGAATTCATACCTGCTAAGGAAAAACGTAAAAAGAAAGCCAAGGAAGAGGTACTCTTTCCCACTCCGGTTACTTTTGGTAATGAAAACAAGGACTTGTTCGAGGAGTTACGTGTACTGCGTAAAAAACTGGCAGACCAGCAAGCTATACCTGCCTATATTGTTCTATCCGACAAGACTTTGCACCTGATCGCCACCCAACAACCTACAACTATAGAAGCATTCGGCAACATCAATGGTATCGGCGAATATAAGAAAGAAAAATACGGAAAAGATTTCAAATACGAAGATTTTATTCCTATGTGGAAAGCTGAAAACTGGGATCCGAAGCAGTGGGCAGAGATCTTCAAAGAAGCAGGTGCGGAGTATGTTGTTCTGACAACCAAGCATCATGACGGATTCTGCCTGTTCCCAAGTAAATATACACATTTCAATTCCGTAGAAATGGGACCGAAGAGAAATATCACCGGTGAGCTGACAGAAGCTGTCCGTGACGCAGGAATCCGCATGGGCCTGTATTATTCCGGACTGATCGACTGGCAGTATGCAAACGATCCTATTTTTGAGGATGATGATCTGTTTGGAACAGCCAGTCCGACATTTGCATATGCAGATTATTCCTATAATCAGATGAAAGAGCTTGTAGATGATTATGCACCGAGTGTGTTCTGGAATGATATCGGATGGCCGACACAGAGTGAAGAGATGATGCCGTATTTCTTTGCACATTATTACAATAAGGTTCCGGAGGGTGTGGTAAATGACCGTTTCAACGGACGTTATCATGATTTCCTTACTAAGGAATATAAAGCCGGTTCTGTAAACAGAAATGAGAAATGGGAGATGTGCCGTGGAATGGGCTTATCCTTCGGTTATAATGCCAACGAAGGCGATGACAAGCTGATCTCTGTTCCGGATCTGATCTCACTTCTTGTCGGAACAGTGGCAAATAACGGAAATCTTCTCCTGAACATCGGCCCGAAGGCAGACGGAACTATCCCGGAGGAGCAGGTAAGAAGACTGAAGATCCTGGGTGCATGGCTGAAGGTAAACCATGACGGTATTTACGGAACACGCTGCAGTGACCGTGAATCTGAGCTGCTTGAGAGTGGAATCGAGCTCCATTATACACAGAAAGACGGAAATCTGAATGTGTTTGCAGATCATCTGAAGGAAGGTGCCAATGAATTCCTGATCAAGGGCTATCACGGACAGCTGAGACCATTTGATCCGGCAGTGAAGGTAGAAACTGAAGATACTGCAGAAGGACTTCTTGTGAAGATCCCGGAATATAAAGAAGATATGTATGTGGTTGGATTAACCAACAGATTCTAAATGATGAACAGGAGGACCGGATGTATGTCGGTCCTTTTGTTGCTGCATGGGAGAAGATCGTGGATATCCGATCGATTCTCAGGGAGGGAGCTTTTATGTTTGGGAAAAAAATCGCAATACTGTTATCAACGTCAATGATCCTGACAGGGTCCTGTGTATCTTCTGTGGCTGTACATGCACAGACTGGTTATGCGGCTGAATATGCGCAGGAAGCATCGGCAGCAGGTGTGCAGAGCACTGCAAAGCTTGTTGCGAAGGGCTCCTGTGGAAGCAAAGCTGTTTACCGATTGTACTCCAATGGAAACCTGCAGATACAGGGAAAAGGGGAGGTTAAGGTTACCGATGATTTTTCATACAGATCAGCAATGATAAAAACAGTAACCGTTGCATCTGGGATCACGGGAATCGGTGACAGAACCTTTTCAGACTGCAGAAATATGAAGAGGATTTCGTTGCCGGGAACTCTGCGGAGTATTGGAGTAAGAGCATTTGGAGATACTGCGATCACCAGGATCAAGCTTCCTGATGGACTGAAAAGCATTGGTGCATATGCTTTTTACCAGAGTAAGCTTATGAGCCTAGATGTACCGAAAACTGTAACAAAAATTGATGAATATGCTTTCAGTTACTGTAACAGTCTGGAATCTGTCATCATTCCGGGAAGTGTGAAAATATTACCGGAATCGTTATTTGAGGCGGATATGAAGCTGAAAAAGGTTACGCTTGGACAGGGCGTTTCCAGGATAGAAAGAGCGGCCTTTCGGCATTGCGGTTTGACAGGAGTAAGCTTTCCGGACAGTGTTACGGTTATTGGGGAAGTGCGTTTTCTTTTTGTCCAGATCTCAGAAAGGTGTCGTTGCCGAAGAAGCTTACAGAGATCGGGAACGGTGTATTCAGTAATTGTCGAAAACTGGGGAATATTACAGTACCTGCCAGTGTGAAAAAGATCAGAAGCCATGCTTTTTATGATTGCCTGGCAATGAAAAAGATTACGATCCTCAACAGTAAAACAGTGATAGAAAAAGAAGCGATCGGCTATAATTTCAATAGTGGAAAAAATAAAACTTTTGTCATTGCCGGAAAAAAGGGTTCTACTGCTCAGACTTACGCAAAGAAAAATGGGTTCCGTTTTTTGAACAATATTGCCGCAGTAAGGACTGCAAAGATGACCGGCGTGCCCAAAACAAAAACCATACTTCGTGGAAAAACATACACGATCCAGGCAGTGACCGTGCCGTATTACAGCGACGAAAAGATTCTTTTCCGTTCCTCGGATCGCAGGATCGCTACGGTAAATTCCAAAGGTGTTGTAAAGGGAATCCGAAAAGGGACGGCTGTGATCACCGTGCAGAGCGGAGCGAAAAAACTAAACTGTAAGATAACGGTGAAGTAACGATGAAGCAGGCGTACGTAAAATAGCCATAACAGTGAAAGAATACAAAAGAAAATAAAAACAGAAGCCCGGCAGATGAAACATGGAGAGTTATCACATGTGCAGCTGCCGGGTTTTTATAAATATAGAAAACCCTTAAAATAAGGAATAAAATAGCTTGTTATACCCTTAAAATAAGGGTATATTAATAAAAAAGGGGGAATCTAAAATGACAGGATATGCTGTGAGACATTCGATACGGGCAGAAGATATACGAATTTTAAGGAAGAAATTGAAGCTTACACAAAAAGATTTTGCAAAGTTAGTAAATGTATCTCAGAAAACAATAGAAAGATGGGAAAGTGAAAATCGGGATATTACAGGACCGGTTACGACATTAGTTCATATTTTAAACGAGTATCCTCAGATAGAGGAAAACCTCCGCGTGCCGGAAAAAGAATATCCGATACGCTTATGGTACATGTTTAAGAGTGAAATATGTACGATTATTGATGTGGATGAGAGAGGCAGAAAAGTAAAAATATATAATTATACAAACAATTTTATTAAAAAAGCATTTGGCCGAAATGAAAAACCAACCTTTGAAGAATACGAGGAATTTCTGGAATCTCGTTGTTTCCCGAGACAACGAGACAAAATAAAATTGGTATTAGAAGATTTGAATCTGCCATTTTATGATCCGTTTATGATCATAGAAAAGACCGAAGGAAGAATGGCAGAGGATGATTTCTGGATCAGGATTGAGAGGTAAAAATGGTACAGCTTTTTGAACAGGATATCAAAACAAATGACAGACAATCGTCAAAAGGAAACCAATTGAAATGGTGCAGGAACAATGTATGGTATAAAGCTGATTATATGGGATATGAGGGATTGGTGGAATATGTTGTTTCACGTTTGTTGGAAAAATCTTCACTGAAACAGGAAGAGTATGTTTTATATAAAACAGAAGAGATTAGTTATAAGAGAAGAAAATATCTGGGATGTAAAAGTGAAAATTTTTTGCCTGAGGGATGGCAGCTTATTACATTAGAAAGACTTTTTTATGGATTTTATAATGAAAGTCTTTATAAAAAAATTATTCACGATTCCAGAACATTCGGAAAGACTGGAATTTATAGTAGATCAGACGGAACGCATTACGGGAATTAGCGATTTTGGAAAGTATATGAGTAAGATCCTGGCAATTGATACATTTTTTATGAATGAAGATCGGCATATGCATAATATTGGAGTCTTAATGGATGCAGAAGAAAAATATCATTTATGTCCAATATTTGATAATGGTGCAGGACTGCTATCAGATATACAGATGGATTATCCGATGGAAGAAAACATAAATAATCTGATGGAGGAGGCACGATCAAAAACTCTGTGTGAAGATTTTGATGAGCAGATCGAGATTGCAGAAGAATTGTATGGTCAGCAGATAAGGCTGAAATTTAATGAAAAAGATGTAAAAGAAATATTGGATATGGAAAGTTATTATTCGCAGGAATATAAAGAAAGAGTATTTGAGATTATTATGAACAGGAGAAGAAAGTACAGATATTTATTTTGAATAACTGCACGTCGTATTTTTGGTATTTTGGTAATAAAGCAGGTACAAAAGTTTTCACATGTGGAGCTGCCGGTTTTTTATAGTAGAAAAAATGTTAAAAAATGTCTGTAAACAGACAAAATATGACAAAAATATTCTAAACAAAGCTTGATTAAATGTGATGGGAAATTTATAATTTTAGTATAAATGTGAATTGGAAAATGAGGGAACGGTCACATCCAAAGGTGTTGTAAAAGGCATCAAAAAAGGAACTGCAACCATTACCGTTCAGAGTGGTTCCAAAAAACTGACCTGTAAGGTAACAGTTAAATAATTCAAAGGATATTAGTAATCAGCATTTGTTATTTACTCATAGTTATATCTTATATGTTTGAGTACGCAAAACAGACTGGAGCTTGATAAGAATATATATCAGGTTCTCAGTCTGTTTTTATATATTGCAGGCAAAAAAAGAACACGTTTTCACAAAATAAGATTGACTTTTTTCAAAACTCCTATTATCATATAAAACATATTTAATTACTATGAAATAAGGAATGATAAAAAGTTCTGTTACACTGATGATGCTGAGTTACATAGATGACGTTGAGTAGCTTACAGGACTGGTAGCGGGTAGACTTTTTTCAGAGGGAGGGGACGGGTACATGTCCATCAAGAAGATCGCAGAAAAGGCAGGGGTTTCACCGGCGACGGTTTCCAGAGTTTTGAATAATCCCAATTATAAATGTTCTGTTTCCGGACTCAGGGACAAGATATGGAAGACAGCTATCGAGATGAATTATGTGCCCAACGAGGCGGCCCGGAATCTGAAAAAAGGCGTTTCCGCAAAGCAGGAGAAAACCTGGTACATCAATATCCTGATGACAAGAACCGATTCTTCCACAACGGATCCGTTTTTTTGCGGAGCTCCTTCGGGTGATCGAAAGTGAGATCCATGATAAAAACTGCATTCTTTCCAAAGTATGGTATATGTCTGTGTTTTCCGATGACCGGAAGTGCCGAAGGGAGAATCTGGACCGGCTGATCGACGGAATGTATGATGAGGTGGAAGGGAAAAGGGACGGACTGATCATCATCGGCAGATGTAATAAAGAGGCTTTGAAGAAGCTGAATAAGAAGTATAAGAGTGTGGTATCGGTGAACCGGAATTCTACCAATTATGAAGTGGATGAGGTCCTTTGCGATGGGAAAAAGATCGCAGCAGCGGCAGTGGAATATCTGATCTCCCTGGGGCACAAAAATATCGGATATATTGGCCAGTGCCACAGCGAGGACCGGTATAACGGGTATCTGGAAACACTGAAGAAGCATGATCTGGATGTGATACCGGAGTATGTTATCGAAACAAAGCAGACTGAGGCCGAGGGCTACGAGGCCATGGAAAAGTTCTTTCAGTCGGACGACATGCCAACCGGAATCTACTGTGCCAATGATATTTCGGCGATCGGAATGCTGAAGTGCCTGAATAAATTTCGGAACCGGTATTATATGCCTTCGATCATATCCAGCGATGATATACAGGAGGCACAGTTTACCAGACCGATGCTGACAACGGTGAGCCTGCCCAAGGAGGATATGGGAAAATTTGCATTATACCTGCTGCTGGACCGGCTGAAGGGCGGGCATTCCGGTATTGTGCGAATGGAGCTGGAAGGCAGACTGATGATACGGAACAGCTGCAGCAGTGTGGAGGACAGTATGTGGAGCGATTATTGCATCTGATAAATAAGGTGAAAACGTTTTCAGATATTCCTATTTAAATAATAGGAATAATATGGTTTAATGTATTCAATTACAAATAAAAAAATTACAGAACCACAGTAAACGGAAAGAACAGGTATGATTTGACAGCGAAATGAAGCAGTTACATTGGTGGGAAAAAGATTTCCAAATAAAAATGTGGTTGTAAAGGAGTACACAGATCATGAAAAGAAAACGCATTGCAGGTGTCTGTATCACACTGGCAGCAGTGGTACTGGCAGGAACTTTTGCAGTATCGGGAAACAATACAAAAGATAAAAATCATGTGGAGATCATCAATGTGTCCTATGATCCGACCAGAGAATTTTATGAAGCATATAATAAGATTTTTCAAAATATTGGAAAGAGGAAACAGGTCAGAGTGTGGATGTGATCCAGTCTCATGGCGGTTCCGGAAAGCAAGCCCTTGAGATTTCCAATGGACTTCCTGCGGATGTGGCGACACTTGCACTGGAATATGATATTGATGCGATCCGGAATGCCGGTCTGATCGACAAGGGCTGGATCGATGAATATCCGGATGACAGTGCTCCTTATACTTCCACCATTGTATTTCTTGTTCGGAAGGGAAATCCGAAGAATATCCACGACTGGGATGATCTGACAAAGGATGGTGTGGGGGTGATCACTCCCAATCCGAAAACCTCTGGTGGTGCCCGCTGGAATTACATGGCAGCCTGGGCTTATGCCAATGAGAAATATAACGGCAACGAGACAGAGATGAAAGCCTTTATCAAGAAGCTTTACAAAAATGTCCTGGTTCTGGATTCCGGAGCAAGAGGTGCCACAACCTCTTTCGTGGAAAACGGGCAGGGGGATGTGCTGATCGCCTGGGAAAATGAAGCGTTTCTTTCTGTAAGGGATAATCCGGATGATTACGAGATCGTAACGCCGGGCATCAGTATCCTGGCACAGCCATCCGTTGCTGTTGTAGATGAAAATGTGAAAAAGCATGATAATGCAGAAGCTGCGAAAGCATATCTGAAATATCTGTATTCCGATGAAGCTCAGGAGCTGATCGCGGAGAATTACTATAGGCCGGTTGATCAGACGATCCTGAAAAAGCATGCAGATACTTTTAACCTGAAGGTGAAGCTGACAACGATCAAAGATTTCGGCGGCTGGGATGCAGTTCAGAAAAAGCATTTCGCAGACGGCGGAGTGTTTGATGAGATCTATGAAGAGTAGAAGAGCCTGAGATTTTGTAACAGACCAGAGAGTTGTAGAAGAGTCAGAGATTTGCAGCAGACCGGGAATTTGTAACAGACCAGAAACTTAGAATAGAAAAGCGGGGAGACAGAAATGAAGAAACAACAGAGTAAACGTGTGATACCAGGCTTTGGACTGACAATGGGAGTGACTTTGGCGATGCTGAGTATCGTAGTTTTGATCCCTCTTGCGTCTCTGGCAGTCTACTCGGCGCGGCTGGGTTTTCGGGAATTTATTGAGGTGATCACACGGCCGAGGGTTTTGTCCGGATTCTATGTAAGCTTTATTACCGCATTTGCGGCCACAGTGATCAATGCTATTATGGGACTGGTCCTTGCGTGGGTGCTGGTAAGATATGATTTTCCGGGAAAAAGGATCATGGATGGAATGATCGAGCTGCCTTTCGCACTGCCGACTGCAGTTGCCGGTATCTCACTGACATCCCTGACATCCGATAAAGGTCTGGTGGGAAGCTTTTTTGCAAATTTCGGTATTAAGATCGCATATACCAGAATCGGTATCACGGTGGCATTGATCTTTGTGGGAATCCCTTTTGTAGTCAGGGCCATTCAGCCGGTTCTGGAGAAACTGGACGGTTCCTATGAGGAGGCGGCCCGTGTTATGGGTGCAAAACCATTCACCGTTTTCCGCAGGGTTATTCTTCCGGAGCTTCTGCCGGCAATGCTTTCCGGGGCGGGACTTGCCTTCGGACGCTGCCTGGGAGAATACGGAAGCGTTGTTTTTATCGCAGGAAACAAGCCTTATTATACAGAGATCACGCCGCTGATCATCATGTCAAAGCTTCAGGAGTTTGACTATGAAAGCGCAACAGCTATCGCACTGGTTACACTGGCAGTATCATTTCTGATCCTGTTTGGTGTGAATCTGGTGCAGGCAAGAAATACGAAACGTATCAGAGGGAGGGATGCATAATGGATGAAAAAAAGAAGCAGGCTTCCGGGCCGGTGAAATGGATCCTTATCGGGATTTCCGTGATTCTTTCTTTTTGTGATGCTGGTACTGCCTCTGGTGGTTGTTGTAACCCAGGCGCTGAGCAAGGGCTGGCAGTGCTATGTGCAGGCGGTGACAGATGAGTACACGCTGAAAGCGCTGAAGCTGACCATTGGGGCGACGGCTGCGGCTGTTGTATGCAACACGATCTTTGGTCTGTGTGCGGCATGGGCAATGACCAGATTTCATTTTCGGGGAAAAAAGTTCCTTACCACTTTGATCGATGTTCCGGTTACAGTATCACCGGTTATCGCAGGTCTTATCTATATCCTGGTTTTTGGAAAGCAGAGTCCTCTTTATTCTGTTCTTGAAAGTGCAGGGATACAGATCGTGTTTGCAGTTCCTGGAATTGTCCTGGCAACGATCTTTGTCACATTTCCATTTGTGTCCAGAGAGATCATACCGGTTCTGGAATCCATAGGGTCCGATGAGGAAGAGGCGGCAGCACTGATGGGAGCAAAAGGCTGGACGATTTTTACCAAGGTGACATTTCCGCATATCAAGTGGGCATTTCTCTATGGTGTTGTGCTGTGTACAGCCAGAGCCATGGGAGAGTTTGGAGCTGTGTCCGTACTGTCCGGACATCTCCGTGGAAAAACAAATACACTTCCGCTTCATGTGGAAATTCTTTATAACGAATTCCAGTATGTTCCGGCATTTGCGGTTTCTTCGATCCTTGTGATCTTGGCGGTGATCCTTCTGATCGCAAGAAATGTTCTGGAGCATAAAGGAAAGGGGGAAAAAGGCGATGTACGTTGAGTTAAAAAATATCAATAAAACATATGGGGATTACAAGGCATCTGATAACGTAAGCTTTGGTATCGAAAAGGGGAAGCTGATCGGTCTTCTGGGGCCCAGCGGAAGCGGAAAAACTACGATTCTCCGTATGATCGCCGGTCTGGAGCAGCCGGACAGCGGTGAGATCATCATTGACGGAAGAGTGGTCAATGATGTGCCTGCCAGCGAGCGAGGCATTGGATTTGTGTTCCAGAATTATGCTCTTTTCCGGTATATGACGGTGTATGATAATATTGCATTTGGCCTGAAGGTGCAGAAGGCGGACAAGAAGTATATTAAGCAGAGGGTTATGGAACTGGTAGAGCTGATCGGGCTGAAGGGCCTGGAGAAAAGATATCCGAGTCAGCTGTCCGGTGGTCAGAGACAGCGAGTTGCTTTTGCCCGGGCTCTGGCTCCGAATCCGCAGCTTCTCCTTCTGGATGAGCCTTTTGCGGCGATCGATGCAAAGATCCGTACGGAGCTTCGAAGCTGGCTGAAGGATATGATCGAGAAGCTGGGGATCACCAGTATTTTTGTTACCCATGACCAGGATGAGGCTATTGAGGTGGCGGATGAAATTATTATTACCAACCGTGGACGGATCGAGCAGAAGGGAACTCCACTGGAGGTTTATCAGAATCCGGATACTGCGTTTACGGCGGGATTTTTCGGGCAGACTTCTGTAATCGATGATTACCAGGTGTTCAATCACTTCGAGGAAGTTCCGGGAGGCGAAAAAGCCATTGTCCGTCCGGAGTTTGTAAAAGTGACTAAGAAGAACGAGGAACAGAAATATAAAAGCTCCGCAACAGAGGGCGTCGTAGAACGAGTCGCATTCCGCGGCAGCAGCCTGGAACTGAAAGTCCGTGTAGGAAACACCACACTCAGCGCCAGAAGAAGCCTTGACGAAGAACCCGTCCGGGAA
>ENA-OQNT01000337-OQNT01000337.1-human-gut-metagenome-genome-assembly--contig:-NODE-337-length-11004-cov-2.885446_pt1 | contig 11004 bp, 10 predicted proteins | sample MGYA00242634_ERZ504890 | MGnify/ENA primary metagenome ERZ504890 (study PRJEB26092, sample SAMD00036379) | human gut metagenome | host: Homo sapiens | study: EMG produced TPA metagenomics assembly of... | reverse complement strand
CATAGTGGTATAAGTCTAGCATTTCTTGATCTGTTTTGATAAACTCATGTATGAATCTATCTTCCATTTCCCATGATTTAAACATACTTTTTTCAGTCTCATTGAAAGGCTTTCCTGTGCATACTACCTTCAGTTCCTTGTGTCTTTTTAAAATAGGTACACATTGCTTGGCAAAGAAATCAAAGTTTTTATAAAAGTGACGTTCGCCAACGAAAAGTATATATTCAAATGGATGTCTGTTGTTTTCGTTTGGCGTATAAGGAGTTTCGTCTGCTCCATGATAAACTACGCTCACCTGCTCTTCCTTGATATTCATGATACGGCATAAATCCCTTTTTGTCTGTTGGCTGACTGCAATGATGTGATTTGCTTTTGGTATGACAAGATGTTTTTGCAGAATCTGATAGTCATTATGGTCATAATACTGATTGTACTGTTCGGGTATCATATCATGTACCGTGACAACATAAGGCTTACTGCCTATGTACTTGAGGAAGTAAGGGTCAAAGAAAGTTGGATGAAACAAATCGAAATCTTTAGACTTGATGTCGCAGACAGACTTGTATCTATTGATTCTTGGAGTACGATCTAATCGTGAATATTCTCCGAATTTTGCATTATAATAGAACTTATATAGCATTTTCTTTATTGCAGTATCTTTCTTCCAGAGAAAGTTATGATATAATTCTCCATCTGGTTTACTTCCTAATGTTTTGAGGTAAACATTGGCAGATTCCATGACGCTGAGGCTTGCTTCAATGTCTTGAGGCAAGTGGGAATATAATTCGGCAAAACAACGTGATACGCCTCCATGCGTTTGCATATCGAAGGCTTGACTGTCATATAATACTTTCATCTTACTTTGATTTAATAGACAAATCTTTCCATAAAAATTTAAAGCCTGTACGTAGGATTTTCCAGTCGCGTGATACTGGTTTCATCTTCAGAGCTTTTTTCAGTTTGAATGCAAAATCATCATTGATGCGTTCTTTCTTTTCTTCTGCAGTCTCTTTTATGTGAGGCAACTTGCTGGTGCTTCCAAATAACTCGGAGAACACCTCTTTTCTTTCCTTTTTCAACAAGTCACCATTTGTAAAAGAGATGCCATCAGTATAATATACAGCAACAATAGAGTTAATAGCTTGGTATGAACATTTTTTGAAATACCAGTTTTCCAGAAAGTGTGCCCAATCTGATACGATTTTCAGATTTTCATTGTAGGGGTGCTCCTTTAGCAACTGAGTCCTTGTAAATGTAGATTGATGCTGCAGAACTTTATCTCTGATAAATCGGAACGACATGTTCTGTGGTGGAAGGCAGAGTGAAGCCAGTTTGCAGTCTATGATAATGGTTTCTCCCACGTAGTAGTCTGAGCCATTGAGCATCTTGGCAGCATTCTCCAAAGATTGTGAAGAAAAGAAATGATCGCCCGAATTCATGAAGATACAATATTCGCCTTGTGCCATTCTTATGGCTTTATTCATGGCATTATATACCCCATGATCTTTTTCACTAACCCATTGATTGATATATTCTTGCTTAGATTCTATATATTCCTTGCTGCCATCTGATGACCCACCATCAACGATGATGTATTCAAAATCGCTGAATGATTGCAAAAGCACTGAAGAGATTGTTCTTTCCAAACCCTTCAGATTATTATAGTTGACTGTTATGACTGAGACTTTCTTTTTCATTATTCGTATAAATCTAAATTAGAATGTTTGTAGAACATCAGTTTGTCCATCATTCGTTGATACAATATGAATTTATTAGGGTGTTTTAACAAGAGATAAAGCAAAACGCGTTCCTTGAAACTCTTTTTCTCTATACCGATTAGAGAAAAGGCCTTGAGGTCCTTGGATATTCTGCTTACCATGGCCTTGATTTCTTTCTGCTTCGATAGAGAAGTTTGGTTTCTTGATACGTATTTAGCCGCTTTGATACCTCGCTTTACTACCATTCTTTTGGCAATCTTGCGGAAAGGAGAGCGCTTGTAATAATTATATCTTGATATTTCAGCCTTAAAGAATTCATAATATCTGTTGAGAGATAAATCGTGGACGATGCTGCTTTTTCGAAGCCGGTAATGATACAGCGGCTGGTAAGTATAGACCACCTGTTTGGCATTTTCGAACCAATGTGGCAGAATGCTATAGTCTTCGTAATTCTTAGAAGTTGGCATCGGCTTGTTGAGCAATTCTCGTTTGAAGAGCATTTGCCAGATATAGCTCTTGATTTTATCCTTAATGACAAACTCCTGTATTTCTTGGTTCTTTAAGATATATCTCTTGTCTGAAACATTTTTGCAAAGAGTCTTGTTCTTACTTTCGTCGTAATGATTACAGATAGCAATGTCTGAATTGGTAGTCTTTAAGTCATTCATCAAGACTTCATACATAGATTCTTCAATCCAGTCATCGCTGTCAACAAAGCCAATATAGGCTCCCTGACAGATTTCAAGAGCTTGGTTTCTGCTATCTGCCTGTCCGGAATTAACTTTGTGGATGACTTTGATTCTAGCATCCTTTTGAGCCCATTCTTCACATATTTCAGCCGAGCCGTCTGTTGAGCCGTCATCTATAAGAATTAGTTCCCAGTTCTTGAATGATTGTTTTAGAATAGACTCTATGCATTGAGGCAAATATTGTGCTGTATTATAAACGGGAACGATGATGCTTAATTCACAATTCATAATGCTTGAATATTTTATAATCGTATTTTTGAACTTTAAGTGCATTGCATATAATATACTATCGATAAGTGTCTTGAGCTTCCACGACCATGGCGTCTGAGGTCGGATACCCTTCCATCTTGTCATGTCCAGGTATTTGAAGAATAGTCTTTTGATACGGTACTTTGGCATATATGGAGCCATGGTTTTCTGTGGCCTGTGAAATGTATGATGACAGGATGTTTTAATTCCTCTATCAGTTTCGGTATGGCTTGCTGGCGAAGATGTCTTCTTTTTCTTAGAAAGCCATCTTGTATGTTCCATCTGAAGGGTATCAGGAGTTTTCTGTCATGCAGAAGTCCGTTGAGTATGTCCTGATCGTTGAAGATTAGCTTTTCTGCATATTTTTCTGCAAATTCCAAACTGGCTTTACTCAGATGGGCATTTCTCCAGTAATCCAAATTGATGATGAGTACTCCCGAGTTGAAATAGGTATCTTTCTGAGGGTATTCGAGCCGGGTGTAGTTGTTTGCTTTTCCGCTCCACATGTCTTCTACTGCAGCTACGGCGTATGATGTAACATCTGTCTCCCACAAATCTTTTATAGAATCGTTTATGATGAGATCGCAGTCCAGATATAGAATTTTATGTATCTCTACAGGTAGAATATCTGCCACGAAAAGACGCAGGTAGGCTGCAAGCGATATGTGGGCGCTTTTGAACGATGAAAGATTCATGTTTAGATTGTAAGCATAAAAGTGTATTTGCTGATTGTATTTTTCTATTTCTTCTGTAAGCATACTTTTGGCCTCATTGCTGAGAAACTCAGCAATGATATGGAATGTTATCTGTTCATTTCTGTTATTGTACATGACAGAAACTAAAGTAGTACAACATTGCATGATGTAATTATCATCTATGTTACAAGCTATATGAATCATATCTTTGTCTTTTTAGAAGAAATGTACTGAGTGTACAGAACTTGCTTGTGAAGTGTCAGTTTAATATATTTTTAAGATTGTAGCTCCTCTATCTTGCTGAAAACTAAGTTTATATCTGCAATATTATAGCGAGCGAAAAGCGTCTTGAAGGAATCTGCCTTTGTTCAGCTTCTGAGCCAAATTTACCGCTTGCTTTTTCATCTCCTTTTTCTGTTCCGGGGTAAGATTGGCAAGTTTGTCATCCAGCTCTTCCAGCGAACAGATGGTTATACCTGCTCCAGCTTCTTCGATGATAAGAGCTACGGCAGCTTCTTTCCAGATGATGAGCGGCAAACCGGCACGGAGGTAGAAGGATACCTTATGAGGAGAATTCCATTTCAGGTATTGCCCGTATTCTCCCGAGCATCCGTCAAGAGAATCGCCGTCCCATACCAGTCCGAAGTCGGCATCTATGTGCTTGATAAATTCCTCTGACGGTACAAACCCTTGGTAAGTAATCTGAGGATTGTTTTGCAAACCTTGCAGACCTTCTTTGTTTCCACAAACCAGTAATTGCCAATGGCTCAATGTCTTGGAAAGTTCTATCAGGAATGAATTCTTCTTCATGCTCAAGGCTCCGGCATAAACCACCTTTATCTGTTCTCTTTCTGTTACCTCTTCCGAGCATCTTGATGCAGAACGATAGTCGAATAAGCCCAGGGCACCAACTGGCTTCTGTAACCCATGCTCTTTGAGCCATCCTTTCATCTTATCGTTTGATGCGATGATATAGTCACTATTCGAAAGACGGTTTATCTCTTTCTGGATGGTGAGCTTCTTTCTGCGGAAAGAGCCGAGGTCGTGAATCAGAGAAACCGTTCTGGCTCCTTTCAGTTGGGCTATATGGCAGAGAAACGAAAAGTACTTTTTTACAGGATATTGCAAGAACAGCACATCGTCTTTCTGGAGTAAGATACAGGCACGGATGACGCCTATTAAGTCTAGGAAGAAAGCCAATATCTTGCTATTCCTGATTGTGCGTGGTAAGCCAAGATTGATGGCTCCCATTTCTGCAAGCGTATCCTCGTTGTCTGTTTTTGCTTTATTGCCGGCACTTGTCAGATTATAATAGTTGCGGCTAATATAACAGAGTCTTTTTTGTTCCATATTCAATAGTTTATATGTGAAATGTACAAAGATGAGTTTGAACTATAATTCTAGCTGAAATGGAATTTCGTGCTTCTTTCCATATTTGGTCCAGAACCTAGCCCGTTCTTTCATCACATAGGCTACAGCCTTGTCGGTATCTCTGTTACGCAGCAAGGCATATTCGCTTACTAAGATACGGGTGAATTCTTTGGGACCCCAGAATCTTCTGAGATTATAAAGTCCTTTCTTCTCACTTACTGGTCCGAAATCCATTCTGTTGATATCTACCAGCATGAAATGGAAGCCTTCTTCATCTTGTTTCCAGAGAATATTGCCTGGTGTAAAGTCCTTATGGAGGATTTCATGTAGATGAATGTCTGCAGCGAAATGGGCTAAAGCTTTTGCCAGATATTTATATTCTTCCGGTTTAGCATCTGCCATCTCATAGAGGGTATGAGCATAGTCACACTGGATGGTGATAAGATAGCTATATCCTAAGAGATTCAGAAAGTTACGCTCTTCAATGAGGGCTAAAGGTTCAGGAGTATTGATTCCTTTTCTTTTCAGAATCATAGGATATTCGAATGCTCGTTGACCTTTTGGCTTTCTGATATTCCAAGAATAAATGAGTTTGTTTTGTCCATGTGGTATATGAAAGCGCTTTACGTTAACCTGTGTTCCATCCGGTGCTGTCAGCACCTTGATAAGGTTGCGCCCCGTATAAATCACACGTCCTTCCTTCTCGAAAACATCAGGGATGCTCTCGAGAAAAGCTCTCAGATATTCGTATTTAGGATTTATCTTAATCTTTCTCATTCTTATAGTTAAATATGAATGTTTATACTTCTTCCATTCGTTTCATTTCCCATCCAGCAAACTGGATGATGATTTTATGCAATGTCGTGCCTTGGCGCAAGACTTCTATTCTTGGTGCTGCGGCATAACGATTGATCTGTTCTACTGCTTCCTGCCATTGTGCCTCGGCTTTTGCCTCAAAATCCTTGGCTGGCAACATCTTCAGTTCGATGATATAGCTATGCTTGGTAGGATAGTGAGTCAGGTCGGGCAAGAGGAAGAAATCACAATAGCCGTGATTTAATTCAAGCTCGGGAGCCGTAATGTAATAGCTGCTCAGGTAGAGATATGCCATAAAGAAACCTTGCAGGTTGCGCTCGGCTTCGATGCCATCTCTTACTGATGCCACTTCGGCGTAAGCCTTCGACATAAAGCCCAAGACATCTTCCCATTTTCCATAGAACGCCATGCAGGTGAGCATATAACCAAACTCATTCAGGTTGATATGGTTGATTTCCTGATATTGCTCCTGCAGATAGCCATAATATTGACGGCGGACATTGTTGTTCGGGATTCCCAAGAGCAACTGGTCGCCGAAAGTATCCTTGATGGTAAGCATGCCGTAATAGAACAGCAGGCTTGGGAAGTATTCCGGCTTCACGATTTCACTGGCAGGGAAGTTTCGATAGATTCGATACGATGCAGCCTTCCTCCGTAATCCTGCGGATGATGCCCTTGCGGTTGCCGTCTAGCTTGTCGAGTTGGAGCAGTCGCTTCATCTTGTTGTAGTCGGTTTTCGTGTTTGGGTCTATCATCTGCTTAGGGGCTTTACCATCGTCCATGTAATTACGGAGATAATATAACACCATATCGCAATTGAAAACCCTGACCTTACTGTTTAAGCATGCCTCTGAGAAGCAATAATTGTCATACCACGGCTTAATCTCTTCTATCATTGCCTCGATATCGCTATCTGCCGGAATCTGTCCCGCATCGCGATAACGGGTAAACATGGCTCGTACATCTTCTGTGCTGAAGCCCAGCATCTTGTCAAACTCGGGCTTGGTTGAGATATGCCAGCCGATGTTGAAGCCACTGGTAACATCGTCTAGTGTTACAGGGCTTACACCCATCATGAATATCTTGGCGAATGAACCCTTGAACTTCTTGAAGTAGTCGCGGTAGAAACCGCTGGCATGCGTCATCGCATGATACACTTTTTCACCCTGTTCATTGAGCACGGTGTTGGTGAAGTTGTCGTATTCATCGATGATGAGATAAAGCTGATAATTGTGTTCTTTTGCGTATTTTTGGATAGTAGCAAGCTTGTTGGATGCTACATCCTCTGCAAGAACGGTCTTTCTGGTTGCTTCATCATAGAATTGTGCATATCTGTTGATGAAAGCGTCAAAGCAGATATTGCAATACGAATTGAAGCGTTCCTCCAGATTGTCGATGTTTCCTCCTACTTGTGAGAAATCGAGTGTCAGTACCTGATACTTACCCTGTAGAGGGGTAGGCTGACTGCCAATCCAGAGACCTCCGAAGATTTCCTGGAACTGGTCTTTTATCTTGCAGTCATAGTAAGCTTCGAGCATACTGAGGAACAGGCTCTTGCCGAAGCGGCGAGGGCGAATGAATATCAGGTTGTCGGGTTGAGCCTCCAACAACGGAATATACATAGTCTTATCTACGTAATACTGATTTTCTCTGATAACTCTCAGGAAATCAGAGACTCCATAAGGTACTCTTTTTGCTTCTATCATCTTGTAACCCTTTCTATTATTAAGATAAACTCTATTTCTCTTGGAACAACTCTATTCTCTCGGTACAACTTTCCCCTTCACCACCTCATATCGCTTATCAAACTCCTCCCTGGTTCGCTTCCATCTGTTATGTGTCCATAAATAATAAGGTGGATTCTTGCGGATGGTTTCTTCCAGCATCTGGAAGAAGCGGCGGGTAATCTCGTGCTCCGGCAGAGAGTTCGGATTGCGGGTGATGAGTTTGTAGGTTGCTGTATAGTAGCCGCGCTTAGGGCGCGACATCTCTACATAGAACACGGCATCGTTCATCTTCCTCATTATTCTCTCGCCGCCAGTAAACACTGGGGTTTCGGGATGGTTGAGGAAAGGAAGCCACAGGTGGATGTTTTCCCACTTGGGACCCTGGTCGCTGATGTAGCCGAAGATGCTGCGGATGTTCTTGCGTTTGTAGTCTACGAGATAGCGGAGGATGTCCTTCTTTGGGACAGGCACTCCGTTTTCTTCGTGAGAGCGGATGCGCTTGAAGAGTTCATCGAAGGCTTGGTTACGCAGAGGATGATAGATGAGGCCTATGATGCGGGTTTTAGGAAGTTTGATGCCTACACATGAGAGCCACTCCCAGTTGCAGTAATGACCGAGGATGGCTGCCACATCCTGACCTTCCTGGAAACATTGTTCCACTTCTTCGCTGTTATATACCTTGAATCGGCGGCGAAGTTCCTTATCGCTGATGCTCAGAAGTTTAACTGCCTCGAAGAAGTAATCGCTGAACCAGCGGTAGAATTTCTTCTCGATGTCAACAATCTCTTCTTCTGATTTCTCAGGGAAGGAGGTGGTGAGATTCTTACGCACAATGCCTCTGCGGTACTTGATGACGTAATACATCATGAAGTACTCGAAGTCGGCAATGCAATAGAGCAGCCTGAAAGGCAGCAGCGATATTGCATAAAAGAATGCATAAACAATCTTAACCATCTGTAAAACTATAAATTCTTAACTATTAACTATTTACTCAATTACACCTGCTGCATATCATGCAACTTCTTGTAATATCCGTCTTTTCTAATCAGTTCATCGTGGGTACCGCGCTACCACAATCTTACCCTCGTGCAATACGCAGATTTCATCGGCATGCTTGATGGTACTCAATCGGTGAGCCACAGCCACGGTGGTACGGGTTTTCATCAGTTTCTCCAAGGCATCCTGTACCAGGCGCTCGCTCTCGGTGTCGAGGGCTGATGTCGCTTCATCGAGGATGAGGATAGGAGGATTCTTGAGGATGGCACGGGCGATGCTGACACGCTGACGCTGGCCACCGGAAAGTCTGCCGCCTCGGTCACCGATATTTGTATCAAAACCATGCTCCGACTTGGTAATGAACTCGTAAGCATTGGCTATCTTAGCTGCATTGGCTATTTCCTCATCCGTAGCATCGGTCTTGCCGAATCGGATGTTGTCCTTGAAACTTGCATTGAAGAGGATAGCCTCCTGGTTCACATTACCTATCAGCTGTCGGAGATCGTGTACACAGAGGTCCTTCACGTTGATGCCGTCGATGAGCACCTCGCCCTCCTGTACATCGTAGTAGCGAGGAATCAGATCGAGCATCGTACTCTTTCCGCTACCGCTCTGTCCCACCAGTGCGATGGTCTTTCCCTTAGGAATCACCAGGTTGATATCCTTCAGCACGTAAACCAGTTCATCATTCTGATGGTCGGTATAGGCAAAGGAAACATGGCGGAACTCTATCTGATGTTCGAAGCTGCTGATATGCTCAGGGTTCTCCTTATCCTTGATTTCCACCTCAGCCTGCAGAATCTTGTCGATACGCTCCATACTTGCCAATCCCTTTGGGATATTGTAACTCGCCTTGGAGAATTCCTTCAGTGGGTTGATGATGCTGTAGAGCATCACGAGATAGAAGATGATGGTAGGACCGTCGATTCTGCCGTAATCCAGAACCAGGATACCGCCAAACCACAATACCACTACGATGAGGATGGTTCCCAGGAACTCACTCATCGGGTGTGCCATCTGCTGGCGGATATTTACGCGCATGATGTTGTCGCGGTAGCTGCTGTTAACCTGATTGAAACGCTTGTTCATCTTTTCTTCTGCACAGAACGCCTTGATGATGCGCAAGCCGCCCAGGGTTTCTTCTACCATACTCATCGTGTCGCTCCAAAGTGCCTGTGCCTCGATACTGTGTGCCTTCAGTTTCTTGCCCACTACTCCCATGAACCAGCCGAAAGGTGGTACAAAGAGAATGGTGAAGAGGGTGAGCTGCCAACTGATGCAGATCAGCGTAACGAAATAGAAGAGAATCAGGATAGGGTTCTTGAAGAGCATGTCGAGCGACGACATGATGCTGTTCTCCACTTCCTGCACATCACCGCTCATGCGGGCAATGATATCTCCCTTGCGCTCCTCGCTGAAGAAACCGAGCGAGAGACTGTTTATCTTCTGGTAAATCTGGTTGCGGATGTCTCTTACGATACCTGTACGAATAGGTATGATGGTGGCTGACGAGAGGAAATAGGCTCCCGTCTTGAGGAATGTCATGAAGGCTAGGAATATGCCGATGACCAAAAGGGCTGTTGATGCACTATGGACAACAATAAACTCCTGAATATAATAATACAGGTTATTGGTTGCAACCTCCTTGATGCTACCCCAATCTCCATTCCAGTGCATATACTCGTTGACACGGATACCACCATCTACTTTGAACAGGATTTGCAGGATTGGTATCAAGGCTGCAAACGAAAAGATGTTCAATACCGCAGACAGGATATTGAACAGGATTGACAGTCCCAGATACTTTTTGTATGGAGGGACGAATCGGCGTAAAATTTGCAAGAATTCCTTCATAGGTGCAAATATAGTGCTTTTTAAGAAAACCGCCAAACTTTTGGCGGTTTTTCTTGTTTATATTCTGTTTTTTTCTTTCAGAAGAGTCTTTTTATTCAGAAAAAGCTGTTCTGAAGAGTTTGGTTTTACTCCTTTACTTCTTCTCCGAAGAGAGTAGCAGAGGTAGAACCGGTGATGCGAACCTTCACGAACTCTCCGATGTGGTGGTTGCCCTTATCGATGACAACCGCCTTGTTCTGTTCTGTTCGACCCATCATCTGCTCGCGGCTACGCTTGCTGAAGTTCTCGATGAGGATGGTGAATACCTTGCCCTCATCCTTCTTGTTCTGTTCGGCGCTCACCTCGGTTTGCAACTTGATAAGTTCGTTGAGGCGGGCTATCTTGGTTTCCTCAGAAACGTTGTCTGGCAGGTGCTTGGCTGCGTAGGTGCCCGGGCGCTCTGAATACTTGAACATGAAGGCGCTGTCGAATCCTACTTCCTTCACCAGCGAGAGGGTTTCCTGATGGTCTTCCTCGGTCTCGTCGTGATAACCCACGAAGATGTCGGTGGTGATGCCGCAGCCTGGAATGATGCGCTTGATATCGGCGATGCGCTGCAGATACTCCTCACGGGTGTATTTGCGGTTCATCAGCTTCAAAATCTTGTTGCTTCCGCTCTGTGCAGGGACCCGGAAGTTCCAACAATCGCTACAAACTCCCCCTTTTCCACTTCTAAATTTACACCATCAAGGGCTTTGACTTCTGTTTCTCCTTGTCCATATATTTTTTGTAAATCTACCGTTTTTAATATATTCATGTCTTCCTCCCTGTCTTATATTTTAAAAAAGCC
>ENA-OQNT01000335-OQNT01000335.1-human-gut-metagenome-genome-assembly--contig:-NODE-335-length-11037-cov-3.477360_pt1 | contig 11037 bp, 8 predicted proteins | sample MGYA00242634_ERZ504890 | MGnify/ENA primary metagenome ERZ504890 (study PRJEB26092, sample SAMD00036379) | human gut metagenome | host: Homo sapiens | study: EMG produced TPA metagenomics assembly of... | reverse complement strand
CCCTTCTGGAACGACCTGACACCCGACGAACAGGACATGCTCTGCCGCTACACCCGGCCGGTGCACTACGCAAAGGGCGCCCGGGTGCACAGCCCGCTGGAAAGCTGTGTGGGCATCCTGCTGCTGCGCTCGGGCCAGCTGCGGGCCTACCTGCTCTCGGAGGACGGGCGGGACGTGACGCTCTACCGCCTGTTCGGCGGGGAGGTGTGCATCCTGTCGGCCTCCTGCGTGATGGACTCGGTGAACATCGACCTGTATATTGATGCCGAAGAGGACACCGAGGCCTACTGCATCAGCGCGGGCGTTTTCCGCAGGCTGATGCAGCAGAACGTGCATGTGCGCTGCTACGCCTACCAAATGACGGCGGAGCGCTTTTCCGACAGCATGTGGACCATGCAGCAGGTGCTGTTCATGAGCGCAGACCGCAGGCTTGCCATTTTTCTTACCGATGAGCTGGCCAAGACCGGCGGTGATGAGGTACGCATGACCCACGACCAGATGGCAAAATACATGGGGTCTGCCCGCGAGGTGGTGAGCCGGATGCTGAAATACTTTGCGCAGGAGGGCTGGGTGCGGCTGTTCCGGGGCGGCGTGCAGGTGCTGGACAGGAAAAAGCTGCAGCAGCTGGCAAGAGGAGAATAACAAAAAAGGGACGATGTGAACATCACATCGTCCCTTTTTGGGTCATAGGTTATCCTTTGCAGCCCTGTTCTTCCCAGTCGCCGAAGTCGCTGGCTTCGGCGATCTTGGTGGGGTCGAATTTTCCGCTCTCGTCTTTGGGAGCAACGGCGGGGCCTGCTTCCACAGGGTTCTGGTTGGGAGCTTCCGGGTCGAACACCGGCTTCTCACCGCCCTCCGCGGGTGCCGCCGGGGCAGAGGCTTCTTCGGCAGGAGCTTCCGGCGCAGCTTCTTCTGCAGCCTTTTCGTTGGCAGCATCGGAGGCTTTGGTTTCCGCTTCGGCGTAGGCTTCGGCAGTCTTGGCGGCTTCCTCAGCGTTCTGCTCGGCGTCCTCCGGGAACTCTACTTCCTCCACATGGAGCGGGTCTTTCTGGTTCAGGATCTTGTCCAGTGCCACAATGGCAGCACCGGTAACGGCCACAGCAGCGGCCGTGCCAAGGATACGAAACAGTGTTTTCATGCCGGGACCTCCTTGAAAGATCAGATCAAGAGAATGTTACCACATCGTTCAGCGGCTTTTCGGCAGGCTCCACCGAAATGGCGGTGAGCACCGGGCCTTTGCCGCGGTAGATGTTGTGGAACTTGTAGCCTACCTTTGCGGTCACCCGCACCCATGCACGCTGCTCCAGCGCCTTGTAGCCATCGTAGCTGCAGGGGAAGCCAACGAACTGGATGTCCTGCACGCAGCAGGTCATGGCGAAACGGCCCGGCACGAAGCTGTTCTTGCCGGCACGATTGGTCTGACACACCTGTGCAAGGAATTTGACCGTTTTGCCGGTGTACTTCTGGGGCTCGTCCTGACAGTCCATATACCAGATGCCGAAATCGTCATCCGGAATGTCGATGATGTCCGCGTTGATGTCAAAGGGCAGCGGATCAGGGATATCGTCGTAGGCCACGCTGCCGTCGGCAAACTCGTAGGCGATATCGCACTTGCGGGAAGCCTGACGCACCAGCTTGTGCAGCTCCTGACGGGCGGCATCGTTGTTCACGGCCTCAGCGCGGTTGAACACGATCAGCTCACTGCGGGCGATCTTGTCCAGCAGCAGGCTGCGCATGGAGTTGTCGCGGGCGTAGGTCAGGGCGGTGGTGCCGTCGGCGGTGGCGATGCACTGGTACACGATCCAGCTCTCGGGCAGAGCTTCGGCCAGATCCTGCAGCAGCCACATGCCGTTGTACTCAATGACCACACGGCCTGCGCCGGATTCCTTTTCCAGCTTGAGCAGGTTCTGCGGGTTCAGCTCGGCCTTGTCCTCCAGCACCTTGACGGTCACGCCGGGAAAGGCGAACTTCTTCTCGTTGTACTCCTCTTCGCCCTCTTCGCAGATCAGCAGCAGGGTCTTGTCGCCGGAGTCAAAGTTGGGGTCTTCAAAGGTCTCCTGAATGAATTTGGTCTTGCCGCTTTCCAGAAAGCCCACAAACAGGTAGACCGGAATTTCTTTTGCCATAGGAATGGTTTCTCCTTAAAAAATCATTATCCAATCAGGCTCCCTCTCTGAGGGAGCTGGCAAACCCGTTAGGGTTTGACTGAAGGAGTTCAGCAGCCGAACAGCTCTGCAATGGCCTTTTCGTTCAGCTTGGAGCCGATCACGACCAGCTTGCCGCCCACATCTGCACCGCGGGCACGCACTTCCCATTCGCCGGGCACATAGTCGAACTCCAGCCAGCCGTCTGCGCCGCCGTTCACGATGCCCTTGCTGCGCAGGATCATGCCGTAATTGCCGGTATCCAGCTCGGTGAGGGCGTGCTCCACTTCTGCCTTGGTGAATTTGCGGGCCGTCTCGACGCCCCAGCTGGTAAACACCTCGTCGGCATCGTGGTCATGATGATGGTGATGGCCGCAGCAGCAGTGGCCGTCATGGTCGTGATGATGCTCGTGCTCGTCGTCATCATCGTCATCATCGTGGTCGTGATGGTGGCCGCAGCAGCAATGGTCATGGTCATCATGATCGTGATGATGGTGCTCATGCTCATCGTGATCATCATCTTCATCGTGATCGTGGTGATGCTCGTGCTCATCCTCGTCGTCATCATCGTGGTCGTGATGATGGCCGCAGCTGCACACACCGTTTTCGTCATAGTGGTGATGATGGTGGTGATGCTCTTCTTCCTCGTCCTCGTGGGCGTGCTCTTCGTTGGCCTTTGCAGCCATGGCGATCAGCTCTGCCTTGAAGTCGTCCTTGGTGGACATGGCCTTCAGGATCTGCTCACCGGTCAGCTCGTCCCATGCGGTGGTCACGATGGTAGCGGTGGGGTTCTTCTCGCGCAGCATGGCGACCGCAGCGGCGATCTTCTCTTCGCTGGCGGTCTGGGTGCGGCTGAGCAGGATGCAGCTTGCGTGGCTGATCTGGTCGTCGTAGAACTCGCCGAAGTTCTTCATATACATCTTCACCTTGTTCACATCGGCCACGGTGACAAAGCTGTTCAGCTGCACATCCAGATGCTCAGCCACGCCTTCCACAGCGCGGGTCACATCGGAGAGCTTGCCCACGCCGGAGGGCTCGATGACGATGCGGTCGGGGTGGTACTGCTCCACCACCTGCTGCAGGGCGGTGCGGAAATCGCCCACCAGAGAGCAGCAGATGCAGCCGGCGTTCAGCTCGTTGATCTGGATGCCGCTTTCCTTCAGAAAGCCGCCGTCAATGCCGATCTCGCCGAACTCGTTCTCGATCAGAACGACCTGCTGGCCGGCAAAGGCCTCTTTGATGAGCTTTTTGATCAGGGTAGTTTTACCGGCACCAAGGAAGCCGGAGAAAATATCGATTTTGGTCATGATTCAATTGCCTCTTTCTTCGAATAGCACACAGAGCCGCAGAGTGCTGGCTCAAAAATCTTACACTCCTATTATAACAAGGCTGTCAATGGGAAAACGGCCTTTTTCAAGAAAAAATTGTAACTTTTTTTGCAAATTGGCGGCATTTTGAGGGAGAACGAACTCCCTCAGTCAAAACCTGACGGTTTTGCTGAGAGGACGCCAACCCTCTCAGGCTCACTGCGTTCGCCAGCCGTTCCCCTTTCTGGCTTCGCCATCTCCCCGGCGCGGGGGAAGTCGTTCCACTCAGGGGGTAGTTCTTTATAGAGTCAGCGCATTCAAAAGCTCTCTCCTTCGGGAGAGCTGGCATTGCGCAGCAATGACTGAGAGGTTCTATCTTTATAAAAGGAGCACGCATCCATGCCACAGAACATTGCACCGCCGGGCCTGATCTTCCTTCTTGCCGCCGCACTGGCACAGCAGCCCACAAAGCCGCTGGTGCTGGCGCTGGATGGCCGCTGCGGCAGCGGCAAGACCACCCTTGCAAATACGCTGGCCCGGCAGTTCCCGGCCAGCATCACCCTGCACACCGATGATTTTTACCTGCCGCCTGCACAGCGCATCCGCGGCTGGGAGAAAACGCCCTGCGCCAATATGGACCTTGACCGCCTGCGGGACGAAGCCCTGCGCCCAGCCTACGAGGGCCAGCCGGTGCAGTACCGTGCCTATTCCTGCCGCGAGGGTGCGTACCTGCCCGCGCGGGAGCTGGCCGCGCAGCCGCTGGTGATTTTGGAGGGCAGCTACAGCCACCACCCGCTGCTGACCGGCTGCGAAACGCTGCGGGTGTTCCTGACCTGCGCAAAAGAAGAGCAGACCCGCCGCCTGCAGGCGCGGGAGGGGGAGCGATATGCAAACTTTGCCGCCCGGTGGGTGCCGCTGGAGGAGGGCTATTTTGCCCAGTACCACATTGCGGAGACGGCGGATTTTGTGGTAGACACCACCCAAAGCGAGACGATTTGAAATGGCTTTCGCGCCGCCGGCAAGACCGAGCTGCCATATAGCAAAGCGGAAGAACACCCCTTGAACCAAACAAAGCCGGACAGCTTGCGGGCTATCCGGCTTTTGGTTTTGCTTGATTTACAGGCTGTTACTTATTTTTGTACATATCCTGATAGTAGTTCTGGTAATCACCGCTGGTGACATGGTCCATCCACTCCTGATGGTTCAGGTACCAGTCAATGGTCAGCACGATGCCCTTTTCAAAGGGGGTCTCGGGGTACCAGCCCAGATCGTTCTTGATCTTGGTGGGGTCGATGCCGTAGCGGCGGTCGTGGCCCAGACGGTCGGCCACATGCTTGATGAGGTCCTCGCTGATGCCCTCGTCCTGCAGACGGTCGTGCAGCTGGTTGATGATGGTCTTGACGATGAAGATGTTGGGGCGCTCGTTGTGGCCGCCCACGTTGTACACCTCACCGATCTTGCCGCCGTTGGCTACCATGTCGATGGCCTTGCAGTGATCTTCCACATACAGCCAGTCGCGGATCTGCATACCGTCGCCGTAGATGGGCAGCTGCTTGTGGTGCTTGACGTTGTTGATCATCAGGGGGATCAGCTTCTCCGGGAACTGGTAGGGGCCGTAGTTGTTGGAGCAGCGGGTGATGTTCACGGGCATGCCGTAGGTATCGTGGAATGCCATAACGAACATATCGGCGCTGGCCTTGGAGGAAGAATAGGGGCTGTGGGGGCACAGGGGGGTGGTCTCCATAAAGTAGCCGTCCGCACCCAGTGCGCCGTACACCTCATCGGTGGACACCTGCAGGTACTTCTTGCCCTCTTTCCAAGTCTTGGCATCGGCATCATACCATGCTTCCTTGGCGCGCTGCAGCAGGTTGACGGTGCCCATCACGTTGCTCTGCACAAAAATTTCGGGGTTCTTGATGGAGCGGTCCACATGGCTCTCGGCGGCAAAGTTGATGACGTAATCGAAATCGTACTTCTGGAACAGGCCTTCCACCAGCTCCTTGTCGCAGATATCGCCCTGCACGAACACATGGCGGGGGTCGCCCTCCACATCCTTCAGGTTTTCCAGATTGCCGGCGTAGGTCAGCTTATCCAGATTGACCAGCAGGATCTCCGGGTATTTCTTGAGCATATAATGCACAAAGTTGGAGCCAATAAAACCGGCGCAGCCGGTGATCAGATAGGTTTTCATAGGTTCAATTTCCTCTTTTCAGTCTTTCATCCCGTTGTCGCCGTCCCAGTGGGCGAAGAAGCAGGCCAGAGCGTCTCTCCAGTCGCGCACATCGTTGCCCACGGTGCAGCGCAGCATCCGGTTGTCCAGTGCGCTCCACTTGGGGCGGTCGGCGCTTTCCGGGTGCTTTGCCTTGTATTCCTCGCTGGTGCAGGGTGCCACAGCGGCATCCACGCCGGACAGGCGGATGATCTCGGACGCAAAATCATACCACGAGCAGATGCCCTCGCCGGTGCAGTGATACAGGCCGTACTCGTGGGTCACGCACAGCTGCAGGATCTCGTGGGCCAGATCCACCGCATTGGTGGGGTTGCCGCACTGGTCATTGACCACTTCCAGCTTGCCAAACTTCTTGCCTGCGTTCACGATGGTCTTGACGAAGTTTTTGCCGTAGTAGCTGTAGAGCCACGCGGTGCGCACGATGAAGTGACGGTGGCAGAACTGCTCCACATACTTTTCGCCCATGAGCTTGGTGGAGCCGTAGGCGCTGATGGGGCCGGGAATGGTGGCTTCGTCCTGTGCAACGCCGCCGTTCTCACGGCCGGAGAACACATAATCGGTGGAGACGTGTACCAGTCGTGCACCGGTCTTTTCCGCTGCCTGTGCCAGATTGCGGGGGCCGAGGGCATTTGCCTTGAAGGCGGCATCATGGTTCACTTCGCAGCCGTCCACATTGGTGTAGGCAGCGCAGTTGATGATGACATCCGGGCGGTTGCGGCGGATGAACTCGTCCACCATTTTGTAGTTGGAGATATCCAGATCCGGCAGGTCCACGGCGATCACCGTGGCATTGAGCAGCTTTTCGGGGATGGGGCCGATCTCGCTGCGGCCTTCGCGCAGCTGCTTGAGAATCTCGGTGCCCAGCTGACCCTTGCAGCCGGTAACAATGATTTTCATATGGGTATGCCTCTCTTTTGCTTAATAGCGCAGCTTGCCGTCTGCAACGTTCTTCAGGTGCTGGCCGTAAGGACTCTTGCCGTAGCGCTCAGCGCTTTCCAGCAGGGTGTCGCGGTCGATCCAGCCGTACTTGAAGGCGATCTCTTCCGGCGCACTGATCTTGATGCCCTGACGCTTCTCGATCATGCGCACAAAATCGGCTGCTTCCACCAGACTGTCCATGGTGCCGGTGTCCAGCCATGCAAAACCGCGGCCCAGCAGCTGAACATCCAGCTCGTCCTTCTTCAGATACATGTCGTTCAGGGTGGTGATCTCCAGCTCGCCGCGGGCAGAGGGCTTGACCTGCTTTGCCATCTTCACGACCTCTTTGTTATAGAAGTACAGGCCGGTGATGGCGTAGTTGGACTTGGGATGCTGAGGCTTTTCCTCCACGCTGAGCACCTTGCCGTCCTTGTCGAACTCCACGATGCCAAAGCGCTCCGGGTCCTGCACATAGTAGCCGAACACGGTGCAGCGGCCTTTGTTTTCCGCATTGGCAGCGGCGGTCTTGAGGATCTTGGAGAAGCCGTTGCCGTAGAAGATGTTATCGCCCAGGATCATGGCGCAGCAGTCGTCGCCAATGAACTCTTCGCCCAGAATGAAGGCCTGTGCCAGACCGTCCGGAGAGGGCTGAACTTTATACTGCAGATGGATGCCGTACTGGCTGCCATCACCCAGCAGCGCCTCAAAGCGAGGCGTATCGGTCGGGGTGGAGATGATCAGGATGTCCTGAATGCCTGCCAGCATCAGCGTGGACAGGGGGTAATAGATCATCGGCTTGTCGTAGACCGGCAGCAGCTGCTTGCTGGTGACCATGGTCAGCGGGTAAAGCCGGGTGCCGGCACCGCCGGCAAGAATGATACCTTTCATATTTGTGCACTCCTTTAAAATAGATTGAAAAGTTGTGCAGCTGTACGCCGCCCAGACGGGAGACCGCCCGGATGACGTATGGATTCAAAGCGGAGCTGCGTCCGCTGTAAACAAATTCAGGAGCCGCTCCCCCTGCCCAAAATGGCAAAATGGGAATAACAGTTCACTTTATTTTACTATCAAATCACACAAAAAGCAAGGAGGAATGATGTTCTGCTGCGCAGAAATGAGGTGCTGGCGCAAAATGATGTGCCGCTGCGCGGCAATGGAGGGCGAATCATCTCAGGGAGAGCTTTTTGCAAAACTGCAAGCGTCCTCGCCCTCTCAGTCATCTCGCGCTGCTCGATGCCAGCTCTCCCAAAGAGAGAGCCCTTGGCATGACGGAAAACTTTCCGGCTCGAATGCAAAGTGTGCGGTTTCGCCGCGCGGATGTTTCCGCAGGAAACCAGCGCGGCAGCTGCCGCTTTCTTCCACGACCCCTCCCGTGAAAATGGGATAGCGGAACGCCCGCAGGCGTTCCGCTATCCCGAAAACAAAAATAATTCTTCCGCTATTTATGCGCAAAGCGAACGCGGAGCGCATTTTAAATCGTCCGTCCCGCCATTGCCGCAGGCACTGCGGCTTACCACGCAAAGCCCCACTTGGAGAAATAGCGCAGCAGGCTGCGCAGCTGCCACAAAAAGGGCTTCAGGCTGCGGTGCGCGGCGCGGTGCCATGCATGGATGGCCGTATACTGGGGCACCAGATACGCCTTGCCCCGGGTGCGCATCTTCTGGGTCAGGTCGGCATCCTCCACGTACATGAAGTAGTCCTCGTCAAATCCGCCCACAGCCTTGAACACCGCAGTGTCCACGGCCGAGAAGCTGCCGGTGCAGAACTCGATCTCGGTGGGTTTTGTCAGGTCTTTGTCCGCCATGAGATAGCGCTCGTTGTACTTTGCCCAGAATTTCAGGCAGGGCAGCTGGCGGTACACCATGGCCCGCACACTGCACCGGCGCAGCGGCAGGCGCTGGGGCCGCCCGTCCGGGAAGGTGAGCGCGGGCCGCGCCATCACCACGCCGGGGTGCTGTGCCATCCAGTCCGCAAGGTCACTCAGCGTATCCGCAGTGAGCTGGATATCCGGGTTCAGGATAAAGTGCACCCGGCTTTGCAGCAGGCTGAGCACCGTGTTGTGGCCAGTGCCAAAGCCGCCGTTCTCTGTGCGGCAGAGCACCTCCACCTTCTGGTCCTCGCGGATGTGCAGGGTGCCGTCCTTCGCGGCCTTGGCAAGGCACTGGCCGCTGCCGTCCGGGCTGGCGTTGTCCACCAGATACAGCGTCAGCGGGTGGCGGCGGGTGCAGTCCAGCACGGTCTGTGCCGCCCTGAGCGCTTCATCCGCGCCGTTATAAACTACAATACAAGCAGAAAGTTCCATGTCGTTCACTCCAGCGGTTTGATGTCAAAGCTGAAGTCCTCTTTCATCAGGTCAAAGTTCGGGTTCATGCAGGGGTCGCCTGCGGCCAGCTGCTTTGCCCACCGCTTCTGGAAGCGCTCCACCTCCGAGATGAAGCGCTTGCGCTTGACCGGGTTCTCGTCCAGACCACGGCTCTTGCTCTCGTAGTGGTACAGCTGTGCAAACGGGGTGAACACGTTGGTATAGCCCGCCTCGCGCACGCGCACGCAGAAGTCCACGTCGTTGAAGGCCACAGCAAAGCTCTCGTCCAGACCGTTCACCTGCTCGTAGACGCTCCTGCGCACCATCAGGCAGGCGGCAGTGACCGCATACACATCCTGTGCATAGACCAGACGGCCCATATAACCGGGGTGGCCCACCGGGAAGTTCTTGTGCATGTGGGCCGCAAGGGTCAAAAAGCCGAAGCCGATGCCCGCGTGCTGGATGGTGTTGTCCGGATAAAGCAGCTTTGCGCCCACGCAGCCCACACGGTCCTGCTGGGCGTACATGAGCATTTCCTCGATCCAGCGCGGAGAAATGACCTCGGTATCATTGTTGAGCAGCAGCAGGTATTCGCCGGTGGCTTCCTTTGCGCCAAAGTTGTTCAGGGCGCTGTAGTTGAAGCCGGTGCCCTGCCATGTGATCACCTTCAGGTTCTTGTGCTCCTTCTGCAGCTTTTCATAGCAGCGGAAGGTGGCAGGCTCCCTGCTGTTGTTCTCGATGACGATGATCTCAAAATCCTCATAGGTGCTCCTGCGGTAGATGGACTCCACGCAGGTGCGCAGGTCGGAAGAATGGTCGCAGCTGGGGATCAGGATGCTGACCCGGCCCGGCTTTGTGATGGTATAGTCCGTCTTATAGAAGCCCGGCGTACCCGGGATCATGGAAACTTCATCCACCGGCACACCCACACGCTCGTAGTGAGCATACAGGGCCTTGACCGCAGCTTCCAGACAGTAGGTCTTGGCCGAAATGTTGCTTGCCACGCTGGTGGGGCTGGAGCGCCAGTAGTACAGCAGATGCGGGATATGCACGATCTTGTGCGCCTTTTCGGTCAGGCGCAGGTAGAGGTCATAGTCCTGACTGCCGTTGTAGGCTGCACGCTCATCGCCGCCCACAGCGGCCAGCAGCTTTGCGCTGAACACGCTCAGGTGGCAGATATAGTTGTTGGAGCGCAGATTATCCAGCATATAATCCGGCTTGAAATGGTAAACGGTCAGATGGTCGATGTCGCCCTCAAAGGTCACTTCATCCGTATACACAAAGTCTGCGCCCTGTTCGGCAATGGCCTGTGCCACGTACCACAGAGCACAGGGGTGCAGGATATCATCGTGGTCCAGCAGGGCGATGAACTCGCCCGTTGCCAGCGCAAAGCCCTGATTGGTGTTGCCCGCAATGCCCTCGTTCTTTTCCAGCTTCTGGTAACGGATGCGGGGGTCTTCCGCAGCACGGGCTGCTACGGTCTGGCCCACCGTCTCGTCCTGTCCGGCATCCACAAGGCACAGCTCCCAGTTCTGATAGGTCTGGTTCTGCACCGAGTCCAGCAGCTCCACCAGAAACTGCTGCGGCGTATTGTACAGCGGCACCACGATGCTGATGCGCGGCGCGGCGGGCTGGTCGGCCGCCTGCCTTACCAGCAGCTCTGCGCTGGCAAAGCGGTCGGCGCGCATGGTCCTGCCCGGGAACAGCTTCGCGTATTCCTTTTTGGCCTTTGCCTGCGCACGCACGCCGGAAATGCCCACCCGGCGCAGCTGGCCCAGAAAGACGAACGGCGGGAAGGTGTGTGCCAGCTGACGGCCCTTGCTGACAAAGTAGCGCAGCGGCCAGCTCATCTTCCAGAAAGTAGAGCTGGTCACATTGTTCAGTGTCTTTTCCAGATCCTGCTCATGGCTGCGGCTCAGCGAAAGATCACTGCGCAGGCGTTCCAGCTGAGCCGTCTGCTCTTCGCCGGTGCGCTCGGCCTGCTGCATCCGCTCTCGCAGATCGTCCAGCGTCATCTCGTAGCCTGCCAGCAGCTGCTGTGCATCCTGCACAGCGGCGCTGCGGCAGAACAGCGCGGTCTGCTGGGCTTTGCCGCGGTTCTTCCACTCAAAATCCCGGTAAAGGCCCTGTGCGGCC
>ENA-OQNT01000323-OQNT01000323.1-human-gut-metagenome-genome-assembly--contig:-NODE-323-length-11380-cov-4.046121_pt1 | contig 11380 bp, 16 predicted proteins | sample MGYA00242634_ERZ504890 | MGnify/ENA primary metagenome ERZ504890 (study PRJEB26092, sample SAMD00036379) | human gut metagenome | host: Homo sapiens | study: EMG produced TPA metagenomics assembly of... | reverse complement strand
TCCTAAGATCGACACAAAGGTTTTTACGCCGGAAGAAGTGGAAGAACTTCCTGTAAAAGTAATTGGAAAAGTCTTATATGCTCGTAGAGACTTTGATTGAGGGAGTAATTGAATGAAGATTTGGATTACTAGACATGGCCAAACGGCATTAAATAAACAAAAATTAATGCAGGGACTTACAGATGAACCTTTAAATGAGACGGGAATTCAACAAGCGAAAGAGGCAAAAAAAAGATTGGTGATATTCATTTTGATGCGGTATATGCAAGCCCTCTACAAAGAGCGATTCAAACAGCTTCGATTATTGGCAATGTAGATCAAAAGGATGTAAAGATTGATTCTCGTATTATTGAAGTGGATTTTGGGGATTATGAATTGAGAAACTACTTTAAATTAGGATTAAAAATGACTTCCTATTGGGCTTTTCCTGAATTGTTGCCAAATCCTAAGTCGGTTGAATCAGTCAAGAGTATGGTCAAACGAAGTCAATCCTTTTTAAAGGAACTTGAAAAGAAGAATTATGAGAATGTATTGATTGTATGTCATGGTGGTATCATTCGTTCTTTGTGTGGCTATCTAGAAGATCGTAAAAACGGTATTAAGTGGAGACCAAAGCCAAACAATTGTGAGATTCGTGTTTATGAATCGAATCGAGGTAAGCATACATTCATTGAAACATTCAAATAAGGGTTGTATATAGAAACATTCCCTGTAGCTAGCCATGTTTAGACGGTGTACCTTTTGGACAAACAAAAAACCAGATACCAGAGTAAAACTCAGCGTGAATAGGAATGATTATTTTACTATAGTGACTCGTTCACGTTGATAATGTATCTGATTTTGGAGGAAAATTAATTTATTGATAAAGAAAAGGCAGATATGATTATTTATACGACAGAGGATGGCCTGACGAAAGTTGAGACCACTTTTGATGGTGATACAGTTTGGTTGTCTATTGATCAGATGGCAGAATTGTTTCAGAGAGATCGTAGTGTGATTGGAAAACATGTCAGAAATATTTTTAAAGAGGGAGAGTTAGAAAAAGAGTCAGTGTGGGCAAAATTTGCCTACACTGCTTCTGATGGAAAAGTTTACAATGTAGATTATTACAATCTTGATGTTATTATTTCTGTTGGCTAAATTATACAAGAAAAAAGTATGAAATTGGTTTGAAGCATCAGTGGGCGAGCGAAGACATTGATGTTCCTTTGATGCATGAGAAACGGACCGGTCACGTAAATTCATTAACGAAGGAAGAATGGTTAAAGAAGAGATAACTGCCGATTTGCTTCTTCCTAATTTATGTAAATGACAAGAATTCCTAAATTTTGAAAAGTAGCATTGAATCATAAAATACCCTCCGGGCCATTTAGAGCTTAGAGGGTTTCGTGTTGTTATGCAATATTCTTAATAAATGATGGCATCATCAACTGTGAATCCGTCAAGTGAATTTTCTTTCACCTGAATGCAAATATAAGTAATACTTGAATCACTTGCAGCAAAGAATTGACGCTTTGCAGCAGGGCTGATTTTTAACCAGTCACCAGCAGTAATTTCGACAGTATCCCCATCAATGATAGCCGTTCCTTTTCCGTCAAGAATTCCATAGATTTCTTCATTGTTCTTATGAGAATGAACAAAAGGAACGCTTGCACCAGCAGGTAAAGAATTAATACTTACTTCAGCTCCCGTTAAAGAAAGTGTTTCATGAAGTTCTGCACGACCTTCATTACCAACATTCGTTTTTGTGTAGTTTGACATTTGAATTACCTCCATTATTATTCGCAACCTTGTTGCTTGATTATAGTATAATCATTTACACATTCAAAAAATAGTACGCACATTTTTGTAACTGTACACAATAAAATGAATGTGCCATAATGTATATGAAGTGAGGTGACTGCACATGAAGACAAAAGAAGAGCTTCCAGCATGTCCTGTAGCAACATCAGTGTCCTTGATAGGTGGTAAATGGAAGTTATTGATAATAAGAAATTTAAGAAAGCGTCCATGGAGATTCAATGAACTTCAAAGAGATTTAGAAGGAATTTCTCAAAAAGTACTAACGGATAGTCTGAGACAAATGATAGATGATGGCCTTGTGTATAGAAATGATTATCATGAGAATCCTCCAAGAGTTGATTATGGACTTACAGATCTTGGAAAAGAATTGATGCCTATTATTGATGCATTAGCAGACTTTGGTGATTATTACAAAACAATTGTTGATTAAATATAGGACTCTTTATCACAGGATTAATTATAGTGGTGATGCGATACCGTTGCAGGCGGTTTGAAAATGCCGTTCTGTTCTGAGGCATGGGATGTGCTTTCACGCTATATTTATACTGGATTACAAGGTGGTTCTATTATGAAAGGCTGGATGAAAAAGGAAAATGAAATGATTGCCTGCTGTTCGGATGGAACAAGACCTGTCATTTTTAAGATTGAAAGAATTGATTATGATCAGAAAGAATAGGACAGTATTAATAGAAATGGAGTAAAAACATATGTTGGCATATACGTATTTGGAAAAAGGGAAATTTGAATTGATAGAAAAGCCAAAACCAGTCCTTCTTCATGAAAGGGATGCGATTGTAAAAGTGACACTTGCAAGCATTTGCTCAAGTGATCTGCATATTAAATATGGTAGTGTTCCTCGTGCCGTGCCTGGTATTACAGTTGGTCATGAAATGGTGGGTATTGTAGAACAAGTTGGAAATAAAGTAACTCATGTAAAACCTGGAGATCGTGTAACGGTGAATGTAGAAACTTTTTGTGGTGAATGTTTCTTTTGCCAAAAAGGCTATGTAAACAATTGTACGGATGAAAATGGAGGATGGGCTCTTGGATGTCGAATTGATGGCGGACAGGCAGAATATGTGCGTGTTCCATTTGCAGATCAAGGATTGAATAAAATACCTGATGGTGTCAGTGATCGACAAGCTTTGTTTGTAGGGGATGTATTAGCAACAGGATATTGGGCAACTCGTATTTCTGAAATCAAGGAAGAAGATACTATTTTGATAATTGGTGCTGGTCCTACAGGTATTTGTACTTTAATATGTGTTATGCTTCAAAAGCCAAAAAGAATAATTATGTGTGAAAAAGATGAGTCTCGTCTTGCTTTTATCCATGAACATTATCCAGAAGTTTTAACAGTAATTCCAGAAAAATGCAAAGACTTTGTGCTAGAAAATAGTGATCATGGTGGAGCAGATGTAGTTCTTGAAGTTGCGGGTGTTCCATCTACTTTTCAGCTTGCATGGCAATGCGCAAGGCCGAATGCGATTGTGACAATCGTAGCTTTATATGATGCACCACAAGTTTTACCACTTCCAGACATGTATGGGAAAAACCTGACTTTCAAAACAGGTGGTGTTGATGGTTGTGATTGTGAAAAGACTTTACAATTGATTGCACAAGGTAAGATCAATACAGAACCTTTGATTACACATACATATCCTCTTAGTCGAATTGCGCAAGGGTATGAACTATTTGAAAACAAACGTGATGGTGTAATTAAAGTAGCCATTGAGTGTTAATTTAAAAAGGAATCCATAATCATGTATTTTAGAATTCCTTTTGATTTGGGTCAAGATCCGTATTCACATTAGCATGGAATTAACTATTACTTTTTGATAAAATAATAGTAATAGCGAATTATTAGGAGACAGTTTTCATGAATAAACAATATAATTATAAAAATATCTTAAAGGAAGCCATGATTTTGACACTCGCAGTTGGAATTATTGCTGCAGCCGTTTATTTTTTTCTAGTGCCTAGTCATACTTCTGTAAGTAGTATTTCTGGATTAGGTATCATACTATCTAATTTTATACCGTTACCATTATCTGCCATTACCATGATTTTAAATGTTGTTTTATTAATTATTGGTTTTCTAACTTGTGGCAAAGAATTTGGTGTAAAAACAGTCTATACAAGTATTATGCTACCTATTTTTCTTGCATTTTTTGAAATCCTGTTTCCAAATTTTGTATCTTTCACAAACAGTCAAGAATTGGATGTATTGTGCTACATTCTTGTAGTGAGTGTGGGATTGAGTATTTTATTTAATCGAAATGCTTCATCTGGAGGGCTTGATATTGTCGCAAAGATCATGAACAAATATCTGCATATGGAACTAGGAAAAGCCATGTCATTATCGGGTATGTGTGTTGCCTTATCTGCAGCCCTTGTCTATGATAAGAAAACGGTTGTGTTAAGTGTTTTGGGCACTTATTTTAACGGCATTGTTCTCGATCATTTTATTTTTGATCATAATATTAAACGAAGAGTATGTATCATCACATCAAAAGAAAAAGAGCTTCGTGAATTTATCATCCATGAACTACATAGTGGAGCAACGGTATATGAAGCATATGGTGCATACAATATGGAAAAGCGTAATGAAATCATAACAATCGTAGATAAAGTGGAATATCAAAAGTTGATGAAATTCATCAATACACTCGATCCAAAAGCATTTATCACTGTATATAATGTATCGGATATGCGATATCAACCAAAGATTTAAGTAAGGCAAGACCTTACTTTTTTTCCTTTTAAATGACCTGTTTGGACAATACATTTGATTCTAAATGGCTAAATGATTAATATGAAGATAAGGAGATAGGGTATGGATAAAAGGGTGTTTGGAAATTGTGTAATCATAGTTTTTATTTGGCTGTGTAATCGCTTGGCTTATTATTACTTATCTAAAAATACAAGTTTCATTGTGAGTGGCATTATCCTGGTTATTGGCTGCTTAATAATGTGGAGATTTAATTCTGAATATAGATAAATATATAAGATTTGATGATTTGAATAAACAATTTTTCATTCCATCCGATACATATTCTTATAGTGATGTAGTTTGTGTTTCTGTCTTAAATGAAAAAGCTAAGTATAAAGGAAAGGGTGTTCCATTTAAGGCTATACTTCCTAGCGGACCATTACTATCTGGGATTCTACAAAATCATATCTATTTGTTGAAGTAAAGATTGTATTAAAAGATGAAACTATTTTGGCCATATATATATATAAAGAAAAGACGATGGTCAATACGAATCAATATATTAAAGATCGTATGGATGCAGAAAAGATAAAAGATGTGTGTGAAATTTAAGGATGAATATTTAGAAGATGATGGTAAAAGATGCTTGTATTTAGATATATTAAAATGTTCTATTCAAAATTAAGATGCCAATTTTAAAGAGAAGAAAAAACCATTTACACATACAATACTAGGCCAAACCACATTTTATGGCTGGTGCAATAGAGCCTATGATGTATGTGGGAATATAATTGACTTTAAAGAATGGTACTGTTATACCAATATATGTATCGAAAGAGAAGGTGTTGTTGAATAGTGATATGTACTTAAGTGATTTGAAAGAAGCTAAATCAATTTTATTCAAAATAAAAGAAAGAATCGGTTAAGATTCCTTCTTGTATTCGGATATAATTAAGCCAGATAAAGTAAGTATAGTTCCAAGAACAATACATGGCGTAATCTTTTCATGTAGGATAATTACTGAAAAGATAATTGTGGCGATGGGGTTTAAATATACATATTGATTGGTTCTAACACTTCCTAATATGGAACAAGAATGGTTCCAAATCACAAAGCATCCCGCACAAGCTATTACACCTAAGAAAAGTAGATTTAATAGATTGAGTGGGATTAGAATCTCTTCCATGGATACATCAAATCCTAATATTGGAAGGCTGATTGTCATAAAGAAAAGTCCCCACGCAAAGATTCGTTTCGTATTTTGAATGGAAGTATGTCCTAATGCATTGACTTTCTTTAATACAACACTATATATAGCCCACATCATGGCTGCCACAATTGTAAGAATATCTCCCTTTGGAGATAGATGCATTTGTTGGCCATTAAAGCTAATGAAGAAGATTCCAATAAAGGCTACAATGAAGCCTACCACAAAGTTGATCTTAAAGGGTTCATCTTTAAAACATAAATAGGCAAGTATGGAAGTAAAGAAGGGAGCTATCGATATTATGACACCTACATTTGTGGCATAGGTATAAACTAGGGCTGTACTTTCAATAAAATAATATAGGAAAACACCGGTTAATCCGCTAAGGATGTACCAAATTTCATCTTTTCTTTTTTCTAGTTTTAATATTTTAGGACTTAAGATGCATAGTGTTAAAAAACCAATTAAAAAGCGTATAAAAAGAAGTTCAATGGGTGTAAATGTATCTAAAAGAATCTTACTCGATACAAAGGTAGAACCCCATATCATAATGCACACAAAAGCTAAAATATGTCCGATCATTGTTTTATTTTTCATACCAAACTATTATATCAAGAAATTGAAAGGAAGTGTCAAGATATGAAGAAATTAGATCCTGTTGTCATTATTGTTGATGTATTATTACTTGTTGGGTGTGGATGCATGTTCCTATATGGAAAGATGTCAGCTCATTCTTTATTTATTGTAGGCATTATTCTTGTAGGTGTATTAGTCTTATATTTGTATATCACAAACTATAAAGACAATCATTATGGAGGAAGATTCCACAAAGATTTCTAGGCGGTAGTAATACCGCTTTTAGTATGCTATAGTGGAGTTAAAGAAGGCGATATTATGGGCGGGTTATGTGTATTACTATTAATGATGTTTTGTGTAGGATGGATCTTATGCGTATTCTTTTTATCGATGTTAATTCCACTATTGATCATCTATAACGGGATTGTTGGCATTGTATGTTTAATACTATATTTTGTATTACGCAAGAAATCTGTTTTTACCAAATATACAGAAGGCTATAAACATGTACTATCTATTGTATTAAAATATTTTCTAATTGTATATGGAAGTATTTCACTTATATTTAGTATCATATTAGCAATTTTAAACTTTTGTTAGGAGATAAATATGACAGTATTAGGTGTGGATTTAGGAACAACCAACAGTTTAGCAGTTGTCTACAAAGAAGGAAAGCCAGTACTAGTACCCAATGCGTATGGTGAATATGTAACTCCAAGTGCAATAAGTATCTTAGATGGAAAAATCGTTGTAGGAAAACTAGCTAAGGAAAGATTAATTACGCATCCAGAGTGTAGTGCATCTTTGTTTAAACGAAATATGGGTACAGATGTTACTTATAAATTAGACAAGAAAGAGTATGATTCGGCAACACTTTCTTCTTTTGTCGTGAAACAATTGATTGAAGACGCGCAAAATTATTTACATGAATCTATCGATGAAGTTGTGATCAGTGTGCCTGCTTATTTTAATGCACGTCAAAGACAGGATACAAAGCGAATAGGAGAACTTTTAGAAATTAAAGTAGAGCGTTTGATCAACGAACCAAGTGCTGCAGCAATCGCATGTCACATGGACGATGAATATGAAACCTTCGTTGTATTTGATTTTGGTGGAGGCACATTAGATGTTTCAGTTGTTGACTGTTTTGAAAATGTGATTAGTATCAATGCGATTAGTGGAAATAATCACTTGGGTGGCACAGATTTTGATCGAGCTATGGCTGAATATTTTTGTTTGAAAAATGGATTAGACTATAATATCTTAGACTCTTCTTTTCAACAAAGCATTCTACGTGCTTGTGAACAAGCTAAAATTAAGTTGAGTACGCAAAATGTGGTTGAAATATCTTTAACTCATTCAAGTATAAATTATAGATGCGTATTTGATGAAAATGTATTATTTAATATTACGCATTCTTTACTGGAATCTTGTAAAAATGTCATTGGTAAAGCTGTTAAGGATAGTGGTTTTTCGGCGAGTGAACTCGATAGTTTGATTCTTGTAGGAGGCTCAAGCAAAATGCCGGTACTTCAACATTATTTATCAGACGTTTTAAATATTCCAGTATTAAAAGAAGAACATATGGATTCTTTAGTTGTACTTGGACTAGGAAAATATATTGGCATTAAACAAAGGGATGAAAATATTAAAGATGTAGTTGTAACGGATATTTGTCCTTTTTCCTTAAGCACTTCTACTTACAATGAACAAAATCCAGACTTAGAATTATCAACCGTGCTTATTCCTAAGAATTCAGTTTTACCAACAAGTAAAAAGATGACTTTGCGTACAGTGCATAAAGGACAAACTAAAGTCAATATTAGTGTGTTTCAAGGACAGGCCATGTATGCGAAAGAAAATTTATTTTTAGGTCAAGCTTTTATTCATGTTCCTAGAAATATGCATGATTATGAATCGTTTGATTTGATCTATTCGTACGACATTAATTCCATGTTGTATGTAGAAGCCATTGTCCATTCTACAAAGGAACATTATATTTTTAGAGTATCAAAAGGCGATGTGCTAGAAAAAGTGGATGCGTCTGTTCGTTTGGATTCTATCAAAGAAGTATCTTTAGCTTTATATCAAAATAATGAAGTGGATGCCATACTTGCTCGTATTGAAAGAATCTATAAAGAAGTGGATGAAGAAACACAGGATTATTTGATGAAACTTCATACTGAATTCACAAAAGATATGGAAAGTTTGATCAACAATGTCCAAAAAAGAAAACGTCTTATTAATCAAGTTTCACAAATCTTGAATCAAATCGAAGAAAGTCAAAATGTAGATTCTTTAGATATCTTTAGTCAAGAGGAGGATGAAGAAGGAGAGTATTTGGCATGAATGCGTGGGAAATATTAGGGATTGAGCCTACAAGTGATAAAAAGACAATTAAAAGGGCATATGCCAAACTTTTAAAACAATATCATCCTGAAGAAAATCCAGAGGAATTTAAACAGATTCAAGCGGCTTATCAACAGTGTCTACATTCAGATCAAGAAATAGAATCTGTTTCATACGAACAAAATGTAGAAAGTAAACAAGATATTAAAGCACAACCCATTTCAATTGTAGAAGATACAATAGTTCCTCCACCCATTCCTAAAATAACGACATTATTTATTCAGAATGAAAAGGATGTAGTTGTTTATCAAGATATATTCAATTCGATTGAAAAAAAGTTTGCCTAAAAAGATTGGGTCTAAAGAGATTGTACAAGTTTTTACAGAACCCAAAATTATGCCATATTTAGAAGACGAATTGTTTTGTAGAAGATTAGAAGACATCTTCTTGTCTCGTAAATTAAAATATATTAAGAATTTTAGAGATCCTATTTATATCTATTTAGGAAAGTATGGCATGTCAAAATTATCAAATGCGATGGATTACTCAAATGTTCCAATCTATAAAAGGCCAGCCTTTGCAGCTTTTATTGTAGTTAGTGTCATTCTTTTAGAGGTGATATTGGGCATTCTTTAACAATGGCAGAAAAGGCTAGAAATAGCCTTTTTATTATGTTAATGTTTATTTATGAAAACATATTTAACTTTAGAAAAATCAATTTCTCATAAATCGAATTATGACGGATCCATATATAAGTCTTATGTAACTTCATTTTTTTCGTATACCAAATCTCATCATACAATCAATGATTTCTTTGATGAAGAAGGGAATGTATATATTCCTAAAGTTTATTCATTCTGTGAAAAAAGGGTAGATCCAGACACAAATGAAATGTTTGTACGAGCAGATGTTGAGTTTGAAGATGGATTTGATATGGACTTTCTTCTTCATAAACCACTTTATTTTAATGAACCAGAATGGTTTCATGATTTGACAAATGAGAAAATTAATAAAATCGTATGTAGCTATTCGGATTGGGATATATTGAATCTACTTGATAATAAAACGAGTAATAAAACTATAAATATATCTATATTTGATGATGGAATGATTCAAATTGAAGATACAAAGGAAAATCAAAATCCTTTAATTTCAACATATCAAGTTAACAAGACTTACATTCAACAATTCTTTAAAGCTATGAAGCTAAATCTAGGAAGTGAAAACACATATGAGCCTAGCTATGTTGGTGGATGGTCTAGAAGTTTTTACATTATATTGTGAAAGCGGGAATGTGTTTGAATATCACGGCAATTATTGTACAGATTCGAATGAGGATAGTCTTACGACAAATATAGTAGAGGAGTTACTTACAAAATGTCAGATTGTTATTTAACTTTAGAAGAGGTAAAACTCAACACATCATATAAAAAATATATTACTAATTTCTTTTCATACACAAAAGCTCGACATAGAATTCATTATCTTTATGATGAAAAATGACAATGTACATTCTGTTGAATTGTATGAAATAATAGATCGAAAAGTAGATCCAGAAACAAATGATTGTCTGATTCGTGCTGAATTAGAATTTGAGGATGATGAAGATATGGATGATTTTCTTCATAAACCACTTTATTTTAGAGAACCCGAATGGTTTTGTGATTTGACAAATGAAGAAATTGTACAACTGGATTGTATTTTTGAACAATATGAACCTGTTTTGGGGCCACTGATTGAAAGAAATAATATTTCTATATTTATGGATGGAACAGTGCAAATAAATGATAAAATTTATCATTTGTCTAAACCAATTACTTATGATTTTTTTGATGAAATTCGAATAATTTAGGCAGTGAAAAAACATATAGACCCTTACTATGTGGTGAGTGTAGTAGCCGATATACTTTGCATCTAAAGAGTGGTAAAGTCATTAAATATTCTGGTAATTATGTATTATGTGATGGCACTCCATATGGATGTAAAAGATATACAAAATTAATTGTCGATGATTTAATCAAACAAGTATGTGAAAGTGATTGATTCTTTTTGAGAATTTTAATAAGCTATTATTAAAGGAGATTATATAATATGAAAGTAAGCGTCAAATAGGGCACATATTAAAAGATCCGATTTAAAATGATACAATGTCATTGTCAATCGGATCTGTTTTATTTTACATATAGATTCTTTGGCAGTTGTTTAGAGTATGGCAATACGCTATTTATGATTTCATTTGATAATCCTTTGGTACTCAATGTATCCAACACATATTCCAGATATTTATATGGATTTAGTTTATTCATTTTTGCGGATTCTATCAAACTGAAATATATGGTACTTGCTTTGGCTCCATTTTTTGTATTTGAAAATAAGAAATTCTTTCTGGCTATTACGAATGGTTTGATTCTTTGTTCAGCTAGATTGTTGCTTAATTCGCAGCGACCATCTTTAAAGAAATTTCTTAGATACTCTTCTTCGTGGAAGGCATAACTGATTGCTGATCCCATTTTTCCTTTTGGCAGGTATTGGCCTTCTATTTCATGAAGGTACGCAAAAAACTCATTGAATATAGGTAATGACTCTTCCAGACGTCTCTTATAGCGTTCGGTTGGTGTTGCACCTTCTTTTTTCAATGTTTCTTCAATTTTGAACAGTTTGTTTATATAATGGATCGCTATCAGAATATTTTTATATCCAGGATGGCTGTCAAGATATTCGATTCGTTCTTC
>ENA-OQNT01000319-OQNT01000319.1-human-gut-metagenome-genome-assembly--contig:-NODE-319-length-11457-cov-2.463019_pt1 | contig 11457 bp, 14 predicted proteins | sample MGYA00242634_ERZ504890 | MGnify/ENA primary metagenome ERZ504890 (study PRJEB26092, sample SAMD00036379) | human gut metagenome | host: Homo sapiens | study: EMG produced TPA metagenomics assembly of... | reverse complement strand
CGCCGCCTGTTCCGCATGACCGAACAGAGTGGGCTGGGTGTATCAGGTGTTCCGGCAGAAAGCCGCACTCAAAATTAAGAAGCGTGTGTTCCAGATGGGCGAGTACATCAGCGGCTTCCCGGCAGATTTCTGGGTCAGCTACATCGGCAGCCCGCTGCTGCCGCACAGCCCGGAGCTGGAAGCGTACCTGACCGATTTCCAGACTTGGGTGCTGCCGGACGGTGCGTCCCTTGCAATGAGGTCACCAGCCTGCACGGCGTGCTGACCTGCTGCATTGAGAACAAGGTGGACAAGCCCGGCTACCTCGAGGCCCTGCGCGGCGTGATGGAGCAGGAGGGCATCAGGGTGCTGGAAGCGGTACATATTTCCTGAAGCAACAATAACAGCGAACCCCCTAGTGCAGATCGCACCGGGGGTTCGCTGTTTAGTTAGCATCCTCACCCTCTCAGTCAAAGCCTGACGGCTTTGCCAGCTCCCCCAAAGGGGGAGCCAAGGGCAATCCCAGATTTAGCAGCATCTGCCCTCTGTAATGTCTTGCCTCTCCCTTCGGGAGAGGTGGCATTGCAAAGCAATGACGGAGAGGGCAAGCCCGCTTCCCTTATTCCTCAGTTTTCTGTGCCGCAGCCAGCTCGTCCAGCGCAGACTGCATGGTGCCGCACAGATCGTTCTCCACGCAGATCTTTGCCTGACGGATGGCGTTCTTGATGCCCTTGGCCTTGGAAGAGCCGTGGGCTTTGATGACCGGCTGCTTGGCCCCCAGGAAGGGTGCGCCGCCGTACTCCTCGCTGTCCCATCTGGTGCTTGAGGCTTCCCACGCCGCTCTTAAGCAGCAGGTAGGCGATCTTGCCGCCGAGGTTTGCCAGGAACATCTCCTTGAGCATCCCCAGCAGCATCTTGGCCACGCCCTCGGTCAGCTTGAGGATGACATTGCCGGTAAAGCCGTCGCAGACCACCACATCCACATCACCGTTGGGTACGTCACGGGGCTCGATGTTGCCCACGAACCGGATGCCCGGTGTTGCCTTGAGCAGCTGGTGGGCTTCCCGGAGCATCGGGGTGCCCTTGCTCTCCTCGGCACCGTTGTTTGCCAGCGCCACGGTGGGTGCGGTGCGGCCCTCCACCTTGTTGACATAGCAGCTGCCCATCACGGCAAAGGCTGCCAGCATCTCGGGGCGGCACTCCACGTTCGCGCCGCAGTCCAGCAGCAGATAAGCCTGCTTTTTGGCGGGCACCATGGTAGCCAGAGCCGGGCGCTTGATGCCCTTGAGGGTGCGCACGATCAGGCTTGCGCCCACATGCAGCGCACCGGTGCTGCCGGCGGAAACAAAGGCATCACCCTTGCCGTCCTTGAGCATGTTCAGGCCCACCACGATGGAGGAATCCTTCTTCTGGCGGATGGCGCGGGCAGGCTCATCACACATGTCGATGACCTCGGTGCAGTTCACCAGCTCAATGCCGTCCAGCGGAATGCTGTTCTCCTGTGCGGTCTTGCGCACCAGCGCTTCGTCGCCCACACCTACGACGGTGATGCCGTACTCTTTCACGGCCTGTGCGGCACCCTCCAGCACCGCCAGAGGGGCGTTGTCGCCGCCCATCATATCCACGATAATCTTCATAGCTTTTCTCCCTTCTTAAAGAGAAGTTTCATCCAGCCAGTGCTGGAAGCTGGCAACAGCGCGCTGAGCCTGTGCCATGTAACGCAGGCGCTTGTCCCGCGGCGGCTCTCCTCCGGCAGCGGAGGAAGGATGCCCATATTCGCGCCCATGGGCTGGAAGTGCTTGTTCTCGGTGGTCAGGTACTGCACCAGTGCGCCGCACATGGTGTCGGCAGGCGGGGCGGGCAGCTCTTTGCCTTCCAGCCGGGCATACAGGCTGCGGGCCGCCAGCAGGCCGCAGGCAGCGCTTTCCATATAGCCCTCAAAGCCGGTGATCTGCCCTGCAAAGAACACATTGGGGTGTTCTTTCAGGCACAGCTGGGCGCTGAGCACCCGGGGCGCATCGAGGAAGGTGTTGCGGTGCATGACACCGTACCGCACAAACTCGGCATTTTCCAGCCCGGGGATCATGCTGAACACCCGCTTCTGCTCTCCCCACTTGAGGTTGGTCTGGAAGCCCACGATGTTATACAGGGTGCGCTCCTTGTTCTCGGCCCGCAGCTGGACATTGGCCCATGGGCGGTGGCCGGTGTTGGGATTCACAAGGCCCACCGGGCGCAGCGGGCCGAAGCGCATGGTGTCGGCACCCCGGGCGGCCATGATCTCGATGGGCATACAGCCCTCGTAGACCGTGACGGTGTCAGCCTTTTTGCCGTGGGCATCCGGGTCGGGCTGAGCAGACTGCTCGGCCCCGGTGTCAAAGTCGTGCAGCGGGGCACGCTCTGCCGAAGCGAGAGCCGCGTGGAAATTCTCGTACTCTTCCTTGTTGAAGGGGCAGTTCAGGTAGTCGGCCTCGCCCCGGTCATAGCGGGAGGCGGCAAACACCTTGTTGTAGTCCAGACTTTCAGCGGTGACGATGGGGGCCACAGCATCGTAGAAGTGCAGCCGCTCGTCCCCGGTCAAGGCCCCGATCTCATCGGCCAGTGCGCCATCGGTCAATGGGCCGGTAGCCACCAGAATGGGGGCAGATGCATCGATGTGCTCCACCTGCTCCCGGTGGACGGTGATATTTTCACAGCTTTCCACCATGCGGGTCACTTCGGCGCTGAATGCGTCGCGGTCCACCGCCAGCGCACCGCCAGCGGCCACGCGGGCTGTCTCGGCGGCGGTCAACAGCTGGCTGCCCATCCGGCGCATTTCTCCTTCAGCAGCCGGAAGCAGAGTCCAGCCGCTCAGCTTTCAAGCTGTTGGAGCAGATCAGCTCTGCAAAGCCTGCGCTTTTGTGTGCGGGCGAAAAATGCACGGGCTTCTGTTCGTACAGGTCTACCTGCACGCCCTTGCCCGCCAGCCAGAGGGCGGCTTCACAGCCCGCAAGACCAGCGCCCAGCACGGTTACTTTATAGTTCATAGTTTTATCCTTTTAGTCCTTTTTCGGCACCGGCATCTCGTAGCCGCAGCCTTCCTTTGCGCAATACAGCTTGGAGCCTTTGCGGAACATGGTGCTGCCGCACTTGGGGCACTTGGTGGGCACCGGCATGTCCCATGTCATAAAGTCGCAGTCCGGGTAGCGCTCGCAGCCATAATAGATGCGGCCCTTGGAGCTTTTGCGCTCCAGCATACGGCCCTTGCCGCACTTGGGGCAGATGCCGCCGGTATCCTTGACCAGCCGCTTTGTGCCCCGGCACTCCGGGAAGCCGCTGCAGGCCAAAAACTTGCCGTACTTGCCCACCTTGATGACCATGGCCGCCGCACAGGTCGCATACCTCACTGGAAAGGCTCATCCGGCACCTTGACCTTCTTGCCTTCCATGTTCTTTTCGGCCTGCTCGAGGCTTGCCGCAAAGCCCTGGTAGAAGTCATCCACCGTCTTGTGCCAGTCGGCCTTGCCCGCTCTCGATCTTATCCAGATTCTTCTCCATCTGGGCGGAGAAGTCCACGTCCACGATGTGGGGGAACTGCTCCAGCATCAGGCCATCCACAGCCCGGCCCAGCAGGGTGGGCTTGAGCTTTTTCTGGTCGCGCTCCACATAGCCGCGGTCGATGATGGTGGTGATGATGGGCGCATAGGTGGAGGGACGACCGATGCCGTTTTCTTCCAGTGCCTTGATGAGGGTCGCTTCGGTGTAGCGGGCGGGCGGCTGGGTGAACTTCTGCTCGCTCTTCAGGTCGCGCAGCTTCAGCACCTGACCCTGCTCCAGCGGAGGCAGGGCGGTCTCCTTCTTTTCCTTTTCGTCGGTGGCTTCCTCGTACAGGACGGTGAAGCCGTCAAAGGTAACGGTATAGCCGCTGGCCTTGAAACGGTAGTCCGCCGCGCTGACCGTGACGGACACGGTGTCCTGCTGGCAGTCTGCCATCTGGCTGGCCATGAAGCGGCTCCAGATCATGCGGTAGAGCTTTGCTGTGTCGCCGCTGATGCTCTTGTCCACCTCGTCCGGTGTCAGGGACGGCACCGAGGGACGGATGGCCTCGTGGGCATCCTGTGCGGCAGTGGCGCTCTTGGTCTTCCATGTGCGCTTGTAGGGGCAGATATAGGCTTCACCGTAGGCCCCTGCGATATATTCCTTTGCGGCGGCAACGGCTTCATCCGAGATGCGCAGGCTGTCGGTACGCATGTAGGTGATCAGACCCATGGTGCCGTGGCCCGCGATGTCCACGCCTTCGTACAGGGTCTGGGCAGCGCGCATGGTGCGGGTGGCCGTAAAGCCCAAGCGGCGGGATGCCTCCTGCTGCAGGGTACTGGTGATAAAAGCCGGAGTGGGCTGCTTTGCCCGCTTGCCCTTTTTCAGCTCTGCCACCACGTACTCGGCCCCTTCCAGACCCTTTTCAATGGCGCGGGCCTCGGCTTCGCTTTTGGGCAGCAGCTTTTTGCCGCTGGCATCGGTGGCCAGCCGGGCGGTAAAACTCTTGTGGCCTGCGCCGAGGGTGGCATCCACGTTCCAGTATTCGTCGGGCTTGAAGCTCTCGATCTCCTTTTCGCGGTCATCGATCAGGCGCACGGCCACGCTCTGCACGCGGCCTGCGGAAAGGCCCCGGCGCACCTTGCGCCAGAGGAACGGGCTGAGCTTGTAGCCCACCAGACGGTCCAGCACACGGCGGGCCTGCTGTGCGTTGAACAGATCTTCGTCGATGGCGCGGGGATGGGCCATGCCCTCCTTCACGCCCTTTTTGGTGATCTCGTCAAAGGTCACGCGGTTCGGCTCGTGGGGGTCCAGCCCCAGAATGTTTGCCAGATGCCAGCTGATGGCTTCGCCCTCACGGTCCGGGTCGGTTGCCAGCAGCACGCCGTCTGCGTGTTTGGCCTTGCTCTTCAATTCCTTGATGAGCTTTTCCTTGCCTTTGATGCTGATGTACTGTGGGGCATAGCCGTGCTCCACATCGATGCCCAGCTGGGAAGCGGGCAGGTCACGGATATGGCCCATGCTTGCGGTGACCTCGTAATCATCGCCCAGATACTTGCCAATGGTTTTCGCCTTAGCAGGCGACTCCACGATAACCAGTTTCGCCATTCGAGTTTACTCCCATTTCAAATTTTCTTTCTTCTCTATCAGGAACGCACTGTGCAACTGCACAGTACGGGATTCTCTATTTTTATATCATACCACAGCTGTTGTGTGCTGCGCCAGCAGAAATTATACTATTTTATCACATACCGCTTGCCCGGCATGCACAGCACCCGGCCGGAAAGCTCCAGCTTCATCAGGGTGCCCAGCAGCACCGCTGTGGGCAGGCCGCTGCGCACGCAAAGCTCCTCAATGCCAAGGGGCTGCGGCCCGATGCAGGAAAGCACCTTCCGCTCGTTCTCGCTCAGAGGCTCCGGCTGCTTTGCCGTCACCGCCGCTGCGCTCTGCCGGCGCAGGCCCAGCGGGCCAAGCAGGTCAGCAGCAGAACACACGGCACGCGCTCTGCCGTCCCGCAAAAGGCCGTTTGTGCCTGCGGAATTGGGCGAGTAGATGCTGCCTGGCACCGCAAACACCGGCTTGCCATAGCGTTCGGCGTGAGACACAGTGGACATGGTGCCGCTTTTTTCCTGCGCTTCCACCACCAGCAATGCAGAGCTGAGCGCCGCAATGAGCCGGTTGCGCTGCAAAAATCCATTTGGGCCAACGCCCTCACTGCGGGGCGGGTACTCACTGATCACGCAGCCCTTCTGCTCGATCTTGTGCCGCAGCACCACATTGGCCGCAGGATAGGTGCGGTCGATGGGCACGCCCATCACAGCAATGGTAGGGCAGTTGTTTTTGACAGCAGCGCGGTGCCCGGCGCTGTCCAGCCCATCCGCAAGGCCGCTGACGATCAAAGCGCCGCTTTGGGCCAGTTCCCCGCCAATGTCCGCCGCTGCGTTCAAACCGTATTCGGTAGGCTTGCGGCTGCCCACGATGCCCACCGCGCCCGGCTCGTTGAGCCAGAGCGGATCGCCGGTGCAGTAGAGCACCAGCGGCATATCCGGGATGCGGGAAAACGCCAGCGGATAGTCAGGGTCGTCAAACGGCAGGATTCGCACACCCAGATCATCGCACCGCATCACCAGCGGGTGGTACTGTTCCGGGGCCAGCTGCTGCGCCCGCAGAGCTGCTGCCTCTCCCGCTGCAAGACGAAATTCTGCCGTATCACGAGCTTCCCATGCTTCCTGTGCACCGCCAAAGGCATCCAGCACACGACCCGCGTGAACGCTGGCCGGGCCAAGCACATGGGCCAGCCACAGCCAGCACAGCAGCGGATCCGGGGCAGGCTCCGGCGGGAAAAGGCTGGTCTGCCCTGCAAGGCCGCTCACAGGCTTTCCTCCCGGAAATGCCACAGCAGGATGCTGCCCGCAATGCCGGCATTCAGGCTTTCCACCCGGTCGGTCATGGGGATGCGCACCGTACTGGTGCAGGCGGCAATGGTCTCATCGGTCAGACCCTGCCCCTCGCTGCCGATGACGACGCAGACGCCGCCGGGGCAGCTTGCCTGCGCCGCGCTCAGCGGCTGGGACTTGTACAGCGCGGCAGCAAGGCAGGTGATACCCTTTCCCGCAGCCGGGTGATGGCATCGGGCATGGCACCGGCTTCGATCACCGGGATGCGTACTGCCGCACCCATGGAAGCGCGCAGGGTCTTGGGGGCATACACACTGGCACAGCCGTCGCTCAGGATCACACCGTCAAAGCCAAAGGCCGCAGCAGAGCGCAGCAGAGTGCCCACATTGCCGGGGTCCTGCACCCGTTCCAGCGCCAGATACCGCCCGCCGGCCTTCACTTCGTCCAGTGTGTGCACCGGGGTGCGGAACACGCCGAACACCCCCTGATGGGTGCCCACATCGGCCAGCTTATCGGCCACATGGTCTTCCACAAGGTAGTGTTCACCGGGCAGCCCGGCAAGCTCCGGGCACTTTGCCATAGCACTCTCCGTATAAAATAAGGTCTCCAGCTGCGCACCGCGGGCAAGCTCCGGGCAGAGCTTGCGGCCCTCGGCCAGAAAGCGGCCCTCGCTGCGGCGGAATGCCGCGCTGGAAGAAAGGCGGCAGGCGTATTTGATCTTTGCGTTTTCCCGGCTGGTGATTTTTTCGTCCATCGTGTGTATTCAACCTTTCGCTGTACTGTCGTTCAAAAAGTAGTCTGCCGTCTTGTTCAAAAAATGCAAAAAGGGCAGCGTCTGCCACAAAGCGTTCCTGCGGCAGGGCGCTGCCCTGAAAAACATGTTCCCCTGCCGTAAGAACCCCGGATACAAAACGGACGCCCGCGTATACGCGCGGGCGTCACGATTCAAGTTCCTAATCAGGCATTCTTGACGGTCTCGACCAGAGCTGCAAAGCTCTTGGGATCGTTAATAGCCATCTCAGACAGCATCTTGCGGTTCAGCTCGATGCCTGCCTTCTTCAGACCAGCCATGAAGGTGGAGTAGTTCATGCCCAGAGGACGAACTGCGTTGTTGATGCGGCAGATCCACAGGTTGCGGAACTGACGCTTCTTCATGCGGCGGCCAGCCAGAGCGTAGTTGCCGCTCTTCATGACCTGCTGCTTGGCCATCTTAAAGTGCTTGCTCTTGCAGCCGTAGAAGCCCTTGGCCAGCTTCAGCATCTTCTTACGACGTTTGTGAGTCATGGTTGCGCCCTTGATACGTGCCATTTTTTATATCTCCTTTAGTTGTCTCAATAGAATGTGTTTGCCTGCGGCTCGCTCTTAGGCGTAGGGCAGCATGCTCTTGATGGTAGCTGCGTTGGTCTTATCAACGTAGCTGGGCTGACGGTAGCCACGGGTCAGCTTGGTGGTCTTCTTGGTCAGGATGTGGCTGCGGAATGCGTGGCCGCGCTTGATCTTGCCGTTCTTGGTCAGCTTAAAGCGCTTCTTAGCGCCAGAGTGCGTCTTCAGTTTCATCTTAGCCATTTTAGTTTCCTCCTAAAATTAGTCCTTATTGGGTTTCGGGATCAGCAGAATGGACATCGTGCGGCCCTCGAGCACCGGCGGCTTATCGGTGGATGCCTGAGGCAGAGCCTCGGCAAAACGTTTCAGCACGTCTGCGCCCAGAGCACTGTGCGCCATTTCACGGCCGCGGAAGCGGATCGAAACCTTAACCTTGTGGCCAGCTGCCAGGAATTTGGCAGTCTGGTTCAGCTTGGTATTGAAGTCGTTGGTGTCAATGTTGAGCGAAAGGCGGGTCTCTTTAACTTCGACCACCTTCTGGTTCTTCTTGGCTTCCTTCTCCTTCTTCTGCTGTTCAAAACGGTACTTGCCGTAATCCAGCACCTTGCACACAGGCGGAACAGCCTGCGGTGCGATCTTGACCAGATCCAGACCAGCATCTTCAGCAGCGCGCATGGCCACCTGAATGGACACAACGCCCTTCTGCTCGCCGTCTGCACCGATCAGACGGACCTCACGGTCACGGATCTGACCGTTGATCTCCAGTTCCTTCGACTTTCCAGCGGTAGCGATAATGAATGCACCTCCAAACAAAATCCATTTTGTTGCAATATTTGGCATAGAAAACGCGGCCGCCCATTTTCAGGACAGCCGCGCAAAAATTCACTCAAAGCCGCAGTCCACTCATAATGAACTGCCTTCAGGTATAGCCCGGGGGATCTTTCCCTCGCAAGGCGAGCGCGGCACAGGCCGTAGCTGCTTTCTTTACCCGGTTATTTTACCACAGGCAGAAAGCGCTGTCAAGCACTTTTTATGCGTTTTGCGGGAAAAATATGACTTTTCCGAAAAGCAGGCCATCAGGGAGCAGCATCTGCCCGGGCATCGGTGCCGCCCACTCCGGCAGGATGACGCGAAGCCATGGTCTAAAGTGTAGGCTGCAATTAAAATCGACCAAAAAGCCTTAACGGGAAGTGCGAGGGCTTCTCACGCTGGATGGACTGGCGAGCGGAAGCAGGACGGAGTGGGCGGCACCGACGTTCTCCTACGCTTCGATCAGCCTCCCCAGCTCCAGCGAGTAGATGCCCTTATACGTTACCTTCTTCGGCGCAAAGCGCTTATCGATGGCAAGGGCATAGAGGTTCAGCTGCGGGCGGTAGGCGCTCAGGAAGTCCGCTTCGGTCTTGCGGCGGTCGGTCTTGTAATCCAGCAGTTCCAGATGATCCGGGAACACCAGCACAAGGTCTGCAATGCCCTGCACCAGCACCTGCTCATCCTGCACGGCGGCGGCTTCCTGCGCGGAAGCTCCCTGTGCCGTCAGCACGGCCGACGCGGGCAGCGCCGTGATGAAGGCCAGCTCCCGCAGCACCTTTTCGGCTGCGCAGATCTTTGCAAAGGCTTCGCTCTCGGCAAAGCGGCGGATGCGGCCTGCATTGAGTTTTTCCGCAATTTCCGGGGCCACCAGCCGGGTGTCCACCTGCCGCTGGCGCTCTGCAAGGATGGCTTCCTCCAGCGTGCCCGCCGCTTTGGCAGCAGCAAGGGAGGCAAAGTCCGCATGTTCCAGAAAAGCGTGCAGAGCCGTGCCCATCTCGGCGGCAGGTCAGGCCGTCTTTGGAGAGGAAAGCAGGGCGTTCCAGCGTGGTCTGCTCGGCCTTGTGCACGATGCTGGTCACGCTGACCTTGGCGGGCACCGCAGCCAGTTTTGCCGCCGGATACCGCCATGCAAAGCCCTCCTGCAGCTGAGCCACCAATGCCGGGTCTGCCGGGACAGGCTCTGCCGCTTCCGGTTCCTGTTCCGGTGTTTCCGGCTCCGGCTGAGCTTCCTGCACCGTGACCATGATCTCACTTTCCGTAAACACAAAGGGCAGTTCCAGATCTCCTGCCAGCCGCCGCAGCGGTCCGCCGAAGGGATGCACCAGCAGCGCTGCACGCAGCCAGTCGGCAAAGCTGCCCGCCTGCTGGTTCAGCGTTTCTCCCGCGCCCGCAGCAAGGAATGCTGCCGCCTTGGCAAAGGGATTGCCGGTCTTGGTCATGCCCAGCGGCACCGTGAGGATCAGCTTATCCTGTGCACGGGTGAGCGCCACATATAAAAGGCGCATCTGCTCGCTGCGCGTTTCCTGCGCATGGACGCTGGCAAGGGCTGCGTAGGCTGCAGTCTTGTACATGCTCTCGCCCTGTTCCGGGCGCAGGCGCAGGCCCGCGCCGTATTCCCGGTGCAGCAGCACCGGCTGGTAAGTGTCGCTCAGGTTGAAGTGCCGGGCCGTGTCGCCCACGAACACCACCGGGAACTGCAGGCCTTTAGAGCGGTGGATGGTCATAATGGTCACACAGCCAGGCCGCGCACCGCCGGGCACAGTGTCCTGCCCGGTAGAACCGGCCTGCGCCGCCGCGTCGATGGCACGCACCAGCGCCGAGATGCCGTTTGCACCGGTCTGTGCGCAGAAAGCCGCAAAGCGCCGGGCATCTTCCCGGCGGTGCGCACCGTTTTCCAGTACGCCCAGCGCAGCAAGATAGCCGGTGGAGACAAAGATCTCTTCCAGCAGCTGTTCTGCCGGGGCACTGCGGGCCATGCGCCGCAGTGCGGTGAGTCGGTCATAAAAGTCTTTCACCTTTTGGGTGAACGGAGTTTCATCACCATTCTGCACCACCTGCAGCACTGCGCCGTACAGACTCATGCGGGAAGCCCTTTTGCCCGTTTCCTTCGCGCCCTGTTCCTCCTGCGCCTTTTTTCTGCATTGCGGCGCTCTGGGCACGCAGGCGTACAAGGTCGTCGTCCGTAAAGCCGAACATCGGCCCCAGCATGGCGGCGGCAAGGTAGATATCCTGCGCCGGGTTGTCGATGACCTTCAAAAGCGAGATCAGCGGCCGGATGTGCGCTGCTTCCATCAGGTTTTCGCGCGCATCCGCATACACCGGGATGCCCCGGGCCGTGAGCGCTTCCTCATAAGCGAGGAAGTCGCCGCGCGCCGCCAGCAGGATGCAGCAATCCTCGTACTGCACCGGGCGGGTGGAGCTGCCGTCCCGCACTGGTTCGCCGTTTTTCACCAGTTCTTCAACGCGCTGGGCGATCCACGCCGCGTCGGTCTCAGCGGTGTCGTCGGGCAGGAAGTGCGCTTCCACGCTGCCGGCGTATTCGCCGGGTGCACCGCACACCAGCCGCTGGCCGTCGCCATAGGCGGTATCGCCTAGCTGGGGTGTCATGAGCTGTTCAAAGATAAAGTTGATGCCTGCCACCACCTGCGGGGCGGAGCGGAAGTTCGCATCCAGCGCCAGCAGAGCGTTTCCGCCTGCCGTACCCCCCTCCGGGCGGGGGCGGGCAGTGCCGCTGGGCAACGGTGCCCATGCGTTCAGCTTAGCCCGGAAGATGCTTGGGTCGGCCTGACGGAAGCGGTAGATGCTCTGCTTGATGTCGCCGACGAAGAAGAGGTTGTCCCCTTCCGACCGGGCCAGCGCAAAGTGATGGCATCCTGCAAGGCGTTAGTGTCCTGATACTCGTCCACCAGCACGGCCGAGTAGTGGCTGCTGACGGT
>ENA-OQNT01000318-OQNT01000318.1-human-gut-metagenome-genome-assembly--contig:-NODE-318-length-11509-cov-1.243806_pt1 | contig 11509 bp, 12 predicted proteins | sample MGYA00242634_ERZ504890 | MGnify/ENA primary metagenome ERZ504890 (study PRJEB26092, sample SAMD00036379) | human gut metagenome | host: Homo sapiens | study: EMG produced TPA metagenomics assembly of... | reverse complement strand
ATTACAGGCATCTGCACATCCATAAGCACCAGATCATAATCACCTGGTCTTGAATTCTTAACCTTCTCCACAGCCTCTGCTCCATCTTCCGCTGTATCAACCTGAAAACCATATTCACTAAGGAGTGCTACTGCAATTTCTCTGTTCAGTTCATTATCTTCCACAAGCAGTATTTGCCTGCCTCTGAAATCTGAATCTGCTGCCGGAAGAATATTATCCTCTGCCCCGGCCTGCTTCTGACCGATAGCAGCCATCAGAGTCTCTCTGATATCTGACATAAACATAGGTTTGGCACAGAACGCAGTCACCCCTGCTGCCCTGGCTTCCACTTCAATATCTGACCAGTCATAAGCAGTCAGGATAATGATCGGCGTATCGTCACCAAGACTGCGGATCTGACGGGTAACTTCAATGCCGTTCATATCCGGCAGACGCCAGTCAATGATATAAGCGTGGAATGCATCACCCATTTCCACAGACTGCCGTGCGCGGAGAACAGCCTCCTTACCGGAAAGTGTCCATTCCGAACGCATTCCAACCTTTACAAGCATCTTAGTCACACTGTCACAGGTATTGAAATCATCGTCTACTACCAATGCCTTCAGACCTTCCAGTTCTGCGATTTTCTCTATACGGTGATTCTCAGGCTGGATCCGCAATGGCAGACGGATAATAAATTCAGTACCTTTGCCCTGTTCTGTCTGAACCTCAATGGTTCCGCCCATCATATCCACGATGTTTTTGGTAATGGCCATGCCCAGCCCTGTACCCTGAGTCCTGCTCACAGTGGAAGTCCGCTCTCTCTCAAAAGGAGAAAAGATCTTCTGTACAAATTTCTGACTCATGCCGATTCCGTTATCCTTTACCCGGATTTCGTACAGTTCACAGCCTCTCTGTGTACCCGGATACTCTCTCAGCCGGACAGAAACGGTTCCGCCTGCAGGAGTAAACTTGATCGCATTGGACAAAAGATTCAGCAGCACCTGATTCAGCCTCGTCTTGTCACAATAAACATCCTCATTGGTAACATCCATGACATCCATGTAAAGCTCCAGCTGTTTCGCATGGATCTGTCCGCTGATAATGGTTTTCAGATCATGAAGAACCTCTGACAGACTGACTTCCGTTTCTTCCAGATGAATCTTTCCGCTCTCAATACGGCTCATATCCAGGATATCATTAATCAGTGAGAGCAAATGATTACTGGAGGAAAGAATCTTACCCAGATAATCCCGTACCCTTTCTTTATCATCAATGTTGCTTACAGCCAATGTGGTAAAACCAATGATTGCATTCATTGGTGTCCGGATATCATGAGACATATTGGAAAGGAAGGTGCTCTTTGCCTTGTTTGCAGTCTCCGCAGAGCGGACCGCCTCAGAAAGCGCCTGATTCATTTTTCTGTCAGAGGTACGATCTGACAGAACCAGGATATATTTCTTTTTTCCGTTTACCTCGCTGCCCATTGCAACGTTATGAAACCAGCGGTGTTCTCCTGTTTTCTGATGAACATATTCAAGATCCCATTCCTGCTGCTCATGAACCTGGATTTCTTCCAGATACTTCTTCTCCGGATCTTCAACGTCCCCGGGATGCAGTTTCCCAAGGACACAAATATCTTTACGAATCTGTTCTACTGTAATTCCCAGCAGTTTTTCCACATTGGGACTGACGTAATCTGCCTGATATGTTTTTGCATCCAGCATCAGGAAAACGTCATCTACATTCATTGACAGCTTTTGAAAAAGCTCGTCTCTGTACCGGATCTGTGTGTCCTTTCTTCTAAGGCTTATCCTGTTTTTTTGAATAATAAGGCCGATAAAAAAAGGCGGCAATACAGAACAAAACCGCAGCCACAAGAAGCATTGTACTACGCTGCAGACTGTTCATACTGGCATTGACAATATCTGCCTGTACAAGTCCCAGAAATACCCAGTCCTGAATATCTGATTTTTCATAGACCAGATAATAGTTCCTTCCATCCAGATTTACCAGCATCGCATCGGTGCGTCCCGCTTTAAACTTCTCCGAAAGCTCATTGACCTCTTTTTCAGACATATTGGAATGCTCTCTCAGAACACCGAAGAAATTATACACTCTCCCCCATGACTCAGAAGAATGATCGACCACAACACGGCCATCCGGATGAACCACATAACTCTGGGCATTTCCATTGAAAGCAGAAATATTCAGCACATTTACGATATCAGAGTTTTCATAGGCAATGGCAATAGCATCATATTCAAAGCCCTGATAACTTCCATGAGGCCTGGGAGTAGCAAAAACAAGGAGCTGGGATTTTCCGGGAACCGTTGCATTGGTTATCACATCATTTCCCTGCCGGATCTCATCTTCAATATTTTCCTGCAATCCCAGATACCCGGTTTCACCTGTTGCCATCTTATAGTTCCCGTCCGCTGACAGGAAATAAAAATCTAAAAAGCCTGCATCTTCCTGTGCTTTCTCTATATACTCACGAATTTCACTTTCATCGGAAGTGTTCTGCAAATATTCCCCCCATATATGGAGATAAGTCAGATTCTTATTTGTCAGCTCACTTAGCATATTATCAGACTGATGAAAAATTTCTGTCAGGTGAGAAACACTTTCCTCATAAACAGTCTTCGATACAAACCCCAAATATTGGAAAACAGTCAAAAGGATTCCAACAAATAGGGCAATAAGAACTGCTGCATTCCATCGTTTTCTCACAACCCGTTTCTTTCTGTTTGTATTATGATTCTTAACATCCATTCTTCTCACCTCAGAGTCATATAGTCTTCAGGCTTTGCGAGAACGGCATCACCCTTCAAAACACATTTTGTCCAGGTATCTTTCACCTCTCCATCAAATACAATGTTTTTACCCGCTGGATACGATTCCATATGTTGTGGTGTCGTAAGACAGGTTACAGTAAAGGTATCCTTATCCTGAACTGATTTTCCATTCTTTGTAACTTTACTTAATGTATAACCATCATCCGTTTCCTTGATCTCTACAGAAATACCACTGACCACAGGCAGAGAACCTCTGTTAAATGGATTGAATCCTCCCTGATAGCCTTCTACAAAATTTCTGACCGTCTTTTTCAGCTCCGCTCCGCTCATCTTCCGCTTGTAAGCTGAAAGACCATTTGGCATGATCATGTCACCCGCCATTTTCTCTGTGTAACCGGCTTTCAGTACGTTTCCCGTAAAGCTGTTTCCGGTTGCGATTAGCACATCCGTCCCATAAATACCACGCAGAGTGTTTGCCATAACCGAATAAGCCGCATTTCCCCCACTGCTATGAAAACGGTTGGAATAGGATTTCTGTGAATCCAGCACGATATTCTCTGAAGCAGATTCTTCCGCAAGAAGCTGGGAATTAAATGACTGATAAGCCTGCTCTGCATTATATTCTCCTGAAATCATCTTAGACACCACATCCCTGGAAACGGAGAAAAAGTCATTTGACGCAATACGGATATACATATGGTTTTCTTCGATCACAGGTTTCACATCCTGCAGATACTCCGTAAGCTGGAAATCCACATCCTGGCTGTAGCTTAACAGATCCTGCCCATCATAAATGATCCGGTTCTGCGCATCCTCTGAAAGCATTGTGTTCAGTACCTTCATTGCTTTCTGCCGGCGTGTTTCATCCTTTGTCAGGTCACGGTTTAAAGCTATCTGGAAATATGGTGTAGTCATCAGCCACTTTTCGCCGTTCTGCTGAAAGAATGGCAGGAATGTTGTGTTAATGCCCTGATCCTGGAACATTTTTACGCCGGAAGAACTGCCGAAGTACATGGCAAGCTTACCACTTTTGTACATCTCAACCACATCATCATAATTCATATCCAGATCATCCTGGCTCAGCCCTGTATCCTGAATAAACTGCTCCATACGTTCAAAAGCCTCCGGCCAGACGGTACTGTCCAGACCTTCTCTCTTTGTATTATCCGGGTCACTGTAGGTGGTACGCCACTTACGTCCATCCACAGAAGACAGCTCTGATGCAGACAGACCCTGCAGTGTTTCCATACAGGTATAATCATAGTAATAGTCTGCAGTAAACCCACGGATACCCACCTCATCAAATGCCTGGCAGGCAGAAACGAAGCTTTCATAATCCGTTGGAAGAGGAATATCATACTTTTTCAAAAAGGTCTTTGTTCACTACAAAGCCATGGGCATCTGCACACACAGGAAGCCAGTTTACACTGCCATCCTTGATTTCTGAAACTGTTAAGGTATGTATCATAGACAGCACCTGCAGCATTGGTTGTGGAAAGATCCATCAGGCTGTCCTTCAGGGGACTTGCATCATGGAGGGAAAACCTGCAGCAGGTTATAATATCCGGCAATCCGCCGTTTTCATCCAGAAAACGGTAGAAATCCAGATTATTATTGCCTACTACAAATTCAATGTTGATATCCGGGAGCTGTTCCTGGATGTATGATGCATATTTTTCATACAGACTTGTGGTCCATAAATACACTGTGATGGTTTCTGCGTCTCTTTTTCCGCACTTTTCCCGCCACAGCCAGACAGAAGTGACATAACCGTCACCATCACCAAAAGTACAGAAACTAACTTGTTCCATTTTTTCTTTTTCATTATAACTGCTCCCTCTGATTGTGTTTTACTAACTCATTGATTACTTTTACTAATAATTTCCCATCAACAGGCTTGGCAATATGTTCATCCATTCCCGCTTCCTTTGCTCTCATTCTGTCCTCAATGAACGCATTTGCTGTCATTGCAATGATCGGTATCACTTTTGCATCCTCTCTGTCCAGAGAGCGGATCATCTTTGCTGCTTCATATCCATTCATGACAGGCATCATAATATCCATAAGAATAGCATCAAATTCTCCAGGTCTGCTTTTTCTGAATATGTCAACAGCCTTCTGTCCATTCCATGCTTTTGTCACCACAGCGCCTTCATTCTGAAGCACAAATTCTGCAATCTCCATATTCAGCTCATTATCCTCTGTCAGAAGAACATGGAGCCCCTGGATAGAAGTTTCTGTTTTTTCTTCCGTTTCAGTCCTATCCTTCATATCTGCATCAATCTGGAATGGAATCCGGATCACAAATGTAGTCCCTGTACCTTCTTTACTTTCAAAGGAAATGGTTCCGCCCATTTTCTCCACCAGTTTTTTTGTAATTGGCATTCCCAGTCCTGTTCCGGCGAATTTTGTGCGGCTTCCTGCATGTTCCTGTGCAAATGGTTCAAAAATGCGTTTCTGGAATGCCTCTGTCATTCCAATTCCGGTATCTCTGCAGACAAATTCCAATGTGGTCATTGCTGTCTGTTCCGATGGGATTTCCCGACAGCCGATATAGACATATCCGTTTTCTTTGTTATATTTCACCGCATTGGACAGAATATTCATCAGGATCCGCTTCACATGCACCGGACTTCCGATAAGATTCCAGTGTGTAACTTCTTTTTCTTCCCAAAGGATCCGGATATTCTGCTCTGTGGCCATCTGTTCGATCACACCCAGTATTTCCTCAGAAATACTGTTCAGATTAAATGGGATTTCTTCCAGAATCACTTCATCTGACTCCAGTTTGCTCATGTCCAGAACCTCGTTTATCAGTTCCAGCAACAGATGGGATGCCTCTTTGATCTTTGCCCTGCATTCCGTCTGTTTCTTCATATCCTCTGCATAATGGTCTGCCACATCGATCATGCCGCAGATTCCATTGATCGGTGTCCGGATATCATGGCTCATTCGCTGTAGAAACTCGGTTTTTGCCTCATTGGCTGCTTCTGCCTTTTTTGCTGCTCTCAGAAGTTCTGCTTTATATTTTTCATCTTTTTCCTGTTCCTGTTTCCGATGTGCCAGATCCGCTCTGTAACCCCAGAAGCAGAATATACCGAATATGAGTAAATAAAGAAAAACGACAGCTGTTACACTTAGCGGCAGGTTACGGAATACTTCCGTATCCGGAAGATATGCGTAGATATAATAATCACGCTGCTTAAGCATGATTCCATAACATCCGGTTCCTTCCTTCCTCAAAATGATAAATATTGCTGACTGTCTGTATGCTTTTTCATTGCCTGAACAACTTCGTTGTCGGCTGTATTCTGCCCCAACAGACTCTCATCATTGCTGGCAACAACTGTCCCGTTGTCTGCAACAATAATTGTTCCATCTTTCTGGACACTATAGCCGTTTAAAAGGCCCTGTATCGTCAGGGTATAGTTTCTGACAAATTCAGGAGATGTATAATAGTAGATTGCAACAATCCCCGGTGCATCTTTTCTGGCACAGGCTGCAATGTCGATACGTGACCCGTCCTCTCTGGTAAATCGTTCCGAATAAGATCTTTCTTCATATCCGGCAAAATCTATAATAATATTTTTTTGCAGGTATTCCGTAATCTCATCGGTCAGAGATTCATCCGTGCTGTATTCACAGTCCGTCTTTCCTTCTGCATTCAGTACAATGATACCATCCACCCAGAGAGTCTGCAGGTTTTCTTTCAGAAATTCCCGGCTTAGCTGACCGCCGTTTCCTGTTTCCATGCTGATATTTGTGCTCATCTGTCTGGCACTTTCGATGGCACGGAGAAGACTTTTGGATTCCGAAGATTCATTATAATGGGTGTAGGTGGAACACTGCACTTTCACATAGTTTACAATCTCCACCATTCTTTTCTCTGCTTCCTCTTTTCCACGTGGGAGAAATAAAACAGAGAAACTACAGCCACACAGATTCCAATCAGACCGCCGAACAGCCAGATTCTATTCTCTTTTATCTTTCTCTTAATATCCAAGGTCATCCACCTCCAGATACTTTCGGGGATCATCCAGATATTTTTCTATAATTTTCATGGATGTGCCATCCTGACGCATTTCTTCCAGCGTCTGATCCATCTGCTCACAGATTCCTCTGTCATCCTCTTTTGCAAAAGCAACACCTATCCCGACCACCATCAGCGGATCTTCCAGAATACGGAAGCTTGCATCATAATCCTTCATGTACTGGACAATGGATTCCTCATGTGCAGCAACTGCATCTACATATCCTTTTCCCAGAAACGTATAGATCAGTTCCCTGTGCCCAAGACTGATCAGATTGCCCAGTTTGGGGATCCTTTCATCCGTCCGGTTCAGAAAGATGCCTTCCGGTTTGGTTGTGGACTGGACGGCAAGGTTCTTTCCCTCCAGGTCACTCAGTTTATAGATATCGCTGTTCTCATTTACAGCAACCACCTGGCGGCTTGCGATGTACGGTCCCGCCCAACGGTAATCGTCAAGGCGTCCTTCCATGGAAAAACAGCCCATAATACAGTCAATCTCTCCGCTTTCTACCAGTTCTTTTTCTTCTCCCAGTTGATCTGGACAACATCCACCTGATACCCCATCCTTCTGAAAGCTTCTGTAGCCAGTTCCACATCAATTCCTGTGGGGATTCCATCTTCATTCAGATAATTGTATGGCGGATAACTGTCACTGCCCAGGGTGATAACGGGCTTTTCTCTTTCTTTTTTAGTAACATCTGCATTTTTGCACCCTGCCAGGGCAGTTGCTAAAAATTCCCACAAGCAGAATGCCTGCAATCACTCTTTTTCCTTTCATTTTACTTCCATCCCTGCTGTTCTTTTAGATTTTTTCAAAGCCACGTGGACAATAAAAAAAACACTTTACCTGTCCCCACTGGCTTACAGCTATATTATACTATGTAACCTGTTAATTCAAGTTATTTTTGTTTTAATATTCAAAAAAACAGCAGGGACAGGTACTATGGATTTTTACCTGTCCCCACTGGTTCATTTTACGCTAGCTTGATCCTCACTAATTTGCTTTATTCAATTCCTTTTACAGTATAATCCTGATCCTCAACGGCCTTTTTGAGTACATCGTCTGCTACATCACTGCTTAATGTCACAACTGCTGTACCTGCCTCGTGGCTTACGACTGCGCTCTCTACACCATCAATTGCCTCGAGTACTTTCTTTACACGCTTCTCGCAGTGTCCACACATCATTCCTTCGATTTTCATTGTCTTTGTCATAATTTTTTCTCCTTTCCCTGCCAATCTATTGCACCTGAAAATTCATCTGGTGTTTCTTTTTTTTCGATCAGGCAGCCTTCAATTATATTTTTTCTTTTTCTGTCATGACTTGCGTCATGCAGGCGGCAGAAATTAAGCCGCAGTGCATTTGATACAACGCAAAAGCTTGAAAGGCTCATTGCCGCCGCACCGAACATCGGATTTAACTGCCAGCCGAAAAGATTGATAAATACACCCATGGCAAGCGGAATACCGATTACATTGTAAATAAATGCCCAGAAAAGGTTTTCGTGAATGTTACGGAGTGTTGCTCTGCCGAGTCTGATTGTTGCAGGAACATCTGCAAGACGGCTCTTTACGAGTATAACATCTGCCGCATCAATTGCAACATCCGTTCCCGCTCCGATTGCAATACCTAAGTCTGCGCTTGTGAGGGCAGGCGCATCGTTAATGCCGTCACCGACCATTGCAACCTTGCCGTATTTTTTCAGCTCTTTTACATTCTTTTCCTTGCCGTCAGGAAGAACTCCTGCAACAACTTCATCAATGTCTGCGTTTTTTGCAACGGCTTTTGCGGTTTTTTCGTTATCGCCCGTAAGCATTACAACACGCACACCCATATTTTTTGAGTTCATTAACAGCCTGTTTTCCGTCCTCTTTTTATTATGTCTGCAACAGCAATAATACCGAGAAGTTTATTTCCTTTTACAGAAATACAGCGGAGTTTTGCCCTCTTCCGCAAGCTGTTCAGCCTTTGCCTTTTCGTCTGATGAAATTTCAGCAAACTGTGAAATATATCTGTAGTTGCCGCCGTAAACGCTTTCAGAGCCTATTTTTGCGGTAAGTCCGTTACCCGTTACGGCATTGAACTCAGTCACTGCATCGCCGATAATATGCCTGTCATTTGCATAAACTACAATTGCCTTTGCAAGCGGATGTTCGCTTGATTTTCAAGAGCAACGGCTGTTTTCAAAAGCTCGGTTTCCGAAATATTTTCGACTGTAACAATATCGGTAACGGCGGGTTCACCCTTGGTAACCGTGCCTGTTTTGTCAAGAACAACCGTGTCAATTCTGCCTGCCGTTTCAAGTGAAACTGCGGTTTTAAAGAGGATTCCGTTCTTTGCACCGACACCGTTGCCGACCATAATCGCAACAGGGGTTGCAAGTCCCAATGCACACGGACAACTGATGACAAGAACGGAAATGGCTCTTGCAAGCGAAAATCCTACACTTTGACCGAGCAACAGCCTACACGATTGCAGTAATCACGGCAATTGTGATTACCGCAGGAACAAACACACCCGATACCTTGTCGGCAATTTTTGCGATAGGCGCTTTGGTGGCAGACGCATCGCTGACCATTTTAATAATCTGCGACAGCGTTGTGTCCTCACCTATTCTCGTAGCTTCACAGCGGATATATCCCGACTGATTGATTGTTGCGGCTGAAACCGTATCGCCTACAAGCTTGTCAACAGGAACGCTTTCACCCGTCAGCGCTGATTCATTGACGGCACTTTCACCGTCAATAACAACTCCGTCAACAGGAATACTCTCACCCGGACGAACTGCGAATATATCGCCTTTTTTCACCTGATCTATCGGAACAGTTTTTTCGGTATCGTCAACTACAATCGTAGCAGTCTTTGGTGCAAGTTTCATCAAGCCTTTGAGAGCGTCGGTAGTTTTGCCCTTTGAGTGAGCCTCAAGCATTTTACCGACTGTGATGAGTGCCAAAATCATTGCGGCTGATTCAAAATAGAACTCGTGCATATACGACATAACCGCCGCCGAGTCACCTCTCACCTGTGCATCGGTCATCATAAACAACGCAATTGTGCTGTAAACAAAGGCTGTGCCAGAACCAAGTGCAACAAGCGTGTCCATATTGGGAGCAAGGCGGATAATCCCCTTGAATCCGCTGACAAAAAATTTCTGGTTAATGACCATTATGATTCCGGCGAGAAGAAGCTGCACCAGTCCCATGGCAATATGATTATCATTAAACCATGCCGGAAGAGGCCAGGCCCACATCATATGTCCCATGGAAAAATACATCAGCACAAGCAGAAAGCCTACAGATGCGATCAGCCTTCGTTTCAGCGCCGGTGTTTCATGGTCTTCCAGTGCCTCCTCTGCCGCAGAAGCAGATATCTGCTCCCCGGATGCCCCCTTTAAGGATGCTCCGTATCCTGCATCCTGTACAGCCTTGATGATCTCACCTGAACCGGCAGTTCCCTCTACTCCCATGGAGTTGGTCAGCAGACTGACCGAACAGGATGTCACACCCGGAACCCTGGATACGGCCTTCTCCACTCTGCTGCTGCAGGCCGCACAGCTCATTCCGGTTACATTGTATTGTTCCATTTCTATTCCTCCTACGACTTGTTGTTCCTTACCTGATATCTACTGCTCTGTTGCTTTGCAGTTCCCAGATCTTTATTCTGCTGTACTCTGATGCTATAATAGTCTGAACACACAGCCTTCACTTCATCAGTTTCTGCAAAGTAGCCACCAGCTCATCAATCGTCTCATCCTTGCCCTCGCGGATATCTCTTGCCACACAGTTGCGGATATGGCTGGCAAGCAGTTCTTTGTTAAATGCGTTCACTGCTGCGTTGACTGCTGCGGACTGGATCAGGATATCGTTACAGTACGCATCATTCTCCAGCATACCGATAATCCCTCGGATCTGTCCTTCCACACGTTTAAGACGATTGATCAGCTTCTTTCTCTCCTCCTCAGAACGCATTGTGTGTTTTGTGCAGCAGGGACAGTACTTTTTTCTCCTGTGTATCTGCCATATGGGAAATCCTCCTTCTGATTTTTATGTACTCTCGGAATCTTTTTGTACTTGATTTTATGAGAAGATTTTTTGTCAGATGTGCCCGAATTTTTGAGGCGTACGCGGTGCGTACGTTGATAAAATGCGGGTGCATCTGGCGAAAAATCAGCCATAAAAGCAAGTGCAATAAAGACTCCGAGAGTACATTTTTGATATCCCCAATTGTTTTGCTGCATTTTGCCTGTTTAACCCGGCAGCTTTTTACTGCTTTTATGATCCTTCTATATTGTATTAATTATACACTACAATGAAACAAATTAACAATATCTTTTCTGAAAACAAAAAGCAGAAACAGTTTTTTTCGACTGTTCCTGCCTTTCTTTGCATCTGCCACGTAAGAATTTTAAAAATTTGCCGATATTTTAATGATTCTCTGTCGGTCAGTGCATAAATATATAACGTTTTGTTCCGAGCCTTTGATCCGCACACTTATCCGAAGAATAAAATGCCGGATTTCTGCTTCGCAAACTTTCATTACATATACTATGCGAATCAAATCGGCAATATCACACAAAAAATAAATTTTTATTTTTTTACTAAAACGATGTTTCTGATATGTCTGCGTATTTTATTCCGGATATCGACAGTCAGCTATAGCAGTCATTCCCCACCAGCGCAGTCAACATAACTACTGCCACTGC
>ENA-OQNT01000316-OQNT01000316.1-human-gut-metagenome-genome-assembly--contig:-NODE-316-length-11541-cov-3.556860_pt1 | contig 11541 bp, 10 predicted proteins | sample MGYA00242634_ERZ504890 | MGnify/ENA primary metagenome ERZ504890 (study PRJEB26092, sample SAMD00036379) | human gut metagenome | host: Homo sapiens | study: EMG produced TPA metagenomics assembly of... | reverse complement strand
ATGCATCAAAAAAAACATCACCAAAATATTATTTCATGGATACTGGACTGTTGGGGTTGATGTTGTTGGATTGCAAAACAGCTCAATTGGAAAATTTGGTTGCGGTTGAGCTGATTCGAAGATATGGATTTGAAAATGTGTATTTCTTTGAAAATAATATCGAAGTAGATTTTTATGTTCCAAGTGAAAATTTGGCAATACAGGTGAGTATGCAAGTATTAGGTGATGTAGATACTTTAGAACGTGAAACTAGGGCATTTGTGAAATTGAATCAATTTATCCCGGATACAAAGTGTCTTCTTATTACAAATAGTGAGGAAACTACATTAAAATGTGATGATATTGAGATTGATATGATTCCTGCATGGAAGTGGTTGTTAGATTAGAAAAGGAGATTGACATGTGAGTCGATCTCCTTTAATCCTTCATTGTGATATATTCATAGGTTGGTGTGAAGTTTTGGCTGTCTTGAAGCTTATAGTACTGCATAAAAATGCGTGTCATAATATTTGGAATTTCTGCTTCTGTTGGTTGGGATAGAATGATCAAATATTGCATGGCACTATAGCGTGTACAAACATCGACTTTTCGAATGTTTTTATGGATGGCTTCACCCATATGTGTTAAGGCTTCTTCAATTTTTTCAATATATGGAAGTGTGTCTTCTACAGTTTCCATAGTGACCATCACCAAATAACAACAAGAATGATTTCGAACCATTAATTGGTGTATGTATTCATAGTGTCGAGTAAATTCTCTAAAGTCTAGACTTAAAGCGCCTGTATAGCTTCCACTTGTTTGTAGGGATTTGGCGATTTGTTTTAGGTCTGCCGTATTATTGGATGTATTTTTATGTTGAATTTGATTGTAGAAAGAATAGTTGTTTTTACCGTTTTGTTTTACATAATATAAGGCTTTGTCAGCTTTTGAACAAGCATCTTCAAAATTATCATTTTTTGTGGTCATGAGCATACCTGCAGAGAGTGTCGCAAAATGAATTTCATGATCGTTTTCTACAATACCTTTGAATTGTTCGATTAAATCGGACATGATAGTTTCGGTTTCTTCAATACTTACTTTTGGTAAGAATAGAAGGAATTCGTCTCCACCCATTCTGCATGTGATTTTATCTAATGGAATGTCTAATAATAGTTTTCCTAAGCTTTGTAAAGCTCTATCTCCTGCTTTATGTCCATAGACATCATTGATTTTCTTAAGATTATCCATATCTAAAAAGATAAGGCATCCCGTTGTTTTTTGCATCGCAATCGCTATATACTTTTGGCCTATACTACGTACAGGAAGGCCTGTAAGATAGTCGTAGTTCTTTGTTTCTTCCTGATTTTTAATCGTCGATACAACATCGGATATAAATTTATCAATTGTATTTTCTTGAACCGGAATAATTTCGTGTTCTAAGTTAAACAAAGATCCATCGTCCATAAGCTTTAGGAAAACATTTGTGATTTTAGGATCAAATTGAGTGCCTGCATTCTTTTTGATTTCTTCTTTAATTTGTTCAATACTAAGCGCATTACGATAGATTCTTTTTGAATTCATGGCATCATAGCTATCGGCAAGCGTAATGATACGTGCTTGAATAGGAATTTCATTACCTTTTAATCCATCGGGATAGCCAGTACCATCATAGTGTTCATGATGACTTCTTGTGACTTCACCTAAGTGAGGTATGATTGTGATATCTTTTAGGATGTCTTGTCCAATAATCGGATGTTGTTTGATTAAATTAAATTCATCTTCCGTTAATTGTCCAGGCTTATTTAGAATTTGATCGGGAATACCAATCTTTCCAATGTCGTGTAGATAAGCACAGCTTTTAATATTTTCAATTTCCTGATTTGTCCAACCAAGATTTTTGGCAATTAAAGCAGCATATTGAGCAACACGTCTTGAATGGCCTTTTGTATATTCGTCTTTTGCCTCAATCGTTGTCGAAAGAGATTGCATCATTTGAAGTGTTATTTTTTTGTTTTCTTTCTTTTCAATATCCAATTCCTTTTGATGACGTGTTTGTTCCACAACATGAATTTTATGGATGGTACGAACAATGTTTGCGAGTAGTAATATGATCATGCCAATACCAATAAAGATGCCTGAAATCATAGTGACAAAATAAACGGATATACCTTCAATGGCTATGCAGATTAAAACTAAAAAGAGTCCGAATAGTAAGAGGTAGTCTGAGCGGGATTTGGTTGATGAATGTATATATTGGTATAAATGAATAAATACCATAATAAATACGCAAATCAGAATGAATTGGGCAATGGGCAATGTTTCAATGTAGTCCTTAACTTTCGTCAAATATAGGATGGACGAAACTACAAAGTTTAAAAGGGCGATGCAACCAACGTTTTTGTAGAGTTTACGATATTTTCCGCTTTGGATACTGTCGGCATAGAAAAGTATTGGTAATGGACAAAGCATGATCATCACAAAGCATAATGAGGCTAAAGAAGATGCATTGGGCACTAAAATTTGGCGAACTTTGGATTCTCCAATCATCCAGATAGCTCCCATAATCATACACCAGCCTAAATATTCCATGCTGAAATTGGTGTGATATGTAAATTTTAGGGCTGTACCAAATAGAACGGATGTAATGCCGGCAAATAATATAAAGAAGGCAATGAATGTGTACATTCCATAATCATTATATATATATTGCCAGATATCGGCTTCACTTCCATAATAGATTTCGTTGACTACACCAGAATAGTTAGAAGTATAGGTTGTAAGTTCAATGCGTAATGTTTTTCCTGCATCCTTATAGGTTGTGGGACAAAATATATATCGACTCGCCGAATTTTTACCGGCAAGGCGCGTATCTTTTGTAGAATATTCTTTACGTAATGTATTATCTACATAGAATTTAACATCTTGTAATGAAGAACGTATCGCAATGGAAGTTTCATTATAATCTTTAGGAAGAGTTGTACGAATAACCATTGTATGGCCTGGTTTTACTTCATATTTTCCTGGAAGATTTATTTTTTGTTTCGAACCATCTTCTTTTTCCCAATAAAATGATTGTGTATAGACAACAGAGTGAGATTGAACATCATGATCTTGTTCGTTGGCTCCAAAGAGTTGCATGAAAACAAACCATCCTAAAATGGCAATCATTAAGATATAGAAGAATACTTTTATTCCTTGCAGGTTATGTTTTTGTGTACGCATCCTTAACCTCTTCTCTCCTAATGAGAGTATCCCTTTTTTTAAGAATTGTGTCAATGATTTTTGTTGACAAAACGATAACGAGATATTATGAGATGAAAATGGCGGGTGTTTGTGAAAAATACGATTTAAGACAGTTGGAATATGACATCTTAATGTTTCTTTACAATAATCCAAAATATAATACGGCGGCGGACATTGTTCGTATTCGTAAGTCTACAAAGTCTCATGTTTCAACTTCACTTAAAGTATTAGAAAATCGTGGCTTGATTGAAAGAAGAGTGGATCCTGCGAACAAAAAGCGTGTCACAATTCATTTGCTTCAATTGGCCAATGAAGTGATTGAAGATGGTAAGTGGGCGCAAAAAGAGTTTGTGCAAGACATGTTTGATGGTCTAACGGAAGAAGAAATCAAGATGTTTATGAATGTTTTTCAAAAGGTGTATGACAATGCAGAAAGGATGATTTCAAATGAGTAAAAATAATTATAAACCTAAAATTCCTGATTTAATGGAAGCTATTTTTGATGCTTGTTATTTGATTTTTGACTTAATTGCTGGAATCTTATTCTTTGTATATTCAAAAGGAAATCCATTATTTATTTCATATGGTGTATTAACATTAACGTTATGTGGTGGAGATGCATTCCATTTGGTTCCTCGTATTAAAAGAGCTGTATATGGAACAAATGACAAAATCAAAAGACAACTTGGTATTGGATTGCAGGTATTTTCAATCACAATGACAGTGTTCTATATTATCTTATTGTTTATCTGGAAATTAACTTTCCCAACGCTTACAGCTCCACTTTGGATTGAAGCTATGATTTGGATTTCAGCTATTATTCGTATCGTAGTATGTTTCTTACCACAAAACAATTGGACGAGTGAAGAAGGAAATAGGAAGTTGTCTTTAATTCGTAATGTTGTATTTGCCGTAACTGGAATGGGTGTAATTCTTCTTTATGCGATTTCAGGGAATATGTATGATTTACACTTAAACCGTATGGTTGCAGCTATTATTATTTCTTATTTCGTTTGGTTGTTATATTCCAGTTACATTGTGGTCTAAGACAAAGCCAATGATTGGATTGTTGATGATTCCTAAGACTTGTGCTTATATGTGGGTCATTGTGATGGGATTACAATTATTATTTTAATTCACAAAACTGGTGCTTATAGCACCTTTTTAATTTTCTAAAAGAAGAATATCGTTATTAAATTCTATTCTTCTAAATAAATTACCGAAAAAATCGACATATTTCTGAATGATAGGTATACTATTGGTAGTAGGATTGGTGGTGTTCACATGAAAACTTGTAAAGAAATGGCTTTAATTTGGAATATTAGTGTTCGTGCAGTTACGAGTTTGTGTAAATCAGGAAGAATTCCTGGTGCTGTTAAGAATGGAAAAAGTTGGGAAATTCCAGACGAAGCAACAAAACCGGTAGATGGAAGAATTTCATCTGGTGAATATTGTAAAAAAGGGATGACTACAGATAGAAAGCCTTTGCCTATTGGTATTTCAGACTATGTGCGTGCTCAATCGGATTATTACTATGTGGATAAAACGATGTTAATTAAGGAGTTTTTAGATCAAAAGCCATTGGTTTCATTATTCACAAGACCAAGAAGATTTGGAAAAACATTGAATATGGATATGCTTAGAGTGTATTTTGAAATGACGGATGAGGATACATCGAAATATTTTGAAGATAAGAATATTTGGAAGTGTGGGAAAGACTATCGTTTGCATCAAGGTAAATATCCTGTGATTTTCCTTACTTTTAAAGATGTAAAGTTTGATTCTTGGCAGGCCACTGTAGAGAAAATTAAATCGTTGCTTCAAGAAGAATATGGAAGGCATCAGGAATTGTTGAGCAGTTTAAAAATATCGGATTATGAAAAGGAATATTTTAATAAAGTATTAAGTGCAACAGAAAATGAAGTAGAATTGTCTTTTTCACTTGAAAAGTTGTCGAAGATGCTTGCATCTCATTATGATAAAGCTCCAATTATTATTATTGATGAATATGATACTCCAATCCAGGAAGGGTATTCTAAGGATTTCTATGATGAAATCATTGGCTTTATGAGAAATTTCTTTTCTGGTGCTTTTAAGGATAATAAAAATCTTTCTTACGGCTTTTTAACTGGAATTTTGAGAATTGCTCAAGAAAGTATTTTTAGTGGATTAAATAATTTAACTGTGAATTCAGTGATGGATGAAGCATATGATCGTTATTTTGGATTCACAAATGAAGAAGTAAGTGAAATGTTAGATTATTATGGAGCTACTGAAAAAGAGAGTGAACTTCAAGAATGGTATGATGGATATTTATTTGGGAATGAAGAAATTTATAATCCGTGGTCAGTCATTAATTATATTTCGAAGGGATGTGTTCCACAGGCATATTGGGTAAATACTGGAAAGAATGAGATTCTCGAAGATGTTTTAAAAGTGGCGGATGAGGATATTACAGAAAAGCTTTATTCTTTAATTCGTGGGGGTAAAGTTTTGGCAAGAATAGATCAAAATGTTGTTTATCGTTCACTTACAGAGGATCCAACTAATATTTATAGTTTATTATTGGTAGCTGGATATTTGAAAACAACGATTAAAGAATTGCAGGCGGATGGATCTTATTTGTGCCAAGTATCGATTCCAAATAAAGAGATAGCTTCTGTTTATAAAAGTGAGATTTTGGCACATTTGATGAAGATTGGTGCAGTTTCAAGAACGACTGCAGATAAGATTGCGGAAAGTTTGTTCTTAAATGATTATGTTAAACTAGAAAAAGCTATTTCGGAATATATGGATAAAACAATTAGCTTCTATGATACAGCCAGTGAATCTTTCTATCATGGCATGATTTTAGGATTGATTTCGATGATGGATAATCAGTACAAAATAAAATCGAATAGAGAGTCTGGTAAAGGAAGATTTGACATTGGTTTAATACCTAGAGATGATAAGTATCCTGGAATGATTATGGAACTAAAGTGGAAAAAAAATCTTGATGATGATGAATTAACACTTTTGGCAGATGAAGCTCTTTGTCAGATTCATAGTATGGAATATGATTCTGAAATGAAGAGTGAAGGAGTGAAAAAAATATTGAAATTTGGAATTGCGTTTTCTGGAAAGAGTGTTTGTGTTAAAACAAATTAGAACAGTAGTTTTACTGATGATTTCTAAGACTGGGTCATTGTGATGGGATTGCAATTATTATTTTAGAACTTCTTCAAGAGAACGCTTACTCGACGTTCTCTTTTTCTATATGAATTTAGAAATTTAGAGCATCTAATTCAATGAAAATAGGTTATTTTAGATCAAATAGGAACAATCGTTACAAACGTATTGGAATTCACAATATTTTCACATTGGACATTTATAATAGGAATTGGCTACTGGATGTAGTAACGGTGAACCCTCTGAATAAAAAGGATGACATCTTGAGTTCTCAAAGATTCCGATTTTGTAGGAGGACGTGTTTTATGTATATTTATCTATATATTGATGTTGCCATGTGTTTAATGGCACTAGTAGAAATACTAAGAATTACATTATTGATTATAGAAAAATGTAAAAGACACTCGCTCATGTACATTAGTGTCTTTATTGTATTACTTTAATCCAAACAATGTTTCGATACAAGAATCATCCATTACACGATCTGTTGGTGGCATATTGGCATGTTCTAGTAGTGAGTCTACGTGGTCTTTGATGGTTACATCTACAAGTTTGTTGACGTCGATTCCTCTGAGTTCAAAGAATAAGAATGGGTTTTCGTCGAGTTTGGTTCCAATTCCGTAGAGTACGGCAGCAACGTGCTTGCACATTAAGGCCCAGTCGGGGCAGCTACAGTTGAAACTGATTTCTCTTTGGCTTGGGAATAGTCCGTTTTCGGATAGGAATATTTCTTTTAAACTTTCTGGGAATTGCCCATTCACAAGTTCTTGTAAGTTTTGGATTTGTGAACTACATTTTTCAATGATGTCTTCACAAATTTCTTCTTTTAGTGGACTGATATTGATTTCCACTTTGTATGGTGCTTTTCTTGATCCTTGTACACGTGCTTTTACCTTACCCTTAACAATTTGTAAGTCCACAACTGCACCTGAACGAACATATCTTTTTCCTCGTTCGATACGACTGGCATAATCGGCATATTGTTCAATATTTTTACACCATGCCATGCCCCACCAGCTTTTTGCGATTTGCCTTCCATCCACAATAATGGGATGCATTTCTTTTCCTTTGTTTTTTGCGGTTTTAACACTTTCTTGTGCTTTTCTTTGCAATTCTTCTATGCTCATTTGCGAATATTGCATGCTTGCTGTCCAATATTTTGCCATAGTCTACACATCCAATCTTAATAAGTCCATTAGTTCATTTGTATCTAGTTCGGTAATCCATTTTTCTTGGCCAGAGGCAAGGATGGAATTTGCGAGTTCTTGTTTAGATTCGATTAATTTATCAATTTTTTCTTCAATAGTTCCATTTGAAACGAGTTTATGGACAAAGACTTCTTTGGTTTGTCCAATACGATAGGCTCGATCGCTTGCTTGGTTTTCTACGGCTGGATTCCACCAACGGTCAAAGTGAATGACGTGGTTGGCAGCTGTTAGATTGAGTCCGGTTCCGGCTGCTTTTAATGATAATACGATATATGGAACGTATGTGTTTTCGTCATTAAATTTTTCAACGATTCCTGTACGCTTTTTAGCTGGAATACCACCATGAATAATATATCCCTTCTTATGGAAAATAGATTCTAGGTATTGGGATAGGGGTTCACACATTTCTTTATATTGTGTAAATACCAATACTCTTTCCCTTTTCTCATAGATGGTCTCACACAACTCCTTCAACATCGCATATTTTCCACTATCCTTTGGATTGTAGTTGGTATCATGAATAAATTGGTCTGGGTGATTACAGATTTGTTTTAATTTCGTCAATAACGCAATCACAATACCTCTTCTTTGAAGGCCTGTAGATTCCAATATTTTTTGTTCTGCTTTATCAACTTCTTTACGATACAAAACAACTTGTCGTTTGGATAAATCCACATGTTCAGTGATTTCCATTTTGTCTGGTAAATCTGAAATGATTGTTTTATCTGTTTTTAGACGTCTTAAAATGAATGGGGAAACCATCATCTTTAATTTTGTCATATATTCAGGATAGGCTTGTACTTTCTTTGCGTATTCCTTAAAGTCAGATGCACTACCTAATAATCCTTTGTTTAAGAAGTCAAATAGTGACCATAAATTGGATAGGTCATTTTCAATCGGTGTACCTGTCATTGCGATGCGCATATGGCTAGGAATCTTTTTAATGGCACGTGTTTGTTTAGTTGCCGGATTTTTAATGGCTTGTGCCTCATCCAAAATCAAACAGTCCCATATTCTTTCTTGTAAAAATTCATTGCGTAATGCCATCCCGTAGGTTGTTATTGTGATAAATGTGTCATCATGTACAATATTGTTTTTTCCATGAAGAATATAATATGGCATTTTAGGGGCAAAGCGATCTATTTCTTTTGACCAGTTTCCAAGTAGCGATGCAGGAACAATCAATAATACATGTGCATCTTTCTTTTTTTCATACATCTTCTCTAAAAAAGAAATGACTTGAAGTGTTTTTCCTAGTCCCATATCGTCGGCTAGGCATGCGCCAAAACCTAAATCATTCATTTGATTTAACCAATTGTAGCCACTCTTTTGATAAGGTCGGAGTGTTGCGTTTAAATATTTTGGTTGAGCTTTGTTTTTGATTTTTGAAGGATTTTTTAATTTACCTAAAATATCCCTTAACCATTTTCCATTTGATATCTGTATACCCATATCGACATCAATATCATCATCATTTGACATATATGTTTTTGTCAAAGCTTCCTTTAATGTAATGGTGCCATCATATTGTTCCATTTGTTCAAGAAGTTGTTGAAGCTTATTGTGATTAATTTCTACCCATTGACCTTTAAGCCATGCAAGGCCTTCTTCCATTTTTAAAAGTTCACTAATTTCCTTCTTTGTAAGGGCACGACCATTAACAATTAGAGATGGTTGTAAGGATAGTATGGAGTCAAAGCCAAACATGGATGGTTTGGTATCTCCAATGTTCACATTGATTTTTACAGAAGAATATTTCTTCTTCCACCAATTTGGTACTCTACACTTAATGCCACAAGCCTCAATGTCAGGCACACTTTTTAATAAAGAATAGGCTTCTTTACTAGTTAATCTGATGGGATGGAACAAATCACCGGTTTCCATATATTGGGCAATCAAAGTATTCTTTTGAGCGACTACATTTAGGCAAGATAATAAATTTAATAATTGTTCTTGATCGTTTTTATATTCGACTAGTGCATGCTTAAGTGGCATATGAACAATTCGATTTTCTTTGTCTTTTGTGGCATACGTCGCTAAAAACGCAAACGGAAAGTCTGCATCTTCTTCGTTTTCGACTAAGTGAAAATAGATTCGTTTTGCGATTTTTTAAATCTTGGGATTTTTCTTGAAGATACATTTGAACTGTACCCTTGTATGATTTCATATCCAAACAGAATTGATTATTTAACTTTTCAAATACGTTTTGAATCCACTTTTCATCAATATATTCTGTACCAATCGCAAAAGGAATAATAGACATTAAATATTCTAAGTCTTCACTTGATGCTTCTACTTTAGTATCTTCTCTAGCTACTTCTAGTTCAGGACGATTACTTAAAAGTTCAATGAATTTCAAAGAGAGTTGATACAAATAAAAAGCACTAGGCGTCAATCCCTTTAGATTGTTTTCAAACCCCAATTCATAGAGTGCCAAATATTTGTCTTTTTTGAATTCCTCAGCCCATTTTGAAGTATTTTCTTCTTTTGTTTCATCAATATGAAATCCGTTTTTTGTAAATATAAAATTGATTTGTTTCATACACTATTTATCCTTCGTTTTATTACTTTTCTACATTTTATCATATATATTAAATCAATTGATAAACATATCAATAATGCTTTAAAGAATTTGTAATATGTGTCAATGGAATTATTTCTTCCAATTTCGTTCAAATTTCGTTTTCTCTGATTCGATAAGGATTAGAGTGATTGATAATTTTGAATTAGAAGAATTCACAAAAAATGAGTGTTGTAATTTGTTTTCTATTGTTTCCTTACTATCACTACAGTGATATAATTGGCTTGAAGGAGATAAATGTTAATGGATAATAAAATAATTTTGTACCATGGATCTGAAAAAATAATAGAGAATCCAATATTTGATGCTGGTAAAAAGAATAATGATTTTGGGTTGGGATTTTATTGTACAGAAAGTAATGATTTGGCAAAAGAATGGGCAGTATCATCTTTAAATGATGGTTATTCCAATAAGTATACTTTAGATACAGAGTATTTGAAAATTTTGAATTTAAATAGTTCGGATTATACGATTTTAAATTGGATTGCGATATTGGTAGAGCATCGTCTTTTTTCAATTAAAACGCCTGTGGCTAGACGAGCAAAACAATATTTGATTGATTATTTTAGTATCAATGTGAATGCATATGACTTGATTATAGGCTATCGTGCGGATGATTCTTATTTTGATTATGCAGAAAGTTTCTTGAATAATACAATTTCAGTTGAGCAACTCGCACAAGCTATGAGATTGGGCAAATTAGGAGAACAGATTGTCATTAAGTCGCAGTTTGCGTTTTCAAATTTAAAGTTTGAAGGGTACGAGGTTGCTGATAAAAATCAATATTATGATTTACGTAAAGTAAGAAATGATGAAGCAAACCAATATTATTTGAAAATACTTGATCAAGAAATGGATGGACTGTTTATTCAAGATATTATAAGAGGGGGCATTACAAATGATGATCCACGCATACCAAGAAATATATGTAAATAATGCACAAACAATGTTAGGAGATGCCTTTGATTATGCCATCAATACTTGTCATATTTCAGGTGATGATTTTGTGAATATGTTTGTCGTAAGTTCATTTAGTGAACGTATTGAAAATGGGGAGCCTGCGTGTGTGGCGGGTAAAAGTGGCATCGAGCTTGTACATGAAATTGTGTTTGAGACCATACAAAAAGAGTTGAATATTGAATCTGAAGTAAACTATAGTCGTTCATGTGAGTATTGGATTGGTTGGGCTGTTGCCTATTACCAATGGTATTCAGACAGAAGTTTTAAAGAGATAGTGCTTGTATACAATTTGGATGTATAGACAGTAGAGATACTTAACAGTTAAGAAGTAGAAGTTAGGAGCAAAAATGGAAGCATATTTGGATAATTCTGCCACAACCAGATGCTCAAAAGCAGCGGCAG
>ENA-OQNT01000301-OQNT01000301.1-human-gut-metagenome-genome-assembly--contig:-NODE-301-length-11986-cov-3.855721_pt1 | contig 11986 bp, 13 predicted proteins | sample MGYA00242634_ERZ504890 | MGnify/ENA primary metagenome ERZ504890 (study PRJEB26092, sample SAMD00036379) | human gut metagenome | host: Homo sapiens | study: EMG produced TPA metagenomics assembly of... | reverse complement strand
ACCGCCTTTGCCGAGCAGGAACATCATCTTCTGACCTTTGGTGCAGGGGATAAGGCAGTAGCCGAGGTATTCCTGCAAGGTAGGAATGTCCTCTGGCTCCAGCAGCTCATTCAGAAAGGCCAGCCAGCGTTCTGGCTTGGCAGCTTTCGGGTTATAGGCCACAGGCAGGCGGTTTCGGCAGAACAGGCGGCTTTCCTGAAACGTACCGTCTGCAAGGTGGTAGATGCCATTTTTGAGGTGGATGCAATCCACCTCAATGTCCAGCGGAGCTGAATAAGCAATGATACGCAGACTTTCCAGCAGATTGGCCACCTTCTTGGAAAGCCCATGAATGATAAATGCCTGAATCTCTTTCAGGATGAGCTGCTTCAGCTCGGCTTCATCTTCCACCGGGCCGTCCGGGGTAAAGAAGCGGTTCTCGATGCACTTCATAGGGTGATTGCGGATAAGTTCGTGACAAAACGTCACTTCGTCGATTTTTTCGCCGTCAAACCAGTCCGGCCACAGCGGATTACGAGGAGAACTTTTTCCCATAGGCATACCGTCCTTTCGGTTGCGTTACAGTTATTCAAGTGGTCAATTTGACCACTTGAATAACTGTAACAGGTTGATGAACTTCCGGTATCTCTCATCCATGAAGGGGAGAGAACTTTATTTGGTGGATACGTTACACTTATCCAAGTGCTCATTTTGAGCACTTGCAGCATCTGTAACACGTTTTCGATAGCTTTTTGCCGACAGGCATTGCTGCAATAGCGGGCATCTGCACGTTTGGGCGTGAATTTCTCGCCGCAGCACTGACAGACCAAATCCTGACGGTGTATTTGGCGGTATTCCCGCTGCCGCCGATTGTTGGCCTGATTGCCGCACCAGTAGCTGTGACAGTATTTCTTGGTGTAGATGGTGGTGTAGAACACCCGACCGCAGCCGCCGCAGATAAGTTTGCGGATAGCGTATCCTCCGGTGGTAAAACCCGTTTCCTCATACGATTCTTTCAAATAATCCTGATTGTTCTGCTCCCATTCTTCGTTTGTCACATACATGGAGATGACCCTCCTTTCACTGGTGTTACAGAAAACAATGTGGTCAATTTGACCACATTATTTTCTGGTAACTGAGGAATCAACGTTTAGCCGTTCTCCCTGCATGGATTTCCTGCCCCCTTCCGGCGACGTTTTCCGGCTCTCCCTTGCGGGGTCTTCGCCGTGTATCCCATGCAGACGGTCTTTCGATTTTCAAGGTGCGGTGCTGGATCTGGCAATAAAAAATCGCCACACAACAACCTGAACCTGACCATCCCTTCCGGGATGGCCTTAGTTCGGGTTCGTTATGTAGCGATAGAAAGTTAAAAACTTGCTCCGGCTCCTTCGGGAGCCGAGCTGGAACTCTAAGTAAATATGTTATATTAAATTGTTGGAATAGGTTACCACAAAAATCGAGCCATGTCAACAAAAAGTTTTGAGAACACGCTGATTTCGGCAGCTTGCAAGAAAACACAAGGGAAACTTTGGCAAAAAGAGAGAGGGCCGGACGATGCCAACCCTCTTGACAAAGCTTGATTGATACGTAAAGCGGTTTTTACTGGAAAATGCCTCCCTTCATTCGGGTCACAGTTGCGCTATAACTGCTCCGATATCTGCATGGATGCAGACAGACTGCCGCTGGATCTCCGGCGGGCAAACGGCCTGTCCCTGATTGATGCAGGCGTAGAATGCGTTTGGATTTTTAGCGGTCATCCGCCAGAACGGATACTTGATGATGACCGGGGTGTTGTAGCCAACGCCAATTTCCAAAAAGAGAATATTCTGCCCCTCATGACGGCGCAGAAATTCACTGTATCGCTCTGCCGCACGGTGCCATCCTTCGTCCTCTACAAAGGTATCGTCTGCACGCAGGTTCATGCTCATGGGCCTGCCGCAATGCGGACAATGGGGCACAAGCTCCGATGGAATCGTTGTCTTGAGCGTTGTGGACTTCGGTACGCTCAATGAACCATCTGGCATGATCTGATGCCCTTGTGCTTCGACCATCTGCCGGATGATGGATTCGTTATCAAAGGTCTCTTGACAGCAGGGCTCGGAGCACTGGAACAGACCGTAATCTCCCTGTGTGTAGAACAGACGCTTTTTGTCAAAGCCCGCTTTCTGAAAGCAGTGGTCAACATTTGTGGTGATGGCAAAGTAATCCTTGTCCTGCACCAACTTCAAAAGGTCATCGTAGACCGGCTTTGGAGCATCCATATAGCGGTTGATGTAAATATAGCGGCTCCAGTAAGCCCAGTGTTCTTCCAGCGAAGAATATGGATAAAAGCCGCCGGAGTACATATCCCGGATGCCGTACTTTGCTGCAAAATCCGCAAAATACTGCTTAAATCGCTCTCCGTCATAGGTGAAGCCCGCCGAAGTAGAAAGCCCGGAGCCTGCACCAATGACCACTGCATCGGCATGGCTCAGAACCTGCCGCAGCGTATCAATCGGCCCGGAGCAGTCGTTCGTAGATTTTTTTGTCCATATCCTTGAAAACATTGAAGATCACCTTTTTTACACTGGTTTGCTTTTTGAGAAATTCTTTGACGGTCTGCACCGCAATTTCGGCGGCAAGCTGGTTGGGAAAGTGAAACTCCCCGGTGGAAATGCAGCAGAACGCCACACTTTCCAGCTCTTTTTCAGCCGCCAGCTCCAGACAGGAACGATAGCACGAGGCCAGCAGTTCCTTGTCTGCTTTTGTCACTCGCCCGTTGATGATTGGCCCGACCGTGTGCAGCACATAGCGGCAGGGCAGATCAAATGCCGGAGTGATCTTTGCCTGCCCGGTGGGTTCCGGGTGTCCCTGCTTGTCCATGATCTCCGCACAGGCAAGACGCAGCTGCACCCCGGCATAGGTGTGGATGGCGTTATCGATGCAGCCGTGGTTCGGGCAGTAGCAGCCGGTCATGCCGCTGTTGGCGGCGTTGACGATGGCATCGCATTTCAGGGTGGTAATATCCCCCTGCCAGAGGTACAGACCCGGCTGCAGGGGCACTAGGTCAGCCGCATCGGTGATGCCTTTTGCGGCGGTTTCCTCTTGCAGGTACGCATCCTGTATTTGCAGAAAATCTGTGCCGATACGCCGTGGTTCACGGATATTCAGCAAGCCCCGCAGAAGCTGCCGCTGGGCGTCTGCGTCTGCCGGTATCCGTAGTCCCTGATACTCCGGGTGTTCTTTCAAAAGCATCCGAATGAGGATCATTCGCCGCTCACTCTGGTTCATGGTGTTCCCCTGCCTTTCAAAACCTTTCTACAAAAACGCAGCAGTCTACCCGTTCAGAAGACTGCTGCGCTGTTTTTCAGATCAGAACTCGTAGGGAGGGTTGCCGGAGAAGTCTGCAATGATGCCATGGGCATCCTCCAGATAGAACACCTCAAAGATGGGGTTAGTGGCCTCGCCGTACTGGCTCTTCACGATGGGGTTTGCGATGCACATCTCCTTGGCGGTCATGTTGTTCTCAAACACAGCCTTGCCGTGCAGACGGAGCCATGCGTACTCCGGGCTGGAAACGGAGATCTCGATGTTGGGGTTTGCCTGCAGGTCCTTGTAAACATCCTTCTGGTTGTTGGTGCAGAACCACAGCTTGCCGTCCAGCTCACCGGCGAACATGAAGGGACGGCATTTGGCCTTGCCGTCACGGCCTACGGTGGCCAGATACTGCACCGGGTTTGCGTTCAGAAATTCTACGACTTTCTTCATGAGATGTACCTCCATACATTGCTTTTTCCTGACAGCTTTATTGTAATGCGCTTTGTGCGGCTTGTGAAGTACGCACAAGATTGTGGTATAGTTGCCTGCCGGTAACCATCAGAACTTGCCGTTTGCGTTTGCCCAGGTAGACGGATCGGCGATGGATTCCATCACATCCCAATGCTCGGCGATCTTGCCGTTCTCCACACGCCACAGGTCATAGTAGGCGGTGGGAACACCGCCGTAGGTACCCTCGCTGACAGCCAGAACATAGTTGCCATCGGCCAGCACCTGATGGGTGGTGGTGTAGACCATCTGGATGTTCTGCTGTGCCAGAGCCGCCAGCGCATCGGTCAGACCGGACACGCCATCCGCAATGTTGGAGTTGTGCTGAATGTAGGTGTCGCCGTCAAAGTAATCGGCCATCTTGCCGAGGTCGTGGCCCTGCATCACGTCGTACAGGAAGCTGTTCACCAACGCACGGTTCTCCTCGGTCTTGTCCAGATCCGTGATGGTCATGGTGCCATCGGTCTGGGTGTGGCCGGAAGGATTCGCTTCCGTCACGGCGGCGAGGTTGTCCCAGTGCTCTGCGATCTTGCCGTTTTCATCAAAGCGGAAGATGTCGAACGCCACCTGCTCACCAGCACCGGCAAAGTTGTAGATAGTCTGAAGGAACACCTTGTCGCCATCCTCAAATGCACGGATGTTCTGCACCGTGGTCTTGACCGGAGCCGAAGCCAGATACTCCACCGATCCGACAAAGGCATCTGCGCCGGTGCCATAGGCGAGATTGTGCTGGATGTAACCGTCTGCCAGCAGGCTACGGGCGGTCTTGGTGTCGCCCGTTGCAAAGGTGTTGATGAGAGCCAGGGCCTTTTCGGTCTGGCTCTGCTCGGCCTGCTGGGACTGGCAGAACAGATTCTTCCAGCTGAATTCCTTCAGGAAGTCCAGCGGGGAGGCTGCACTGGCCGAACCAGCCAGAATCGTGGCAGCGAGGGTGAGAGAGGCGGCACTTGCAATCAGCTTTTTCATAATGGGTTCTCCTTTGGATGTTGCGATGAGGTGTTGATTTCTTTGGAACTTTCGTCCCTGTGATTGCATGATACCACGCCTGTGTCGATTATGAAAGTACGCACAATATTGTGGTGTAGTTACCAGAAAGATACCATTGCGATGCTGCTTGCATTTTTTGCTGTTGAAAGCTATAATGATGCCGTAAAGCTGTGTGTGGTATCCGTGCATCCGGCATGATGACCACTTGAAATTTCCTTGGAGGTAATTATGGAAAAGGAGATCCTCAAAGAACTCCCGGCTTGCCCGGTGGAGACCACCCTGACCCTCATCAGCGATAAATGGAAGGTGCTGATCCTGCGGGATCTGATGTCGGGCACAAAGCGCTTTGGAGAACTGAAAAAGTCCATCGGTCATGTGACCCAGAAGGTTCTGACTGCTCAGCTGCGGCAGATGGAGGAAAGCGGGCTGCTGACCCGGAAGGTCTACGCTGAAGTGCCGCCCCGGGTGGAATATACGCTGACGGAACTGGGGTACAGTTTGAAACCGGTTCTGGATGCTATGTGGGCATGGGGCGAAGGGTATAAAAGCAGGCTGGAAGGAAAGACGGAATAAACGTATTTGCTTGCGCAGTTGTGATATGCATAAAACAGAAACATCTGCTAACCCGTATCAAAAGCAATACGGATTAGCAGATGTTTGGTTCATTAGACTTAATCTTTTGGCCTGCCATGCTCACATCCCAGTGACAGGTAGTGCTCAATCTCCCCACCCAGCACAAGCTGTGCATATTCCAAGGGCTTGTTGTAGAGCAGCCAGTCCAGTTCTGCCCGCTGTGCCGGGGTGTTGCCGTACTCGTCCTCAATGGCGATGCAGTCGATGGCAAGGGTAGTGCCATCCTTAAACCAGGCTTCCACCCGGTTGGTGTCCATGTTGTAGCGGCAGGAAAGCAGTTTGTTCATAGGAAATCTCCTTTTATATAAGATGGTGTCAATTCCATTGTCCAAATCCCTGCCATGAATCATAATTGTTGATGTACATTTGATGTGTGGTATAAACTGGTAATTTGAGATGTGCCATCCACTGGGCGAAAACAGCTCATTTTCACCCCATTGCATAAAAATCAAGTGCGTTTTTCGGGGCTGATTTTGGCTCTGCACATTTTTGCACACTTTTTGCACACCGGAACGGCTGGATAACGGATGCGAGAGGGGACAACAGGCGCAAAGAATGCAGCAGATGCAAAACACAAATTTACGATAAAGCGATAAAAATAACGAATTGACGCAATTTTGAAAATTGACGATTGTTGCACGTTGGTTTCTCTTAATCAGTGGGCCCAGGGTTCGAGTCCCTGGAGGTGCACCACAACAACAAAATCCGAACTTTTTTCCAATAGGAGAAGGGTTCGGATTTTTTGTATTCTTTGGAAAACAGAACGAATCCCTTGCTTCCATCGAAAAACGTCCTAGACCTTATCATAAGAAAGCACGACAGACCACTGTAAGAGTGCTGTAAGGCAGAAAGGACACAAACATGAAGTACGATGAAAGAACCTGCAAATTCAACATGGACACCGGCTGCGTGGAGCTGCTGCTCCGGGATGGGAGAAAGATTTCCATCAATTGCACCGGGGTCGAGGATGCGTTGGATGTTACCATGGCACAGAGGTCGGAGTTAGACTATCTCGTCTATAATGACCCGCTGGGCTATGCGGACTTGATTTTGAATAGTGACCCGGAGGAATATTTGAAGAATGTGGCGGGAAGTCACGGATTAGAAGATTAAGCATAAAAGGGTATGCGGCTATAAACCGCATACCCTTTTACACTTTATCGCTTCCAGACCGCTGCGGCATTGGAACGTGACATCAGTTCTTCGACCGGGATTCCGGCTGGGCAGATGTCCTGGCACGCAAGAGATTTTCCGCAGCCTTCAAAATAAAGCTGACGATACGCATTTGCGAGTTCTGTCTGATGGGCAATATCCTGTTCTTCGTTCAGAATACGGTAAGCGTTGACGGGCAGAACAGCTCCAGCAAATTCACTGTTCGGGTCAAAGTTCGGGCAGACCTCCAAGCAGCAGCCACAGAGCAGACACTTAGCAGATCGATACCGCTGGCTGTGCGTATAGCTGGTCTGGAACGCATCTCCTTCCAGCCACAGCTTTGTCCGCTTCAGTGCTTCAAAGATCACGGAACGGTCTACGACCAGATCTTTCACCAGTGGGAATTTGCTCAAAGGCTCCAGAGTAACAACGCTTCCCTTACAGTCCCGCAGAAAAACGGAACAGGCAAGACGAGGCAGACCATTGATCCGCATGGCACAGGCACCGCACTTGCGTATCATGCAGCCGCATTCCCACGCAATGGGGGAAACGACCGTTCCGCTCTTTTCGCACAGAGGGCTGCGGTGATTCAGCTCGTTCAACACCGAAGCAATCGAGGTGTCCGCACTTCCCTCAAAGGAAAACTCCTGCCAGCAGGGTGAAGCCTGCGGGTTTTCCTGCCGTTTGATTCGGATGGTGTAGTTCATAAATCATGCCGCCTTTTGGGGATGGATTCAAAGCTGATGGCGATATGCTGCCCGTTCCAGTGTGCCACGGTGGTTTTGCAGTAAACGGCATCGTTGCGTTGGGGATAATCTGCCCGCCAGTGCGCACCCCGGCTTTCTTTTCGGGCGAGGGCACTTTCCAGCATGGCACAGCCCAGAAGCGGAAGGGTGCCAGACAGTTTGCGGATTTCCTGAATGCCCGCTTCCAATGTCTGTGCATCCCGCACGACACCGAGTGCGTTCAGCAGAATACGATTCATCTGCATTTGAGCGTCCGGGGAAAGTTCGGGCAGAAGGGATTCTTCGGCACAGGGCATATTGGGGGAACTGACTGTTTCCCGGCAGGCAGTTTCCGCAGCAATCTGTCCTCCATAGATCGCACCCAGAAGAGAATTTCCACCCAGACGGTTTGCGCCATGGTACTGAGCGCAGCATTCACCGGCAGCGTACAGATTCCGCATCGAAGTGCGGTGCCGCTCGTCCACCTGAATGCCTCCCATAAAGTAGTGGATACCCGGCAAAATCGGAATGGGTTCTTTGCGAATATCTTTGTGCAGATAGGTCTGACAATCATCCACCAGTCCGGCAAGTTTATGCTCCATGACTTCTTTAGGAAGCTCTGTCATATCAAGGAACACCTCATAGTCACGGCTGACCGTCCAGACTTCCCGCGCGGTGATGTCACGCGGCATCAGGTTGCCGAGTTCCGGATATTTTTCTTCCATGAAATACCACGGCTTCCCGTTCCGTAATGCAAACAGCCGCCCGCCCTCACCACGGGCGGCCTCACTCAGAAGCATCCGTTTTTCGCCCAGTTCGACCGTGGTAGGGTGGTACTGGATCATTTCAAGATTTGCCATCGGAACGCCCAGACGGAACAGTTCTGCGGTGACTTCTCCGGTATTGGCAAGAGAGCCGGTCGTATCACCGAATAAGCCATGCAGCCCGCCTGTGGCAATCAGGACGGCATCGCATACAAACCGCAGCAGTTCGCCAGTATAGGTGTCCTGCACTGTGCAGCCACCGCAGATGTTCCCGGAAAGCAGCAGGGTGCGGAACTTATGGTGTGGAAAGCGTTCGACCGTTCCTGCGCTTTCTTCCCGGCGCACAGCATCAATCAGAGCGGTCATTTAGCTGCTTTTCCCGTATCGCTTTGTGCAAAGGCCGTCCGCTTTTTTCTTCTGTCCGCCAAAATTTCCGCAGGTCGAGTTCATCGTCATCTGTCACGTTGAATTGTACTCCCAGATGGTGCAGGCTGCGCACCAGTTCGGACGCAGCCTGCGTCATCCCCCAGACTGCATTCGGGTCAGCAAGTCTGCAGGCAGCGGTCAGGGTATCTGTATAATGCTGCTCCGGGCTATCCTCCTCTCCCTTGGTATTCAAGGCTGCATTGATTCCGCCCTCTGCCATAACAGACTGCGCCCGCTCGGAGGCAAGGGAGGACACCAGCTTTACAGTCCAGCCGTTTTTCACAGCAGTCAAAGCAGCGGAAAGCCCTGCCAGCCCTGCACCCACGATCACCAAAGTGTGTTTCATACATTGTTCCACCCGATATAATATAGAATGATCGAACCGGCAGCAAACAGCACCAGTATAGAAAGAATCAGATAGAGGTCGCCGCGCTGCTCCTTATCCCGGACGATGCCCAGCGATACCAGAAGGGGTCGGAGATTGAGCAGAAGATGCACAAATACCGAAGCAACCAGTAAAAGCTGCGTCAGCAGCCGGACCGTTGTGAACGGAAACAGAATGTATACGCCGTCCTGCACTCTGCCGAACACGCCAATATGGAAAAAGAGCATGAGCAAAATAGCAAGCCCACTGGTGCGCCTTGCCCAGAACAGAGCATTCTGCTTTCCGTAGAGTTTTCCGCCGGACCGGGAAGCCCGGAATGTCTGTGCGGTCAGCAAAAGCCCAAGGACGGTGTGCGCCGCCAGAATGCCAACGCCGATCCATGCCAGAAACTTTCCTGCCCCGGAACTGATGCCCAGCAACATAAAACTGCCCATCAGCCCATGAAGCAGACAGATGAAAAGTAGCAGAACGGAGAGAATGGTGTTCAGTTTTCGCATGAGGGGTCCTCCATTTCTTCTGCGGAGAGCAGAAGGATGTCTGCATCCGGCAATGCTGTTGCATCAAGCGTATTTTCCGAAACCAGCAGCAGTTGATACCGCCCATTGATTGCACGGGAACGCAGCATGGTTTCGCTGTACTGCTTCAACGTGACATCTGCTCCGGCAGCAGTCAGGCGTTCACAAAGAGCCGTTGCATAGCAAAGCAAGGGATAGTCTGTTTCGCAGACCGAAAGTGTCATGTGCGGCAGTCCGGCATCGGAAAGGACTTCTGTCTCACCGGAAACAAATGCTTTCAGATCATTCCGGAAATCCGCATCGGAAAACGGTTCCAGCGCAGGGTTGATGCAGAACAGATAGTTGCCCTCCAGCGGTGCGGCCATCTGTGCGGCACGTTTCGCTTTCGGGGTCGCACCGGTCAGCCCATCCAGAATAGAGGGCGGCGAGTGCATAAATACGCCAAACGCGGCAAGAAGCCCAATGTCAGAACCAGAGTGATGAATTTTCCTTTCACAGGCAGACCTCTTTTATTTATTGCATGGTTGTTCAAATGAAAAATCTTCTGCGCAAAATACGGCAGTTGAGTAAACGCTCAACTATATTGTATGCGAAATAAGGAGGCTGTCAAGGTCTGTTAGACGACAAATCGCAGGAAGCAGATGCTAACTTTTCCTCTTGACAACGGAGGAAAAGCAGATATAATATGATTGAACGGTTGTTCAACTACAAAACAAGGAGAACGTCTGATGTCAAATTCTTTATACACCTGTAATTGCGATGTGATCCATGAGGACATCGTGAACGATGTAAAAGGCAAAATGCAGCCGAAAGACGACTACATCCAGCTTGCATCGCTTTTCAAGCTGTTCGGAGATGGCACAAGAGTGCAGATCCTTCATGCTCTGGAACAGAGCGAGATGTGTGTATGCGACCTTGCGGTTCTGCTGGGCGTCACCAAATCGGCGATCTCTCACCAGCTGAAAGCACTCCGGCTTGCCGGACTGGTCAAATTCCGCAGAGAGGCCCAGATCGTGTATTATTCGCTGGCGGATGATCATGTAAAGGAGATCATCGACAAGGGATTTGAGCATTTAAGAGGATGATCGCGCAAGCGATTATCTTTTTGTCTTTTAAGTTGAGCGATTGAACAATTAAGAAAACGTAGTGGAGGTCAAAATGAAAAGAGTATTCATCCTGAAAGGTCTGGATTGTCCGAACTGCTCAGCAAAGATCGAGAAAGAAGTCGGTGAGCTGGATGGCGTGACTTCTTCGACCGTGAATCTGATGAACCAGACGCTGACTGTTCAGGCAGGAACATCGGTAGCTGCTTCCTTGCTGGATACCGTTACCACGATCGTACACAGCCATGAGCCGGATGTTGAAGTGTCGGAAAAGCAGCTGGAAGCGACTGCACCTGTCAAAAAGGATGAAAAAGCGGCGGTCTATAACGATGAGGATAAGAAGCGCACGATACGGCTTGCCGTGGGTGCTGTGGTCTATGCAATCGGTATGGCATTGACCGTATTCGCAAAGCTGCCGACTCTGGCGGAACTGGCGTTTCTGATTGTGGCGTATGTGATTCTTGGCTGGGATGTCGTATGGCAGGCAGTGAAAAATATCACCAGAGGACAGGTGTTTGACGAGCATTTCCTGATGAGTGTTTCCACGATCGGCGCATTTGCCATCGGGGAATACCCGGAAGCTGTTGCAGTTATGCTGTTCTATCAGGTCGGAGAGTTCTTCCAGTCGCTGGCGGTAAAGCGTTCCAGAAAGTCCATCTCTGACCTTATGGACATCTGTCCGGATTCGGCGACCGTTAAGCGGAATGGCGTATTGCAGGTCGTTTCTCCGGAAAGCGTTGCGGTGGGCGAGATCATCGTGGTAAAACCCGGTGAAAAAATCCCGCTGGATGGCATCGTTGTGGATGGCGAATCCATGCTGGACACCAAGGCACTGACCGGCGAATCTGTGCCGAGAAGCATCCGCAAAGGCGATGAAGCCCTGTCCGGCTGCATCAACCAGAGCGGTTTGCTGACGCTGAAAGTCACAAAGAGCTTCGGGGAATCCACGGTATCGAAGATCACTGACCTTGTGGAGAATGCTTCTGCAAGAAAAGCTCCCACCGAGAACTTCATCACGACCTTTGCACGATACTATACGCCGGTCGTTGTTGGAATGGCGGCTGTGTTGGCGATCATTCCGCCGCTCGTCCTTGGCGGCGGCTGGTCTGAGTGGTTGCGCAGAGGTTTTGTGTTCCTGATCGTTTCCTGCCCGTGTGCATTGGTCATTTCTATTCCCCTGACCTTCTTCGGCGGTATTGGTGCCGCATCCAAGCGCGGTGTGCTGGTAAAGGGCAGCAACTATCTGGAAGCACTGAACAAAGTGAGCGTGGTGGTCTTTGATAAGACCGGCACCTTAACAAAGGGTGTTTTTGAGGTCGCAAATATCATTCCGGCAGCCGGATACCAGAAAGAGCAGGTATTGGAGTATGCTGCACAGGCAGAGAGTTATTCCAACCACCCGATCGCAAAGTCGATTCTTGCGACTTATGGAAAGCCAATCGACCAGAAGCAGTTCTCTGACTTTGAGGAAATCTCAGGACACGGCATCAGCGTTATGGTGCAGGGAAAGAAG
>ENA-OQNT01000300-OQNT01000300.1-human-gut-metagenome-genome-assembly--contig:-NODE-300-length-11989-cov-3.901703_pt1 | contig 11989 bp, 16 predicted proteins | sample MGYA00242634_ERZ504890 | MGnify/ENA primary metagenome ERZ504890 (study PRJEB26092, sample SAMD00036379) | human gut metagenome | host: Homo sapiens | study: EMG produced TPA metagenomics assembly of... | reverse complement strand
CTGTTCTCTTGCAGGTCTGCAAGAAAATTACACATATCCGCATTTAAAGAATGTTCCGGATCATTTCCATAAAAGCGAAGTCCGGCATACCATCTCTGACTTTCTGTTTCTATGTCTCCGGGAAGTTTATTATTTATGTCCAGTTCATAGCGTAATTCATTTGATTCATTCATCTGGAGCAGAACCAAAATGATATCGCTCAGGGTAGAAATTTGTATTTTGTTTTCAGATAATCCAAACAACCAGTCCAGTGAGACATGAAATTTTTGAGCAATGGTCAATAATACCTCGTTAGATGGAGTAACCACACCGTTTTCATAACTAGATAAAGTTGATTGCCTTATCCCAATGGCTGCGGAAAAGTTTTTCTGATTCATTTTCAGATCAGTTCGTAGCTCTTTTATTTTCTCTGAAATAGATGATTCCTGCATGATAGACACCTCCTCAAAACTATAATTAGTATATCATAAATGATAAAAATCAACAATATGGAAAAATATCATTAACACAGATAAAAATTATTGACAATGATTATTTAAAATGATATAGTATCAGTGAAAATGATAAATATAGATAAGGAGGAAATGATATGCAGAAACAGAACTATATGATTACAGCAGAAGAAGTGGCTGAAAGCATGGGAATTTCACTTGGATATGCTTATAAGCTACTTCGTAAATTGAACAAAGAGCTTGCAGATCAGGGATATGTGACCGTTGCAGGCAAAATACCGAGGGCATTCTGGGAAAAGAAATTTTATGGATATTCCCAGATCGTAATGTAAGGGGGTGAGAAAGTATGGCAGCATACAAAGATGAAGAAAGAGGAACCTGGTATGTTTCATTTTACTACGAGGACTGGACAGGTGCCAAAAAGAGAAAAGTAAAAAGAGGGTTCCGTACCAAGAAAGAAGCGTTAAATTTCGAGTCGGAGTATAAAAGAACAGCGAAAGCGGATATGGATATGACAATGGGAGAGTTTGTAGAAGTTTACTTCCGAGACAAGGCTCAGTCATTGAAGGATAGAAGTATTAAGAACAAAAGAGATACGATGAATGCTCAGTTGTTACCGTATTTTAAGGACAGACCAATGAACAGTATTACACCTGCAGAAATTATTCAGTGGCAGAATACGATTATTGAAAAAGGATATTCAGATGATTACCTGAAAACAATACAGAATCAGATGACGGCATTGTTCAATCATGCGAAGAATATCTACAATTTGGCAGACAATCCCTGTGACAAGGTAAAACGCATGGGAAAGACTTCAAAAAAGAAAATGAAATTCTGGACGATTGAAGAATACCGACAGTTTATGACCGGAATAGAACCGGGAAGCAAATATTATGTATTGTTTGAATTATTATTCTGGACAGGAGCAAGAGAGGGCGAAGCACTCAGCATTACACCTGCGGACATTGATTTTGAAAGAAATCTACTTCATATCAATAAAACTTACTACCGTATGCATGGAGAGGACGTGATTACATCTCCCAAAACAGAAGAATCGAACCGTACGATTTCCATACCGGAATTTCTGAAAAAAGAGATTCAGGACTATATTAGCAGACTGTATGAGTTGCCCGAAGATGAACGGATTTTTCCAATGGTTCATGAAGCGGTACAGCATAAGTTAAAACAGGTGGTTCAAAAGACCGGAGTAAAAAAGATAAGAGTACACGACATTCGTCACAGTCATGCGGCATTTCTGATTAATAAGGGAGTGCAACCATTGATGATTAAAGAAAGATTTGGACATACAGACATTCGTATTACATTGAATACTTATGGTCACTTATATCCAGATCAGCAGAAAGTGGTGGCAGATATGCTGGATGATGAAAATATAAAAAGCTCCGGAAGTACGAACAACCGGAGCAATGTGACAAATGAGGACGAATCCGCAAATGTCAACCCTAGACAAGTTGATTATAGCAGGGATTCTTCCAGAGAACAACAGACAATTGATGAGAACAGTTTGGAAAATGGAGGAACTTATGCAACAGAAAAATGACAATAAAGCAGAATTGAAAATGATAAAGATGTCAGATGTCCAGTCCCAGACAGTGGACTGGCTCTGGTATCCGTTTATTCCTTCTGGAAAATTAACAATTATTCAGGGAGATCCCGGCGATGGAAAAACTACGTTGGTGTTAAATATCGCAGCAAAATTGTCTAAAGGAGAAGGATTGGACAACGATATGAAGGTAACAGAACCAGTAAATATTATTTATCAGACAGCAGAAGATGGACTGGCAGATCGGTAAAACCCAGATTAGAACTGGCAGAAGCGGTCTGTGAAAGAATCATGGTTATAGATGAAACAGAAAAATCACTTTCCATGATTGATGAAAGACTGGAAGCTGCCATTAAACAGACAGGTGCCAAGGTGTTTATTTTAGATCCGATCCAGGCATATCTTGGTGGAACAATGGATATGAACCGGGCAAATGAAGCAAGGGATATGACAAAAAGATTGAGCTTGCTGGCAGAAAAGTATAAATGTGCAATTTTATTAATCGGACATATGAATAAAGCTGGTGGAAATAAAGCTGCATATAGAGGAATGGGTTCGATTGACTTTTTTGCAGTAGCCAGAAGCGTATTACTGGTAGGAAGAATAGAGGGAGAACCGGACTTAAGAGCAGTGGTTCAGATTAAAAATAATCTGGCTGCATTTGGACATTCCAAAGCATTTCGCCTGACAGAAACCGGATTTGAGTGGATAGGTGACTATGAAATCACAGCAGATGAGGTGCTTGGTGGAATTGCTCCAAAGGTAAATAAACTGGAACAGGCAAAAAAGATGCTGAGGGAACTGGCAGAAACATCAACTTCTGTGCAAAGCAGTGAAATCTTTGATATGGCAGAAGATTTGAATATTTCTAAAAGAACACTGGAAAATGCAAAAAAGGAACTTGGAATTAAGGCAAGACGAATCGGTAATTCCTGGTATTGGGATTTAAATAAAGTTAAGCCGGAATAAATTAAGGGTGCAACATTGCAGAGTATATAGAAAATGCGGAATTAAAATGCAAGGTTGCAATCTGTAAAGACATTGCAGTGTTGCGTCCTTACATAAATTGTAAGAAGGTGAGAACTTGAAAAACGTTATGATTCCAGAGGAGTTATTTGGAAAGATTATAAAATATCATTTACTGGATCAGGAACAGGAAGCAGATGATATAAGAAAAGGTCTGGAGAAAAAGCTGGATGCAATGGTAAATCGTGAGGTATACAGTAAATTCAAAACTGCACCAACAGAAGAAGAAGAACGGGAAAAGTTCCGGCAGGAGTATCTGGACAGAAAAGGAATGCAAGAGAGCTTTCGATGGTAACAGTTCTTATTGATTATCTTTTTACAGGAGCGTGTCACGCACCTGTGAGAAGTAAACAAGGAGAAAGTTGGTAAGGTGCAGACGGAAAACTGTGGCTGGAATGTGAGACGGCTGTAAATTTGATAGTTGTGAAGAAGGGAGAAAGATACAATGAAACAGGGAAGATTAGGATATAACAGTAGCAATGACAGATATGGATTGTTGGCATCAGACTTATGGATTGATACAGGATTTCACTGTGGAGAAGGTCTTGAGGTGCTAGTTGATGATAAGTGGGTACGGACAAGAATGGAGATGAATCTGGCAAGAGAATGGTATCTGGTGGGAACACCATACTGCGGAGATCTGGAATATGTACAGGCAAGAATACCGGAATAATTTGACTGGATAGGTCTTCGTTCCGCTTCGGTCGGTGCAGAACAGACGTCCCCTGGACGTCTTATCCCCCCGGAGGGCGCAAGGGTACTTTTGATGGACGGTACGGCTGTCGAAAGTGCTTTTGCGTTACTTTTGACAAAAGTAACAAAACCGCCATAACTGGCGTAAATCAACTTATATGCCATATCTGGCACTGCTTTTAGAAAGTGAGGTGATAAGCATAATGATGAGAAGAACGATCAGCGGCATGATTGGAGCTGGCTCTCTGGCTCATAACAGACGGGATTTTATAGCTGAAAATGTAGATCCGGACAGAGTACACCTGAATGTCTGTTACCAGAATGAAAATCTGAAAGAAGTATATAAAGAGTTGTTTGATGATTCTGTGGAACGGTACAATGTAGGAAAAAGAAAGGATCGGCAGATTACAAATTACTATGAAAAAATCCGTCAGGGAAAGCAGGAAAAGCTGTTCCACGAAGTGATTTTTCAGATTGGAAATCGTGAAGATATGGCAGTAGGGACGACAGAAGGAGACCTGGCGGTACAGGTACTGAATGAGTATGTAAAGAATTTTCAGCAACGAAATCCAACACTTCATGTATTTAGCTGTTATCTGCACCAGGATGAAGCTACACCACATCTGCATATTGATTTTGTCCCTTATGTAACTGGTTGGAAAGGGAAAGGAATGGATACCAGGGTTTCCCTGAAGCAGGCATTAAAAAGTCTGGGATTTCAAGGCGAGAACAAACACGATACAGAGTTGAATCAGTGGATCAACCATGAAAAAGAATTGCTTGCAGAGATTGCACGACAGCATGGAATTGAATGGGAGCAGAAAGGAACACATGAGGAACATCTGGATGTTTATAATTTTAAGAAGAAAGAGCGTAAAAAGGAAGTGCAGGCACTGGAACAGGAGAAAGAATATCTCACTGCTGAGAATGAAGGACTGACTGCACAGATTGCAGAAGCGAGAGCTGATATCCAGCTTTTGAAAGATGACAAGGAGCAGGCAGTTAAAGATAAAGAGGAAGCTGAGAAGAGTGCGGAAAAAGCCGAGAAAGATCTGCACAGCCTGGAAGAACGCAGAGAACGGTTGCAGCCTGTTATGGATAATGTTAGTAAGGAAATAAAGGAATATGGGACAGTGAAAGCAATTCTACCGGAAGCTGGGACATTAGAACGTGCAACAACTTACCGGGATAAAAAGATAAAACCACTGTTTACCCAGATGAAAAATAAAATTGCTGCAATGGCTGCTCAGGTCAAAGAACTTACCAAAGAAGTAGAAAAATGGAAACACAAATATCAGGAAACAAAGCAGGCATATAACCGAGTGCAGAGAGAGCTAGATACAGTATGTGAAGAAAAACAGCAGTTATCTGAGGAAAAGCAACAATTGCAGGGCGTTTCCGACAGATATGACCGGGTAGTGCGTGTCCTTGGGGAAAATGTTGTAGAGGATGCAGTGCAGCAAGATATACAGGAGCAGAAAGCATTAGAAGAAAAACGACAAATGGAGCAAATGCCTCAAGGAAGTATTCACGAAAGACTGGCCTGGGGTGCTCGAAAGAGTGAGATGGAGAATCAACAGCGTAAGAAAATAAATAAAATAGAGGAATGGAGAGATAAGACAATGAAAAAGCACATTTATGATGAAGGCAATGGATAAGTACACACTGCATGGAGACTATTACCTGCCGGATCTGGCAGTGAATGAGGAAGAACCGACATATGGTAAATACGGAATGTTGCGGAAACAGTTCCTGAAAGAGCATAGACCGGCACAATACCAGTATTTATTGATGACTGGGGAGCTGACGGCACATCTGAACCGAGTCGATCAGGAGACCAGAGAGCAGGTGGAAACCTTGGTAAAGCAGATGATGGAAAAACAGGGTGTGACGGAACAACTGAAAATGCAGGATCTGATGAAATGGGTTGGATTGATGAATAATATAAAGGCATGTGCGGAAGAAATTGTGTTGAAAGAGAGCGTGTATATGTGAGCAGAAAGGGCAGTCGGAAGGCTGCTCTTTGGCAATCTAAGAATAGAGTTTTGAGGTAGAATGTGATAGAATGTAAGAAACAAATCGGTATTTGGTGGAGGTGTTATACAAATGAAACTGGCAGACTTATCAACTGGACCAGACTGGGTAGTATATGTTGGATTTATAATATTTGCTGTACTTTCCATAGTTTTGATTTCTGGACATGGAAGTTGGTTAATTTCCGGATATAATACAGCTTCAAAAGAAGAAAAGGCAAAATATAATGAAAAAAAGCTATGCAGAACAATGGGAATTGGAATGTCTATTATAGCAATTCTTCTATTAATTATGGGAGTGTTTGAAAATATTTTACCGGCATTTTTTGTGTATATTGCATTGGGTATTATTTTAGCTGATGTTGTGATAATTATTGTGTTGGGAAATACAATATGTAGAAGGTGACAAATTTCGACTTGTGGACTTTAACAACTCGGGAGTTGTAGTAAAGGAGATTTACAATGGGATTTTGGATTTTTATGTTGATTATGGATTTGCTTCTTCCATTTACGATGATTGGTTTTGGAAGATATTTTATGAAAAAGGCTCCAAAGGAAATAAATTCAGTATTTGGATATCGGACTTCGATGTCTATGAAGAACAAAGACACATGGGAATTTGCTCATAAATATTGTGGTAAAGTCTGGTATGTCTGTGGAATGGTTATGTTGCCGATAACAGTAATATTCATGCTTTTAGTGATTGGAAAAAATGAAGATTGTGTTGGGAGTATAGGAGGAATTATCTGTGGTGTTCAACTTATTCCTTTAATTGGGTCTATTCTCCCAACAGAAATAGCATTAAAAAAGAATTTTGATAAGAATGGAACAAGACGATAAATGCCATTTTTTGAAACTGAGAAATCGGGATTGACCGAGTTCTTTGAGTGAGATACACTTCTTGGACGAAGGGAAGGAAGAAGGAAAAAGTACTTTAGAGGTATTATGGAATGAGTAATAAATTGGTTGAGCACAAAGAATCAAAAGAACTATTAAGTGGAAAGCAAAAGAAAATTTTGTTTTGGATTTGTCTCATTATTTTAAGTATAGCTTTTATTGCAGTCTGGATAAATATACTTTTGACATCTAAAGCATTTAATACACAAATGGAAGAGATGGTACTGGGAGAAGATTACTATATGGAGGATATTGTGATTACAGGTAAAAGGGCTGAAGATGCTTCGGTTGATACGATATCTCAGAATTATTTCTTTTACTACAACAATGGGAAAGTGAATGATTATCACAAGCGAATGCAAGTACCGGGAGTTGTATATTCGGAATATAATGTAGGAGATTCCATAACTGCATATACCACAGACCATGTTAGTTATTCTTATTACAAGTATGGGATTCTTCCGGATACAGAGTATACAAACAATGAATTAATGAAAGGGGCTGGCGTATTGCTTGGAATTGGAATATTTTTATTGGCTTTGTTTGGGGTATTAAGTAAGAAAATGAATTACAAGAAGTAACCAACTTCCAATTTGTTTGTGAGAGAATAGAAAATCGAAAATTTCATCAGGAGGATATAAAGATGGTTGGAAGAATTTATCATGTAGGACTAACGGTTTCTGATTTGGATTGCTCTATTGCGTTCTATAGAGATATTCTTGGACTTGAATTTCAAGGCGAAATCTTTATGAAGGGCAAAGAAACAGATAAAATGTTCCGCAAGGAAAATTGTAAAGCAAGGGTTGCATATTTGAATGGTTCGAAGGCTCTTGAAGCACCACCGGTTGAATTGATTCAGTTTGTAGACAGCAAAATCCATAAAGAACAATCAGACTTGTTTACGACATCTATCTCAGAAGTATGTTTTTACACGAATGACATTGATTCTGTCTACAAAACCCTTATCGAAAATCATGTGGAGTGCTTGTCTGAACCGCAGTATTTCGATTTCAGGGCAAATGGATTTGGGGAAAGCAGAGCGTTTTATTTCAGAGACCCGGATGGAATCATTCTTGAGATGATGCAACCGTTATAAAAGGACACTAAATCGGGAGTTATAAAGGAGAAACACTATGGGATTATTTGGTAAAAGAAAAAAAGAGCGAGAAAAAGAGTATATGAACAGATTAGATGTTCCATTATGTTTAAAAGAAGACTTTGAATTGATTATTGATGATGTATTTACAATTATGGGGGTTGGAACAGTTGCCACAGGAAACATATCAACAGGAATGTGTAGAGAAGGAGAAAATGCGTGTGTTTATAAAACAAATGGAGGTGTATTAGAGACTATAATTACTACCATCGATATACATACAAAAGAACGAAAATCAAATGGTTGTGGATATAAAACAGAGCATGTTGGACTTGGGTTAAGAGGAGTTTCTAAGGAACAATTAGAAAGAGGAGATAGAGTGATTGTAAAGAATGCCAATATGTATGGAATGTAATTAGAAATTCACTTTTGTCAACTTGCCCTTTGAGAGAGGAGAAATCCTTTTCTCAAAGGGCTTTTTCTATTTATACGGATATTTGCAAACTACAAGATAAAGCCAAAACTTCATATACTCTAAGCACAAGGAGGTTGAGGTTTGGCTATGAACAACAGTTTAGCAGAAGTACACCCGGAGCTTATTTCGGAGTGGTCGGAAAAGAATTTAACGCTTACGCCTGATGACATTACTTTCGGTTCAAATAAAAAAGTATGGTGGAGAGGTGCTTGCGGTCACGAATGGCAGACAAGCGTTAAGGCTCGTTCTAATGGAGAAAAATGTCCGATATGTTCCGGTGCGAGAGTGATTGCAGGTATTAACGATTTGGCGACATTAGAGCCGTTACTGGCAAAGCAGTGGTCAAAAAAGAATAAGATAAAACCGACAGAGGTTTCTATTGGTTCTCATAAGAAAGTGATATGGAGATGTAAAAAAGGTCACGAGTGGGAAGCTGTCGTTAAAAGCAGGACAATAAATAAAACGGGTTGCCCGTATTGCTCTCATAATAAAGTGTTGGCAGGATTTAATGACCTTGCAACGCTTCTGCCGGATATAGCTGCCGAGTGGTCGGACAGAAATTATCCGTTACTTCCAACTCAGGTTACGGTCTTTGCCAATCGTAAGGCGTGGTGGAAGTGTAAGGATTGCGGCAGAGAGTGGAACACCCTTATTTCTACCCGTTCCGGTGGGAGTAAATGCCCGTATTGCAGTGGGTACATATTCTCGAAAGGGTTTAACGATTTGCAGACAACACACCCTGAAATTGCTTCGGAGTGGTCGGAGAAGAACTTGCCTTTGAAACCTGATGAAGTAAATGCAAAGTCGAGGAAAAACGTCTGGTGGAAGTGCAGAAAATGCGGTAATGAGTGGAAATCCGTTGTCAATGCCCGTGTGAAAGGTACGGTATGCCCCGTTTGTGCAGAGAGAGAAGTCCTTGCCGGATATAATGATTTGGCGACAACGGACAGTCAGCTTCTCAGTGAATGGGATTATGAACAGAATAAATTGAAGCCGACAGAGGTATCACGAACTTCAGCAAAGAGAGCGTGGTGGAAATGCAGGCACGGTCATTCATGGAGTATGAAGATAAATGAAAGGACGATATTGAATAAAGGCTGCCGAATTTGTGAGCAAGAATATTTATCTCTATTTCCTGCTTTGGCTGTCAGCTATTATTCTAATAAGAAAGGTTTGAAAGCAGAACTTGGTTCTGACCGATTGCTTGGAGTTCCGCTTGAAACATACATACCTTCAGAAAAGTTGGCTATTGAGTCAGGAAGTGCTGACGAGAATATAGAAATAATGAAAGCATATATGTGTGAGCAACGAGGAATAAGACTGATTAAACTGCCGATGAAAGGCACTGAACTGGATTATGCCGACAGCCTAAAAAGAGCTTTTCAGAACGTACATATATTTATTTCTTCTGATACAGAGGAAGATGTAGAGATAATCAAAAATACATTTGAAAGATGGAGGGACAGCCAATGAGAGAGAAAACCTATCATCTATACTTAAATGAAGAAGAACGAAGCCGAGTGATACAATCGCTCATTGAACTGAAGAACAATTTAGCAGCTCAGGGACGATACACCGATGCAGTAGATGATGTCCTCTGCAAAGTGCTTGAAGCAAAGAAAAAGAAATTGAAAATTGAATACATTTAGAACGTGTTTTGCCGTCTGTTTCCTAACCGGAGCAGGCGGCTTTTTTTATTTCAAAAAATTTTTCAAAAAAATTTTCGGAAAAACGGCGATTTTGGGTGTGCATTTCATACCCCTTTGTCCAAATGAGTGAAGGGGTTCATTCCAGATAGCAAAAACGGAAGCCTTTTCGCTTGAAAATTGAATAAGTCATTCACTAAGACTTTATTTCTGATGATAGCCACTTTAGCAGGTACGCCGTGATTTCTGTATTTCAGAATAGCGAGAATTCCGGCTATGAGTATTAGGTTGCTCCTGATATGGCGATGACAGTCAGAATGATAATGATACTTCTCTACGGAGCTGGCGGAGTACCCGGCAGAGGTTAGAATCCTATGATACAGATAAGCAGTCTGTTCCTTAGTGACTTCCCATAAGCATTTTGCTTGGCAAGGGGTGTTGAGAACAAATATTGCTATGACCGATTAGGAAATGAGTCGGTCAGGTACATAGCCATAATGCGGTGGCTATGAATTTCAGAAAGGAGGGCAAAAAGAAGTGTCAAACTGCAAAACGATTTCCGTATGTAACCAGAAAGGCGGAGTCGGAAAGACCACCACAACAGTTAATCTCGGAGTCGGGCTTGCAATGCAGGGCAAGAAAGTATTGCTCATAGACGCAGACCCGCAGGGCGATTTAACGACTTGTCTTGGTTGGCAGGATACAGACGGTTTGGGTATCACGCTTGCAACAAAACTCACAGATGTAATCAATGAAACGATGACAGACCCTATGGTTGGTATCCTGCATCACGAAGAAGGTGTTGACCTTGTTCCGGCAAACCTTGAGCTTTCAGCAATGGAATTTAACCTTGTAAACGCAATGAGCAGAGAAACTACACTCAAGAATTATTTGTGTCAAGTGAAAAACAGATATGATTATGTAATTATAGACTGTATGCCTTCACTTGGTATGGTTACTCTCAATGCTTTATCGGCGGCAGACAGTGTTATCATTCCGGTTCAGGCTCAGTATTTGCCGGCAAAGGGTATGACACAGCTTGTGCAGACCATTTCAAAAGTAAAGAAGTATATCAATCCGGATATTAAGATAGACGGTATGCTGCTTACTTTGGTGGATAGCCGAACAAACCTTGCAAAGAGTACGGTGGAAGCACTCAGGGCGAATTTCGGTAATCAGATAAGAATGTATCGAACACAAATCCCGATTGCCGTAAAAGCCGCTGAAACTTCTTCCAAAGGCAAAAGCATTTATGCTTATGAGCCAAACAGCACAGTGTCTAAGGCATACGCTGAATTTACAAAGGAGGTGTTAGCCGATGGCAGGAAGAAAGAGCGACTTCACTCTCACGAAGCTCGATGATTTATTTACCACGCAGGCACAGAGAGATGAAGAACAGCTTTCAAAAATCCGAGATATTCCGTTAGAGCTGATTGATGATTTCCCAGACCATCCGTTTAAGGTCAGGGACGATGAAGATATGATGCAGCTTGTGGAGAGTGTCAAGGAAAGAGGGGTTATTACTCCGGCAACGGTAAGGCAGAAAGAGGACGGCAGATACGAACTTGTTTCAGGACACAGACGAAAGCGAGCTTGTGAACTGGCAGGATTTGAAACCTTGAGAAGTGAGATTGTAGACCTGAACAGAGATGAAGCGACCATTTTAATGGTTGAGAGTAATTTTCAGAGGTCAGAGATATTGCCGAGTGAAAAAGCCTTTGCGTATAAAATGCGTTTGGAAGCAATGAAAAGACAAGCAGGCAGACCAAGAAAAGAAAATGTGTCCCCAGTGGGGACGAATTTACGAACCGATGAACAAATTGCACAGGAAACAGGGGACAGCAGAAATCAGATACACCGATATGTGCGTCTGACAAACCTTGTTCCTGAACTGCTTGAATTTGTTGACGAGGGGCGTATTAAAATGCGTCCTGCCGTAGAGCTTTCCTATCTTGATGAAGATTGCCAGCGTGATGTGGTTGATGAAATCGACCTGAATGATGCTACCCCGTCACACGACCAGACAATCCGTATGCGAAAGTTATTCAACGAGGGCAACCTTACAACCGAAGCAATCCACGCTGTTATGTCTGAGGAAAAGCCG
>ENA-OQNT01000297-OQNT01000297.1-human-gut-metagenome-genome-assembly--contig:-NODE-297-length-12051-cov-2.029856_pt1 | contig 12051 bp, 14 predicted proteins | sample MGYA00242634_ERZ504890 | MGnify/ENA primary metagenome ERZ504890 (study PRJEB26092, sample SAMD00036379) | human gut metagenome | host: Homo sapiens | study: EMG produced TPA metagenomics assembly of... | reverse complement strand
ATGAAGGCTGGGATGCGGCAGGCAAAGGAGGTAACATCAAACGTATTACAGAAGCTCTGGATCCCCGGGGTTATGAAGTACATCCAATCGCAAGTCCGGAACCGCATGAGAAGGCCAGACATTATTTATGGCGTTTCTGGACAAGACTTCCGAAAAATGGGCATATCGCTATTTTTGACAGAACCTGGTATGGCAGAGTTATGGTAGAACGTCTGGAGGGATTTTGCAGTGAAAATGACTGGAAACGTGCCTACAACGAAATGAATGAGTTTGAGAAAGAACTTAAAGACTGGGGTGCAGTCATTATTAAATTCTGGGTACAGATCGATAAGGATACACAGCTGGAGCGTTTTCAGGAGAGACAGAATAATCCGGAGAAACAATGGAAGATCACAGATGAGGACTGGAGAAACAGAGAGAAATGGGATGCCTATGAAGTGGCCGTAAATGAGATGCTTCAGAAGACAAACACTTCCTTTGCGCCATGGCATGTACTGGAATCTGTTGACAAGAAATATGCCCGTATCAAAGCACTCAGAATTGTGATCTACTGAAATAGAAAAAAGCATTAAAAGAAAATTAAATTTTGCGGGAAATGTGTAAATGAATGATAAGATAACAGTCTGCCTGGTAAGGGCGGGCAAAGAGAAATGGCAGAATCTTTTGCCAGAAAGAACAATGTTCCGATTATGGACAAACCGGGAGAACATCTGACAGTAATGTTTGACTCCCGGGGCGTATCACTTACCGGTTATGGCCTGACATATCAGGGAGATTTTTGAAGGAATGCTGCACAGAGTCACAAACGGAAGACTTTCCCATGAAATGCTGGTACGTGCGGTCAAAACAGAGGGAGAACATCTGAAAGCAATTGATGCCACTGCAGGTATGGGGGAGGATGGTTTCCTTCTTGCAGCATATGGCTATGAGGTGACATTATACGAACAGAATCCGGTGATCGCCGCACTTTTGAAGGATGCGCTCCGGCGTGCCAGAAAGCATCCCGTATTAAAAGACATTGCTTCCAGAATGAAACTGGTGGAGGGTGACAGTGTGTCATGTATGGAGAAACTTATGGATCCGGTAGATGTGATCTATCTTGATCCCATGTTCCCGAAGAGACAGAAATCCGGTCTGATAAATAAAAAACTTCAGCTGATCCAGAAACTTGAACCTCCATGTTCTGAGGAAAAAGATCTTTTTGATGCAGCTATCAAAGCCGGACCTTCCAGAATTATCGTAAAACGTACCTCTTAAGAGCGTCTGTCTTGATGGAAGAGAGCCTTCTTATATATTAAAAGGAAAAGCAATACGATATGACTGTTATGTGATGTAGAAGGTTTATCAGCACATTGCAGCAGCCCTTTATTTTTGAGGGCTGCTGCAATGTGTTTTTTTCCATTCCCGGATAAATTCCATTTGTTCCTGATCGGAGATTTCCTGGGAGGCAGCGTCATTTCCGGCAGCTACACAGCAGAGCAGGACGAAGGTCTGAAAGAGTAAAAATACCAGTATCAATAATAATGCAGTCATAATTTGTCTCCTTAATATTATGCAGATGGTTACAGTTATTTTATGAAATTGCTATAAGGATATTTTTCGGGATTTCTGTAACAGATTCTGTATATGCCTGTTGTTTTGCATATCAGAAGTATCTGCATATCATGGAAGCTTTATACATTTTATTTACAGAAAAACGGAGATATGACAGGAGAAACTGTCGGACACAAAAATATAATCTTCCGAATAATTTAAAGTAAGACGCAGATGTTCATTGTCTTTGCAGCGACCTGATGAACAGTTGCGGTAAGATTTCATTATCCAGATGATTCGGAGGATTTTTTATGAAGAATTCAGATGATTCCGGATATACAGGAAAGCACGTGGGTGTGTGTGTTCTGGATACCGGGATTTTTCCTCATATAGATTTTACAGGGAGAATACTTGCGTTTCAAGATTTCATCGGACATCGTATCAGACCTTATGATGATAATTCTCATGGAACCCATGTATGTGGGATCATTGGCGGTGACGGAAGGGCTTCGGAAGGACGGATCAGAGGAATTGCCCCCGGGTGTAGCCTGATAGTTCTGAAGGTGCTCGACAGAACGGGAAATGGCAGGAAAGAAGATGTTTTGCAGGCTTTTCGCTGGATCCTGGAGAATAAGAGATATTATGGGATACGTGTAGTGAATATCTCGGTGGGAACAACCTGCAGGAGAGCAGAAGATCACAGAGTTCTGATTGCGGGTGTGGAACAACTTTGGGATGCAGGTCTGGTGGTAGTGGCTGCGGCAGGAAATCAGGGACCGAAGGCAGGAAGTGTGACAGCACCGGGAAGCAGCCGGAAGATCATTACCGTAGGCTCCAGTGATATGCTGAATGGCAGAAAGGCAGTTTCCGGAAGAGGCCCTACTTTTGACTGTGTGTGCAAACCGGATCTGGTAGCGCCGGGAAGCCAGGTCATTGCCTGTGCACCGGGACTGCCGTACTCATATGGGCTCAAAAGCGGAACCTCCATGTCGACGCCTCTGGTGTCAGGAGGGATCGCCTGCCTTCTGGAAAAAGATCCCCGGCTTTCTAATGTGGAGGTAAAGATGTTGTTAAGAGAAAATGCAGAAGATATGGGACTTCCCAGAAATCAGCAGGGATGGGGAAAATTTAACTGTGAAAAACTGTTGGCAGGCTGAATTATTATACAATTCTTATAAACATAGTGTGGTAAAGCACAAAAGCGTTGACGGAACCGGAAAATATGAGTACAATGTACAGTAAAAGTGCTGAAGAAAGATTCTAAAGGAAAGAGCACCTGGAATCCGAACAGGAGAATAAACCTCAAAAGGAGAAAATAATATGGAAAAAATCAAAATGCAGACACCTTTAGTTGAGATTGACGGAGACGAGATGACACGTATCCTGTGGCAGATCATCAAGGATGAACTTCTCACACCGTATCTGGAACTGAATACAGAATATTATGATCTTGGTCTTGAGCACAGAAATGAGACAGATGATCAGGTTACCATTGATGCAGCAGAAGCAACCAAGAAATACGGAGTAGCCGTAAAATGTGCCACGATCACGCCAAACGCAGCCAGAATGGAAGAGTATGACCTGAAAAAAATGTACAAGAGTCCAAACGGAACGATCCGTGCCATTCTTGATGGAACTGTATTCCGTGCGCCGATCGTTGTAAAGGGAATCGAGCCATGTGTAAAGAATTGGGTGAAACCGATCACACTTGCACGTCATGCATATGGAGATATCTATAAGAATACAGAATTTTATATTGACAAGCCGGGAGATGCATATCTTGTATTTGAGGGCGAAGACGGAGAAGAGCGTAAGGAGCTGATCCAGCATTTTGATGGAGCAGGTGTTCTCCGTGGCATGCATAATCTTGATGATTCCGTAAAGAGCTTTGCGAGAAGCTGCTTTAATTATGCACTGGACACAAAGCAGGATGTATGGTTCGGAAGCAAGGATACCATTTCCAAAACATACGATGGAAGATTTAAAGAGATTTTCCAGCAGATCTTTGATGCAGAGTTTAAGGATAAATTTGAGGAAGCCGGCCTGACCTATTTCTACAGTCTGATCGATGATATCGTAGCCCGTGTTATGAAGGCAGATGGCGGTTTTATCTGGGCATGCAAGAACTATGACGGAGATGTTATGAGCGACATGGTATCTTCCGCATTTGGCTCTCTTGCCATGATGACCTCTGTACTGGTATCCCCGAAGGGATATTTTGAGTATGAGGCTGCCCACGGAACAGTTCAGAGACACTATTATCGTCATCTTGAGGGAAAAGAAACATACCACAAACTCTGTTGCAACGATCTTTGCATGGACAGGAGCTCTCCGCAAGAGAGGCGAGCTGGACGGAAATGAAGCACTTGCTGATTTTGCAGGAAAACTGGAAAAAGCAACACTGGATACCATTGAAAGCGGAAAGATGACCAAGGATCTTGCACTGATCACTTCCCTGAAAGAGGTACAGGTATTGAACAGCAAAGAGTTTATCCTTGCTGTAAAAGACAAAACTGGATGAACTGATGGCATAAATAATAGGAATTTCAGAATTTCAAGTAATTTCATAAAAAATAAAAATTGCACCGGAAGATCCAGGGATGGATCACGGTGCAGTTTTTTTATGAGGGATATATATGGATCATCTGATCTCTGTCAGACCGAAACGTTCATGGCTTGCTGTACATGTTCCACAAGGATCTGCCGGACCTGGGGATATTCTCCAAGTCCCTTCAGTACAGGGGTGACTTCATATCCTTCGGAAGAAAGACGGTTCATCCAGGAGTCCGGATCTGCACCGGCCAGATCGTTCTGTGCATGGTCGCCGGCTACGATCATGAAAGGCGCTAGCACGATCTTTTTCGGATGAAAGCTGTCGGCAGCCCGGAGAAGGGAGTCCAGGGCCGGATAGGCTTCTACAGTTCCAAGAAAAATATTTTTATGTCCGGTATCTTTAAAACGGTAATCCAAAGCAGCATAAACCGTGTTTGCGTAGTGTTCTGTTCCATGTCCCATCAGTACAAGTGCAGTGTCCGGATCCATGTCCCGGAATTCATCTGCAACTACCCGGACGATCGCCTGGTTATCTTCTTCTGTTGTGAGAAGAGGATTTCCGAAAACAATACTGGAAAAACGGTCACGAAAAGAAAGCGCATCGGCTTTCATCTGATCATTTTCGATACCGTTGATCACATGAGTCGGCTGTACGATCACATCGGTGATACCATCCAGAAGCATCTGTTCCAGAGCTTCCTTTACCGTGTGGATCGTAAGACCGTCCCGCTTTTTCAGTTTGGCAATGATCATTTTGCTTGTCCATGCACGGTAGGTGGGACAGGCCGGGAATGCATCGGCAATATCGTGCTCGATTGCCTCGATGGTAAGCTTACGGGTGTTTTCATAGCTTGTGCCGAAACTTACTACTAGGATCGCTTTTTTTGAAGCTGAGTTCATACGGGGATTTCCTCCATCCTGATAATTATGGTGATTATGATAAATTCTTTATATTTCTCCGCTGGAATATAAAGATGATCCGCAATTTCTACCATAAGATATTATAAAAGGGAGGGCTGACATTGTCAATCGTAGTTGACTTTCCTTACGGAAATGTTTATCATTATAAAAGATTGTGGAAACAAAGGAGAAATGTAGGACATGAGTATATTCATGCTTGGAATCGATCATAATATGGCACCTGTAGATGTCAGAGCGCAGTTTGCTTTTACCCGTAAAAATACCGGAGAGGCGCTGCGCAGGCTGAAAGAAGAAGCTGGGATCTGCGGGTGTATTATTCTGTCGACCTGTAACCGGCTGGAACTGTGGGTAAGTACTGCAGATGAGGAGAAGCCGGACCTGTATCAGTGGCTCTGCTCGTTGAAAGGTGTGCAGGGAGAACAATACCAGAAGTATTTTACCAGCAGAGAAAACGAAGAGGCGGTGGAGCACCTTTTTTATCTTACCAGCGGACTGAAATCCCAGATCCTGGGGGAAGATCAGATCCTGACCCAGGTAAAAGAGGCGTTGAGTATGTCAAGGGATGAGTTTACCACAGACAGTGTTCTGGAGGTGCTTTTCCGTATGGCGGTAACTGCAGGCAAGAAGATCAAAACGGAAGTGCCGTTTTCTCATGGAAATCCTTCTGTGATCCATCAGGCCATCCGTTTTCTGGAAGAGGGCGGTTATCATGTTCGCAATAAAGTCTGTATGGTGATCGGAAACGGTGAGATGGGGAAGATGGCTGCCCAGACACTGCGTGAAGCAGGAGCGGATGTGACGGTTACGATCCGTCAGTACAGAAGTGGTGTTGTGAGCATTCCTGTTGGATGCAGCAGGATCAATTATGGTGAGAGAATGGATTATCTGCCGGAGTGTGACCTGGTGGTCAGCGCAACAGCAAGCCCCAATTATACACTGACGGAAGAATTGTTTGAGGATGTACGTGTGGAACGACCTATGATCCTTATCGATCTGGCAGTTCCAAGAGATATTGATCCGGAGATCCGAAAAAAAGATAACATCACACTTTATGATATGGACAGCTTCCGAACCGGCGAGACACCGAAGGAACTTGCAGATAACCTGGAAGCAGCAGGATCCATTGTGAAGGCCCAGATGAACGAATTTTTCCAGTGGTTGGAAGGTCGTGATATCATCCCGCGCATCCAGGAGATCAAAGCGGATGCTGTGGAAGATCTGAACCTGAGGATCGAAAAAATCTTCCGGAAAACTCCTATGGAGGATTCAGACAGAGAAAACCTGAAAAAAGCAGTGGATACTGCAGCCGGAAAGGTTGTGAACAAGCTGATCTTCGGGCTTCGGGACAGTCTGAACCAGGATGCTTTTCTGGAATGTGTGGAAGGACTGGAGAAACTTTATGAAGAATAAACCTTATTTCCCCATGTTTATAGACCTGTCCGATAAAAATATCGTTGTGGCAGGTGGTGGTAATATTGCTACCAGAAGAATAAAGACTCTTCTGAAATTTACAAGAAATATCACGGTAGTGGCTACAAAAGTGACCCAGGAGCTTATGGATCTTGGAAAAGCAGGAACTGTAACTTTATATATCCGTCCCGTGAAACGTTCAGATTTTGCCAACGCATATATGGTGATCGCAGCCACCAATGACTGGAAATTAAACGATGAGATCCACCGTGTCTGTCGTGAAGAGGGTTATTTATGTGAATGTAGCTTCCGACAGAGAAGCCTGTGTATTTTTATTTTCCGGGTGTTTATATGCGGGATGAGATGGTTGTAGGTGTTACAGCCAGCGGACTTGACCATAAGAAAGCGAAGCGTATACGTGAAGAGATTCAGAAAGCACTGGAAAAAGTATTAGAGGAGCAGGACGATGAAGAAAAATAAGATCGTGATCGGCAGCAGAGAGAGTAAGCTTGCAGTGCTGCAGAGCGAAATGGTCCGTGACTACATAAAAGAAAAAAATCCGGATCTGGAAGTGGAAATCCTCACTATGAAAACTACCGGGGATATCATTCTGGACCGTACACTGGATAAGGTTGGCGGAAAAGGGCTTTTTGTAAAGGAGCTGGATAAAGCACTGATAGATGGAAGAAGTATTCTTTCTGTACACAGCCTGAAAGATATGCCTATGGAGGTTCCGGAGGAGCTGCCGCTTCTGGCTTTTTCCAAAAGAGAAGATCCGAGAGACGTACTGGTTCTTCCTGAGGGAGCTTCTGAACTTGATAAAAGCAAGCCCCTTGGATGCTCCAGCTTAAGGAGAACTTTACAGCTTAAAAACTGTATCCGGATATGGATGTCAGAAGTATCCGCGGAAATCTTCAGACAAGACTCCGGAAGCTGGATGAAGGACAGTACAGTGCATTGATCCTGGCTGCTGCCGGCCTTAAGAGACTTGGACTGGAATCCAGGATCAACCGGTATTTTACAGCAGATGAGATCATTCCGGCTGCTGGTCAGGGAATCCTTGCTGTACAGGGAAGAAAAGGGGAAGCTTATGATTTCCTGGAGGGCTACTGTGATAAGGATGCCTGGACCGCGGGAAGTGCGGAGCGTGCTTTTGTAAAGCTCCTGGATGGAGGATGCTCTTCTCCGGTGGCTGCCCATGCGGAAATTCTCGGGGATGAGATCTATCTCAGAGGGCTTTATTATAATGAAAAAGACGGTTCCTATGTAACAGGAACACTGCGTGGCAATAAGGCAGATGCGGAAAGCTTAGGCAAGGAACTGGCAGAAACTCTTCGGAAAAAAGGAGAAAACAGATGAAAACAGGAAAAGTATGGCTGGTAGGAGCGGGCCCTGGCGATATCGGCCTTTTTACATTAAAAGGCCTCAAAGTGCTGGAACAGGCAGATGTGGTCGTCTATGACAGTCTGGTAGGTCAGGGAGTTCTGTCAAGAATCCCGGAAAATGCCAGGCTGATCAATGTAGGCAAACGTGCCAGTCACCATATCATGCGTCAGGAAAATATCAATCAGGTACTTCTTGAGGAGGCACAGCGGGGTCTTCGTGTGGTGCGCCTGAAAGGCGGAGATCCATTCCTCTTTGGAAGAGGAGGAGAGGAGCTGGAGCTTCTTCGGGAGAATGGGATCCCTTATGAGGTTGTTCCGGGTGTTACTCCTCCATTGCAGTACCGGCATATAACGGGGTTCCGGTAACACACAGGGATTTCTGTTCTTCAGTCCACATCATTACAGGACACAAGAAAGCCGGAGAAGAATATGATATAGATTTCCGGGCACTTGTTGATACAAGGGGAACGCTTGTATTTCTGATGGGCGTGTCCGCACTTCCGGATATCTGCGAGGGTCTGATAGGTGCAGGAATGGAAAAGGACATGCCTGCGGCGATCCTGCAGAAGGGAACTACAGCAGGTCAGAAACGGATCGTAGCAACAGTTTCTACCCTGGAAGAAGAGGTGAAACGCCAGGGGATCGAGACACCGGCGATCATTGTGGTGGGTAAGGTATGTACACTGGCAGAAAAGTTTGGCTGGTATGAAGAACTGCCGCTTTCAGGATGGAAGGTCCTTGTCACAAGACCGAAAGAGCTTGTTTCCAGAACTGCGGACAAGCTTCGTGAAAAAGGTGCGGAGGTTCTGGAGCTTCCGGCGATCCGTACTGTCCCCATGGAAGACCAGAGCCGTCTCTATAAAGCGCTGGATCACCTGGAGGAATATCAGTGGCTTGTATTTACCAGCCCTACAGGTGTAAGGGTATTTTTTGAAGAACTGATCCGCCATGGAAAAGATATCCGTGCCATGGGAAATGCCCGTCTGGCCGTGATCGGGGAAGGAACAAAAAAGGCCCTGAAGGAAAGAGGTCTGCTGGCAGATTTTGTGCCGTCGGTATATGACGGGGATACTCTTGGAAAGGAACTTTCAGAGCTTCTTTCCGGTGGAGAAAAGATATTTATCCCGCGGGCAGAAAAGGGTAATGAAAAGCTCACCGCATTTCTTGCACAGGCAGGCGCTGTGGTCGAGGATGTTCCGACTTATCAGACTCTTTACGAAAAGAGCCAGCTCATCGATGAGAAGAAGGAATTTGAAACAGGACAGATCAGCTGTGCGGTGTTTACAAGTGCCTCCACTGTGAAGGGATTTGTAGAGGGAACAAAAGGACTGGATTATTCAAAGGTTAAGGCGGCCTGCATCGGCAGACAGACGAAGGCGGCTGCTGAGAGCTTTGGAATGAAAGCATATATGTCAGAAAAAGCCACCATTGACAGTCTTGTCAAGCTGGTGGAGGATATGAAAAGGAGCGAATGATCATGGAACTGACAAAAAGACCAAGAAGATTAAGAGGTAGCGAAAACCTTCGTAAGATGGTACGTGAGACAAGAATGGATAAATCTTCTCTTATGTATCCTATGTTCGTAATGGAAGGAGAAAATAAGGAAGAAGAAATTCCGTCCATGACCGGGCAGTACCGTTACAGCCTGGACCGTCTTCCGTATAAACTGGAACAGCTTTCCAAAGCCGGTGTAGGCAGTGTGATGTTTTTTTGGTATTCCTGACCATAAGGATGAAGTGGGCAGCGGTGCCTATGATCCGGAGGGGATCGTTCAGAGAGCTCTTCGCATTGCAAAAGAGAAATTTCCGGAGCTTTATTATGTAACAGATGTATGTATGTGTGAGTACACTTCCCATGGCCATTGCGGCGTTCTCTGCGGTCATGATGTGGACAATGACAAGACGCTGGAGCTTCTTGCAAAAACAGCACTTTCCCACGTGGAGGCAGGTGCAGATATGGTTGCTCCGTCTGATATGATGGATGGTCGTGTTGCAGCGATCCGTCAGTGTCTGGACAAGGCCGGACATTATACAACACCGATCATGTCCTATGCAGTAAAATATGCTTCTGCATTTTATGGCCCGTTCCGTGAGGCAGCAGATTCTGCTCCGTCTTTTGGGGACAGAAAAAGCTACCAGATGGATCCTCACAACAGCAGAGAAGGGCTGAAAGAGGCACTTGCAGATGTGGAAGAGGGTGCAGATATCATCATGGTAAAACCGGCTCTTGCATACCAGGACATGATCTGGCAGGTAAAGGAGATCACAAACGTTCCGGTTGCCGCATACAGTGTCAGTGGTGAGTATGCAATGGTAAAAGCAGCAGCTGCAAACGGCTGGATCGACGAAGAAAGGATCGTGGGTGAGATGGCTACAGGAGCATTCCGTTCCGGCGCGCAGATCTATCTTACCTATTATGCGGAGCTTCTGGCAAGACTTATGGATGAAGGGAGGATCGGCTGATGACAAGATCAGAACAGTTATTTGAGCGTGCGGTAAAAAGAATCCCGGGAGGCGTAAACAGCCCGGTAAGATCTTACGGAGCCATCGGTGAGGCACCTCGTTTTATTGAAAAAGCAGATAAATGCTACATCTATGATGTAGATGGAAACCGTTATGTGGATTACATTGATTCCTGGGGCCCGATGATCCTGGGACATAATTTCCCGGCGATCCGTGAAAGCGTGATAAAAGCCTGTGAAAATGGTCTGAGCTTTGGCTGCGCCACAGGAATTGAGGTGGAGATTGCGGAATTTATCTGTGAACATATCCCACATGTAGATATGATCCGTATGGTAAACTCCGGAACAGAAGCTGTTATGAGCGCCATCCGTGCAGCAAGAGGCTTTACCGGAAAAGATAAGATCATCAAATTTGCAGGCTGCTATCACGGACACAGTGACTGCCTTCTGGTAAGTGCCGGTTCCGGTGTCATGGCAAGCGGTATTCCGGACAGCGCCGGTGTTCCGAAGGGCTGTACACAGGATACCATGACGGCTACCTACAATGATGCCGCCAGTGTGGAAGCACTTCTCAAAACAGGAAGAGGGAAATGTGGCAGCCGTGATCGTGGAGGCAGTAGGAGCAAACATGGGTGTGGTTCCTCCGAAACCAGGCTTCTTAAAGCGGCTTCGTGAGCTTTGCGATGAGCACAATTGTCTGCTGATCTTTGATGAAGTGATCACAGGCTTCCGACTTGCCTTTGGCGGAGCAGCAGAGTATTTTGGTATCCGTCCGGATCTTGTCACCTACGGGAAAATAATCGGCGCAGGAATGCCGGTAGGCGCTTATGGCGGACGTAAGGAGATCATGGATCTGATCTCACCGTGTGGTCCTGTATACCAGGCAGGTACCTTAAGCGGAAATCCGGTTGCCATGGCTGCAGGTTTCACACAGCTGAAATATCTCTATGAGCATCAGGAAATCTACAAAGATCTGGCTGCTAAAGGTGAGAAGCTTTACGGCGGCTTGAAGAAGATCGTGGAGGAAAAAGGTCTTCCATATCAGGTAAACTATGATTCTTCTCTGGCAAGTATTTTCTTTACAGACCAGGAGGTAAAAGACTATGTTTCTGCAAAAACATCCAACCTGGAGCTTTTTGCAAAATATTTCAAGGGAATGCTGAAACGAGGCATTCATCTTGCACCTTCCCAGTTTGAGGCGATGTTCCTTTCCACAGCGCATACAGATGAAGTAATTGATGAAACTCTGGAAGCAATGAGAGGCGCTTTGGGAGATCTGTAAAGAGGCGTAATGGATGCGCAGGAGCCGATCCATTTGCGTGGATCATGTGTGAACGCCATAGTGAACGGCAGCTTTGCATAAAAAATTGCACAAAAGATAACAGGATGGTAACTTGTTCTTGCAGAAGCTTTGTGATAAAATAAACACAAAAATACGTAACCAATGTAAAAAGCAGGAGGCCAGAACTTATGGGAAAAAAGAAGTACGTGGCTTACGTGGGAACATATACCCATGGAACCAGTAAGGGAATTCAGGTATACGATGTAGATGTAGAAAAAGGAACACTCACAGAACGAAGCGAAGTGGAAGTTAGCAATGCTTCTCATCTGGCAGTATCAAAAAACGGTAAATATCTGTATTCCATTGAGGATGAGGGTGTAGCTGTATTTGAAAGAGACAAGAACGGTGATCTTACCCGCCTCAACAGTGTGGATATCAACGGAATGCGAGGCTGCTATCTTGCAACAGATGTGGACGGAAGATATCTTTATGTGGCAGGGTACCAT
>ENA-OQNT01000295-OQNT01000295.1-human-gut-metagenome-genome-assembly--contig:-NODE-295-length-12124-cov-3.507544_pt1 | contig 12124 bp, 16 predicted proteins | sample MGYA00242634_ERZ504890 | MGnify/ENA primary metagenome ERZ504890 (study PRJEB26092, sample SAMD00036379) | human gut metagenome | host: Homo sapiens | study: EMG produced TPA metagenomics assembly of... | reverse complement strand
CTGAAACAGTATACAATTCTATTAGCTATAGCTAATAGGTTGACGGGAGGCCAAATGGCAATCCGTTAAACATGGGTGGATCTTGCTCTATTTGTATCCCTCTATATAACGAAACGCTCAGAGACTGTTTTACAGTGGGGGAAAAGAAAAAATATCAAAAAATTGATGATAATGGTGAGCTTGTGATAGAATGAAAAAAAGAGAAAAGCATAAAGGATGTAGTTGTGGAGAATATTTGTTAATGATTAGAAAATTACTGAACGGAGATATCGATAGAGTTGCTGACATATGGTTAAAGACAAATCTGAAAGCACATTATTTTATTTCCAATCAATACTGGAAAAGTAATTATGAATTAGTGAAAGAAAGGATGTCACAATCCGAAGTCTATGTGTATGAAGATGATAAAATGATTCAAGGATTTGTAGGATTAAATGATGAATATATCGAAGGTATTTTTGTCTCTGATGAAATGCAGTCGTGCGGCATCGGTAAGCTTTTATTGGATTATATTAAGGATAAAAAAGTTAGATTACAATTAAATGTATACCAGAAGAATGCCAGAGCAATTTCTTTTTACCAAAGAGAAGGGTTCATTATTCAATGTGAAGGTTTGGATGAAGCTACTGGTGAAAAAGAATACACCATGCTATGGAAACAAAAATAGAAATCGGGAGTTAGAGAGGAGGAATAATGCAATGAGCTTCTTTGAAAATACTCGTAAGCCACAAGGCTTTGGCGGAAAATTGATGACGAAAATGATGAACAGAGGTCACGCCAAGTTATCACAATGGGGATTCTCAAATATCTCAGTAAATCCAGATGCTGCGGTACTGGATGTTGGTTGCGGAGGCGGTGCAAATATTGTAGCCTGGTTGAACAAATGCGGAAATGGACATGTGACAGGAATGGATTATTCGGAGGTCAGTGTGGCAGAATCTCAAAAACTGAACGCCGCTGCCATTAAACAAGGGAAATGTTGCGTGGTTCAAGGTGATGTATCTGCTATCCCTTTTCCGGATGCGGTCTTTGATTATGTTTCTGCTTTCGAGACAGTTTACTTCTGGCCGGGATTGGAAAAATGTTTTTTTGAGGTAAATCGAGTTCTGAAAAACGGAGGGACGTTCCTGATTTGTAACGAAAGTGATGGAACGAATGCCACAGATGAAAAATGGACAAAGTTGATTGATGGTATGAAGATTTACACTTCTGAGCAACTCGTTGCTGCTTTGAAAGAAGCAGGTTTTAGAGAGATAAAAACGTATTCAAATACAAAAAATCATTGGATAAGTATTGTTGCGATGAAATAGCCAATTCTCAGTTTTTAAAACTAAGAAATCGGTATTTATCATTTGTTAGGAGGAATAGTAAATGGTTGGAAGAATTTATCACGTTGGATTAACCGTTTCTGATTTGGATTGCTCGATTGCTTTCTACAGAGATATTCTTGGGCTTGAATTTCAGGGCGAAATCTTTATGGAAGGCGAAGAAACAGATAAAATGTTCCGTAAGGAAAATTGTAAAGCAAGGGTTGCATATTTGAATGGTTCAAAGGCTCTTGAAGCACCACCGGTTGAATTGATTCAGTTTGTAGACAGCAAAATCCATAAAGAACAATCAGACTTGTTTACGACATCTATCTCAGAAGTATGTTTTTACACGGACGACATTGATTCTGTCTACAAAACTCTTATCGAAAATCATGTGGAGTGCTTGTCTGAACCGCAGTATTTCGATTTCAGGGCAGATGGATTTGGGGAAAGCAGAGCGTTTTATTTCAGAGACCCGGATGGAATCATTCTTGAGATGATGCAACCTTTGTAAAATAACAAACAACTTCACGTTTGTTGAATTAAAAATGAAATAAAGTTCAAGAAATCATAGAGTGTATGGATTCAATTCCATATGCTCTTTTTCTTTACTTAATTTCATGAAAAAGTAGAAATCTAATGTTACGAGTTTCTTACGAGTCGTATTAAAAAAACTCGCAAGAAACTCGTAAGAAAAAAAGTAAAAAAATTTGCTTTTGACCACTGTAAAACATGCTCTGAGCGTTTCGTTATATGAAGGGATAATTTTTCTTTCATATTTCAAAGAAAAGAGGATAAAGAAATGTCAGAGAAAAGATGTTATACAGTTCAGGAGTTACAGGAAATCTTAGGAGTCAGCAGACCTACTATTTATAACCTTTTGAAGAAAAAGGAATTCCGGTGGATCCAGTTGGATGGCGGAAAGTATCGCATCTCTAAGAAGAGTTTCGATGACTGGCTCGATAACTTGGAACAGTAAAAAACAGGGTGTTGATCAGGCAGATTTTGTCTGCAATCGACATCCTAAATTTTTATCTGGATTTGAGATATGATATAAGAAAAAACACTAACACTAAAAAAGACAGGAAGTGAAGAATAAATGGCAACAGCAATTATGAAACAAAAAGAAGTTCCGGAAATGGACGATGTTGAAGAGATCATTTCAAAGATATCAGAAGACAGTCCTTACAAACGGCGTCCGACACAAAAGAGAACCTGGATGACCGTGCCGGAAATGGGAAAGCTGCTGGGATTAAAAAAGACAGATCGATACTGGCTGGTGCATAAAAATGTTTTTGAATCAAAAGAGATTGCAGGAAAGATACGAATCAATATTGCCAGCTTTGAAAAATGGTATGCCAATCAGATTAAATATCATAAAGTTACCGGAGAAGAACCGGGGAAAGAATTGAAATCCTGGTCCTATTCCGTTAAGGAAGTTGCGGATCTGTTGGGTGTTGATGAGTATCTTGTTTATGATTTACTCAAGAAAAATCAAATGGAAGCTGTTATTGTCGATTACTGGAAACGAATACCAAAAGAATCTTTTCAGAACTGGTATAAAAGCCAGTCCCGGTATCGAACAAAGGAAGACAGAAAAAAAGACGCTCTTCTGGAAGATGCAACAATTACGATGCCTGAGATGGCACAGCTGCTTGGAACAACCAGAAGCGCAGTATATACAATTCTTGATAATCCAAAGTATAGTCATTTTTTTGAATTCATTGTGATTGCAGAAAAGAAAAGGATCACAAAAGAGAGTTTTCAAAAATTCCTGGAAGGTCAGGATCGGTATAAGCTGGATCCATCGAATGATTATGAAGAACTTGCACAGGAACAAAATATTGCCCTGGCTAATTTCCGGCGGAAGAAATTATCACAGACCGGAATACGAGGAAGCAATGGAAATATAAAGTATCTTACTTTTGATGAAGCTTCCTATCTGGCAAAGGTCAGCAGAAGCATGATCAACAAGTGGGCGGATAAAGGAAAGTTCACAGTAATAAAAGTTGGCAGTCGAGTTAGGATCCGTCGGGATGAATTTGAGGACTGGATGGAGCAAAGAGATTTGGAAAGGAGTATGCAATAATATGGCATCAATAAGAGAACGAAACGGAAAATTTAATGTAATCTATTCTTATACGAATGAAAAAGGTGAGAGGAAACAGAAGTGGGAAACCTATGAAACGAAAGCCGAAGCAAAGAGAAGAAAAAAAGAAATTGAATATAAAAAAGAGATGGGATCATTTGTCGTCCGTAAATGCAAAACACTGGACGAGCTTATTACAGAATATGTTGCACTTTATGGCAAAGAAAACTGGGCTCTTTCTACATATGAAGGAAATGTCTCTCTTATCAATAACTATATTCTTCCGATCATTGGTGATACGAAACTCTCAGAGATCAATACCCGTTTCATCGAAAGATATTATCAGAGTCTTTTGAAGAGACGTGCAGTTATCAATCCATTGAATAAAACCAGTCGAAATGAATTTGTATCTTCCAGTACGGTCAGGGATATTAATAAGCTGCTTAGAAACTGTTTTGAACAGGCAGTGAAATGGGAGTTGATGGAGAAGAATCCTTGCACCCATGCGACTGTACCAAAACATAAATCACAAAAAAGAGACATCTGGACAGCGGATACATTGATGTATGCGCTCAGTGTCTGTGAAGATGAACGATTAAAGCTCGCAATTAATCTATCTTTCTCATGTTCCCTGCGACTTGGTGAGCTGCTTGGTCTTACCTGGGATTGTGTAGATATTTCTCATGAGGCAATTGAAGAAAACCGTGCATATGTCTTCATCAACAAAGAATCACAGCGTATAAGAAAAGAATCTTTAAATGCATTGGATGGAAAAGATGTGTTGTTGGTATTTCCGACAAATCATAAGAAGAATTCTACGGTCCGTATTCTGAAAACACCGAAGACAGAAAGCAGTGTGCGTAAAATATTCTTACCGAAGAGCGTTGCTAATATGCTGGTAGACTGGAAAGCTGAGCAAGATGAAATGAAAGAAATTCTTGGTGATGAATATATGGACTATAACCTGGTTATGGCAAGTACCTTTGGGCTTCCTCTCGGAGATGGAGCAATCCGTGGTCCTTTAAAAAAACTGATCGAGGACTATAATCTCCCACCGGTTGTATTTCACAGTTTCCGTCATAGCAGCGTTACTTATAAGCTGAAATTGAATGGTGGAGACATCAAGGCGGTACAGGGTGATTCCGGCCATGCTCAGGTCAATATGGTTACGGATGTGTACTCTCATATTCTGGATGATGACCGAAGGAAAAATGCAGAGCTTTTTGAAGAAGCATTTTATGAGAAGAAGAATCTGGATCCACAGATGCATGTACAGCAGGAAAATAATAATGCAACTGTTGCTGATGAAATCGATCCGGAACTTCTGGCAAAAGTGTTGGCAAATCCAGAGATGCGGGCATTGCTCAATTCACTGGCGAAGACGATGAAGTAATGAAAAATAGTGAAAAAATAGTGTAATTTTAGTGAAAAAACGATTCGCAACGATATAAGAAATAAGTATCGGAATAATAATACAAATAAAGCTTCAAATGAATCAATAAATGAATCTTTAAATTCAAATAGTTGGTAGCATACACGAACACAAGGCAGACAGGAATTATTTCTCGAAGCCAATGTAGATGAACAGAAAAGACTTTTAGAAGTTCTTCGATTCCGTTACAGAAAAGGTTACAGAAATTTTTAATGAATAAAATTTGCCAGTCAAAAACGCATGGACAAACCGTCTCGTATGCGGTATATTAATTGTAGACAAGAAAATATCTTGTGACTTTCGATAGGAAGTTTAATTGAATACTGTTTACCATGATCGAACGTACGAAGCATGGTGGTCATATAACAGATGTCGATGGTAATATCAAGGCATTCCCCGATTATTAGCTGGAGCAAACAATCAGCTAACTTTCAGAGCTTTACAGAGCTTGACAGAGGGGGTATTCAGAATAACTCGAATTGAATCGGAAACAGTTTTATATAGTGTCCCATATGGGTTTACCTTACCTCAGATTGACAGAGAGTGACAATAGGTTGGAGCTCTCCTAAGCGAGGGGTCGGAGGTTCAAATCCTCTTATGGACGTGCTTCAAAGCGTTCGAAAATGTTAGCTGGATTAGCTGACAACGAACGCTTTTGTTATTTTCAAATCACGTTCGTGACACAAAATTCCATTCAAAATGATCAATTTCCAGCTAACATTTTAGTTTTGCTCTGTATTTGTACCACTCTATATAACGAAACGCTCAGATGCTGTTTTGCAGTAGGGGAAAAGAAAAAATATCAAAAAATTGATGATTAATGGTGAGCTTGTGATAGAATGGATAAAAGAGAAAAGCATAAAGGATGTAGTTGTGGAGAATATTTGTTATGATTAGAAAGTTGCTGAACGGAGATATCGATAGAGTTGCTGACATATGGTTAAAGACAAATCTGAAAGCACATTATTTTATTTCCAATCAATACTGGAAAAGTAATTATGAATTAGTGAAAGAAATGCTGTCACAATCCGAAGTTTATGTGTTTGAAGCAGATAAAATGATACAAGGATTTGTAGGACTAAATGATGAATATATCGAAGGTATTTTTGTCTCTGATGAAATGCAGTCATGTGGCATAGGTAAGCTTTTATTGGATTATATTAAGGATAAAAAAGTCAGCTTACGATTAAATGTATACCAGAAGAATGCCAGAGCAATTTCTTTTTACCAAAGAGAAGGGTTCATTATTCAATGTGAAGGTTTGGATGAAGCTACTGGTGAAAAAGAGTACACTATGGCATACGGTTTAAGCAAATGAGGATTTGTCATATGTGGGCTGGTGCAGGAAAAATCAAATTTGGAATTTATGCATGCAGTCCGGAGGATTCATCGTTTAAAGCGGTATTTACAGATATGAAATTGACGGAGTGTCAATGGAAAGCCCACGACGGTCAAAAACCGGATGAGATGTAGCAGAATGTATTTGATATAAAAACCAATATGAAAATAGTTAAAGTTTTTCAGTTTGTGTAACTGAGAAAAATGAAAATTGCGGAGGTGGATTTGTTGAAGGAAAGTACATATCAAACTCCTTGCGGAACAATTCACTATTGGTCAAGTATTCTGAGTTTGAATACAACGACGCTTGTATTTCTTCCGGGGCTGACTGCTGACCATAGACTGTTTGATAAACAGGTTGCGTACTTCGATGGAAAATATAATATTATTGTATGGGATGCACCGGCTCATGCCTCTTCCTGGCCGTTCCGCTTTGACTTTGATCTGTTTGATAAGGCAAAATGGCTGAATGGGATTCTTGAAAAAGAAGAAATCATAAAACCAATTATAATCGGTCAATCAATGGGAGGATATGTGGGACAGGCTTATGCACAATTGTATCCTGACCGGCTGGCAGGTTTTATTTCCATTGATTCAGCACCGCTGCAGAGGAACTATGTGACAGCAGTGGAGATCTGGCTTCTGAAAAGAATGGAACCAGTATATGCACATTACCCATGGAAGTTGCTTTTGAAATCCGGAACTGAGGGAGTTGCAACTTCTGAGTATGGCAGAAATCTGATGAAGGAAATGATGCTGGTCTATGATGGTGATCAGCATCGTTATGCCCAAATTGCCGGGCATGGATTTCGTATTCTGGCAGAGGCAATGGAAAAGGATCTGCCATATGAAATCAAATGTCCTTCCCTGTTGATATGTGGTACAAAGGATCATGCCGGTTCATGCATAAGGTATAACAGAGAATGGCATCGAAAAACGAAAATTCCTTTAAAGTGGATTGAAGGGGCCGGTCATAATTCTAATACAGATAAACCGGAGATGATAAATAGTTTGATAGAAGAATTCCTTTCAAACATATAAAGACTATTGAAAACAATTGGTCAACCGTTATAAAAGGACAATAAACAAATCGGAATCAGTAGGAGGATCATTATGAGATTTTATAACATATTTTTCAGCCCGACAGGAGGTACAGAGAAAGTAGCAGATATTGTTGCGAAAGGGACGAAGCTGGATGCTGAAGAAATCGACCTAATTAAAGAACCAAATAAACTCATGAAGGTGAAATTTGAAAAAAAGGACCTATGTTTGGTTGCTGTACCGTCTTACGGTGGACGCATTCCATCAGTTGTAACGGATATGTTCCGCAAAGTAAAGGCAGATGGTACGAAAGCAATTCTTGTGGCAGTATTTGGAAACCGTATGATTGATGATACTCTATTGGAACTACAGGATGTTCTGGAGGCATCAGGATTTGTATGTATCGCAGGAATGGAGGCAGTCGCAGAGCATTCCCTGATGCACCAATTTGGAACCGGACGCCCGGATCAGCAGGATGAAAAGGAATTGCTGGAATTTGCCGCAAAGATTATGCAAAACAGCGAAGCACAAAGGACACCTGCATTTCCGGGAAACAGACCATATCGAGAATATGGTGGTGTTCCACTCAAACCTGTTGCAAATGGAAAATGCACTTCCTGCGGTCTGTGCGCAAAAGAATGCCCGGCAGGTGCCATTCCGTTGGACAATCCGAAGATGACCGATAAGGATAAGTGTATTTCTTGTATGCACTGTGTAGCAGTCTGTCCGAAGAAAGCAAGAAATTACAGTAAGCTTGTCAGTTTTATCGCTGGACTGAAAATGAAAAAGGTTTGTTCCAGTAGGAAGGAAAACAAATTGTATTTATAATAGGGCGAGCAATACAATGAGAAACATGTAAATTGATACGTGAACAATCGGCTCAGTATGATATTTAATTAAATATTGCAATGAAAAGATCATTTACCGTAAACAAGCAGTAGATGGTCTTTTTTATATCTTTTTGTGAACAAGTAGAGATTTATAGCTGGTAATATGTGTTTTATCATAATCCGTGAAATAAGATGAGTTAATTCTTCGATTTACATATTTTTTAAGGTGTTCCGGCATGGTATTATGATACTTATAAAGAACCAATTATATCTGTTGGAGAGAGCGGTGAAAAGTTATGAAGTTATTGTTTAAACAAAGGCTGTTTTCATGGTTTGACAGCTATGATATCTATGATGAAGCAGGCAACACTGTTTATGTAGTAAAAGGTCAGTTGTCCTGGGGACATAAACTTGTAATTTATGATGCCTATGGAAATGAAGTAGGAATGGTTGTTCAGAAAGTACTTACTTTTCTTCCTAAATTTGAAATTTATAAAAACGGCAGTTATATCGGATGCCTGAGCAAAGAATTCTCATTCCTGACGCCACATTATAATATTGATTACAATGGATGGCATATTGATGGAACCATTATGGAATGGGACTATAGCATTCTTAATCAAAGCGGTTATTCAATTGCACGGGTTAGTAAAGAACTGTTTCATATGACTGATACATATGTTATTGATGTGCAGGATCCAGGAAATGCATTGGATGCGTTGATGTTCGTACTTGCGATTGATGCAGAAAAATGTTCCAGAAATTAAATAGTTGATCTTGTTGTCGAAGATATTCGGAGATGGGGAGGTAGCATGGGATTATTCAAAAAGAAAATCGTGAAAAAAACATATGACCGAGAACATATGAAACCAGTTATTCGTGCAAGCATTTGTACCGGAGAAGAAGTAGCAGGATTCAAAGACATACGGACTGGAAAAATCGAAGAAATCATGCTGATCAGATCTCCAGAGGACTTAGAAAAATTCAAAGAGATATATGAGATAACAGAGGAAATTGCAAAAGAATATTAGACATTGGATGAGGAGGAGATGTTGTCATGAGAACTATAGGTAATATCCTTTGGTTTATATTTGGAGGATTACTGGGCGGTTTGGCCTGGGTTTTTGCAGGTTGCATATGGTGTATTACAATTATTGGAATTCCGGTAGGTCTGCAATGCTTTAAATTTGCAACCCTGGCATTCTGGCCGTTTGGAAAAGAAATCGTGTATGGAAATGGCATGTTTTCATTTCTGGTAAATCTTATATGGATTATATTTTTTGGATGGGAAATGGCACTTGGAAACCTGATAGTGGGTTGTATTTGGTGCATTACGATAGTTGGAATTCCATTTGGAAAGCAGTTCTTCAAGATGGCAAGACTCTCTTTCATGCCATTTGGTGCAAGTGTGATAGGGTAGAATGTGTAAGGTCTTATTGATAGAAAAATGAAATAATATTATTCACGGATGGTAATATTAATATTGGAGTTCAAATAAAACCTGAACAGGAAACAGTCTGGTTGACACAGAAGTATTGTTTGATGTTAAGCATATGCAGCAGCCGGTCACTGATAAGGAATTTAAAAATTTCACAGACTGTGCGGTTAAGAAAAGTAACGAAAATGCCCTGATTTTCACAACTGAAGATATGGAGAAGCCTTTCATAAGCTTTGATGAAGGAATGTAGAATTTCTTTGAACCGGAGCTTCAGAAGAGATTGTATGAAATGGAAAAAGTCATTTAATATATATTGATCAATGATATAATATTCTAAAATGTTGATGATAAAAGAAATATAGTAATTAAAAATGTTACAAAGTTGTTCTTGATAAAAATATTATTTGATAACAGGAGATGTTTTATGTTAAAAAGAAAAGTGACGCATTACATAAAAAATGGGTAGATTCAAAAACAAAAAATGTTTTGTAATTCAGGGAGCCAGACAAACAGGAAAAACATATATAGTTGAAAGATTTGCAGAAGAGAACTATGAAGAAATTGTTGAAATTAATTTTAAACAGATACCTTCTGCGATGGATATTTTTCCGGTGATCTAAAAGTAGATGATATGGTTATGGCTATGTCCGTATTTGATGACGGAAAGTGCAAAAGCATTAGATAAAATATTGCAGACCATGAGAGAGTGGGGAAACTGATATTTAATAACTTTGAATTTGGAGGTTATCGGAAATGACTGAAAGAGAAAAAATGCTAAGTGGAGAGTTGTACGATCCAACGGACAAAGAATTGGAGCAATTACGTGTGAATGCACGTAAATTAGCAAGAAAATACAATTCGACGGATGAAGATGATCAAGAAAAACAAGCACAGATATTGAGGGAATTATTGCCAGCAACAGAGGAACTCCCCTATTTACAGGCGCCTGTTTATTTTGATTACGGATGTAATACGTTCTTTGGAAGATTCAGCTCTGCTAATTTTAACTTTACATGTTTAGATGTATGTGAAATACATATAGGCGATAATGTGATGATTGGTCCAAATGTTACATTGGCAACTCCTATGCATCCATTATTACCTGAAGAACGCAATATTAGGAAAAGAGAAGATGGAAATTTTTATAATCTTGAATATGCGAAGCCAATAACTATAAAGGATAATTGCTGGCTGGAATCCAATGTGGTTGTTTGCGGTGGTGTCACCATAGGAGAAGGGTGTGTAATTGGTGCAGGGAGTGTTGTAACAAAAGATATTCCGCCGTATAGTTTGGCAGTTGGAAATCCATGCCGGGTCATTCGAAAAATAACTGAGAAAGATCATATGCCAGATGGAATTGAAAAGAATTAAAAATTTGCATTGATGATAAGCAGTTCATCTGAATAAAGAAAATAAAATGATCACAATTAATAACGCCGATGCAGGATTTTTATAATCCTATATCGGCGTTTGTTGGTTATAAGAGAATGTATTTTACACTTATTTTCCAAATGTATTGCTGGATTTAGCAGCAGCTTTAGCTGCCATGGTGTTAGTGGACTCAAACAAGGAAGTTGTCGGTGCGACCGGACACATCAGTACCCGTCCTGTTCCACGATAAACATTTACCAGACCTTCTCCGCTAACTGCAGATCCGACAAGTGTTTTTGTAGATCTTTCTACGGTAAATTCAAGATTTGATGACCAGCATACAGCAAGGTTTCCATCAATTTTCAGTTCATCATTTTCCAATATGACTTCAATCAATTCATCTTCGGGAACATTAGACTCCAGTGCAGCTACACCATTTCCCTGTAAACTCAGATTAAACAGACCTTCGCTACCTAATACTGCTGATGAAAGGTTCTTTCTGGCTACAACTTTACTTTTTACATTTGCATCACAAGCCAGGAACATGCCATCTTCAATTGTCATTCCGGCCGATCCCCACTTGCCAACATCTGCAAGAATAATGTATTTATATGTCGGTTCCAGTACCAGACAGCCTTCACCAACTATATTCTAGGTTTAAACTGCGGTTTCTTTTGTAAACCGCACCCTTGAGTGCCTTTCCAAGGAAATCTCCGATACCTTTTACACCAGACGTGGCTTGTACATTACCACCCATCCACTGCATGGAACCAGCCTGGATAATACGCTGAATGGTCTTTATCAATATCAATAACAACCTGTCTTCTTCTGACATGCATTTTACTCATGAAATACTCATTCATTGCATTCATAGGTGAAACGCTGGCATCCTGCACATATTCAAGCACGTGGAAGTTTTCGATACTTTTCGCATATTTTCTGTTTTCATTTTGCAAGTTTTCAATTCGCATAGCATAATCTCCCTTTTAATAATAATTTATGATGTTGCTCGGATATGCTTATTATAAAAGAGGCAGCATAGATAGGAAACAATTCGTGCAGAGAAATATAAAGACAGAATTCTCAAAATTCGAGAAATATAAAGATGCAATTCTTCATGGTGGCTGTGTATTATGAAAAATAAATTTGTTATAGTGACAATATCAACAAAAAAACAGAATATAAACGGGGTGATCAGATGGAAGTGGCACAGAGAATTCGATTAATCCGGATAATAGAAAAGATGGAGAAAAATCCGGCATTCAGTAATAAGCT
>ENA-OQNT01000294-OQNT01000294.1-human-gut-metagenome-genome-assembly--contig:-NODE-294-length-12155-cov-5.235035_pt1 | contig 12155 bp, 17 predicted proteins | sample MGYA00242634_ERZ504890 | MGnify/ENA primary metagenome ERZ504890 (study PRJEB26092, sample SAMD00036379) | human gut metagenome | host: Homo sapiens | study: EMG produced TPA metagenomics assembly of... | reverse complement strand
GATATGCAACCAGCCTTGATATGACCGTATATTCTTGGAAAGAAGATATCGAAAATGGAAAATCCATTATGCAGATAGAATTTAGACCGATTGAATATGGAAAAGATTATGATATTGTTCATAATCCAGATAAATATGTGCTTTTTATCGATGGAACAGAAATAAAATGAAATATATAGATATGCAGATAAAGCGCAGAAAAAGAGGATTGCTCAACGCAGGATATTTTCAATTATTACCCCAAAAAATGATAAGAGAGAGGCAGCGGAAAAGCCGTTGCCTCATTTCAGTATTATGACACTTAATCTAGTTCCGCCCCTAACTCATACCTCCAATACTCCGCTGCCTCATACTCCCTGGGTTCTGAGAGTACCGGTACGGTAAAGAGTTCAACCGGAACGCCGAGTGTTGATGCGAAGAGTTTCATAAGATCCTCTTTCGGTGTTCGGACATCGCTTTCATACTGAGCAATCCGGACATCAGCACAGCTTTCTGGAAATCCAACAGCCATGCCGAGTTCTTTCTGGGTGAGATGATTTTTTTGTCTTAAGTGTTTTAATTTTCTTCCAAATGTAATCATAGTATTATTCTCCTGTGCTTCCGAATGCCCCAGTTCCTCGTTCTTCACCAAGGTCCAGGACAAAGTCTGCGATCACGACTGGTGTGATCACCAGCTGACCGACGCGTGTGTCTTTATGAATGGTCTGAGAAGATGTACTCACATTGCTGATAATGGCATGGATCTCACCACGGTAACCGGAATCAATCGGTGGAAGTTCGCATACCAGTCCTTTTGCTGCCATGCTGCTTCGTGGAAAGACATATCCGGCAAATCCATCTGGGATGATGAGACCGAATCCAAGTGGAATTCTTGCAACCTCGCCTGGTTTTAATACGCAATCATAAGGCATGAATACATCAGCACCGGCATCATTTTCATGTGGCCGGAAGGGATAATGATCTGCTTTCAGACCAAAGTCAATCAGTTTAATCTTTATGGCTGCTCACCTCCCTTCTGATGAGCAATGGATAATCTGCTTTTAAGATATCTGACGGTATCCAAAGTTTTGAAATAGGATTCTGGCAGGACATCTGTTTTTCCATACAGCTTCCTCTCTGACAGAATGGACCGGTCAGATCCGGTGCAAAAAGAATCGGGCTTAATTTGTACAATCTCTGCCAGATCTGTAGCATCACAATCCTTGTTTCATCCGTATTTCTTCTGCAGGTTCTCTGACCGATCATATGCTTCCACTGGTAAGGTGTTGCACTGATGATCAGTACGTTTCGAAGTCCCTGAGGTGTGGCATATCCGGCTGAATCATGATCAATGCCTAAGGCACAGAGTTCTGTATAGTGGTCCAGATCTGACTGACAGCTTTTTTTGTAAATATCCTGGATTTCTTTATCTGCTTTCATGATCCCATATGGAATAGCAAATGCAGCGTGACCGGAATAATTGCTGTACTGCAGAGATGCACTCATGTACTTTACTTCGTTCTGATGCCTTGTGATCTGTGCCAGGAAGCGTCTGCTTGCACCAACAACAGCTACGGTAATGACCATGAATTTCTGTACGGTTGGATGTGGAAGCCCCGCAATGTTTTCTACGGTCTTCTGACTGTAGGATTGATGGTAAAGGTCCATCAGATCTGCCATGCTCTGAATCGTATGACCGTGTTGTGTGAGCCTGGCAGCAAAGACCATATTTTGTTCTGCTTCCCGGATTCCATAGCAGTTTAAGATAGCTGTTTCAATGTGATCCATAGGCCTGTTCCTCCTTTACCAGAGCTTTTAAAAGAATCAGATAATTGATGCAGTCTGTGATTTTTTCATCCCACTGTTCCATGTCAAAATGTAACAGAGTGGAATAACACATATCGTAAAGGGATACGACATGTTTCGACATCATGCCGGCCAGTGCTGCTTTTGGATCACAGTTCTGTAAAGCGGCAGCAATCTTGAATGCACTGAGGCGGTCAATATTATCACCGGTATATTCTTTCTTTTTATGTGCCAGAATATCGGCACACTTTCTCATCTGAAGTTCAAATACAACATTAAATTCTTCTTGTGTCATGTGATAGTTCCTCCTTTGTTTTGTAATAGTTATCGTTCGAGATCTTTGGTTTTTGATTTCACTGGTTCTGGAATCTGCATCTGAAGAATGGCATCAACATTCTGATCGGCAGTGTCCAGATCTTTTAATTTTTCTTTCAAGCTGCTTATTGCTTCTTCTTCGGAAGCTATCTGCTGTTGCAGTTTTTCTTTTTGTAAAGTCAGGGTTTTTAGGCTTGTCATCTTTCCATCCTGATAAAAGGATCTCAGCCAATCTCTGGCTTCTTCATATTTCTGAATTTCTTTCGCATGTTCTTTCCGGTACTTTCCTTTGTACTTTGCATTTGAAAATTGGGAATAAACTTCCTTGTTTGCATAGTACTGGCCGGTATAACGGATCTGATCGTTGAGGATCCTTAGATCGGAACGATGCTGAGCAAACTGTGTCTGCATTTCTTTTAGTTCCTGCTTTGCCGCAAGCAGTGTATTTTTCAAATCTGACTGCGTATCAAATCCATGCTCCTGCACATAGATAATGGTATTTGCCATTTGCTGCAGGTTAGAAAGTTTTACCCGATGAGCATAAGCCGGGCTCTGCATTGCTTTCACATTTGTCTGGAGATTTACAACCAGGCGAAGGTGAGATCTGACGTAGAGAATGGTCAATGGATCCTTGCGTAAGAAGGTCTGTTCCAGGTGTTCTTTTCCATATCGTGTTCCCAGTGCACGTTCAGTAATCCGCTTCTGTCGATCAGGATGAAGATAGCTGTATCTGCCCCGATGATCAATCACAGAGATCTGAAATTGTTCCAGAAGTTTAGATTGGAATTCATCAAAACTATTGGATGTGGCAGCACATTCATCAATCGCATTTCGTAAATATTCTTTCTGTGTAAGGAACACGGTGGATGTTGGTTTGAGACCATCTTCGATGATTTTCTGATTGATCTCATTAAGTTTTTGTTGGCCGTGTTTCTGTGCCTGATACTCTTTCTGCGTGATTTTTCTTTCAGCCGGAGCAAGAAGATCTATCTGGTGAAGTCCTTCCTGTTGGCACCGATCCATGACAGTTTTCTTAAAAGTGCTCATGAATTTATCAGTGGAACGATGCTTGTAACCGGCGGCTTCCTCATGTGGTTTATCCATATATGGCTGCCTTTCCACTGCAGTCTTTCGCACACTGTTGATAACGATGTGAGTATGGATATTTCCGGATTCATTGTGGCCATCGGTGTGAGTAACTACCAGTGCCTGATATCCGGGAAACATCTGCTTTGCAAGTTCCAAACTGATTGCCTGTGCTCTCTTTCCGGTAAGACCGTTTTCTGTAACATCGGCTGGATCGTAGCTGATAATGTAGTGATGACTTTTGATGTCTTCACGTTTCTTATTCTTATGAAAATGAGCATTTGTCAGTTCGCATTCTTTGTCAAAAGACATCGGATCACAGTTCAGTCCATCCATATAAAACTCTTTTCGCAGGATGCTTCGTCCGGATTCATTTACAATCTTTTCCCGGTTTTTTCATCATGTTCAAACAGAAGATAATTGATAGCAGCCGAGTAATTTGCATTTCTGCTTTTAATGTGTTTTACGATTGCCATTCATACCACCTGCCAGTTTCAGTACCTCTTTTCTCAGTAGGAATAAGTCAGTGATGCACTGATGGATTTCATTTTCTATAGCACGTGACTGACTGCCACCGCTGTTAAAATGCTTGGCAATCTGATTGAGATTCGATCCGATTTTTCCATATTCACTGACCAGTTTTCTGAGATCGTTCATGTCTGCAACAACTTCAATTTGGTGATTGATTTGCTTTTCAAGTAGTAGTTTTCTCAGATATTCTGATCGGCTAATGGACAAACAAGCTGCACCTTGATCTAATAAATCCAGTTCGACATCTGTAAGACGTAATCCTATAAAATGTCTGTGATTCAGTTCTTTATCTTTGTTTTTTGTTCTCATACTCCTCCTTCCGCTGAGACTATTCCTCCCACCGGGAGTCCACGTATTTCAATATCGGCTGTCCCTTCCGATATTAGAAATAGTGCTGTGAACACCTTTAGGTGGAACCAACAGACAAGTGAAACGTCTGTTATGAAGAGGGTATGGGGAGATCCCCATCAAGATAAAACCCATAGGAGAACAGGATGCCAAGTGGCAATACTGTTAAACACGGGTGAATCTTGCTCTGTATGTGTACCCCTCTATATAACGAAACGCTCAGAGACTGTTTTACAGTGGGGGAAAAGAAAAAATATCAAAAAAATGATGATTAATGGTGAGCTTGTGATAGAATGAAAAAAAGAGAAAAGCATAAAGGATGTAGTTGTGGAGAAAATTTGTTATGATTAGAAAGTTGCTGAACGGAGATATCGATAGAATTGCTGACATATGGTTAAAGACAAATCTGAAAGCCCATTATTTTATTTCCAATCAATACTGGAAAAGTAATTATGAATTAGTAAAAGAAATGATGTCACAATACGAAGTTTATGTGTTTGAAGCAGATAAAATGATACAAGGATTTGTAGGACTAAATGATAAATATATAGAAGGTATTTTTGTCTCCGATGAAATGCAGTCATGTGGCATAGGTAAGCTTTTATTAGATTATGTTAAGGATAAAAAAGTTAGCTTACGATTAAATGTATACCAGAAGAATGCCAGAGCAATTTCTTTTTACCAAAGAGAAGGGTTCATTATTCAATGTGAAGGCTTGGATGAAGCTACTGGTGAAAAAGAGTACACTATGCTATGGAAACGAAAATAGAAATCGAAATTTGGAGGATTGAATTATGTGGAATGAATTAGGTATAAGTGGAGGAACCGCAATTGTTATTTTGATTGCGCTGTATTTCGTTATCAAATGGGCAGTGAAAAATGGCATCAAAGAAGCCTACAGTGCTATCACTGGAAAGAAAACTGTTGAAGATATCCAAAACGAAAAAGAGCTGAAAGAACTTGGATTGGATTCAGAAGATCAATAACTTCCAGTTTTTGAAACTGAGAAATTGGTATTTTAAGAGGAGGTATGTATTATGAATATAGGATTTTGGTCATGTATAATTTTGGTTATACCATTTGTAATTATAGGTGTGTTATTTGCGATTTTTAAGGAAAAAGCAACTAAATTTGTTTCAGGATTTAATTCATTTTCTAAAGAAGAACAAGCAATGTATGATAAAGCTCAGATCTCTCGTGATATTGATATATTTTATATGAGCAGAAAGTAAATTCTAGTTTGTAGAATTCAAAAATTTAATATGAAACACAAAAATGTCGCCTATCCGTCTGACAATGGATAAGCGACATTTTATGTCATATTTATTTTATCAAGTATTGGAGTTCAATGTCATAGGGATTTTGCACAAAATATAAATGAAAAGTAAAAAGTTCTGTGGAATCTTTAAGATTGCGGAATTAATAGACAAATAATATCTTAGATAAATTCAAGTTGATTTTGCTTGAGCTCATGTGCGGTAAAGTAACACACAAAAATTTGATAGACAACCACTCGCTTTTCCGAATGTATTTACATCTTTTCTCTTGACAGGTTCATACAAACCGCCTATACTGTGCTTATCGAATAAGTACGATTATTACGATAAGTACACATGGTGAGGTGAGCAAGTGGAGATTATCATAAGTAATAGCAGTGATAAGCCTATTTACGAACAAATCTGTATGCAAGTAAAAAGTTTTATTATGGACGGCACATTATCTGCTGGCGAAGCCCTCCCTTCTATGAGAGCTTTAGCAAAAGATTTACATATCAGTGTTATTACCGTTCAGAGAGCATATGAAGATTTAACGAGAGATGGATTTATAGAAACTGTATCTGGAAAAGGCAGTTTTGTAGCATCACAGAATAGGGAATTTATTCAAGAGGAACAGTTACGAATTGCTGAAGAACTTTTACAAAAGGTCGCAGAAATTGGTCGAGCACATGGCATTAGTCTTGGGCAAATGACGAATATTCTAAAACTATTTTACGAGGAATAACGAGAGGTGACAGGCATGGATAACAACATTTTGGTGAAGAATTTATGCAAGCAATTCGAGGATTTTTCTTTGGACAATGTTTCGTTCAAAGTCCCTAAAGGCAGGATTGTAGGTTTTATTGGCGAGAATGGTGCAGGAAAAAGCACTACTATCAATCTGATATTAAATGAACTAAGCAAAGATAGCGGACAGATACAAGTCTTTGGAATAGACCATACAATTCCAACTGTCAAAGAAAATATTGGCGTCGTTTTTGATGAATGTAATTTTCATGATGTGTCTTGTTCATGACAAGGAAGCATTCAAACGAAAATACAAAAACATCATTGTGGATAATGTCACATTAGAAGATATTATGCTTTTCTATGTTAAAGGAGGTACATCATGCGAGGATTGATATATAAAGACATATCCATTTTCTTCAAGAGTATTGATAAGAAACTTATTCTGATTGCAGCAGCAGCTATTGTTCTGCTTATTTTCAATGCTGGAATTTATGCTGGCTTATTTGCTTCCGTTATGTTTGCCATGACAATCGGTATGCAAAATATTATGAGTTTCGCAAGTGATGAAAAGGCAAGCTGGAAAAAATATCAATTAGCTATGCCGATAAGCAATTTTACTGTTGTTGCAAGTAAATATGTTTCCGTAATATATACTGTTGCAATCAGCATTTTGGGAAGCATTGCGTTCAATAGTTTATCCAGCATAATTTTTCAAAACTTTGATATGCTTATCTGGTTATTTTCGATTGCAGCAGCAATTATTATCCCATTATTATGGACAGGAATTTGCTTGCCATTAACTTATTGGTTTGGTTTTCGTTCTGCGCAAACTATGGGATTGATTGTGGTAATTCCAATGTTTTGCTTTGTAAAATATTTTGAAGATGGGCCGGGAATGGCTGCTATGGTAAATTCTGTTCATTCATATGTGCTAATCACAGGGATAGCGGCAATTTTGATTTTTGGAATTTCCCTCATAATAAGCACCATTGGATATAGTCGCAAGAATTAAATCTGCAATTACCATTCAAAAATAGCAAACCCAGCCGAGCCACACTAGATGAAAATTTCAAGAACGATATGGATTCTGCTTCGAGCATTGAGCACCGTATCGCTGCTATGAAGCAGGTATATGAGGCAGGTATCCGTACAGTCTGTTTCGTATCCCCGGTATCACGAATTTTGAAGCAATCTTTGAGCGGGTAAAGGATCAGTGCGATCTGTTCTGGCTCGAAAATCTCAATCTTCGAGGCGGTTTCAAAAAGACAATTATGGATTATATCGCCGGAAAATATCCTGATCTTGTACCACTTTACGACGAGATCTATAACAAGCATAACCGCAGCTACTTTGAAGCACTTGAAGTAAAAGCTGAGAAAATGGCTAAGAAGTATGATTGTGCCTTTGTGGATAATGAAATGCCTTATGGCAGAGTCCCGCAGGGGCATCCGGTGATCGTAGATTATTTCTATCATGAGGAAATCCGTGGGACAGAGAATACCGGAAAAAGAAATCGCTAACTTCCAGTTGAACAAAATCGCTGCGCGATGGCCTGCCAAGGCTGTGGCGCAGCTTTCTTTTTCTCAATAATAAAATAGGCAATGGCAATTCTTACCAGTATTTGATATTGTAAAGTTACCACACAAAACAATTCAATACAGAAAGACACCACTGCCTATGAAAAGAATACCATTTGACCGCTTTTCTGACAAGCGGTTTTATTATGCTAATGCACCTCCATGTAAGCAGGGTTTTTCATTAACTACTGATTTTACATGGAGGATTTTATTATGTACGAAGAAATTTTTAATCAGATTCGATCTGCTGCAAATAAACGGAATCTCAAGGATTCCACGATTCATGCATACTGTACCAGTGTTGCTCATTTTTTGAACCGCACAGCCAAGGATATAGATGCATTAACAACTGACGATGTTGATATATTCCTAACTGAAAAGAAACTTTCCGGGATTTCACCAGAAACATACAATCACTACCATTCAGGAATCCGCTTCTTTTACAAAAAAATATTGAAGAAGAATTGGGATGATGATGACATACCTCGTATGAAAAGGGACAGAAAGTTACCAACGGTGCTTACAAAAGCAGAAATATCAGCTATTCTTGATGCTACGCCAAATTTGAAGCACAAAGCTATGATTGCTACTATGTATTCAGGCGGACTTCGTGTTTCAGAAGTCACACATCTTCATTATGATGATATTTCACGCACGAACAAAACCATACACATCCGCGATGGAAAAAGCCGATCTGACCGTTATACTTTGCTTGCAGACCGGACGCTTGAAATATTGACAGAATACTGGTTTCAATGTGGCAGGCCAAGAGGGATTCTGTTCCCAAGTTCATGGACAGGGGATTATCTTACAAAAGATAGTGTCATTCAATTTTTTCGTGAAAGCGCCGAAAGAGCAGGCATTCAAAAACACGTCTCCACACATTGTTTGCGTCATAGTTTTGCAAGTCATCTGTTTGAGTCAGGCTGCGATATAAAATATATTCAGGCTCTTTTGGGACATCGTGATCCAAAATCAACAGAGATTTATCTGCATGTAAGCAATAAAACTCTGCTTGGTATTAAAAGCCCATTTGATGAGATGGGTGGTGAATGATTATGGATAAATCATGTACGATACAGGATGTATTTGAACGGTTCTATCCTTCCTATGAAAAGAGGAGTAACCCTCCTGCTCATCACAGAAAAACGGCTTATCACATCAGAAACTGTAAAACAGGAGTTTTTGGTGTAAACATCAGTGTTTGTGAGGACTGCGGATGTATCAGTGTTCACAACAACTCCTGCAGAAGCAGATGCTGTCCCATGTGCCAGGAGTTTCCGAAAGAGAAATGGATTGATGCACAAAAAGAGAACGTATTGGATGCACCCTATTATCATGTAGTATTCACAGTTCCTGAGGAATTGAATTCCATTATTTACAGCAACCAGAAGCTGTTATATGATGCACTGTATCATGCTGCTTCAGCCACATTGAATGAATTGTCAAAAGATGCAAAGTACCTGGGAGCTGATATAGGGTATATCTGCATTCTTCATACCTGGGGTTCTGCAATGAATTATCATCCTCATATTCATACCATTGTTCTTGGAGGTGGGCTTGATGATGAAAATAAATGGAAAGAAACAGGTGGAAATTTTTTTCTCCCATATGGTGTCATCTCAAAGGTGTTCCGTGGAAAATATCTGGATGAGTTAAAAAGCCTGTGGAATGATTCTAAGCTTAAATTTCATGGTACAGCGGAGAAATATCAGAACAGCTATCGTTTTAAAGAACTTCTTGATAAGTGTTATGAAAAGAACTGGGTCACTTACTGTAAAGAAACTTTCAATGGTGCACAGTCGGTTATCAATTATCTTGGAAAATATACCCACAGGATAGCAATCAGTAATCAGCGAATTAAATCCATGAAAGACACGACAGTTACATATGCAGTAAAAGACTATAAAAACGAAGGCTGTTGGAAAGAGAAAACAATTTCAGGAGAAGAATTCATCCGTCGATTCCTGATGCATGTTCCTCCCAAACAATTTGTCAGAATCCGTCACTATGGTCTGCTATCATGTAGAAACAAGAGAAAAAAGATAACTCACTGCAGAAATCTGCTTGGATGCAAGAAATACATTTCTACATTAAAAAATCTAAATGCAATAGAAATGATAAAGGTTTTGTATCACATCGATGTATGCAAATGTTCTTCTTGCGGAGGGAATATGGTATCACCCCGCAAAGATAAATACAGTTCTTCTTTTTGTGCACATATGAGATGTTAAAATCTACAATTGCATAGAATAAATGACTTCCGCATAGGAGGTTTGTTTGTCATGCCTGAAATTGATTTCTTGAATAAAAAAACTTTTACCAAAACATCCGGTATGATAAACTTAAGGAAAAGAGCAACGATTGAATCCCCATAGCTATCGGCTAAAGGGACGCGACTTTGTTCACCAAGGTAAAATCGAAATTGATGTAAACGAAAGGGCAGTTTTTATCAGAACTCAAGGCTGCTTTTTCGTTTACACCAACTCCGATTGTTTCCTTAACAGTTTGTGGAATCGACTGAAAGGAAGCATTATATGTTCTATATTATTTTTGACTTTGCAATGGCAGTGATTATGCTTTTATTTGGAATATGGTTTTATAGGTCAAAAGGACAAGCATCCAAATTCTTGTCTGGTTATAATATGAAATCAGCAGAAGAACGAAAAAAATATAGATGAAAATGCTATGTGTAAGGCATATGGGAAGAGAATGATGTTTATGTCAATTCCTTTTATTGCTGGAATGATTATAGATATTTGGCATATAGGAATCGGTTGTTTAATTGCATGGGTGATATGGTTTGTTATGTTTATTCTGTTGCTTATAGATAGACATAAAAGAGAAAGTTAATTTATAGAAAAATAGAATGTTTTCGGGTGAAAATACCGTTTATTTGTTTTAGACATATGATGTCCGATTGAAAATTAGCGGATTCTCGTTTTATGTCGTGGTAATTTTGCTATATATTGGTAAGCTGTAAGTGGAAGAGAGGTAGAGACATGGATACAAAAAAGATTGGAGCTTTTTTAAAGCAATGTCGTAAAGAAAAGAATCTTACGCAAGAGCAGCTTGCCGAGAAGTTTGAGGTATCTGCAAGAACAGTTTCCAGATGGGAAACAGGAATAAATATGCCAGATCTCAGTATACTTGTTCAACTTGCTGAGTATTACGATGTTGAGATAAGAGAGCTCCTGGATGGAGAAAGGAGCCAGACTATGAATAAAGAGATGAAAGAAACACTGGACAAAGTGGCGGTGTATGAAGAATGGGTGAAACAAAAAGCATTAAAGGCTGGAAATCTTGCATTTGCATCAATGTTTGTGATTAGTGTGTTAGCGATTATTATTCAGATGTTATTAACGGTGGATATTCGCTTGGTTTTAGGAGAGACAGCAACTGCTTTAGTAGGAGGAACCCTGTATGCCTCTATTATGGTGTATAATGGAATATGGGATAAATGTTTGCCAAAAAGTGCTACTATATGGAGAGATTTTCTCACCAGTGTGATATGTGCAGGAATTTTTACAGTCATCTATGGTATATGTTTATTTAGAATGGGAGCTACAGAAACACAGATAACACGATTGGCATTGGGATTTCTGATAGGTATTACTATTGTGTCATTTATTATTCTTAGGACCTTAGCATTTATTAATCGAAAAAGAAATCAGAATTCACCAAATGTTCAGGAGAGAAAAGAAACTTCCCAATCTAAGACAGAATGGACAAAGATTTATAATGCACAGAATATAGTAGAGACAGAACAGCTCGTAGAAATGTTAAAGCAAAGTGAAATAGAAGCTTTTTCCCAGGAAGCAGGTGCGAATGTTGCAATGCATGGGGCACCCGGATTTGGAATATATGGCGTGGATATATTCGTGAAAACCGATGATACAGAGAAGGCAGTACAGCTGATCAAGGAGATTAATAACCAAGAGAATGAAGAAATTTTTTGACATTGTCACATATGCGTGCTAATATGATTATAGAAAAAGTGTGCTGCCGATAAACGGTTAGTCCACATACTTAATTGATTGAAAATAACCGTTCAGTTTTGCTGGGGCGGTTATTTTTGTGTCTTGTTATTAACTTTGCCGAATACCTTTGAGTAACGAGGGAGTGAGATATATGGAGCAATTATTGATTGTTGAAGATGATATTGGTTTGAATCAAGGTTTATGCAAAGCACTGAAAGTAGATGATCGGAAGATTATTTCCTGCCAAGACCTGAAAACGGCGAAGGAGCAGCTGCTTTGCGGCGGTGTATCCCTGATCCTGTTGGATATCAATCTGCCGGATGGCAGTGGGCTTGAGCTGCTCCGGGAGGTCAAGGAAAACACACCCGGGATTCCTGTTATTCTGCTGACTGCCAATGATACCGATCTGGACATCGTAGACGGACTGGAGAGGGGCGCTGATGATTACATTACCAAGCCCTTTTCTCTTTCGGTTTTGCGGGCAAGGGTGAATACCCAACTGCGAAAGCAAGCGTCAAGCCATAAAA
>ENA-OQNT01000293-OQNT01000293.1-human-gut-metagenome-genome-assembly--contig:-NODE-293-length-12178-cov-2.476973_pt1 | contig 12178 bp, 10 predicted proteins | sample MGYA00242634_ERZ504890 | MGnify/ENA primary metagenome ERZ504890 (study PRJEB26092, sample SAMD00036379) | human gut metagenome | host: Homo sapiens | study: EMG produced TPA metagenomics assembly of... | reverse complement strand
ACAGATTCCGAATGTTTTACAGTAAATATTTAACAGGTGGTGAACGCAATGTTTTCAAAAAAATTATTAATACCTCTGCTATCGCTCAGCCTTCTTGTTACTCCTGCATACAGCAGTCATGCTGCTGAAAATGCAGAGGCCGCAGGAACATCCATAGAAGGTCAGGGAATGCTTTCCCCTTCTTCATCTTCAGAGAGTTCTGAAAGCGTCTTTAACGGTTCCGGGGCAGGCGCATCTTCAGAACCGGTCACAGATGAGAAACTGGAGACAATTTTAAAACAGGTTCAGAGTCAGCTTCCCGCTGAAAACGGAACCTGGGCTGTTTTCATATCCGATCTTGTAAATGGAACCGAGGGCAGTCTTAATGATCAGAAAATGCAGGCTGCAAGCCTGATCAAGCTCTATATCATGGGTGCCGTATACGAAGATTATGACAGTCTTTCCTCCAAATACAGCAAAGATGCCCTGGACAATGCGCTGAATTCCATGATCACCGTCAGTGACAACGATGCAGCCAATACCCTTGTCAACTACCTCGGCGGCGGTGATGATGCAGCCGGAATGGCACGTGTGAACAAATTCTGCCAGGATCATGGATACACCAGCACATCCATGGGACGTCTTCTTCTTGCAGATAATTCCAACGGAGATAACTACACTTCTGCAAAAGACTGCGGAAAATTCCTGAAGACCATCTACCAGATCGACAAGGGTACTGCTACCGACAATAATGCCACACTTGCAGGAGCGGAATACATGTACCACCTCCTGAAAATGCAGACCAGAAAAAACAAGATCCCGGCTCAGATGCCTTCCGATGTAAAGGTTGCCAACAAGACCGGTGAACTGGACACCGTAGAAAATGATGCCGGTATCATCTATGACACAGCCAAGGGAATCGACCTGGTAGTCTGCTTTATGTCACAGGATCTTAACGACACCACAGCCGCACAGAACACCATCGCACAGGACAGCCGTGCGATCTATGGATACTATAACGAATAGCAAAAGAAAATATCTTTATATTATATTGGTAAGGAAAACATCATGAATCAGACAAAAGAGAAAAAAACAAGATACTTATTATGGCCTGCGCTGCTGCTTCTGCTTCTTCTGCTGGCGCCGGGCAACATTGTCCGTGTGCAGGCTGCCTCTGACCAGACTGCTGTCCAGCTGAAACTCAGTCAGGGTATCCGCCGCTATGATTATGCTTACCAGGTCCTTGATCTGGTAAATCAGGAACGTGCCAAAAAGAACCGGAATCCTGTCACTATGGATAAGAACCTTCTGGAATGCGCCATGACCAGAGCAGAAGAACTGACCGTTTACGCCAGTCATACCCGTCCCAATGGTTCCATCTGTTTTTCAGCCTTTCCTTATTTTGAGGATCCAAGTGAAAATCTTGCGATCAACCAGGGAACTCCTGAAGAAGTTATGGAATCATGGATCGAATCTTCCGGACATTACACGAACATCATGAATTCCAAAAATGTTTCTGCCGGAATCGGCTGCTACTCACAGAACGGTCATCTCTACTGGATCCAGTGCTTTTCTTCTCACGCAGCAGAAACCTGCACACAGCCTGCCAACCAGAATGTCTCCCCTGTTCTTTCCGTGCTTCCACGCCTAGTGAACATCCATTTTAATGTATCTTCTCCTGTAAAATTCACAGAAGAACAGAAGACTCTGACCATTTATGCAACCTGTAACGGATTCAGCTATATGAGTTCCAGCCTCGACCCGTCTTCTTTTACATGGTCAACAGGTGATCCATCTGTTGCTACTGTGGATCAGAGTGGTGTGATCCGGCTGAAAAGTAAAGGAAACACAACAGTTACCGCAACACTGAAATCCTGCCCTGACAAAATACTGACTGCAGATCTCAATGCCTACTATGATCTGGAAGATTCCAAAGAAACATCCCTGACCTATACAGGTTCCTGGAAGTATACCGGAAAGCCTATTACTTTTTCCCCTGTACTTAAGTTTCATGACCGCACACTGACTGAGGGAAAAGATTACACTCTGTCTTTCTCCAACAATCAAAACAGCGGTGTGGGAACTTTCACGATCACAGGTCTTGGCCTTTATTCCGGAACTCTGACGAATAATTTCGGTATCTGGCAGATCAATCTCTCTCAGGCAGAGGTTACTTTTTCCCAGTCCTCCTATCTGTATACCGGAACTCCACTGACCCCGAAGCCAACCGTCACATGGAATGGTATAACCCTGACAGAAAATGTAGATTATACACTCTCCTGGCATAACAATGCCCAACAGGGAAACGCTTATGTTACTGTCTCCGGTAAGGGAAATTTCACCGGTGAAACAAATAAATACTTTCTACATCGATCTTACCCCGATCACAGAAGCTGAGATCGGTGATATCCCGGATTATGAATATGCTCCTGGCAAAGAATTCAAGCCGGAGCCAACGGTCACATTAAATGGTGTTACTTTAAAGAAAGATGTTGATTATACCCTTTCTTATTTTGATAACACCATGGCAAGTTCCAGAACCAACAGACCTCGTGTCCATATAACCGGTATCGGCATTTACAGAAGCGGTTTTTCCAAATACTTCACCATCAATCCACTGAAGCTCTCCGGCGAGACGATCGAACTTCCGGATACTAATTGTGGAAATGGATCTGTAACCACTTTCCTGCGGAATCATCTTGTTGATCACCTATAATGGCGTACAGCTGACCTCCGACGATTACTCGATCACTTCCCTGCGCTGTTCTGCCGGCAATGAAATCCTTGGTTTTTCTATTTCCTACAAGCAGAATTATTCCGGAACGAGGCAGATGACATCTGTAAAACGCTGTGATCTTTCGGACATTCCGGAACAGATTTTCAGTGGTAATGCAGTAACGCCGAAACCGACTGTAAAATACGGCTCTGCTACACTTCAGGAAGGTACCGATTATGTCCTTTCCTGGGCGGATAACACAAAGACTGGTACCGGATCTGTAACTGTCACCGGAATCAATAAATATTTTGCAAGCCAGACCCTGACCTTTAAAATATCCGCTCCGGCACCGACAGTTACGCCAACTCCGAAACCAACTGCTACTCCAACTCCGAAACCAACCAACACTCCAACTCCAAAACCAACCAGCACTCCGGCTCCGAAGCCTTCCGGTACTCCGGCTCCAGCGGTTGTGAAATTAACAGCGCCGGCAATCAAGGCTTCCACATCCTGGAACAGCTGTACACTCCGCTGGAACCGTATAAACAATGCCCGGAGCTATATTCTCTACAGAAAAACAAATTCCGGAAAATACGCAAAGATCAAAACTTTAAACGCAAATACTACTTCATACAAAGACACAAAGATCACTATCGGAAATAAGTATTCTTACGTGATCCGTGCAAGCCGAAAAACATCCTCCGGTTATATCTACAGTCCAACTTCCAAAGCAGTGACCGTAAAACCGAATCTGCTCCGTCCGTCCACAAAGCTTAAAACCCTCAAAGGAAAACAGACACTTTCCTGGAAAAAAGTTCCCGGAGCAACCGGCTATGTCCTCTATCAGAAAAAAGGAAACGGCTCCTTCAAAAAAGTAAAAACCGTTTCCGCCAGAAACTTAAATTATACATTTAAAACATCAAAGAACACCACATACAGTTACAGAGTGGTTCCATACCGTACTATAAACAGAAAAGCAAAGACAGGACCTACAAGTGCGGTAAAAACCGGAAAAGCAAGATAACAGCGGATAAGCGGGCAGTCAGGCCAGGCAAATGGTCGAACCAGTCATCCGCATTCAGTAAAAAAGGATGATGCGCAAGCACAATACGCATCATCCTTTTTTCAATTCTTTTCTTCTCCCTCTTCATAGGATTTTTCCCAAATCTCGGAAAATACTGCCAACGGACAGTCTGTCAGCAGGCACATCAGAAGAAAGCACTCATATGGGTTCACTATGTAGATCTCACTCATTTCACAGCGGGCCAGAATCTCCTGGATCTCCTCCAGAAAATGGCGGTATCTTGTATACGGATCATCATCTGCCATCTCCTGAGAGATCACAAAAAAACTCCAGCGTGATCAGATCGAACCGCTCCACCGGAAATTTATGGTTCAGGATATTGTTGATCCTCTGGCGGCTGAAGCGCTTCTGGCTGAAATGTTTTGCCAGAATGGATGCGGACATCTTTTTGAGATTTCCCATTTTATTAATAGGGATCCCGCTGCAGATAACCTTTTCCAGATCCGAAGCACTGATATTCTCAGGCTTCCAGATCTTTTTGCCACCGTTTTCTTCCTCATCTTCCTGATACATGGCTGCAATGATCTTCTTTGCCCGCTCCAGAAGGATCATAAAATTCCTGAAAAGCCTGGCTCTTCTCTGATTTCGGATCATCATGTCTTCCTTTCAGAAAAGCCAGATATTCCAGAAGCTTTTCTTCACTGTCCAGACAAAGCCCTGTGCCATACACGATCTCTCCGGTCTTTTTTTCCACCGGAGTCATCTGTTTGTAGGTTTCTTTATATTCCTCAGCTTTATAATAGCCAAGATGATTCCGATAGCAATACCAGTAGATCACTTCTTCCGGATTATGAAAATCAAAATCCTGCTCACGAAGCACCCGGGTCAGAAAATCTGAAACATCCTCTGTACTCATCCGAAGTCCGAACCCCAGAAGAAAAACTAGTTTCACGCTTCACAGATGCCTGAGTCAGCCAGTTATTCACCAGAGAACTCAGTTTGGCTGATGTAGGTGACATGGATTTCGGTGTGTAGGTTTCCTTGAAGGATTCCACAACGATCTCCCTGTAGACTTCCTGCGGCACCTGGGAAAAAGGCTCCTCAAGCTCTGCACGCTCATACACATATCGTTTCAGATAGTCACCAAAGGAAACCAGTTCCATCTCCTTGTAAAGATAATGAAAAATAACATCTGCATCCTCATCTTCAAAGGAATCCAGACTGACAACCTGGCGGAACTTCTGTGCCGCCTTTCTTGTAAATTCAAAGTCCTTCACTGAATCGAAGGCAACTGTCTGTTCAAAATCAAGATCCTGCATTCGATTTCTCATCACAAATTTTCTCCTTATCCCTTTTCTTACTCCCCGGGTTTATTACCGTCCGGTACTGTGGCGTTCTGCCCAGCGTTTGAGAAGATTTTTTTCTTCATAGCCGCTGATCTGTGCAAGGACCAGTGTCACATTATCTCTGCCGCCTCTTTCCAATGCCTGTTCCAGGATCTTACCTACTTTTTCTTCTGCGGTTTCTGTCCCGTCAAGGATATTCTGAAGCTCCTGATCAGAAAGCATGTCTGTCACTCCATCTGAACAGATCAGATACGAGCTCCCCGGCTGATAACCGATCTCCACGATAGAAGGCTCCAGTGCCATGTTTTCTTCCTGGAAGCCCAGATACTGCGTCAGCGGGGCTTTTCCCAGCATTTTTCCACCGATCACATGGTCCGTGGAAATCTGCTGGAGCTTCCCCTGAAAATGACGGTAGATACGGCTATCTCCAAGGTTGCAGGCATAGATCGCCTTTTCACTGAAAGACAAAAGTGCCATGGTTGTTCCCATGCTTCTGATACAGTTTTCATTGCTGTAGCGACATACTGCCTCATTCATATTTTCGCAGGCTCCTGTCAGAAAAACCACAGGCTCTTTTTTCAGGGTCTTTTTGTTTTCTTCATAGAAGCCTCCCAGCGCTTCCACAGCTACAGAAGCTGCCATTTCACCGCAGCTTTCTCCGCCCATGCCGTCAAAAACGGCCAGCATTGGAAGCTGCCAGTGCTGTGTATGACCTGCCAGGATCCCGTCAACCCCCTGGTTGTGCACCGGCAGACGCACTCCGCAGCACCAGAAATTATCCTCATTATTTGTCCTCACCTTTCCGGTGTGACATGTATACGCATAATCAATCTGATAGGCCATTCTTTTCCTTTCGTAAAACCCCTTCGACATTACTGCTGAAGCTCCACTACAGAATTACTCCAGTATTTGTCTCCCAGTTCTACATATTTGTCGTTATCGCTCTCTTTATCATGAACCCTGCCATCTGCATCGATCCATCGGATCAGAAGGCCGTCCTGATAATAAAAATACTGCTTCTCATCTCCGTCCCATACATAAGTATAAAACATCTGCTCGCCCCAGTAAAAATATTCCTCATAAACGCCATCTGCGGAACTGCCGGGATATACAAGCACTTTGGCAATCTCTCCTGATCCGTTATAAAAGCGCAGGCGATCCCCCTCTGTGCCTTCACGTCTATAACTGTCCAGAGCATTTTCTATGGTTGTCGCATGGTCACGTATCGTTTCCATTGCCTGCGCGAAGCTTTTATCCGAATTGTCTGCAGTACCGAAATTCCCTTTGTTCAGAGCATCAGAATCATCAGAATCTGTATACGAAGGCTCTCCATTATCCGCAGGTTTCCGTATCGTTCGTACCGCAAGGATCCCTCCGATCAGCACAACAAGGATCCCGGCAGTTATGAGCATTCTGAAAATACCTTTCCGCCTCTTTCTGTCATCGGTTTTTCCGCCATTCTCTGGCACGGATTCCTCCCACTCCTGGAGATTCTGGTCACGGTCGTCTTCCAGATCTGTGATAGAGGTAACTCTGGGCTTCACAGCTCCGGTTTTTCTTATACCGGGATCTGACTGAGGGGAACGTCCTGATGGATAACCGGACCGGCTATCTTTTTCGGATACAGTTTTTCCGGATGCAGTTTTCTGAGGCTTCTGTATTGTGCTCTGAGCCTTTGGCGTATTCCGGGCAGCATTTTTTACTATTTCTCCGGCTATCGGTTTCTCCGGCTGTACGGATACCGGCGCAGGATTTCTACGTGCCTGACGGATCGCATTCGTATTCAGCTGACTTGTTCTTGCCAGCTGTCTGGCGGCACCCTCCTGGAGAAACTTCGGCATGGACTCCGGAACAGGTCTTTCCTCCACTGGTTTCTGTTTCTCATAAACCCCCTGTTCTCTGTTTGCCGCTCCATACCGGATTTCTTCCAGTGCTTCCCGGAACTTATCAGGAGTCTGATATCGTTCTTTTGCATCATAGGCACAGGCTTTTAAGATAACAGAGCCGAAAGCCTCTCCTGCATCCACAGGCGGTGGCGGTGTTTCGCCTGACATCCTCCTCGTGAGTGCGTTTTCCTTATCTCTGTATGTGATCAGCTGTTTTTCAAGATTCAGAAACGGAAGTCTGTTATGATTCATCAGTTTATATAACACCAGGCCAAGTGCATAAATGTCCACTCTGCTGTCGTACTGTTCTCCCCTGTACATCTCCGGCGCCATATAAGAATAAGTTCCCTTTTTGGAAAGGGTACTCATGGTTTTTTCCAGTTCTCTGGCGATTCCAAAGTCCCCCAGCTTGAAATCCCCGAACCTGGATACAAAAATATTCTCAGGTTTGATGTCCCTGTGGATGATGTGAAGCTGCCCACAGTATTCCAGTGATCTGCAAAGATCGATACCTAGCTTCATCACTTCTTTTTCTGTGAGATTTTTTCCCGCATAATATTCCATGAAGCTTGTGAGATATTCCATGCGGATAAAAATATCCCATCCGATCTCGTCCAGATATTCCATCACCTTGTAATCTTCTACAGATACAATATGGGAATTTCCCCGGAAATACTCCATGGTGCTTACTTCCTGAATGCACTCCTCCACCAGATTTTCAAAATAACCGCGGACAGATTTTTCATCACCGGATTCTGAGCGCACACTGTCCAGCTCCCCTTTACTGGCGGGGATTGTGATTATCTTAATTGCCGAGTAAAAAGAACGTCCCTTCTCAGTTCTCTGAGCTTTATACACTCTTCCAAAAGAGCCTTCCCCGATCTTGCTTACGATCTTCCATTCCGGCCACGGGGAAATTGGCAGTTCCTTGTCCATCGCAATCCCTCCTCTCTCAGAAAATCCCTGCTTATAAACAGAAATCTCCCTCCGGATTTCCGGGGGGAGATTTATTTATATTAGCAAGGTATATCGACTTATTCTTCTACCGGTGCAGTTTCCTCTGCTGTCTCTTCAACAGCAATGGTCTCTTCCTCCGGAGCAGTCTCAGTCTTCTCTTCCTCTACGGAAATTTCCTCTGTATCCTCAGGCTCTTCGGAAGCTGTTTTTACCTCCGGCATTCCTGTGTCAAGACTGATCTCACTGTAACGCTTCATACCTGTACCTGCAGGAATCAGCTTACCGATGATAACGTTCTCTTTCAGACCGATCAGCGGATCGACCTTACCTTTGATAGCAGCCTCTGTCAGGACTTTTGTTGTTTCCTGGAAGGATGCTGCTGACAGGAAGGAGTTTGTAGCAAGGGATGCCTTGGTAATACCAAGCATAACCTGTTTGCCCTCTGCCGGCTGTTTGCCCTCTGCCTCAAGTTTCTCGTTAACTTCCTCAACATCAAGGACATCAACAAGTGTTCCTGGCAGGAACTCTGTATCTCCGTTATCCTCGATACGGATCTTCTTCAGCATCTGACGAACGATAACCTCGATATGCTTATCGTTGATCTCAACACCCTGCAGACGATATACACGCTGAACCTCACGGATCATGTAATCCTGAACTGCACGCACACCCTTGATTCTCAGGATATCATGCGGATTTACACTACCTTCTGTCAGCTCATCACCGGCCTCAAGAACCTGTCCATCAAGGACTTTGATACGAGAACCGTATGGGATCAGGTAAGTCTTGGAATCGCCTGTCTCCGGATCGTTTACGATGATCTCACGTTTCTTCTTAGTGTCGTTGATCGTGGCAACACCTGGGATCTCTGTGATGATCGCAAGACCCTTCGGCTTTCTTGCCTCGAAAAGCTCCTCGACACGAGGAAGACCCTGTGTGATATCTCCACCGGCAACACCACCGGTATGGAAAGTACGCATGGTCAGCTGTGTACCTGGCTCACCGATAGACTGTGCTGCGATGATACCAACAGACTCACCAACCTGTACCGGCTCACCGGTAGCCATGTTCGCACCATAACATTTTGCGCAGACACCAACCTTGCACTTACAGGAAAGGATGGTACGGATCTTCAGTTTGTCGATCGGTCCGCCTGTCTGGTTGCTTACGCCCTCTTTCATGATACGGGCTGCACGCTTCGGTGTGATCATGTGGTTTGCTTTAACAAGGATTTCTCCGTCTTTATTCTTAACTGTCTCACAGGAGAAACGTCCTGTGATACGCTCCTGAAGACTCTCGATCTCTTCTTTTCCGTCCATGAATCCACGAACGACCATACCGGAGATCTCTGCTCTGTTCTCACAGCAGTCCGCCTCACGAACGATCAGATCCTGAGATACGTCAACAAGTCGTCTTGTCAGGTATCCGGAATCGGCTGTACGAAGAGCGGTATCAGAAAGACCTTTACGAGCTCCATGAGCAGACATGAAGTACTCCAGTACGTCAAGACCTTCACGGAAGTTTGACTTGATCGGGAGCTCAATGGTATGACCGGTTGTATCAGCCATCAGTCCTCGCATTCCGGCAAGCTGTTTGATCTGCTTATCGGAACCACGGGCTCCGGAGTCAGCCATCATGAAGATGTTGTTGTACTTATCAAGACCTGTAAGAAGTGCCTTTGTAAGCTCATCATCAGTCTTCTTCCAGGTATCAACAACCTCTTTGTAACGCTCTTCTTCTGTGATAAGACCACGTTTGTAGTTCTTTGTGATACGGTCAACAGTATCCTGAGCCTGCTTGATCATCTCCGGCTTCTGCGGCGGCACGGTCATATCGGAAATAGATACGGTCATGGCTGCACGTGTGGAGTATTTGTAACCCATAGCCTTAACGGAGTCAAGCACCTCGGCTGTCTTTGTTGCACCGTGAGTATTGATAACCTTTTCAAGGATCTGCTTCAGCTGTTTCTTACCTACAAGGAAATCAACCTCAAGAAGCAGTTCGTTTCCAGGTACGCTTCTGTCTACGAATCCAAGATCCTGCGGAAGGATCTCGTTAAACAGGAAACGTCCCAGTGTAGAATGAACATTGCCGCTTAAAACAGTTCCGTCCGGCATTGTCTTATGGCAATGAACAATGATCTTTGTCTGGAGTGTGATGACCTTGTTCTCATATGCAAGAATTGCCTCGTTGACACTCTTGAAGAACTTGCCCTCACCCTTGTTTCCAGGTCTCTCCTGTGTCAGGTAGTAGATACCAAGGACCATATCCTGTGAAGGAACGGCTACCGGTCCACCATCTGAAGGTTTCAGAAGGTTGTTCGGTGAGAGCAGAAGGAAACGGCACTCTGCCTGAGCTTCCTGAGAAAGTGGAAGATGAACAGCCATCTGGTCACCATCGAAGTCAGCGTTGAACGCAGTACAAACAAGTGGATGAAGCTTGATAGCTTTACCTTCTACAAGAATCGGCTCAAACGCCTGGATACCCAGACGATGCAGTGTAGGTGCACGGTTCAGCATAACCGGATGCTCTTTGATGACGTCCTCAAGGACATCCCATACTGCAGGCTCAAGCTTCTCTACCATTTTCTTGGCATTCTTGATGTTGTGGGAAGTTCCGTTGGCAACAAGCTCTTTCATAACGAAAGGTTTGAACAGCTCGATAGCCATCTCTTTCGGAAGACCACACTGATAGATCTTCAGCTCAGGTCCTACGACGATTACAGAACGTCCGGAGTAGTCAACTCGTTTACCAAGAAGGTTCTGACGGAAACGTCCGGATTTACCTTTCAGCATATCGGAAAGGGATTTCAGAGCTCTGTTTCCAGGGCCTGTTACAGGACGTCCACGGCGTCCGTTATCGATCAGGGCATCTACAGCCTCCTGCAGCATACGCTTCTCGTTGCGGACAATGATATCCGGAGCACCAAGCTCCAGAAGTCTTTTCAGACGGTTGTTTCTGTTGATGATCCTTCTGTAAAGATCATTCAGGTCAGATGTTGCAAAACGTCCTCCGTCCAGCTGTACCATAGGACGAAGATCCGGCGGGATAACCGGGATAACGGTCATGATCATCCACTCAGGACGGTTGCCGGACTCACGGAAGGACTCCACAACTTCAAGACGTTTGATGATCCTTGCACGTTTCTGGCCTGTTGCGTCCACAAGCTCTGCCTTCAGTTCTTCGGAATCCTTTTCAAGATCGATAGCCTGAAGAAGCTCCATGATGGACTCGGCACCCATACCTACACGGAATCCTTCTCCGTAAGACTCACGTGCTTCCTGGTACTCACGCTCGGTGAGTACCTGTTTGTACATAAGTCCGGAATCTGCAGGATCCAGAACGATATAGTTAGCAAAGTAAAGTACTTTCTCCAGTGTTCTCGGAGAAATATCAAGGATCAGACCCATACGGGACGGAATTCCTTTAAAGTACCAGATATGAGACACCGGAGCTGCAAGCTCGATGTGTCCCATACGCTCTCTACGAACGGCAGATTTGGTTACTTCAACACCGCATCTGTCGCAGACAACGCCTTTATAGCGAATTTTTTTGTACTTTCCACAGTGGCACTCCCAGTCCTTGCTCGGTCCGAAAATTCTTTCACAGAAAAGACCATCCTTCTCAGGCTTCAAGGTTCTGTAGTTGATCGTTTCAGGTTTTAAAACCTCACCGTGTGACCACTCTCTGATCTTCTCAGGGGACGCCAGTCCGATCTTGATGGCATCGAAAGTCATTGGCTGATATGTTTCATTGGCGTTGGTTGTTTCTGCCATGTATTCTTTCCCCTTTCTTATTCCTCATCATCAAAGGACTCTTCAAACTCGATCATATCATCTTCGTCTTCCATGTCCTCATCTTCTTCTACATTGACAAGCTCTTCTCCGCTGAACTCCTGCTTGGTATAGCCGTGTTTACCGAAGGACTCCTCATCTCTGCGTCCTCTGGAATCGCCCTCGATGACATGACGAAGATCAGTATCTCCGTAATCAGAGGTTTCCATAATGTGTACCTCTGATCCGTCCTCGCTGAGCACACGTACATCCAGACCAAGAGACTGAAGCTCTTTAAGAAGTACCTTAAAGGACTCAGGAATACCTGGCTCAGGAATGTTGTCACCTTTGATGATCGCTTCATAGGTCTTAACACGTCCGATCACATCATCAGACTTCACTGTCAGGATCTCCTGCAGTGTGTAGGAAGCACCATATGCCTCCAGTGCCCAAACCTCCATCTCTCCGAAACGCTGTCCACCGAACTGAGCTTTACC
>ENA-OQNT01000290-OQNT01000290.1-human-gut-metagenome-genome-assembly--contig:-NODE-290-length-12278-cov-2.387211_pt1 | contig 12278 bp, 12 predicted proteins | sample MGYA00242634_ERZ504890 | MGnify/ENA primary metagenome ERZ504890 (study PRJEB26092, sample SAMD00036379) | human gut metagenome | host: Homo sapiens | study: EMG produced TPA metagenomics assembly of... | reverse complement strand
ATAAAGAAAACGAAGGATTACTTGTGAATCGAGGATATCTACCATATGGTATTTCACTGCGATTTTCCGGTCACTTTGGGAAGCCGGGAATAGAGACGCGTTTGTGGAATTTAAGCTGCGAATATTGCAAGTAGGAGCATAATGATACGACGGGATCTATCACCGCTCAGTCCGATATTCCAGAAGTCTTCTCCGGAGGGAAACCGTACCGTCTTACTGGAAAAGGAAAAGAAGACGCTGAATGCAGAGAGAATCTACAAGATTCTGAAAGAAGAATTTCTGAAGGAAAAAGAAACTGGCACAGCTTGAAAAAGAGTTCTACGTGGACGACCATAAATACTGGGCAAACCAGCAGCCCGACCGGAAACCCAATCCCCTGATGAGTAAAAAATGGGGAGATATCAGCGATGGGATCGAAACAGACCTAGGGACTTTTTCCAGAGAGTCAGGAGAGCAGGACGGAGATTTTTCTGGACCAGCTGAAAATAGAGAACCGGGAACGATATGATTATCGGGAATTTCTGCGGAAGTTTGCAGTATTTCGGGAAGAACTGACTGTGGATCCGGACAGCTTTGATTATAATTTTTATACCTACGGGCTTTCCCTTTACGGGAATATGCCGCTGATCGAACCCCTGGAAACCAGAGAAGTGAAAAAAGTTTCGGAATTTGTCATTGTGATCGATACCTCCATGTCCTGTTCAGGAGAACTGGTACAGAGATTTCTGGAGGAAACCTATGGGATCTTAAGCGACAGCGGGAATTTTTTCCAGAAGGTAAATATACACATTATCCAGTGTGATGAGAAGGTGCATTCGGATGTAAAGATCACCGGTGCAGAGGAATTGCAGGAGTATATGAACAGCCTGGAACTTTACGGTGATGGAGGTACAGATTTCCGTCCGGCTTTTGCTTATGTGGAAGAGCTGATGGAAAAACGTGAGTTTGAAAATCTTAAGGGCCTGGTGTATTTTACAGACGGATACGGGCTTTTTCCGGCAAAGATGCCGCCATACCGGACAGCATTTGTATTTATGGAGCAGGAGCCTGAGGATGTGGATATCCCGGCCTGGGCCATGAAGCTGGTGATCACGGAGGAAGAATTGTAAAGAATTATATCCATATCTTATGTCATGAATCTGATATTTTAATCTTTTATTTTGTATATTGCTATCTGCATATCAGTTATAGTGTAGAAAATAGGTAACAACAGACAATGTTACGGAAAATATACAGAACAGGAGATTGTATGGCATGAGATATGGGTATTTTGATGAAGAAAAAAAGGAATATGTGATTACCAGGCCGGACACACCTGCTCCGTGGGTGAATTATTTGGGATCGCCGGAATACGGAGCAATCGTTTCCAATAATGCAGGGGGATACAGCTTTGCAAAATCCGGGGCGAACGGCAGAATCCTGAGATATATTTTTAATCAGTTTGATCAGCCGGGAAGATATATTTATCTCAGGGATAATGACACAAAAGATTATTGGTCAGCATCCTGGCAGCCGGTTGGCAAAGATCTCAGTGAGTATAAAAGTGAATGTCATCATGGCACAGCCTATACTAAAATGATGGCAGATTACAGCGAGATACATTCAGAGGTGAGATACTATGTACCGCTTGGGCAGTCCTACGAGGTATGGAATCTGAAAGTTACCAACTGCTCAGACAGAAAACGTGAGATCAGTGTGACTGGATATGCAGAGTTTACAAATAACAGCAATTATGAACAGGATCAGGTGAATCTGCAGTATTCCCAGTATATTACAAGAACAGTATTCTGTGGAGATCGTGTACGTCAGATGATCCATGCGAATCTGGACGGCCTTAAGGATGGGGAAGAGGTTGATAACAAGAACGTGTTCAACCGATTCTTCGGCCTGGCTGGAGAGAAGGTTTCTTCCTGGTGTGGTGACAGGGAAAAATTCCTTGGAAGATATCACGGATACAACAATCCAGCAGGGGTTGAAGCCGGAGTATTATGTAATGAGGGAAATTATAATGAAAACAGCTGTGGAGCTCTTTCAACTGTAATTACTCTGGAACCGGGAGAAAGTCGGGAAATGGCTTTTCTGGCAGGAATGAAGGAGGATAATGAAGCAGCGGAGATTATAGCACATTATGCAGACTGTGAAAAAACATGCGCGGTGGAGCTTGAAGAACTGATCAGTTACTGGCACGGACAGCTTGCAACATTTTCAGATCAGAACACCAAGTCCGGAATTCGATACCATGATCAATACATGGAACGCATATAACTGTTTTATGACATTTATCTGGTCACGTGCAGCATCTTTTACTTATTGCGGACTTCGTAACGGATATGGATACCGTGATACTGTACAGGATATCCAGGGTGTGATCCATCTTGCACCCGAAATGGCACTGGATAAGATCCGTTTCATGTTGTCAGCACAGGTAGATAACGGCGGCGGTCTTCCACTTGTGAAATTCACACATAATCCGGGACATGAGGATACACCGGATGATGCGTCCTATGTACAGGAAACCGGTCATCCGGCATACCGCGCAGATGATGCACTCTGGCTGTTCCCTACTGTATACAAATATATTTCAGAGACAGGAAATTTTGCATTCATCGATGAAGTGATCCCGTTTGCAAACAAGGATGAAGGAACTGTATACGAGCATCTGAAAAGAGCTATTGACTTCTCCATGAACCATCTTGGCAGACATGGAATGCCGGCCGGACTTTATGCAGACTGGAATGATTGTCTGAGACTTGGAAAGGATGGGGAATCTACTTTCGTTGCATTACAGTTCTATTATGCAATGACTATCCTGAAAGAGTTTGCAAAGTACAAAAAAGATGAAAAATATATAAAATACCTGGAAGAAAAACAAGAGCAGCTTGGAAAATTGATCCAGGAACTCTGTTGGAATGAAGATCGTTTTATCCGTGGGTTTACGGAGCGGGGAGAGGTTATCGGAAAGAGAACTGACCCGGAGGCAAATATGTGGCTGAATCCACAGAGCTGGGCTGTGATCAGCGGCCTTGCAACAGAGCGGCAGGCAGATTTGGCCCTTCAAATGGTTTATGAAAGATTGAATACAGAATACGGTGCAATCCTTATGGATCCTCCATATCATGCAAATGCTTTCGACGGAGCACTTGCGGTTATCTACAATGCAGGAACAAAGGAAAATGCGGGAATCTTTTCACAGTCACAGGGATGGCTCATTCTGGCAGAAGCACTTTGCGGACATGGTGAGCGTGCATTTAATTATTTCCTGGAGAATGCTCCGGCAGCGCAGAATGACAGGGCTGAGATCAGACAGCTGGAGCCATACTGCTATGGACAGTTTACAGAAGGAAAAGCAAGCCCGAATTTCGGACGATCTCATGTGCACTGGCTGACAGGAACAGCATCTACTGTGATGGTAGGATGTGTAGAAGGAATTCTTGGCATGCGTCCGGATTTCTATGGCTTACGTATAGCACCATCGATTCCAAAAGAATGGGAGAAGTTTGAGATAAGCAAGGATTTCCGTGGATGTCATCTCCATATCACTGTGAAGAATCCGGGACATGTGGAAGCTGGATGTAAAAAACTCTATGTAAATGGAGAAGAACTTCCGGGTAATTATATTCCGCAGGAGAAACTTACCGGTGAGACAGAAATTGAATTCTATATGTCATGACATAATGGATATAAATTGCGAGGAGATCACATTTATGAATACAAAGTAAAATGGAATATAAATACCGTTTTATTTTGGCAGGAAGGAGATCACAGAATGAAATATATAAAATTTCAGGATAAAAATGGAAGCTTTTCCATAGAAAATCCGGAGAATTACAGCGGTTTATATATACCTCTGGCCGGAGAAAACGGATTGAAATCCGCGATCACCCCTTCTCTGGGAGGAGACAGCAAACTGGATCAGAATCATTTTCTGCTGGAACCGGTAAGCATTGAGAATCTTCATAATAATCGAAACACCAGAAATTTCTGGTGCAAGATAAAAGGAAAAGGTTACTGGTCAGCATGCGGAGTTTCGGCAGAACAGGAATTTCAGAAATATACTGATAAACAGGATAAAAGCAGCCTGGAAGCCGGATTTATGTGGCAGAAGCTGCACAGAACTTCTGAGAAATACGGACTTCAGTCAGAGATTTTGTCTTTTGTGACAGTGAAAGGTGATGCGGAGGTCCATCTTGTAAAGATTACCAATATTGAAGAGGAAGAACAGGAGATCACACCGGTTGCTGTAATACCTGTATATGGAAGAAGTGCAGACAATCTCAGAGATCACAGGCATGTGACTTCCCTTTTGCACAGGATAAGAACAACGGAGTACGGTGTTGAAGTAAAACCGGTGCTTTCTTTTGATGAAAGAGGTCATCAGAAGAATAATACTACATATTTTGTATATGGATCTGAAGGCGAAGGAACGGAACCGGAAAGCTTTTATCCTGATGTGGAAATGTTTATCGGAGAAGGCGGTTCTTTCCTGATTCCGGAGGTGGTCAGAGAAGAGAAAAAAGGTGTTCCGGCAGGAACAGAAATTGAAGGAAAGGAAGCTGTCGGTGGTATTCGTTTTGCATCCAGGGTTCTGAGACCACATGAAACAGCTGTATATGTTGTGACAGCGGGAATATCTGAAAAAAATCAGCTGCCGGAGGAGACTGCACGGTTTTACAGAACTGAAAAACAGGTTGCAAGAGAATTTGAACATGTAAAAAAACACTGGACAGAAAAAGTGAATGTTTCTTTTGAGACAGGTGATGAGGACAGAGATAATTATCTGAAATGGATCTGTTTCCAGCCGATATTAAGAAGAATTTACGGTTGTTCATTCCTCCCGTATCATGATTATGGAAAAGGTGGAAGAGGCTGGCGTGATCTTTGGCAAGACTGTCTGGCACTTCTGATCATGGATCCTTCTGTTGTACGTCAGATGATCGTCGATAATTACGGTGGAGTACGCATCGATGGAACCAATGCCACGATCATCGGAAACAGACAGGGTGAATTTATCGCAGACCGTAACAACATTGCCCGCGTGTGGATGGATCATGCTTTCTGGCCATTTGTGACAACGCAGCTTTATATGGATCAGACCGGGGATATGAATGTCCTTTTTGAGAAGATTCCATATTTCAAGGATCTTCAGACAAAAAGAGGAACTGCGCATGATGAAAAATGGAGCAGTGCCTATGGAGAAAATCAGAAAACAGAATCCGGTGAGATTTATTACGGAACGGTTCTGGAACACATTTTGCTGGAAAATCTCTGTGCTTTTTATGATGTAGGAGAGCACAACGAGATGAAACTTCACGGGGCAGACTGGAACGATGCCATGGATATGGCATGGGAAAATGGTGAGAGTGTGGCATTTACCTGTGCATATGCTGGAAATATGAAGAACATCGCAGAATATCTGAGAAAACTTCAGGAAAAGGAAATGTTTGACAGGATTGAAGTTGCGGAAGAAATGGAAATCTTGTTTACCGGAGACCGTGAGCTTTATGAAAGCCCGGAGAAAAAGCAGCAGCTTCTGAGACAGTACACAGAAAAATGTGCACATGATATCAGCGGAAATACTATTGTGATCCGTCTGGACCAGCTTAGCCGGAATCTGGATGAAAAGGCAGACTGGATGATGGAAAACATCCGCAGAAGAGAATGGGTAAAAGACGGAGAAAACGGCTGGTTCAACGGATATTATGATGATCATAAACGTCCTGTGGAAAGGGCAGAAAACAGCCAGGTACGTATGATGCTTACCAGTCAGGTATTTGCGATCATGAGTAAAACCGCACAGAAAGATCAGATTGAGTCTATCTGTAAAAGTGCGGATAAATATCTTTTTGACCGTCAGGCAGGAGGATATCGCCTGAATACCAATTTCCATGAAGAAAAATTTGATCTGGGAAGAATGTTCGGGTTTGCTTATGGAGAAAAGGAAAACGGAGCGGTATTTTCTCATATGGCTGTTATGTATGGCAATGCACTGTATAAAAACGGCTATGCAAAAGAAGGACATAAGGTTCTGGAAACGCTTCTGGACGCTGCCATGGATTTTGAGAACAGCAGGATGTATCCTGGAATTCCGGAATATTTTGATAATCAGGGAAGAGGATTGTATGCATATCTTACCGGTGCTGCAAGCTGGTATATGCTGACTATGATCACAGAGGTATTTGGCGTCAGAGGAGATCTTGGAGATCTGGTGATCGCGCCGGCACTGATGCCGAAGCAGTATAATGAGAATGGACAGGCATCTCTTACTATGGAATTTGCCGGAAGAAAGCTGGAGATCTGTATCTGCAATCCGGAGAAAAAACTTCCTTCAGAATATAAAATAAAAACAGTATGGTGCGATGAAAAGGAAATGAAAAACAAACAGAGTACCTGTGTACGTATAGAGCGGGAACTGCTCGAAAAGCTTTCTGTAAAAGAAACACACAGGATCAAAGTGGAACTGATGTAACAGAAATCGGTTATACATAATTGTTAAATTACAGAAACAGAAGTATCAATAGGAAAACGGCATCCCACAGTTGTAAAAAGCTGCGGGATGTCGTTTTTGATGCTGATAAAAAATATCAGCCATAATAATATAATAATAAGGATGTTTACCACATGGATTTGTAATATTTGTCACGGTACTTCTTTGGGGTAAGGCCGGTGAAGTTTTCAAAGATCTGGATAAAATGACTCTGTGAAGAGAAATTCAGATAATTGGCGATATCAACTACTGCTTTATCAGAGTATCGGAGCAGGTGAGTGGCTTTTTCGATTTTTTTCTCGCGGATGTAATCACTTATGGATACTCCAAGATTCTGTTTGAATACTCTGGACAGATAACTGGGAGAGAGTCCGGTATGTTCTGACAGATCCTGAATGGTGATACGCTCCTTAATGTGACCGTAAATATAGTCCACGCATTGCATGACCGGTCTGGAAAGAATAGAGCTTTTTTTCTGGAGGATCATTTTTCCGGTAAAATCTCTGGCCATAATATGATGCAGATCTGCAATCTGGCGTACAGTGGTGCAGGAATCCATTTTCAGAATGTAAAAATCGCTGAGACGATATGCCTGTTCAGACTCCAGTCCACCGTCAATACAGTAACGGGTGAGCATGGCAGTAGTGACAACGAAATGATACTTCAGGTTGGTCAGAGGATTTTTGGAGAGGATACCGGTTCCCTTCAGATGAAGAAAAGAGTCTTCCTCGCAGTTTTTGTTTACAGCTTCCATATCACCGGCTCTTACGGCATTGTAAAAAGAATATTCCACAGAGGGAGAGCGATGAAGAGCTTCCAGTTCTGTATCTTCCAGTTCATTAGTAATCCAGTCTTGGGAAATGGACATATTGATATCCTCCTTATATGTTGGTGTTTAAGGAATGTATTGGTTTCTTATATTATGACATGAATCTGACATTTTGTTAAGATTAATAATATAATCGCAGATAAAAAAATGGTATATTTTTATCATCAAAGGTAAAGCATCGGGGATGCTACAGAAAAAGGAGGATTTATACTATGAAAAAAAGAGCGGTATCTATGATCCTTGCAGCAGCAATGGTTTGTGGAATGATGGCAGCAAATGTAAGCTGTGTATCTGCAAAAGGATCGGATGAGGGAAAAGTGATCAATATTTATTCCTGGAATGATGAGTTCCGTCAGAGACTGGAAGCTGTTTATCCGGAAGTAGAGTCCACTTCCAAAGATGGTACAGTTACAAAACTGAAAGATGGTACAGAGATCCACTGGATCGTAAATCCGAACCAGGATGGCGTATATCAGCAGAAACTGGATGAGGCACTTCTCAACCAGGCTGATGCAAGTGCAGATGATAAGGTAGACATATTCCTTTCTGAGACAGATTATGTATTCAAATATACAGACAAAGATGCAGATGTTGCAATGCCTCTTACTGATCTTGGCATTGATCCGGACAAGGATCTTGCAGATCAGTATGATTTCACGAAAACAACAGCTTCTGATGCGGATGGAGTACAGAGAGGCGCCACATGGCAGTGCTGCCCGGGTGTCCTTGTATATCGTCGTGACATTGCGAAAGATGTTTTCGGTACTGATGACCCGAAAGAAGTTGGCGAGAAGATGAAAGACTGGGATACAGCCAAAGAATCAGCAGCTCAGCTGAAAGAAAAAGGATATTATACATTTGCTTCTTATGCAGACACTTTTCGTTTATATGGAAACAGCATTGAGAATCCGTGGGTAGAGTCCGGTGATTCTGTGATCAAAGTAGATTCAAAGATCATGGACTGGGTAAAAGATTCCAAAGAGTGGCTGGATGCAGGTTATCTTAACAAAACTGTAAAAGGTCAGTGGAACGATGACTGGAACAAGGCAATGAGTTCTGAGTCCAAGGTATTCGCATTCCTCTTCCCGGCATGGGGTATCGACTTTACTCTGAAACCAAACTGGGATGGAGCAGAAGGTGACTGGGCTGTTACAAATCCTCCGCAGGAATACAACTGGGGTGGCTCTTACATTCAGGCTGCAACAGGAACAGATAATCCGGAACATGTCAAAGATATTATCCTGGCAATGACGGGAAATCAGGATAATCTTCTTAAGATTTCCAAAGAATACTCTGATTTTACAAATACAAAATCCGGTATGAAAGATGCAGCTACAAATGCAGATTTCGCATCTGATTTCCTTGGTGGACAGAACCCGTTTGAGTATTTTGCACCGGTTGCAGAGAATATCAAGATTGCACCGCTTTCCGCATATGACCAGGGTTGTGTAGAGCTGATCCAGAACGCTTTCAGTGATTACTTCCAGGGTAAAGTAGACTTTGACAAAGCAAAAGCCAACTTTGAGACAGCTATTCAGGAGCGTTATCCGGAGATCACAGAGATCCAGTGGCCGGAATAAATACCACATGAGGATAATTGTTGATGCTGCAGGATCTTTGGATCCTGCAGCTTGCTGGAAAGGAAGAGCATTATGAAGAAAAAGAGCGTTAATTACGGAAAATGGGGATACATATTTATTCTTCCGTTTTTGTGATCTATTTTATCTTTTCGCTGATTCCGCTGTTTGATACAGTGAGATACAGCTTTTTTGAATATTTCCGTTCTGGAATCAAGCAGATTGGTCCTAATTTTATAGGACTTGCCAATTATGTCAGTCTTCTGCATTCTGACATGCTGAAATACGGACTGAATACACTGATCCTTTGGGTGATCGGATTTGTTCCGCAGATCGTTATTGCACTGGTGCTTGCATGCTGGTTTACCGATGCCAGGCTGAAGCTTCATGGCAAGCAGTTTTTTAAGGTTGTAATTTATCTGCCGAACCTGATCATGGCATCAGCATTTGCACTTCTGTTTTTTACCATGTTTTCCACAAACGGACCTGTAAACTCCATTTTGTGTTCACTGGGCTGGATAAAGGAACCGATTGATTTTCTGGGCTCTGTTCTGGGAACAAGATCATTGGTAGGTTTCATGAATTTCCTGATGTGGTTCGGAAACACGACCATCATGCTGATGGCAGCAGTAATGGGAATCAGTATGGATATTTTTGAAGCATCGGATCTGGACGGATGCAACAGCATTCAGCGTTTCGTCTATATTACGCTTCCACTGATTCGTCCGATTCTTTCCTATACTCTGATCACTTCCATCATCGGTGGCCTTCAGATGTTTGATGTACCGCAGATCCTCACAAACGGACAGGGTAATCCGGACAGAACATCCATGACACTGATTATGTTCCTGAACAGCCATCTGAAGAGCAAGAATTATGGTATGGCCGGAGCATTGTCTGTATACCTGTTTATTATCAGTGCAATCCTCTGCTTCTTTGTATATCGTATGACTAACGACAATAGATCCGGACGGAAGTCTAAGAAAAGACAGCGAAAAAGAGAGCAAGAGCAGAAAGGAGAAAAACAAAAATGATGAAAGATAAGACAGCCAGCAGGATCAGAAGTATCGTGGCACATGTGGTACTTATTATTCTTTCCTTTATGTGTCTCTTTTTCTTTTATGTACTGATCGTGAATGCGTCTCATTCTCATGCAGAGCTTCAGAAGGGATTTTCTGCTCTTCCTGGAAAATATTTCTGGAAAAACCTGATGAATGTTGCAAATGACGGAAGCTTTCCGATGTTCAGGGGAATTCTTAACAGTATTATCGTGTCCGGATGCAGTGCAGTATTATGTACATATTTTTCCTCACTGACAGCATATGGTCTTTATGCCTATGATTTCAAGGCAAGGAATGTAGCGTTTACATTTATCATGGCGATCCTCGTCATGCCGACACAGGTAACTGCAATGGGCTTCCTTCGTCTGATCACAAAGATGGGATTATATGATTCCCTGCTTCCGTTGATCATTCCGTCTGTTGCGTCACCGGCCGTATTCTATTTTATGTACAGCTATCTGCAGTCCTCACTGCCGATGTCGCTGGTAGAAGCAGCCAGAATTGACGGCTCCGGAGAATTCCGTACTTTCAACAGTATTGTCCTGCCAATCATGAAGCCGGCAATCGCTGTACAGGCGATTTTTACATTTGTAGGCTCCTGGAACAATTATTTCGTTCCTGCTCTGGTTATCCAGTCTAAAAGCAAGATGACTGTTCCAATCCTGATTGCAACACTTCGTGGAGCAGATTATATGAATTTTGATATGGGTAAGATTTACATGATGATCACAGTTGCCATTGTGCCGATCATTATCGTATATCTCCTTCTTTCCAAGTTTATCATCGCAGGAGTGACACTTGGAGGCGTAAAAGAATAACAAAAGGTAGCAGGTAAGATATGACAGTTAAGAAATGGAAACACAGCGGAACAAAGAAACACAGCATGTCAGACCGTGAAATACGAAACGGTCTTCTTTCGGAAAAAGCAGCAGAGGAGGGTATTGTACTGCTGAAAAAATGATAAAAAAATACTCCCTCTGAATATTTCCACGAAAATAGGTTTATACGGCGCCGGTGCGGGAAAGACAGTGAAAGGCGGAACAGGTTCCGGTGATGTGAATAACAGAAGTAACATTTCTATTTATCAGGGACTGAAAGAAAACGGTATTCAGATCGTAAGCGAGAAATGGCTGGCCAATTATGAGTCAATATACGCAGAAGCACGCCGGGCATGGAAAGAAAAAATACTGGAAGAAGCAAAGTTTGTGGAAAATCCTTTTGATGCCTATGCGGAAAATCCCTTTGCAATGCCGGAAGGCCGTGCAGTCACAGCAGAAGATACTGTCGATGCCCAGACAGCAATCTATGTGGTAAGCAGGATTTCCGGTGAGGGAAAGGATAGGCGCAGGGTCGAGGGAGATTATTATCTGAGCAGACGGGAGCGGGAGGATATCCGGTTCCTTGATGCACAGAAGATTCCTACAGTACTTATCCTGAATTCCGGCGGTCCGGTAGAACTGACAGATATTCTGGAAGAAACAGAAAATATCTGTGCTGTCCTGAATATTTCCCAGCTTGGACAAAGAGGCGGACTTGCCCTCGCCAATGTCCTTCTGGGAAAGGTAACTCCAGGCGGCAAGCTGACTGCAACATGGGCCAGAAGGTATGAGGATTATCCGTGTGCAGAGGAATACAGCTATCTTAATGGTAAGCTTGAAAGAGAAGAGTACAAGGAAGGAATTTATACAGGATATCGTTATTTTGATACTTTTGGTGTAAAACCGCTGTTTCCGTTTGGATATGGACTTTCTTACACAGAAATGCAGATACGCTTCCATGGGATGAAAACATCAGGGGATGGCGTTGAAGTTGAAGCAGAGGTAACGAATACAGGAGAAACTTTTTCGGGAAAAGAGGTCGTGCAGGTCTATGTGTCTCTTCCACAGGATGAATCAGGGAAGGAATACCGTCGACTGGCTGGCTTTGCAAAAACAAAACTTCTGAAAGCCGGGGGAAAAAGAACTGCTGAAAATCAGGATCGACAGAAAGACACTGGCATATTTTTCCGAAGAGCAGCATGCCTGGATTGCTGAAAAAGGTTATTATGCTGTCTGGGTCGGAAACAGCATTGCATCGCTTACGCTGGCTGCAATGCTTGAAGTGCCGGAGAGTGTGATCCTGGATAAAACGAATATCCTTGAGAATCAGACTGATATTACTGAAGAAGTTTATGACCGCCAGAATCTTTCTGCCAGAACTCTGAAATGGAAAGAGAAGGCAGAGAATGAGAAGATTGGAAGATATATCTATTATCCTGAACCAGAGAAGAGAACAGAATGCACCTGCCAACCGGAAAATAAGATTCCTGCAAAGGATCTGCTCCCGCT
>ENA-OQNT01000287-OQNT01000287.1-human-gut-metagenome-genome-assembly--contig:-NODE-287-length-12281-cov-2.846059_pt1 | contig 12281 bp, 14 predicted proteins | sample MGYA00242634_ERZ504890 | MGnify/ENA primary metagenome ERZ504890 (study PRJEB26092, sample SAMD00036379) | human gut metagenome | host: Homo sapiens | study: EMG produced TPA metagenomics assembly of... | reverse complement strand
ATCCAGTAGATACCAAGACCAACCGGGAATGTGAAACAGAAGAATGCAGACATCAGAGGCATGACCATGTTCATGGTTTTCATGGAGTTTGCCATTGCGCTGGCCTGATCATTTCCGTCTGCCGGCTGTGTTGCAGCCTGTGGCATAAGCTTCAGGTTCAGCATCTGAGTTGCCCATGCAAGAACCGGGATCAGAAGTGCTACGATCGCAAGTAACAGAGAACCATGATTTTTGAAGAATTCCATGATATAGTACAGCGGCTGGTCTGCGATATTCAGTCCACAGAAGCCCTGCATCTTGGAAATATTGCCGGATGCTTTTGTGATCGCATCAGAAAATCCTGAAAACTGATTCATCTGTGCCAGCTCTTTCCACTGGGAAGGAGAAAGTGCATACAGAAAATCAACAATCGAGTTACTTGTAGCATTTCCGGCACTGTCCATAACGAGACGCACTCGTGTCATGGAATGGTCTGTGATAAACTGCTGCAGGATATCTGTGTATCCGTTTACAGCTAGCAGGTTGTCAACTACACCAGTAAAAATGTTCTTTACACTTCCAACGTAAGCAGGAATCCGGTAGATAACCTGATACAGAGCAAACAGAATAGGCATCTGAATGGCTAACTGTACACAGCTACCGGTTGGAGAAACACCATATTTCTGATAAACAGCCTGGGTTTCTTCGTTCATTTTCATCATGGAAGCCTGATCCTTTTTACCCTGATATTTCTTCTGGATCTTCTGGATCTCAGGCTGCATGATCGCGCTTAACTTGGAGAATTTCTGCTGCTTGATCTGCAGCGGTGTCATAAAGGCAAAGATAAGAATACTGAAGATAATGATACAAAGACCAATGTTCTGGATTCCGAACAGGCCGTCAAGCATCTTATATATGCCATCCATGATCCATCCCATCACAGACGCGATCTGTCCGATAATAGGAGTTCCGGTTTTTGTTGCTAAAAACAGTTCCAAATTCATTTCCTCCTAGACTTCTTATTCAATTGTAAAAGTCCGGTAACTATTCATTCGTCCACTAACTGCGGAGGTACTGAACAGTTACAAATTCCGATAACTGCTCTGCCCGGGAAAAGGCTGAACAGTCACAAAATAATTCATGGCACAGGGTCATAGCCTCCGTGGGAAAAAGGATTGCATCGCAATATCCTCCATACCGCAAGAAGACTGCCCTTAAATGCGCCATATTTTTCGATTGCTTCCAAACCATATTGAGAACATGTGGGAATATAAGGACATTTCGTTCTCTTCATCGGCGATATATATTTTTGATAGAGCCTTATCATCTTAATCAGAAATTTCTTTATCATGTTCATTCCCTGTTATATGATGCTTTCTTGCAAGATGCAGAAAAGCACTCTCGATTTCGTGAAAGCTCTTGCCCTTGGCTGCGGCTCTCGCTACTACTACAATATCAAGGTTACTGTCAAAATCTGTTTCGTTGAGACGATAGCTTTCTCTGATCAATCTGGTGAGTCTGTGGCGAACCACACTGTTCCCTACTTTTTTGCTTACTGATATTCCCAGACGATTCTTCATGTGCTGATTCTTCAGCACGTACATCACCAGAAGCCGATTTGCATACGATGTTCCGTTCTGATATACAACTTTAAAATCTTGATTTTTCTTTAAGGACTCTGATCTGATCAAACGAATCCTCCTTAATTAGATTCCGCCTGCGCGGATATTTCTCCGGATAGAAGAAAAGACCACATAAATGCGGTCTTGCAGCTTATGCTGATAACTGTTTTCTTCCTTTTAATCTTCTTGCAGCTAATACTTTACGTCCGCCCTTTGTGCTCATGCGAGCTCTGAAGCCGTGAACTTTAGCTCTGGATCTCTTTTTTGGCTGAAATGTCATCTTCATAGGTAAAGCACCTCCTTTATCTATTTTTAATTGTTATGAAATAACTTATCATTCAGAACATCGTTTCAATTATATAAATAAACCTCCTTTTCGTCAAGTAAAAATTGCAAAAAACCCGATAAAATCAAGGGTTCTGTAAAATACCCCCACCTTACGGTATTTATTTTTTTCTCTTATGTGGAAAGCGCTTATGGTTTACGTAACATTATCCACATTTTGTGGATAACTTGTGGATAACTTGTGGATTGACCGGAAATCTATCCACTTTTTCGGAGGGTTTGTCCACATCGTTTTCAAAAAAATCCCTTATTTGCGGTATTTTTAAGGTGGATTTTTTTATACACATAATTCTTCCACATTTTCCACCAATTCTCGACTTATGGAAACCTCCAGGACTCTTATCCACAATAATCCACCCTAATCCACAGTAATTTCCCCACATTATCCACATTCTTTTCCCCAAAATCTCAAGGATTTTCCATTGCGAAAACCCCATTTTCATTGTAATATATAAAAGGATATCTATCTCCAGTCGCAGACTGGGGTTATTATAATACTCATGGGAGGAAAAAATGGACGCTGTTATTGAAAAATGGGAGGAGATCCTGCAAACTGTCAAATCTGAATATGAGGTGACTGATGTCCCTTTTAATACCTGGCTCAAGCCGCTGAAAGTTTATGAGGTTGACGGAAAGCTGATAACAGTGGTTGTTCCCTCTGAACAGGCAGCGATCGGAGTCAATTACATCAGTAAACGCTACAAAATACCCCTCCAGGTTACTATCTGTGTACTGACAGGCATGGAAGAATGCGAGGTTCGCTTCGTTCTGGAAAAAGATCTCCCCAAAAAAACAGAAAAAAACACTTCTTATGATAAACAGGCTCAGGATACACGTTACGAAGAGGCGCATTTAAATCCAAAATACACCTTCGACACCTTCGTTGTAGGAAGTAATAACAAATTCGCCCAGGCCGCAGCTCTTGCAGTTGCCGAATCACCGGGAGATACCTACAATCCACTGTTTATCTATGGCGGAGCCGGTCTTGGTAAGACGCATCTTATGCATTCCATCGCTCATTTCATTCTGGAACACGACGAAAACAGCCGTGTTTTGTATGTAACCAGTGAGGAATTTACCAACGAGCTGATCGAAACCATCCGAAACGGAAATAACACGGCAATGAGCAAATTCCGTGAAAAATACAGAAATATCGACGTTCTTCTTGTCGATGATATTCAGTTTATTATAGGAAAAGAATCCACACAGGAGGAATTTTTCCATACATTTAACAGTCTTCACAGTGCCAAAAAGCAGATCATCATATCCTCTGATAAACCACCGAAGGATATGGAAATCCTGGAAGAGCGCTTCCGTTCCCGGTTCGAGTGGGGTCTGATCGCAGATATCACGCTGCCTGATTACGAAACCCGAATGGCGATCCTTCATAAAAATGAAGAAATGAACGGCTACAACATCAGTGAAGATGTTATCAAATATATCGCTACCAATATCAAATCCAATATCCGTGAGCTGGAAGGTGCCTTCAACAAGGTCATGGCCGGAGCCAAGCTTGAGAAAAAGGAAGTAACTCTGGAGCTGGCAGAGCAGGCACTGAAGGATATTATTTCTCCGGATGAGAAAAAAGTGATCACACCGGAATACATCATCTCCGTTGTTGCAGAGCATTACGGAGTCACACCTGCGGACTTAAGCGGAAACAAACGAAACTCCAAGATCGTCATGCCCCGCCAGGTTTCCATGTATCTCTGCCGTGAGATCATATCCACACCTTTGAAAAATATCGGAAAAGCGCTCGGAAACCGTGACCATACCACCGTTATGCACGGTATCGAAAAGATCGAAAACGAATTGCAGAACGACGATAACTTAAAAAATACCATTGATATATTAAAAAAGAAGATTAATCCACAAGGTTAGGGAAGTTTTCCACATTACTGGTGTATAACGTGTTGATTGTATGTGGAGAGATGTGTACAACTTTTTTGCCAAAACGCGGCGGTAATTTTATCCCCGGGTTATTCACATGCGAAAATACCACTTTTACACAAAGTTATCCCAACGGAAAACCCCTGAAAACATCAGGCCTGTGGGAGTTTTTCACAAAATCTGACCCCCTACGGCGGTTACTGCGGATTTTTTCTATAAATATATTTATAAAAACCACAAATTGTTCAGAAAGGGAGTTATACACACTATGAAAATCATCTGCTCCAAATCAAGTCTGTTAAAAAGTGTAAGTATCGCACTCAAAGCAGTTCCATCAAAAACCACAATGCCAATCCTGGAATGTATTCTCATGGATGCAACCACAAACCAGATCAAATTTACCACCAACGATATGGAACTGGGAATTGAAACAATCGTTGAGGGTACTATTGAAGAAAAAGGTAAAGTTGCTCTTGATGCAAAAATCTTCTATGAAATCATCAGACGACTTCCGGATAATGATGTTACCATTAAGACCGATGATAAATATGCAGCAACCATTACCTGTGAAAAAGCAAAATTCAATATCCCTGGAAAATCAGGAGAAGATTTTGCTTATTTACCGATGATCGAGAAGGATGAACCGCTGACGATCTCTCAGTACACACTGAAAGAAATGATCCGCCAGACTATTTTTTCGATTGCTGTAAATGAAAACAATAAGCTTATGACCGGTGAACTTTTTGAGATCAAAAATAACTGTCTGAAGGTAGTTTCTCTAGACGGACATCGTATCTCTATCCGCAAAATGTCTCTTAAGAAAGATTATTCTGACCGTAAGGTGGTAGTTCCGGGCAAAACTTTAAGCGAGGTCAGCAAGATCCTTTCCGGAGAAGTGGATGATCAGGTCAGCATTTACTTTACAAAAAACCATATTTTATTTGAATTTGATCAGACTATGGTAGTTTCCAGACTGATCGAGGGAGAATATTTCAGAATTGACCAGATGCTTTCCAGTGATTATGAGACAAAACTGAAGATCAAACAAAAAAAGAGTTCCTGGATTGTATCGACCGTGCCACACTTCTGGTACGTGAGGTTGATAAAAAACCGATCATCATCAACATCACAGACGATGATATGGAGCTGCGCATTGATTCTGCAATGGGTTCCATGAATGAAGAGATCGATATTGAAAAAGAGGGTAAGGATATCATGATCGGCTTCAATCCGAAATTCCTGATCGATGCGCTTCGTGTTATTGATGATGAAACCGTGACGATCTATCTTGTAAATCCGAAGGCACCATGCTTTATCCGTGACGATGAGGAGAACTATACTTACCTGATCCTTCCTGTAAACATCAACCAGAATCAGGCCAGATAAGACCTGGGAAATATAAGGAATAAGGGACAAGAGATGTACGCAGCAGCTTCAGGAATGTGAGTGTACGTGTGAGACGCACATGCTTGAAGCTGTGAACAGAATTGAGCTCGGCAGTCAGGATATGTAAGTGTCCGTAGGGCACGTACAGCCTGACGGCAGATATCAGGATTGATATAAACGGATACACCAAAAATGCGTGACCGTTTTTGACCGATTGTGCATGGGAATGCGATCGTGTTCTGAAAATGTTTTATGCGTAAACTGCTGAAGGGGGTATTTAAATTACCGCCTTCCGGTGAAATTTGTATTTTGGGGGATTTTAAATACCGCCAGGAGATCAGAAAAGCTCGACCTGACAGAGAAAATACCCCGGAGATAAGAGGAGAAAAAAATTGGAGATCAGAATTAAAGACGAATTTATCAAGCTTGGCCAGGCGCTGAAGCTGGCCGGTGTTGTGGAGGACGGCGTTGAGGCGAAATATGCCATCAATGATGGTCTGGTACTGGTGAACGGTGAGGTGGAGAACCGCCGTGGCCGCAAGATCCATCCTGGAGATACCATTTCCTACGATGGAAAAGATATTTATGTGATCGGGTGAAGGAATGTACATTGAATCCATCAGACTGAATAATTTCAGGAATTATGAGTCGCTGGAGATGAATTTTGATCAGGGCACCAATATTCTCTACGGCGACAATGCCCAGGGAAAGACCAATATCCTGGAGGCGGTTTATCTGGCAGGTACCAGCAAATCCCACAAGGGAAGCAAGGACCGGGAGATGATCCGCTTTGAGAATGAGGAATCCCATATCCGAATGATGGTGAAGAAAGGCGAGCTTTCATACAAAATAGACATGCACCTCCGGAAAAACAAAGCAAAGGGAGTTGCCATCAACGGGCTGCCGATCCGCAAGGCAAGGGAGCGTGCTGGGGGTGGTGAATCTGGTGTTTTTTTCTCCGGAGGATCTTAATATTATCAAGGATGGACCGGGAGAGAGAAGACGTTTTCTGGATTCGGAGCTTTGTCAGCTGGATGGTGTTTATATCACGGAGCTGGCCGGCTACAATCATATCGTGAACCAGAGAAACCGTCTTCTCAAAGACTGTTATATGAACCCCGGGCTGAAAAGTACCCTGGATGTCTGGGATATGCAGATGGTCGATTACGGAAAGAAGATCATCGGGAAGCGGGAAGCCTTTGTGGAGGAGCTTAACGAGATCGCAAGGGGGCTCCATAAAGGCCTTACCGGCGGGATCGAGGAGCTGGAGATCCTGTACGAGCCAAGTGTGACGGCGGCGGAGTTTGAGGATAAGCTTTCCAGGAACCGGGAGCGGGATCTTCGGATGAAGCTGACCTCTGTGGGACCGCACAGAGATGATTTCTGCGTAAAGGTCAACGGGATCGACATCCGGAGGTATGGTTCCCGAGGGGCAGCAGAGGACTGCAGCTCTTTCTCTGAAGCTTTCGGAGATCTATCTGGTGAAGAAAAAGATCAGGGATACACCGGTGCTTCTGCTGGATGATGTTCTTTCGGAGCTGGACAGCAGCAGGCAGACATATCTGCTGGAAAGCATCCACGATATACAGACTCTGATCACCTGTACAGGACTGGATGATTTTGTCAGCCATCAGTTCAAGATCAACAGGGTTTTTCAGGTGGTAAAGGGGCATGTTTATATGCCTAAAGGGTTTTGACAAGCCCGTATGCATATGGTAAACTGATTCTGATTATGGAAAGTTGGTGAATATTTTGGATAAAGAGGAGTTTCGCGTTAAGCTGGGACAGATCAATAAGCTGGTCGAGACCCAGGATTACAAAGGCGCCATGCAGATTGTTGACAGTATTGACTGGCGTCGTGTGAAAAACGTCCGTACCCTTTGTGTAGTGGGCGAGATCTACGCGGCCAACAAGCGTTATGAAGAGAGCAAGGAAATTTTTCTTCTTGCCTACCACAGAGCGCCGATCGGCAAGAACATACTTTACCGTCTGATCGAGGTTTCCCTGAAAATGGGACAGATCAGTGAAGCCACAGAATTCTTTGATGAATACAGAGAAGTGGCAGGTAATGATAACAGCCAGTATATACTGAAATATAAGATCGCCAGAGCGAAGAATGCATCTCTGAATGAACAGATCCGTATTCTTGAGGAATATAAGGAGAAGGAATTTACGGAGCGCTGGTCCTATGAGCTGGCCAAGCTCTATTACAAGGCAGGAGACAAGCAGAAGTGCCTGGATCTCTGCAATGAGATGATCCTTTGGTTCAATGACGGAACTTATGTGATAAAGGCCCTTGACCTGAAACAGCGGATGGGTGTTCTCACTGGCGAAGAGAAAGAGAAATACGAGCAGCGTTTTATCCCGAAGCTGATCCCGCCGGAAAAGGCGCAGGAGATCAGGGAGAGCAAGGAAGCATCCGGCGAGTATGAGGAGGCAAAACCGGTCACAGATACCATCCAGGTAGATGATGAGCGGGATCTGAACAGTGCGGAGACATTCCAGGAGAAGCTTTCCAAGGGATTCCGTGATATCTTTGGCGGACATAAGAAATCCGCGGAAGAGGATATGGAGGAAAAAGAAGCTGCGCAGGATGAAGAACAGGAAGAGGTTTCCACAGGCTCTGAGGATGTGACGGAACAGGCTGAAGTGCCGGAGGCTGAGACTGCTGCGGCAGCAGAACCGTCGGAGGAGTTTACAGATTCTGAGGAGATCGAAGCAGCAGAAGGAAGTGAGGAAGCTTCTGGAAGAGCAGGAAGAGTTTTCCGGACAGGAAGTGGATGAGATTCCGCTGGCATCAGGTGTTGAGAACCTGTCATCCGGAAGTATAAAGCTGCAGGCTCAGGAACAGCAGGATAAAGAGGAAGAAGAGGCTTATCAGGAAGCGGAAGAAGCTGAGGCTGAGAAAGCTACAGAGATGTCTTTGTCCCAGAGTGTTGCAGAGATCATGAAGGAAAAGGCTGCCGGAAATGAGGAAAATGAGGAGAAGCCTGCAGGGGTTCCGCTCAATGAGGAAGGCAAGCCTGATTTTTCCGCAACGATCCGTATGCCGGAGCTGAAGATCCCGAAGTCCATGATCAATGTGGACCCGGAGAATGCAAGCAGTTCTGCGGAGATGCCGGATGCGTCCGGAATTTTCGGAAGTATCGAGGATATTGCGGCATCGGTAGGTGACAGGTCCGAGAAGGATAAGGATAAAGACTTCAACCTGGAGGATACCATTCTGGCAGCAGCTACACAGCAGGGAATCGATATCCCGGAGGAAGAGAAATCTCCGGATGTCCAGCAGTCCGACGTAACGGAAGAGCCGGCAGGTATTGAGGATCTGGATATTGCGGCTGATGAATTTGTTCCGGAGGAGCCGGATGCGGCAGATATCGAGGATATCATGGCGCAGATCTCCGCTCAGCAGGAGGAAGAGGTAACGGAGACTTCCGATACCAGAATTCCGGATATCGTATTTGATGAAGATGAGGAGCCGGTTACTGAGGAGGATCTTCAGGCTGCAGAAGCAGAGTTCCTGAATGGTCCGTCAGGAGTACAGAAGCCGGTGGAAGAAGATGATGTGCTTCCGGAGATTCCTTCACTGGAATCTGAGGCGCAGGTGCAGAAGTCGGCAGCAGAGCCTTCTGCGAAGCTTCATCATGAGGAACCGGTGGCTGCAGCGGAAGAGGAAAATCTTCTTGATGAGGAAGAAGAATACAGTGATGACGCCTTTAACTTCCAGGATGAGGATGACGAGGATGACTTTATCAGCAGTCCCATCGGTGATGATTCTGATGAAGCCATGGAAGAGGACGATGAGGAAGATGAGCTCAGCGAGGAAGAGCAGCTTGAGAAATTTATCGCTACGATCCATCCGGAGAAGGATCCTACAAAGATCGTTTCCAGAAAGAAAGAGCTCACAGAGGAAGAGAAGAAGCTTTTCACCTATTTTGTTACAGTTCCCGGAATGAAGGAACAGCTGCTTGATGTACTCTGCGATGTGCAGATGGGCGCAGCAGACAAGACCTCCCAGACCGGAAATGTGATCGTTATGGGCGGCAGAGAAACAGGTAAGACGAGACTGATCTCAAGTCTGATCCCGGCAATCTGTAAAGAGCTGAATATCGAGGCTTCCAAGGTTGCCTATATATTTGCGGATGATCTCAACGGAAAGGATATTCCGGAGATCGTATCCAAGCTTGCCGGCGGTTTCCTTGTTATCGAGGATGCAAACCAGCTTTCCCAGGAAACAGCAGATGAGCTTGAGGAAGCTATGACCGGAAACACAAAGGGAATGATCGTGATCCTGGAGGATGAAAAGATTGGTATGCGTAAGCTGATCGCAAGATATCCGAAGCTTGCGAAGAAGTTTACATCCATGATCAACATTCCTGTATTTACAAACGATGAACTTGTTAATTTCGCCAAGGTCTATACCATGGAGAATGGATTCCGTATCGACCAGATGGGCATGCTTGCTCTGTATAATCTGATCGGGATCAACCAGAAGGAGGATCAGCCGATGTGCATCGGTACTGTGAAGACCATGCTGGATAAGGCTATGGAGAGAGCTCAGAGCGGATTGTTCAAGCGTTCCAAGAAGCGTGTGGATCGTGATGGCTACACGGTACTTTTTGAAAAGGATTTCAGCTGAAAATAAGAAAAAGCAGAGGTAAAAAATATGGCCAGACCTTATCTTGGTAACCCGAAATATACCATTGAAGTCCTTCAAAAGTATCATTTTGTTTTCCAGAAAAGGTTTGGTCAGAATTTTCTGATCGATGAGCATGTTCTGGAAAAGATCATTGAGTCTTCGGGTATCACGAAGGATGATTTTATACTGGAGATCGGTCCGGGTATCGGAACTATGACCCAGTATCTTGCGGAGGCTGCCAGAGAGGTGGCTGCTGTGGAGATCGATAGTTCGCTGATCCCGATCCTTAAGGATACGTTGAAGGACTGGGATAATGTTTCCGTGATCAATAACGATATCCTGAAAACGGATATCAAAAAGATCGCAGATGAGAAAAACGGCGGTAAGCCTGTGAAGGTGGTTGCGAATCTGCCGTATTACATTACGACTCCGATCATCATGGGGCTTTTTGAGAAGAATGTTCCTGTGGATTCGATCACTGTCATGGTGCAGAAGGAGGTTGCAGACCGTATGCAGGTTGGTCCCGGTACAAGGATTACGGTGCGCTTTCCCTAGCTGTGCAGTATTATGCGAAGCCGGAGATCGTTGCGAATGTACCGCCGAACTGTTTTATGCCGCGGCCGAAGGTCGGAAGTGCGGTGATCAAGCTGACGCGTTATGAGAAGCCGCCGGTGGATGTGAAGGATGAGGGGCTTATGTTCCGTCTGATCCGTGCATCTTTTAACCAGAGGAGAAAGACGCTTGTGAACGGTATCAGAAATTCCGGAGATTTTTCCCTGAGTAAGGAGGAGATCGAGGATGTGTCCAACAGGTGTGAGCTTCCGCTGAATATCAGGGGTGAGGCGCTGACACTGGAGCAGTTTGCGATGCTTGCCAACTGTATTTATGATGAGAAAAATTAATATATGATAAACGCAAAAAGAGCCCGGGCAGCTGTTCCGGGTTCTTTTTGCGTTTCCGGACGGGAATGTTGGAGAGGTTTCCTGTCCGGATCTATATATCGTCATAGAAAGGAGGTTATGTCTGAGGTGTCAGACATAAGTAAGTAATGAAAAATTTACATTTTCTATTTTACTGACGAGATGTTAGGAAAGTTTGTTTAAAATATGAAAATATTGTGAATATATTTTTGACGATATGTATATAGTCTGAATGGTATGGATGGGATTGGGGAAAATTACGGTTTACAGAGGGGTGGGGGTGTGTGGTATACTGAGGGGCGTCGAAAAGGTAATGATGAGGTAATAAAAAGGCAGTAAAAGATAGTTAAAAATAGTAAAAGGCAATTTTTAATAAGGGCTGGTGCCCGTATGGAGGTTGAATATTATGAGAAGATTGAACAAGGTTACAGCTTTGGTTATTGCGGGTGTTATTTCATGTACATCTCCGATGATGGTTATGGCGTCTGATTCCGGTTCTGTTATGAGTCAGGCGGAGGAGATCCTGAAGGATAATGAGGTTGGGTCTCTTGCTTCTGATCCGGATAAGGTTGGGGATATCATTGTTTATGTGAAGGGGCTTTTTGATTCTAACCAGATCACGGATGATGAGATTTCTCAGGGGATCGATGAGGCTGCGGATCATTTTGGGGTGAGTCTTAATGAGGATGATAAGAGTTCGCTGGTTAATATTATCAGTAAGTTCCGTGGGATCGAGATGAGTGATGATCAGATCAAGGGGTATGTGAGTGATGCTTATAGTACTTTGAAGGATATGGGTGTTACGAAGTCTGATGTGAAGAATATTTTTGAGAAGGCGGTTGAGTTTATTAAGGGGATGCTTTCACGGCGGTGATGGTTTGTGATGGCTGGTGTTTTTGATGATGTTTTAGATGGAGTTTGAGTTAGAGGGTGAGGGTTGTGGCTCTTTTGTTGGGGTTGTTGTTGGTTTGTTTGGTTGAGATGTACAATATGTACAATGTTTAGGGCTTTGGTTTTGTTTGTGAATGTGGCGTTTTTATAAATTGGGGGAGGTATTTTGGAAAAAATTGTGCAAAATGCGCTAATTGTTTACGAGATGTTCATTGTTTGTTCATATTTGTCTGGTAGTATAGGGATAGTTCGAAAGAACGTTACGAAAGACGCTGTAATGGTGTGTATCTGTATCATTACACATACAATTTTTTCATAATAATCGCCCCGGTAAGCCACTACCGGGGCACTCCTCGTTTTTGGGCCTTTTTTGGGGCCTTTTTTTTGTGGTGGGATGGAGGGAGGGACGACGGACTGCCGAGGGCGGCTGCATGGTCGTGCCTGGTGCGGTCGTTTCGCCGGGTCATACTAAGCGTCTGAGTCTTCTGCCATGCAGGGCGCCCCATAACTCGCCATGTACGCTGATGCGTACCTGGCTCAGACAGATGGGGCTTACTCTGCGGCTTGTGGCCGCAGAGTACCTTCCCGTCAGAAGCCTCAGGCGCTAAG
>ENA-OQNT01000285-OQNT01000285.1-human-gut-metagenome-genome-assembly--contig:-NODE-285-length-12297-cov-4.302136_pt1 | contig 12297 bp, 15 predicted proteins | sample MGYA00242634_ERZ504890 | MGnify/ENA primary metagenome ERZ504890 (study PRJEB26092, sample SAMD00036379) | human gut metagenome | host: Homo sapiens | study: EMG produced TPA metagenomics assembly of... | reverse complement strand
GTTTATTAAAAAACTTTCTATAACCACGAGATTGTATTTTCTATACCCTTTTTGATTTTTTCAATATTTGTACGATGCCTATAAATAACGAGTACAGTCATAAGCCAGCTTGCGATAATAACAGAAATGCTTTCAACATTGAATCCTAGCATTAAGGCTGTAATGTATAAGCTACTTGAAATGGCTGCACACATACTTGCTAGAGAAACATATTTAAATAAGTATAGGATAATTATAAACATGCCAAATGGTACAAGTAAGTAGCTTGCATCTTGAAATAAGAAAATGCTTGTAGAAAATAAGAAGCCAAACATTGTACTGACGGCTTTGCCTCCATGGAATTTCGCGAAAATAGGATAACAATGTCCGATGCAGCATGCAAGTCCAGTCCAGATCCCTGCAACCTTAGATACTTGTGTCGCAATCGCAATCGCAAGTACTACTTTTAAAACATCAAATACAATAACAGAAATGCCGGCTTTCTTACCTAGAACTCTTCCGGCGTTTGTTCCGCCTAAATTGCCTGAGCCATATTGGCGTATGTCTGTATGATAGAAAACTTTACCAATAATCAATGCGAAGGGTAAAGATCCTAATAAGTAACCTAATAAAATACATAGAATAGTTTTCATTTCTTCCACCTCGAAATTTATTTTAGCAGTTTTGATCTACTTAGTCGAGAATTGGATGAAAAAAATAATTATTTGATGCAATGAGTGTGGATAAAAAAACGTATACGAATAAGGGTAGAATTCTTAGGTGCAAAGTCTAAAACGAATCACAAACAAAATCGAATCAACGTGGATAATGTTTTTTAAAAGGTATTGAGTTACAAAAAATGAACAATGGATTAAATCATATGATGAATGTATTTTTAATCAAATATTTGGATGTGTTAAAGATTTTAGCTGTATCTAAGCGTATTTCTAAATTATTGAAAGCAGGGATTATGGAATTTGTCAAAAGATATGGAAAAGGTAAATGTAAGTTTAAGCATAAGATAAGCATAAGGTGTGAAAGCACCTTTTTAATTTGACATGAATAGTGTATATATAGCGTGTATAATCAAATGGAATTGACGGAATTTATGTGCACTTTTTTTTGATTTGTTGATATAATAAAAATTACGTTGGAAAGTAGGGATAGTATGCCAAAACAACAATATGATGAAAGTAGTATCGTTATTTTAGAAGGCTTGGATGCCGTAAGAAAGCGTCCAGGTATGTATATTGGATCTACGGATTCAAAAGGTTTGCATCATCTTGTATGGGAAATTGTTGATAATGCGATTGACGAGGCTTTAAATGGCTATGGAAATGAAATTGCGATTACCCTAGAAAAAGATGGTAGTGTAACAGTTGAAGATCACGGGCGCGGAATGCCTGTTGGAAAACATAAATCAGGAGTAAGTACACTTCAAGTTATTTTTACTATTTTACATGCAGGTGGTAAATTTACAAGTCATGGAGGATATACAAGTGCTGGAGGATTACATGGTGTAGGTGCAAGTGTTGTAAATGCTCTATGTACATGGTGTAAAGTTACAGTACATGATGGAAAAGATATTTGGAGCATGACATTTGAGGATGGGGGAAGTAAGATTGGAAAACTTGAAAAAGTAGGAAAAACCAATCGTACTGGAAGTACGGTAACCTTTAAACCGGATTCGACTATCTTTAAGACGGTTCATTTTTCATATTCTACCATTTGTGAAAGAGCTCAAGAAGATGCCTTTTTATTAAAAGGATTAAAAATGATTGTTCGTGATAAGCGCAAAGAAGAAAAAGAAGTTATCTATCAATATGAAGATGGATTAAAAGCATTTATTGACGAAGTAAATCAAGATCATACACCAATGCATGATTCAATTAGCTTTAGAGGTGAAAGTAATCAAATCGTCGTTGAAGGATGTTTCCAATATACAGATGAGTATCAAGAAAACATTTTCTCATTTACGAATATGGTTCGTACTCGTGATGGGGGCTCTCATGAAACGGGTGCTAAACAAGCTTTTACGAAAGTATTTAATGAATATGCACGTAAAAATGGTTTCTTAAAAGAAAAAGATAAAGGCTTTGATGGAAATGATGTTAGGGAAGGATTAACATTAGTCATTAATTTAACCATTCCAGAAGATTATTTACAATTTGAAGGACAGACCAAAGAGAAATTGGGGAGTCCAGAAGCTAAACCTGCAACCGAAACAGTTGTATCAGAAAATCTTCGTTATTTCTTAGAAGAAAATAAAGAGATTGCCAATGCTCTAGTACGTAAGATCATCAAGGCTGCACAAGCTCGAAATGCTGCAAGAAAAGCGCGTGCAGATATTCGTAATGGAAAAGGGAAAAATCGTTCGGAAAGAGTTTTATCTGGAAAGTTGGCATCGGCTCAAAGTAAAGATGCAAGAAGAAAAGAATTATATCTAGTCGAAGGTGATTCTGCGGGGGGGTTCTGCAAAACAGGGTCGTGATTCAAAATATCAAGCAATTTTACCTTTACGTGGGAAGGTTTTAAATACAGAAAAGGCAAGTCTTGAAGCCATTGAAAAAAATGAAGAATTGAATACGATCATTCATGCCTTAGGGGCAGGTGTAGGTGCTAATTTTACGGCTGAAGATTCAAACTACTATAAAGTTATTATTATGACCGATGCGGATGATGATGGAGCACATATTCAAAACTTATTATTGACATTCTTCTATCGCTATATGCGTGAATTGATCACGCATGAAATGTTGTATATTGCGCTTCCACCACTATATCGTATTGCCAAGGGTGGAAAAGAATATATTTATATACAAATGAAGAGTTGGATGAGAAAAAAAGCGGAATTGAAAAATGGCTATACCATTACACGATATAAAGGTCTTGGTGAAATGAATGCTACTCAGCTTTGGGATACGACAATGAATCCAGAATCTAGAACTCTTCTTTGTGTGACCATTGAAAATGCGATGATGGCCGAAAAAAGAGTGACTGAACTAATGGGAGATAAGGCAGAACTTCGTCGTAATTGGATCGAAGACAATGTTGTATTCACATTAGAAGATGATTATAGGGAGGTAAGTGCGTGAAAGAAAAAGAAGTAAAACATAATGTTTTAAAGAATTCTTTAGAAGATATCATGGCGGATCGCTTTGCCAGATATTCAAAATATATTATTCAGGAACGTGCTTTACCTGATGCTAGAGATGGACTAAAGCCAGTTCAAAGACGTATTTTATATGCGATGTATGAAGATGGAAATACATACAATAAGCCATACCATAAATCTGCAAAAACAGTAGGTAATGTAATTGGTAATTATCACCCTCATGGAGATAGTTCTGTTTATGATGCGATGGTTCGTATGTCACAAAATTGGAAAATTACCAATCCTTTAATTGATATGCAAGGAAATAATGGATCTATCGATGATGATCCAGCTGCTGCAATGCGTTATACAGAAGCGCGCTTAGCTAGAATTAGTGATTTTTTACTACAAGATATTGATAAAGATACAGTGGAATGGGCACCCAACTTTTCAGATGAAAAAAATGGAACCAACCGTACTTCCTGCACGTTTTCCAAATTTATTAGTCAATGGAATTACAGGTATTGCGGCAGGATACGCCACAAATATTCCTCCACACAATTTGAATGAAGTCATTCAAGCAAGTATTTATCGTATTTCGCATCCAGATTGTTCATTAGAAGAATTGATGCAGTTTGTGAAAGGTCCAGACTTTCCAACTGGCGGAATTGTGATGGGGCTTGATGGTATCAAACAAGCTTTTCAGACAGGTCGTGGACGTGTTTTGATTCGTTCAAAAGTAGAAGTAGTACCTTTGCGAACAATTAAACAAATTATTATTCATGAGATTCCTTATGAAGTGATCAAATCGAATCTTGTAAAGAAAATTGATGAGATTCGTTTAAATAAAAAAATCGATGGTATTTTAGATGTTCGTGATGAAAGTGATCGTACTGGACTTCGTATTGTGGTGGATCTTAAAAAAGATAGTAATGATGAACAGATTTTAAATTATCTATATAAAAATACAGATTTACAAATTTCATATAACTACAACGTCATCGCCATTGTAAATAAAGCGCCTGTACAAATGTCTTTAGCTATGATGTTAGATGCCTTTATTAGTCATCGTGAAGATGTGGTGATTCGAAGAAGTAAATTTGATTTGAAAACAAAGAAAGAGCGTGCTCATATTTTAGAAGGTTTGATCAAAGCGGTAAGTGTAATGGATGAAATTATTCATATCATTCGTAAATCGAAAGATAAGTCACATGCCAAAAAGAATTTGATTGAGCGTTTTGATTTTACTGAAAGACAAGCAGAAGCTATTGTTGTTATGCGTCTATATCGTTTGACGAATACAGATGTAAAAGAATTAAAGGCAGAATTTAAACAACTTCAATGTGATATTGCAGAATTAGAAAAGATTATTCGTGATAAATCTGAATTGCACAAAGTGATGGTTGAAGAACTTGAGAAGGTGAATGCAGAATTTAATACACCTAGACTTTCTAAAATCGTTCATGAAGTTAAGGAAATCGTTATTGATGAAAAGGCGATGATCTCAAAAGAAGAATGTATGATCACTGTAACTCGTGATGGATATATTAAACGTGTTTCTATGCGTAGCTTCAATGCATCAAGTGATTCAATGACACAAAGAAAAGATACAGATTCTTTGGTTTGTTATGGGGCGAGTCATACATTACAGACTTTGATTTTCTTTACAAATCGTGGAACATATGGATATATTCCTGTTTATCAAATTGAAGAGGCAAAATGGAAAGATTTAGGAAATCATATCTCAAATTATATTAAGATGGATTCAAGTGAAAAAATCATTGCGGCCTATGTATTAGATGCTTTTAAAACAGGGGTACATGTTGTGAGTGCAAGTCGTCATGGCATGATCAAACGTACAGAATTAAAAGAGTTTGAGGTTTCTCGTTCAAATAAAACGATGACTTGTATGAAAATTGGTGGTATGGATGAAATGATATCTGTATCTCTATCTTATAAACCAGATGATCAAGTGATTTTAGTAAGTGAACAAGGATATGGTTTAATGTATCCGGTTGAACAGATTCCATTGGTTTCTAATAAATCAAAAGGTGTTAAGGCAATGAATCTTGCAAAGGATGATTGTGTTGCTTCTATTTGTATTCGTAAAAATAGAGATGAACAAGTATTGATTTCTACAACCACACTTTCTTTAAAGCGTATGAAACAACTTGAAATTGCACCATTAAATCGTCCGGCTAAGGGAAATCGTATTTGTAAGTTGGTAAAATCGAATCCAAATGTTATTTTCAATTTACAAATGGTGGATCTAAATACGAAAATTGAAATATATACAGATGAAATCCTTACATTTGAAGCGAAAGAAATTAGTTTGATGAATGCACAGTCAACTTTCTCAACGCCATATGGAAAAGTTGAGTCATTTGAATGGATCTGCCCTCTTGAAAATGTATTGGATGGATCTTGGGTAAAACAAGAAGATTTTAAACAACCTTCTTTATTTGAAGAGGATAACGCATGAGTAAAAAACAAGCAAATTTAGTTTGCTTAATTGTTGCGGCCATTTGGGGTGGTGGATTCATTGCCACAGATGCTGCTTTACAAACGTTTGATCCTTTTACCGTTTTAATGATTCGTTTTATAGGTGCAAGCCTAGTTAGTATTGTGGTTTGTCTTTGTAGTCATGTTAAAGTTTCAAAACAAGCACTATTTCGAGGAAGTATTTCAGGGGTGTTAATATATTTGGCATTCGCATTTCAAACTTTTGGCTTGGCCATGACAAACACGGGTCAAAATGCATTTTTGACAGCTGTCAATGTTGTTCTTGTTCCATATATTGTATGGCTTTTATGGAAAAAGAAGCCAAGCAAAAGACAACTTGGCGCTAGTGTAATATGCTTAGTAGGCATTGCTTGCTTAAGTTTATCAAAAGGCTATTTCCAATTTAGTTTTGGAGATTGTTTATCTTTGATATGTGCTTTGTTTTTTGCGTGTCACATTATTTCTTTGGAATATGCGACTGAAAATAGTAATTCCATTGCGATCAATGCCGTACAGATGAGTGTTGCAGCTTTACTTTCAATTCCTTTCGCATTGTCTTTGGAAACAATTCCACAAAATATTTCAATGCATGCTTACATGAGTTGTGGCTATATGATTGTAGTGGCAACATTCTTGGCATTTCAATTACAGACCTTGGCACAAAAGTATACAGATGCATCGAGTGCAAGTGTACTTTTATGCACAGAATCTTTATTTGCGAATGTATTTGGCTTTGTTCTGCTTCATGAAGCAAAGAGTCCAATTATGATTTTAGGTGGACTTTTGATCTTCTTTTCAGTGATTTTAACTGAATATAGTGGTCAATTCGTATTGTCAAAAGCTTAAAAAGATAGTAAAATAGATGAGTAGATAGTGAGGTTGACTAAAATATGGGTATATCAATTTTTTATACGATAGTGGGAGCCGTCATTGGTGGCCTGGTTACTTTCTACTTCACTCGTAAGAAGTTTGAAAAAGAAATTAAAGAAAATCCACCTATTAATGAAAAGATGATTCGTGCAATGTTCTTACAAATGGGACGTAAACCTAGTGAAGCACAAATTCGTCAAATCATGAAATCGGTAAACGCAAACCGTAAATAATGATAAAGTGTCGCAAGACACTTTTTTTGGTTCGTTGCCTAAATTAAATTTTGGTTATATAATATTGTTGGTTAGTTATATATTTTTAGAAGAGGGTTATTATGAGAGATTTTGATTCAAATCGCATCTATGAAATACTAGGCGAAGAATTTAAAAACATCTATATTGTTGATTGCAAAACTCAACAGATTCATGCTTTTAAGGAAACAGATGTGTTGCCTGGCTTTTCTGCACATATGCTTTATAATGACGCGATGAATCAATATATTGATCATTGTGTATACGAAAAGAATCGTGATATGTTACGTATTGCGCTTTCGTTTAATTCCCTTTATACTCGTTTAGAAAATGCGGAACATTTTAATATTCATTATCAATCTAAAACGGATTCCGAAATTCATTTTATGTACACACACTTTGGCTGTATTAAAGATCATGATAAAATTACTCAAATTGTCATTGGTTTTGCGAATGAAGATTTGGATATTCGAAGAAATAATTTGGATATGATCAACAATGTGATTACACCAAGTGGTTTGAGAAGAAAAATTTTGATTGTTGAAGATAATGATTTAAATCGAGAAATGTTAAAGGCTACTTTAGAAGATGAATATGATGTATTAGAAGCTGTAAATGGGGGAAGATGGTTTACAAATTCTATCTCAGAATTATAAAGATATTTGGCTCTTCATCAATAAATGTGGGTAGATTTATATAGAAAAATAAGAATAAATACTTTATATAAAGGTATTTAAATAAAAATTGAATAATAAAAATTGAATAATAAAAAAACATATGGTATTTTTTTAGCTGTTCAGACTGAAAGGAAATACCATATGTCACCTAAAAAATTACTAAAAAAACTGCTTAATGTCAACTGTATTAAAATTATTGATGCTTCTTTTGAAGTAACTTCTCAATCTTTGTATATTCACATTAAAGCTACTAAAGGAAAACAAAAGCGTTGTCCAATCTGTGGCAGAAAATGTACAGGATATGATGCAACCACAAAGTGTAGAAAATGGAGACACCTTGATTTTGGCTCTTGCGCTGTCTTTATTGTTGCCGATGTTCATAGAGTAGAGTGTCCTGAACATGGTGTTCATACTGAAATGGTTCCATGGGCTAATCATCACTCATCTTATACAAAAGAATTTGAACAACAAGTAGCTTATTTGGCTTTACGCTTAAATAAAAAAGAAGTCTCTAAGTTAATGCGTATTTCATGGAATACAGTAGGGTCTGTTCTTTCACGAACTAAAAATATATATGAACCTGATTCATCGGTTCGCTTTAAAAATCTAACACGTATAGGAATTGATGAAACCAGCTACAAAAAAGGTCATAAATATGTGACTGTTGTAACAGATCACGATACAAACCAGGTGGTCTGGGTAGGAGAAGGTACTGGTAAAGTTGTGCTTGAGAAGTTCTTTAAACTTTTAACAGCAGAGCAAAGGAATAGAATCACTTTAGTATCAGCAGATGGAGCTAGATGGATCAAATCATGCATTGATGAATACTGTCCAAATGCAGAAAGGTGTATTGATGGTTTTCATGTTGTTTCATGGGCTATAGACGCAATGGATACACTTCGCAAAGAAATCTGGCATAACTCTTTAAAATGTGACAGAAGCCAATCAAAGCGAGGAAGAGGTCGTCCTAAAAAAGGTGAAAAAGTAGTAAAAAAAGCACCTTCTATAAAAAGCGCAAAATATCCATTGGGAAAGAACCCAGAGAATTTAACTCCATATCAGAAAAATAAATTGGATGAGATAAAACATCTGTATCCAATACTATTCAGAGGCTATCAATTAAAAGAAGGATTAAGATTTGTTTTTCAATGTGGAAAAGAAAATGTAGATCATGAACTTAATAAATGGTTGGCATGGGCATGTAGATGCAGAATACCGGTATTTGTAGAATTGAGTAAAAAAATAAGAAGACATAAAGAGGCTATAATCGCAACTGTACATCATGGATTATCCAATGCACGAATAGAATCTATGAACAATAAAATTAAAGTTATGATTCGAAAGGCATACGGTTTTAGAAACATTCAAAACCTAATTGATATGATTATGATTGTCTGTTCAGACTTGTATAAAAAAATAGAACTGCCTTATGAAATAAGACAGTCAATGTTTATACAATTTGATTAATGTCTACCCACACTTGTTGATGATGCCTCCTTTTTCTCATAAATATCTTTAGAACTTTTTGAATATAAAGATGCATTATTTTTTATTGTTTGACCACTTAAATTTGCTTTATCATTTAATTTCACATAATAAGTAAGTGTACGACTTTCATTTGGTTTCATATCTCCAATATGCCAAACAATACAAGGATTTGTAATATCACTTACACCTGCATCAGGAATTTTTGTAGTAGCATCTGGAATACTCGCTTTATAAATTTTTCCATGAGTTGCACCACTTATTATTGTTTCAAATGGGTCTTTATTATTATCCTCACTAGTTAATGTAGTTTCTGTCGAACTAATATTCCCTGCATAGCTTACCAAGTTGGCATTTGAAGTAAACTTATCAACAACATACAAATCTTTACACCCATCCTTACCAGCTGTTACTGTCACCGTATACGTTAAATAATTGTTTACTTCGTCTACATTGGACATTTCTTTTTTCATATCTACACTACCAAATTTTTCTATACAATCTGGGCCATAATTTAAAGTAACTGTTTTATTTCCAACAGTCAGTGTTGCCGTTCCATTACTCTTATTTACTTCAGTTAAATTAATTTGTCCCTTCACATAGAAAGAACCATTTAGTAAGTTACTTCCTTTATCTACTAACTCTTTTAGATAAGTTTGATCTAAAGTAATCTTCACTCTATTATTCTCGATTTCAATCGTAGCTATATTTCTGTCTCCTGCTAAAATAGTTCCATTTCCAGCTTTTTTAAAATCCCTCATGCATGCAGGAAGATTGTATACAAGTATACCATCGTGTTGTTCTAATAACACTTCTGTGTCAATTTCATCAAATTCTACTTTCAAATAAAGTTCCGTACTATTTGGATCAGCATTTCCTTCATTCAAACTTTGCCATTTGTCATTTGCATCTTTATAATACACATCAACAGATTTAATCTTCTCTTTATTTGCATCCGAACTTAAATCAAAAGGTTGTTTTGTAGTTTCTGTTGTAGTTTCTGTAGTTGTAGTCGTTGTTGTCTCTTCTTCACTTACTTGAGATACCTGTTCATCCTTATTTTGTGTTTCTGGCTCATCCTTGACAACTTCTTCTTGTTCATTTACTTCTTCTTGTTTATAACAATCATCCGTATGCGTATGCTCTTCTTTTTCACAAATCAATTCATTGTTTCATCATAACACTCTGCAGTATGTGTATGTTCTTCCTTATCACAAGTTAATGTTTGAGCTGGTAAAGATAATGCATAGACCGTACAAACAACCACAATACAAGAAAGTGCTATCATGACTCTTTTCCATTTTCTTAAGCGCGCTTTGTCTTTTAATAAACGCCTTAAATACTCTTGCACAATCACACCTACTTTCTGTTACTTTACAATTCCAATTTTATTTAAAGGCCAAACTGAAAATAAGACTTTACCCTCAATTTGTTCTTTTGAAATATCCCCTATTGCAGCACTTCTAGAATCTATTGAACTCTCGCGATTATCTCCCATACAAAACCAACGAGACTCTTCTACTTGATGTGGATAATCAATGTCTGTATTTCCAAGTGACTCACTATCCAAATACGTTTCATGAATAGCTTTACCATCCACAGACACCTTTCCATTCACATCTATATCTACCTTTTGACCAGGACCCGCAATAACACGCTTTACCAACAACTTATTGCCCTGCCAAAATGCTACAACATCTCCAGACTTTAATCTCTTTGTCTTTATAGACACCACAATCTGCCCATTTTCTAAAGTAGGATCCATACTCGAACCATAAATCTTTAATACAGGCAGCCACAGTGTTGCCACCAACACAGAAATGGCAGCCACGACGACAAGTACACTCAAAGTCTTACGTAAATGCTTTAAATACTTTTCTCTCTCTTTTAATCGACCAAGCTCTTCTTTGACCTCCTCATTAGATACAAGATCACTTTCTGTTTGCATCTTATCAATGAGGTCAATCAACTCTTTTCGCTTTAAATGTCTTAAATCCTTCTTTTCCATATCTCTATCTACACATTAAGATTATGTTAAGATAAACATACATCATCTTATGTTAATTGGTTGATATATTCATTTTTCCTTTATCTTAAGCTAATCTAACCTTTCCGTTATAAGCAACCTAACAAGAACGAAATTTCTGTTAATAAATATACTCTTACCTGTAATCGCTTTCAAGTAACATTTTCTAACTTCTGTTTATTGGTTAGCTATTTTGATAACTTACAGATATTATTAGCCTTTACTTATCACATATTTTTACATTTTTGGTTATATATACTTATTTCTCCCTTATATAAAGTCGATTAATTTGTGCAAATGGCTTTGTTAATTTGTACAAACTCATTATTTACTAAATTTGAATCTTTATATATAACCAAAGATAGTTTGTATTAACAATTTCTTAACATTAAAAAAGGATAGTTATCAACTACCCTACTTTGTAAATTGCTTTAAATAGTCCATATCTAAAACAATAATTCGATTATTCTTTACTTGAATGACATGCTTTTCTTTTAAACCACGAATCACTCGATTCACACTATTACGTGTTGTAATCCCACAAAAATTCGCAATATCCTCATTTGTGACCTGCAAATCAATAAATATGCCCTTTTGTGTTTGAATGCCAAACAAACTCGCTAAACGATATAACCAAGAACATACCGCACCTGCCTTTGAATTCATGATCATCACTTGTTCTCTTGTGAAGGCTAGTTTTAATCGATTGCGATAGTATGCATTTACATAATTTTGAAGGTTCGCATTTTCTTTAACTTGCTTATAGAATTTTTCTTTTGAAATACAATAAAACTCTGCTTGTTCACTTTCAATACGAATCTTTGGAAGACAATTTCTAAATTGTGTCAAACAATCACAATATAAACTTACCACATCCGGACCTTGTAAATAAGTAATATTAAATTCACGCTCATCTTGCATGATCAAACTTACTTTAACAATACCCTTCTTTAAAACATACATATTACTATCATTCAAATCTAAACATGTATGTCGATCTTTTATAAGTATAGAAACCTTTTCTTTTTCTAAACATTGTATGACACCATCACAACACATTTTACTCACTCCTGTTATCATTTTCATTGTATCATATTGTGGAGCATAATTGTATCATATTGTGGAGCATATATTATATCTTTGTCCATATAAACATATAGTGATATACTATTTATTGCTGGGTTGCTTGTAATTTGCATATCCAGTTTCCTATTTAAGTTGAACTAAGTCTCCACAAACTACAAAAAAACTACAAAATTTTAAATCTCATTGGTCGAAATAAATTACAATATGCGCTATAATATAGTCAAAATAAAAAGGCGAGGAATATTTGATTTAATATCAAGTAAAGACTTGGAGCGCTGATGACGCCATCGTCACCCCTGGGGCCCCTTAAAAAAAAAAAAAAACAAA
>ENA-OQNT01000284-OQNT01000284.1-human-gut-metagenome-genome-assembly--contig:-NODE-284-length-12311-cov-3.067630_pt1 | contig 12311 bp, 14 predicted proteins | sample MGYA00242634_ERZ504890 | MGnify/ENA primary metagenome ERZ504890 (study PRJEB26092, sample SAMD00036379) | human gut metagenome | host: Homo sapiens | study: EMG produced TPA metagenomics assembly of... | reverse complement strand
AATTCCTAAGCTATACTAAAAAGAATTTTGATCAAAGAAAAATCAAAGATGAAGAACAGTTTCAAAATATTATAAATACCTGTTATTCCAAAGACTGGGTTGTATATACTAAAAAGCCAATGAAAAGCGCAAAACATGTTGTTAAATATCTTGGAAGATATACACATAGAATTGCGATAAGTAATGCACGTCTCAAAAAGTATGAAGATAATAAAGTGACATTTTCCTACAAGGATTATTCAGATCATAATCAAATAAAGGAAATGACTTTAGACGACACAGAATTTTTTCGTAGATATATGATGCATGTACTTCCATCAAACTTTATGAAGATCCGTCATTATGGATTTCTAGGAAACCGCAATAAAGAAGAAAGAATAAAAGCTATACGAACAGCCACAAATACAAAAGATCCAGGACCATTCCTTATTGACTATGAACAAATTATTTCAGATATATTAAAAAGAGACGTTTCCATCTGCATTAAATGCGGACAAAAACGTCACCACAAATTGGAATAATCCAACAAATTCCAAAGTCACCAGCCCAATGAAATCATTGGGTAAGGGGACCATACACAATATACACAAAAATCGTGAAAATTGGAACCAATAAATCAAATAAATTAGGCTAAATTGACAAAAACTAAAATTTATAGAGAAGAGTCAATATACTTTTATCCATATTGAGATGTGTTAGTTCAATAAAATTAAAACACCAATGTTGTACATTTAAATGTGCTTCGATTGGTGTTTTTTATCAACATTGATGTATTAATTTTCTAATGTATTATACCAAACAATCCATCGTTTGTGACAATAAAAGCAAAGTCATGCAAAGAATAAATCGCAATACTTCCATTTGTACTTGTACAAAAAGTATGAATATGTAAATGATCTAATGTCTTTAATGTTTCCGTACTAGGATGATCATACTTATTCTTATAGCCTGCACTAATTAGGGCAATCCTACAATCTAAAGAATCCAAAAAAGCTGCGTCTGAACTTGTATTTGAACCATGATGTCCTATTTTGATCACATCCGCTTTTAAATCATATGCGTCCATCAATTGTTTTTCGATTTCTTTACTCGCATCGCCCATAAAAAGATAATTTAAATGATCATATGTAAAATAAGAGATTATACTTGAATCATTTTCATCTTTCGATATTCTTTCTTGAAGAAGTAAATAGAATGGGTATTCTACATTTACCTTATCTTTTGAATCCTTGATCACCTGTTTAATTTTAACCTTTTCTTTTAAACAATCATAACCACCACTATGATCAAAGTCATCATGTGTTAAAATCAAAGTATCGATTGTATGAATATTCTTGTTTTCTAAAAAAGGAAAAATGATACGTTCTACATTATCTCGATATAGGCTTTGACCACAATCAATCATTACTACACTTTTATAAAAAGGTTCTACAATAACACTACAATCGCCTTGACCTATATTTAATGTATAAACTTGAAAGAATGGATTACAAAATACTTCTAGAAATGGAATGAGAAAAAGGATCATATATTTCCATTTAAAATGTTTAAGACATTGTATATAAACAACAATAAAGATAAAAATAAATACAAATTGTGGAGCATAATGAATTGTTAGAGATGGAATTTTTAATGTCAAAAAATCCGGAATAAACATTCCCAACAAGAATACACATCCATATAACTTTCGAAGTAAATTAAACAACAAGAACGAAACTATATCGACTTTCTTAAAGTAAATGAATAGGATACTTATTAAAACCATCTTTTGTACGATCCACTTATGTTCTGTACAAAAATAGGATACAAGCTGCAAAAGAATAGGTAGCACAAACGATATAGATAATACTTGTATTGGATATAGAATTGAAAAGCATAAAATGGTAAATCCAATTTGATCAGATTTGGATTTAAAAAATAAGTAAGATATTTGATACAGAATAAATCTTGTCAATGAAAGTGTAAACACAAAGAAAGAGCCAAAGAGTATACTCAAAATCAATAAACTTATGCGAATCTTTTTATCTTCATACTTTCTTTTTAATAGATTAAACACGATAAAATAAGCACTAATATATCCATAACCTAACATGGTATAGATTTCATCAATCGTATCTTCATGAATTCCATAATATAAAGATAATAATACTTTTGAATTCTTTTGACTCGCTATATAGGCATATAGTTTGGATTTTAATGAATTGGATTTCTTTAAAATCCTTATGGATTTCGTTTTATAAAATACATTTTTTGACGCATTATATTTTGTAAAACTAAAGAGTGTAAAATTGTCATCGGTATGAATCGGTTCTAAAGAATCGACTTGAATCTGATTGTTAAAATTTAAATCTAAATCACTCTGTACAAGCACCCTTGTCCTTTGTTTTTTTTGCGACATAATAACTTTGTTTGATTTCGGATATAGTATAAATTCCTTTTTCAGCCTCTTTACAAGGCTTGACTAAAACGATAGAAAATACAGAGAGTATCGTAAATACAATCAGAATGCTTTTACTATGAAATCTTTCATTTAGATACAATAAGAAACAAAAGCTAAAACAAAATATACAAAGAGGATCTTTTAGAATGATACAGGCCAAAAAGCCTAGACTTACAATCAACATCATAGGCAGATCTTATCCTTGATCTTATTAAATAAAGCTTCGCCAATGCCTTTTACATCTTTAATTTGTTCTAAAGTTTGAAATGTGTTTTCTTGCCGATAGTCTATGATTCTTTGCGCAATGCTTGGACCAATGCCAGGAAGCGTTTGAAGCTCTTCTGAAGTTGCACTATTTAAAGATATAAGTTTGATTTCTTTGATTTCTGGAATAACGACAACATCTTTATCTTGAAGAATATGCGTAAAACTAATACTTGAAGTATCCGCATTCTCTAATAAAGGACCACTCATTTTAATAAGTTTTGAAATAGAACTATTCCGTTTAAGTGTATAGACACCTGGATTTTGAATGGCCCCTTTAATTTCAACTTCCATCAATGTAGGCTTTGTTTCTTTTAAAGTAATTGGAGTATATCGGTTAAAGCATGTAAAGACAAAGAAAATAATTGCACAAAAAAAGAGAAGAGTTCGTTTCATAAATATCACCCTTCTCTTATACGTTATTTTTTGATGTTTTTTATTTTATTTCTAAAATTTTTACATCATAAGGTTCTTCAACACGTTTTACAGTACAAACATCCCCTACTTTGTGATCCATGATCACTTCTGCAAGTGGAGTTGTGTTTGAAAGCTTACCATTGAATGGATCCGCTTCAATTGTACCAACGATATTAAATGTTACTTCTTGATTGTCTGATAAATCTAAAATCTTTACAGTCGATCCTAATTTAACAACATTCTTTTTCTTTTTATCTTCTACATCTGCAGATTCAGTAATGATTTCAGCATTTTTGATCATTGCCTCTAATTCACGAATACGACCTTCGACTTGCGCCTGGTGTTCTCTTGCCGCATCGTAGTCCGCATTTTCGGACAAGTCACCTTGTGCACGAGCTTCTTGTAACTCAACGATAACTTCTTGACGCACTTTATGAACTAGGTTTTCATGTTCATTAACTAAATCATTATAACCTTCTTGGGTAACGTAAAATTTTTCATTTGCCATGTGGTATCACTCCTTGTATTTAGCACAAAAAATTATAGCATAATCCTTGAATTATGCAAAACATTGTTACAGATTTAATCCTAATTCTTCGCAAATCTGTTGATGTTCTTTATATGTTTTTGAATAATGAACTTTACCATCCAACTTATTGTAAATATCGGCCGCAAAGAATAGATAATCTGTCTTTTTAGGTGCAAGCACAGCCTTGATCGCATCATCTCCCGGATTTAAGATCGGCCCAATTGGCAAACCTTCATGTAGATACGTATTGTATGGTGAATCCACTTCCGGATTGGTTTCACAATCTTTAGGATCTTTAAAATCATCATATAATGCATAACATACTGTAACACTCGATTGTAGTTTCATGCCTTGTTCTAAACGATTATGGAAAATACCTGCAATCATTTCCATATCTTCTTTTGAACTTGCCTCAAATTGAACCACACTTGCCAAACTGATGACTTGTTGCACAGAATAATGACTCTTTGAGAACAATTCCTTGTTCTCTTTATACATCACTTCAAAGCGGTCTAGCATAATCCGAGTGATTTCATCAATGGAATCCTCTTTTCCTAAATAATACGTATCTGGGAATAAATACCCTTCTAGTTTTACTTTGTAGTTGGAATTGTTTAAATCATCCACATGGATAAATGAATAATCCTTCGCTAGTTTTTGAATATAAGAAATATCATTCCATTGATTTAAGATTTCTTCAGACGAAAACTTTCCATCATATAAATTGGATATTTCAGCCGCTATTTCTTTTGCCCATTTTCCTTCCGGTACCTTTAATATCAACGCATCCTTCTTAAGTTTTGTACTATCTTGAATATACGATAATATTTCTTTTACACTCATACCATTATTCAATTCAAATGTTCCGGCCACAAAATTTGTATTGTGACTTACCTTGGCATACAACTTTGTCACTGTCGCATTTGAAATCAAATTTTCATTTTCTAAATTTTCTACAACCTGATCAAGCGCATCTCCGCTTTCAATTGTGAATACTATATTCTTATCCCCGTTGCCCGTACTTGACAAGCCATTTTTTACCACAAAAACACCTGCAAGACCAGCAATAATTAAAATACATACAACGGCTAATAAAACAACTCTTACAGAATTGACTTTACGCCTAGTCGGCATTTTCCTCGTCCTCAACAAATGTGTTGATTACTTCTTCAACCATATCCCATTCTGCTTCACTTTCGATTGGAATCAATTGACCCTTGTCATCATAACGAGAGGCATATACTTCGCCCTCATCTAAATCTGGATCTTGGAAAACAACATATTGACATCCCGTTTCATCACTATCAAAAGTGAATAGAATCGTCATCTTTTTTTCGTTTCCATTTTCATCTTTAACATATAAACAATTTGAATCTAACATACATTACTTCCTTTCAAAAATAAAGGAGGACATTAAAATCCCCCGTTTTGTCTGTCCAAAAAACTCTGTAAAATTTGAACCGCAGCCATTTGATCAATTACTTTTTACGTTTCTTTCTAGAAACATCCCCCTGAAGTAAAATTTTCTCAGCTGCAACTGTTGTAAGTCGCTCATCCCAAAGATGAACTTTAATTCCAGAAGATTCTAATTTCTTGGCAAATTCACAAGATATTTCACCACGAATTCCGATATCTCCATTCATGTGCTTCGGTAAGCCTAAAACTACTTCTTTTACTTTATTTTCCTGAAGCAATTTCAAAACTTCTTCCAAACAAGCATCATAATCATCCGATTCAAAACGCACAGTCGTTAAAGCACGACACGTAATATGAAGCGCATCACAAATCGATACACCACACGTTTTCGAACCAAGATCTAAACCAATGATACGATCCATTATTTATCCAAATAGGCACGTACTAATTCTTCAATGATTTCATAACGTTCGATCTTTTGGATCAAGTTACGAGCATTCTTGTGAGAAGAAATATACGCAGGATCATTACTGATCAAGTAGCCAGCAATTTGATTTTCTGAATTATAACCACGTTCTTCCAAAGCATCACTTACTTCACGAAGAATCATCTTGATATTCTCACGACGAATCTCTTCTGTAGTAAATGTCATTGTTTCGGTAATGTCTTTCATAATTTCACACTCCTTAACACATTTTTATTATATATGAATCCTAACCAAAAAGAAAGCGATTTAGTAGAAAATGGGATGTTAAACACCCCATATACAGTAAAAATAATCACTTTTTTGTTGAATATCCTCTAAGATAAAGATCCATTTCGAACAAGTAGAAAGGTTATGTTTCCTATTTTTACTTCGACAATCGTTTCAATTTGGATTTGAAGCATTCTTCTTTCAAAATCCTCATATGACTTATTAAGTACATCCAATCCAAAGATTTCATACATCGCTGCATATTCATCATCTTTGACTCGATTTAAATCCACAATGATCTTACGCATCACTAAGCCTCTTCAAATTGAGCATTGTATAACTTCGTATAGAAACCATTGCGCTTCATCAATTCATCATGACTTCCGACTTCTACAATGTCACCATGATCCATCACAATAATATTATCCGCATCACGAATCGTGGATAAACGGTGCGCAATCACAAAACTTGTACGTCCCTTCATTAACTCATCCATACCTTTTTGAATCAAGACTTCCGTACGTGTATCCACACTACTTGTCGCCTCATCCAAAATTAAAATTTTAGGATCCGCTAAAAAAGCACGGGCAATCGTTAATAATTGTCTTTGACCTTGACTAATATTACTTGAAGATTCATTTAATACAGTATCATATCCATGATCTAATGTATGAATAAAGTGATCGACATGAGCTGCCTTAGCCGCTTGGATTACTTCATCATCTGTAGCACTTGGCTTACCAAAACGTAAGTTTTCTAAAATACTACCCTCAAATAGCCATGCATCCTGTAAGACCATACCAACCATATTACGCAAACCACTTCTTGTATATTCCGTAATATTATGACCATCAATATAAATGGATCCTGCATTCAATTCATAGAAACGCATCAATAATTTAACAATGGTTGTTTTACCAGCGCCTGTAGGACCAACAATTGCGGTCGTTTGTCCTGGCTTAATATACATCGAAAAATTGTTGATGACAATTTTATTTGGATCATATCCAAAACATACATTTTCAAAAGTCACTTGACCTTGTACATCTTCTAATACAACTGGATTTTTTACATCACAAATTTCTTCTTCTGCTGCCAAAAATTCAAAAACACGCTCTGCAGCGGCTGCCGTACTCTGTAACATATTCATTGATTGTGAGATTTGAGAGATCGGTTGCGTAAAGTTACGTGTATATGTAATAAACGATTGAATATCTCCCACGGCAATTTCTTTATGAATCGTTAAATATCCACCTAGAATACATACACCGACATAGCCGATATTTCCAATCAAGTTTGTCAAAGGCATCATAAGTCCAGATAAGAATTGTGATTTCCAAGCACTCGTATACAATTGATCATTATATTCTTTAAAAGTGTGCAAAGAATCTTCTTCCCCATTAAATGCCTTCACAATCGTGTGTGCCGAATACATCTCTTCAATATGACCATTCACTAAACCTAATGATTTTTGTTGAGCCTTAAAATAACGCTGACTCTTTTTGACAACGACCATAACTAAGATCAAACTCAATGGAATGACAATTAAAGCCATAAGTGTCATCTTCCATGAAATACTAAGCATCATAACTAAAAAGCCAATAATTTGTACAAAGCTTGATACCATAGTGGATAAAGATTGGTTTAAAGATTGTACAAGAGTATCTACATCATTGGTAAATCTTGAAAGGATATCTCCATGACTATTTTTATCAAAGTAAGATAGTGGAAGCTTATCAATCTTTTGATTCATTTCTTTACGAAGCTTGTATCCCATTTTATTAGAGACACCACTCATCAACCAGCCTTGAAGATAAGAGAAGGCTGTACTCAAAGCATAAATCGCTAGTAATAAAGCACATGTTTTTTGGATCGCATCAAAATCAATGCCACCTTTACCCTGTACTTTATTCATAAAGCCTTGCGCAATTTCAGTAATAATATTTCCTTGAATCTTAGGACCAATCACCATGATGCATACGGAAACAATAGCACATAATAGACCAACTAGAAATGAGAATTTAAAGGGTTTGATGTAGTTTAAAAGCTTCTTCATCGTTCCCTTGAAATCTTTTGCCTTCTCGCCACCACCACGCATACCATGGCCCATAGGACCTCTAGGACGATTATTTTGTTTCTGATTAGACATTGGCAAGTTCCTCCTTTGTCAATTGGCTAGACGCAATTTGTTGATAAACTTCACAAGATTTCATCAACTGGGCATGTGTACCTTTGCCAACCATCTTTCCTTCATCAAGTACAATGATTTGATCCGCATGTAAAATACTAGAAATACGTTGTGCCACAAGCAATACGGTACTCTTTGTTTCTTTACAAGACTTTGCCAAAGCCTCTCTTAGTTTAGCATCCGTCTTAAAATCCAAGGCACTAAAGCTATCATCAAAAATATAGATTTCAGGCTTTCTTACAACGGCACGTGCAATGGAAAGTCTTTGTCTTTGTCCACCGGATACGTTTGTACTCCCTGATTTGATTTCACTCTTGATTCCTTCTGGTTTTTTTAGATACAAATTCCGTTGATTGAGAAATAGATAATGCATTAGAAATATCATCGTTGCTTGCATCTTTCTTTGAATACAATAAGTTGGATTCAATGTCACCCGATAGTAACATCCCCTTTTGTGGAACATAGCCAATACGACTTCTTAGATCCGCCTGTTTCACATTCCGAATATCAACTCCATCCACTAAGATCGAACCGCTTGTTACATCATAGAAACGTGGGACTAAATTAATCAATGTTGATTTACCAGAACCTGTACTTCCAATAAAGGCTGTAGTTTCGCCTGGTTTGGTTTCAAAACTAATATTACTCAACACTTCTTCATCGGCACCTGGATATTTAAACGATACATTTTTAAAAGATACAACGCCTCGCATAGAAGATGAGAAATCCATAGGATTTGATGGATCTTTTATAGTAATTTCACTACTTAAGACTTCATGAATACGCAAAGCACTAACATTGGCACGAGGAAGCATAATTGTGACCATCGTAATCATTAAAAAGGCCATGATAACTTGCATCGCATACTGCATAAAGGCCATGATACTACCTACTTGAATCATTCCTGAATCGACTTGTTTCGATCCAAACCATAAAATCATAAGGGTTGTACCATTCATTAAAAACATCATGATTGGCATCATAATAGCCATTGCACGTGTTGTGAATAAGGAAATGGAAGTGATGTCTGAATTGGCTTGATCAAACTTTTTTTCTTCAAGCTTTTCATTGTTGAAAGCACGAATGACTAACATTCCATCTAACAATTCACGAACCACACTATTCATTTTATCGATCATTTTCTGCATGATCTTAAAACTTTGGCATCACAATCATAAAGATTAATAAAACAACACTTAAAATCACAACGACACATAAAGCGAGAATCCAAGTCATATTCGCACCCGATTCAATGACGTGTAAGATGGCTCCTACACCAATGATTGGTGCATACATTACAATTCTTAAAAACATCACAATTGTCATTTGAAGTTGTTGAATATCATTTGTGGTACGTGTAATTAAACTCGATGTACTAAATGTGTTCAAGTTTTCATTTGAGAAATGAGTGACTTTTTCAAACACTTCTTCACGCAAGTCTTTGGAAAAGCCTGCGGCAATTCTCGAAGCTAAAAAACCAACTAAAATCGCACATACAGCACTGCCTAAGGCATAGCCTAACATCTTAAGTCCAGAAAAGATAATATAGTCTTGTTGCATCTTTTCCATATTCATACCAAGATCTGTATATTCTTTTTTAAGGAATTGAGAACTCATACTCGATACGGTAGAATCTCCTAGCTTAGAAATCTCGGATTTTGCATCTTTTCTATATGTATCAATACCATTCATCATAAGAAGTTGTGGGATTTGTACATTTTGTTCTTTAGCATCTTTACTTACTTCAACCATTGTCATTTGAAGTAAGGTCAAAGTGGAAGAAAGCTTTTCTTCCTTTTCTTCATTGATATCTTTTAATACATATACATTCTCGGTTTTCAAAGCGGGAATTTGAGTTTTTTCTTCCTTGGTTGCCTTACTTGGTGTAATCAACTTATATGAAGATGTAATCAAATCCTTTTCAGAATCATTCGCGAACATTAAATAGGAATTTAAAGTCTTTTCACTGATCTGTTGATAGACACCACTTTCAATACCCGCATTCTGAATTCCTGTATTGACAATATTTTGCATATAATCCGGCATAGTTAGTTCACAAGTCGCTTGTCCAAACAACAAACCAAACGCAAGTACAATCGATAGCCAATACGGTTTTAAATATTTCAATATCTTTGTCATTTATTTTCCTCCATATAACGAGTTGTCTTGATCAATATATCTCTTAAATGCGCACAGTCTTCGGATCCTAAATAATCCAAAAAATGATATACATTTTCTACATGTGTATCCATTCTTTTTTGAAACATTTCAATGGCTTCAGGGACAATTTGAATATAGACCGTTCTACGATCCGTATTCGAATGCACCCTTTGAAGCAGCCCCTTCTTTTCAAATCCAGCAATCATCTGTGAAACAGCTGCAGCAGATACACCCAATATATTTGCCAGTTCACTCATCGTAATCTGATGATTTTCTGCTTTATAAATCGTTTTAAACAACATCACATCCTTTATTCTAGGACCATCTTTACAATGACGGTTGTTTCGAACATAGTTCGTGACTTTATACGTGAGATCAAACATCAAATCGAGTACTTCATCTTGAACTTCCATAAGAACCTCCAATTTATTTAAGTTACTTAACTATATACCTACTTAACTATTAAGTCAATAAAAAAAGATATGCACAAAACATATCTTTCAAATGGACCTATGAAACCCTTTAATCGAAAGCCAAAAGATTTAAAGAGAGATTCCAAAGGCTTCTCCGACCCCTATTATACCACGTTTTGTGAGAATTAAATTGAAGAGTATCTAGCGTGACATTATAACTTATCAACATACTCCTCTTTTTCATCATCCCATTCCCTATCGCTAAATTCCTCTCTCAGCTGTTGCATATAATGATTGTAACTATCTACAACCCATTGAGGTGCATCATCTTTTAATTTTGGCATTAAATTTTCGTAATAATGATAATCCCCCTGTTTCCATCGCATATTATATTTATTAGTCATTCTTTTCTCCGTTTCTATAAAAACTTTGATTTTATTAAAAGCTCAAGTTTTTCCCAAATGGATATTTACTTGATAAAGTAGGCACTCAACTTTCCGCTTCCCTTTTGCTCAAGTTTATCAGCCTCGCAAAGCTCTTTAAGCAATCGAAATGCCTTTGTTGTTCCTGCACCAATCAAATCTTCGACTTCTTTTCTTGTTATGCTACCATTTTCTCGCGCATACTGAATGATGAGATTCTTCTGCTCATCTAGTGAAATATCGTTATTCGCACAGTCTATTTTTTGTACCTCAGCTTCTTGCTCTTCATTTCGATTTGGAAGCGTCACCCGAAAAACGCCCTTTGCTGTTTCAAACTCTGGTTGGAATGGACATGCTTTATACGCACGCTCAATTTTTCCAATTCCTGTACCATAACTCTCAATCAATCTCATGCGATAGAAAACAGCTGCAAGGTTCGGATTTCTCGATTGTGAAACACCAAGAAAAATGGATTTCAACTCCAAGCCTGACACAAGACCTCCAAGAGAAACAAATTCGATTCTGTCCTCATAGACATTGACCAAATTGCTTCCGCTAAAAGAGTAATCACGATGAACGATACTGTTCAGTAAAGCCTCTCTTACTGCTTCCTCCGGATAATCTCTTCTATCAGTTCGATCAAGCCCGGAAAACGTTGCTTTCGTTTTATTAACTAAATCAATAAACTGATTAAACGATCTTCAAGCTGCTTTAATATAGAGCCCTTAAATTCCTTTCTGTCTCGGAACAATTCCTTATCTGTCCCTTGAAATAGCGCAACTTTCGTTGTTGTTTCACATTGGTCTGATAACAGCAATGCAAGATTTGTATATAAGCCGTCTTCACCAATTAGCTTGAGAGTTCGCATTTGCGATGATCCGATTTCGATAGACCTTTTCTGCATCTCTGTTTTAAGAGTATGAAACGTCAATTCCTGATTCATACTCCGGCACAGTTCAAAAGATCTGCCACTGTTTTGAAGAATCATCTCCCGGATTCCCTCTTCAGTCATAGGCTGTGTAGAACTTCCTTTTCTTACATACACCCCACCAGGCTTCAGGCCTTTTTCACGAAGATAATACGGCCGATTGGTTCCCGTTGTTACATCTATTTCAATTACTTGCTTTTCTTCTATATCAACCGAATTGACTCTAACAAATGGCATTATATCTGGTGCCAGCGAATCCTTCAAAGAATTTACGATTTGTAGCATCACACCATCCGGATCACCTATACCCAGAACTGATCCATCTTTTCGTACTCCAACATAAACTGTGCCACCCTCTGCATTCGCAAATCCCATCACCTCTTTTCGGATGTCAGGGACATACTCTTGCTTAAATTCGATATTTTGGTTCTCAAATTCTA